>WNFQ01002421.1_pt1 | contig 13492 bp, 22 predicted proteins | sample 5400171 | NCBI WGS metagenome assembly WNFQ01 (sample SAMN13153356, study PRJNA577476) | soil metagenome | isolation source: 20 cm soil under Madrone tree | place: USA:California | collected 2016-06-14
CAGTCCAACTGTCTTCGTTCCAAGGGTAGAAGATGCGATAGGCGCGGGCTAGAAAGACTTGATTGGGAAATCGGTAGTGTCGGCGTATCCAATAGTAGTCCTCGAAGATACCGTGGTATGTAAACTTGGTTTTTGATTTGCACAAGAGGTTCAGGAAAACAAGAGGTTCAGGGGTTATTTCCCAAAGTTTGGAAATAGGGAGGTAAGCTTCAAGGATGTCTTTTTGGCTGTGTTGGTACGTGAGGCGACAATGAGTTTTGAACGCGGTGAGTTCCTTAGGTTTGCGTGTAGGTAGGGCAACACTGATGTAGATGCCTTCTGGGAGGTAGCAGTTCAGGGCTGAATCAGAGAGTAAGAACTGCGCTTCGCCTTCACTGGTAAGTGATCGGCGATCTGGGCTAGGGATAGATGGGACTGGACCAGGAATTACAGGGAGTTCTCTATTGCGCACTGGCAAAGGTCGAGGTACTGGAGGCAAAGATTGTTGTCGACTAGGTCTTGGTTCGTCAGTGTAAATTTGTCTAGTGTCGTGCGGATTATAGTCGGCTGGAAGTCGTCTCTGGAGGAAAGCTTTCTTTCTTGACGAGGAAGCCAGGGTGATGATTATTTGCTGGAGGAAGCTTTTCAAGGCAAGATTACACTCAGAAACTTCGATTAATGGTGAACTAATTGTTCCACCAATCTCTGGTATTCTGATGTGACAAGGTAGAGGGTAAAAAGGAGTCACCGGGTCTCCACAAGACTATAGGAGAAGGGGTACGAGGAGTAATAGGTCTATACCCGCAAGTACACACTTCTAATTTACAGGTACACTCCGCTTGAGCGAACCAATTGACTGTCAGCCCATTCCTAGGGGTGTCTTAAGTATTTGATAGCCCATCCGATGCCAGAATACTTGGATGGTTGATAGGCCATCCGACGTCGGCCGACGCGGAGATTCCGATGGATTTGATAGCCTATCCGATGTCGGATCAAAAACGCGCAGCATCTGGTCTATTTGATAGGCCATCCGATGTCGGATCAAAATCTGCATTTTGCGGCTGGGGACAGGGCACCCAGACCCAAGATGTGACAGAGGACAGGGCACCCAGGCGCAAAATGCGACCGAGGACAGGGCATACTGGCGCAAAATGCGACCGAGGACACGGCTCCCAGTCGCATCTTGCGATTGAAGGACAGGGCTCCAAGGTGCAAGATGCGACAGAGGACACGGCGCCCAGGCGCATCTTGTGGATGAGGACATGGCTACCTGGCGCATCTCGCAGCTGAGGGACAGGGCTCCCAGGCGCATCTTGCGAATTTGGACAGGGCACCCAGGCGCAGATTGCCACGCAATGGAGTTGATCACAATGTCTGATCACACATTAAGAATGTCATTTCTATTTCTTTCTTTCTGTGTACATCGTATGGAAACGTGTTCCAGTCACCCTGTATGATTGTGAGAATAAGAAACACACAACATTACAATAAAGGGTGATGTACTTACACAGCATTTTCAGTCAGTCTTAGTGGACGCTTTCCCTTTCTGACCTCTTCATTGTGACTGTATTCTGCCCCTGACATGGAATGATTAGTGTGAGGTAACAAATTAGCTGAGTGTGTTTACCTGAAGGTGATGGTGGTGTGGATCTGCTATCATCGTCTGGCAAAGCTTATTGGGAGTTACTGTAAATGCAAGCATAGTGACATGAATTATGCACTCACATGAAGAGGAATCCGAAGCATCCTTTTCAGTCGAGATGATCACAGGTTCATTTCCAGTGTCAAGTATGTCTTGTATCCCCATCCATGGCTCATCTATATCATCTTCACATGTCGAGCTGTCTTCTTCACCCACACTAGGATCTGAGCTTTGTGGAAAAGTGAATACTTCCTCATGTGAGGACTCTTCCTGAAGAGAACCCCTTCGCATTCTCCGACCTCGTGTTGCTGGCCTATCATCAAAGAGTTTTGATGTTCTAACCCAAATCAGGGCTTCCTCTCCCTCAGCAGTTCGATCCCTCCAGTAAGAGATGAGGCGAAATACTTCATTTATTTTGATCTTGGAAGGGTGCTTCCACTCAAAGTCATGAGGGTAACATTCTTCCTTGATCCAGGACGATGGGTCCTGTGTCAGCTCCCCCCAGGGAATGGTCTGCTTTGGTTTCCCAGTTGCATGTCCTATGGCAGATGTGTTATGGTTGGCCCTATGATAATGAGAGTAGGACATACTAATATGTGCACGCATATAATGTGTCAGCATTGTTTGCATGTCCCTTGCCAAGTGGGGGTCACTCATGGTGACGTCTGGAAGGATGGGGGCTCCATCTGAGTCTACAGATATTGACAAGGGACGTTTGGACGTTCTTGAATGACCCTCATGAAGGGGATTATCCACATTGCCTAGATAGCCCATCAGCATGTTGAATGGTTAAATGTAGTATCACCCAACTTGTTTTAAATATATCTGTGTTATACTCTGTCCATTGCTTCCATAAATCGGTGGTGTTCCAGTCTGGACAGAATTCCATAAACCCCATTTGATTATCATCATTTTTACCAGTGATCTCATCCCTGTATGTATGAATCAATGCCCCTCCATTTGATCCCATACAATGTATGATGATAGCTTACATTGCTGCTCTGATACGTTGCTGTTCATCTGCAAATGAGGTTAGGACCAGGCTGCGAACACCACATGTGTTATATAACTGAGTCTGGAAGTCTCGGATAATGCGACTTCGCATAGAGGTGGCCATTCTGAGTCCTAGATATAAGCAGAGACCTTCTAATCATGATAGGATGACTTGCCTACGCTTGACAGTATCTGGTGTTTGTCCTGATGACCACTCATCAGCTAAGGCCTGGTATTTCTCTCTTCCTTGCAATGGCTCATTGTTCCATTGAATGGTGATCTCTCTCTGAAGAGCACCCAAGTACCCTGGACTACCTGGAGAGATGTGTGAGACTTCTGTAGCATTCTCCATGATGTGGACGCGATTCTCCTCAAAATATGCACTTCGAGCAGACCACTTGCGAGTAAATTTGACAAGTTGACGCTGAGGGGTTTCATAGTTATTGTAAAACCATTTCCTGATAATCTAGAATTTGGTGAGCCATCTTTACTTCTGTGATCACATCGCACATACCCTCGTTGCCACTTTCTTGCTAACCGGAGGTTGCGCTGGGCGAAGGAGGGCCAGCTCCCTCACTGCATTGCCAATGAACTGCTTTCGGAGGTCGCGGTCGCCGGTTTGAAAGTCCTTAAGATATTTATCCTTGAGTATCTTCTTATCCTCAATTGTAAGGACAAAATTCGTGCCTGTCAGACTTTCTGAAGCCTGAGGGTGTGCAGGACCAGAGGATGTAACAGATGAAGATGTCTGGGATTGGGAAGCGGCAGAAGATGGTGCAGTCTGCATGGTGATTACTATATGATAGAGTGAGTTTAAGGGTGAGCTGAGTGTTAGCGAAGAGTGGTGGTGTGGGCTTTAGATGATATTGTGATACCAACGCTTCAGAATGACAGTCCTTAAATATGTTTTCAATGATCTAGGATCTGTATGTCAAGTGTAATAGGACAGCATCATAATGTCGTTTCAAGCCTAAAGTTGTATGAAACATGTATGGTGAACAGCTCAAACACAGGGAATATGTGCTGCACCAACATGTACTTGTGACATGTTTCGGGTGTTCTTGCAGACAACATGTGGGTACCGCAATCTGTGGGATTGCAACATGTCTGAGAATTGCAACATGACACAGTCTGCAATGATGGTGCAGGTTGCAGGTGATGGCGCCATCGGCGGGTCGTGGCACACTGTGCAAGTCATGTCGCAATTTGCGAGTCATATCGCAATTTGCGAGTCATGTCGCAATTTGCGAGTCATGGCACTTTGCGAGTCATGTCGCAATTTGCGGGAATGCTCGGTATCATATGCCAGTAACATATTTCAGATGATTCCCACTCTTCTACTATCACACATCGAGTCATATTCAGTATCTACACTCCTACATATGTACACCGTCCTACTTCGCCTCAAGGGCAGCGATGCGCTCCGCCAACACATTAATAAAACCTGCAAGCTTACTAAAAACCATCTGACACATGGCCAGATCATCGGAAACTCTGTGCAAGCGGGTACTTAGGTCATGAAGATCTGAACTGAACATGTCGATCGCTTCCTGTGGCGTGCGTGGCGTCCCTTCCTCATCCATGAATATGTCTGTAGGCACACCCATGATTGTGTGCGGTGATCGCGCAGCGCTGATCTAGAAGCCTGGGGTGAATGCGATGACATTGGAGTAATGTTATGACTTACAGATCCAGACGTGGGGTCAGGGGAAGGAGGCGGGAGTTCCGGTCGCTCCCCTGCATCCTCCATGAAGTCTGTGTCAAATTGAGTCTGAATGGCATCTTATCAGGACCGCAGGACATGTAGGAGGAGATGGGTGACTTACTGAAGCCGCTGCACTGACAATCATGCCATCTCCATCCAATTTGTCAACCTCTTCATCAGTTGACTAGAAAATATGGTATGTGGATATGTACTGTAAGGTCCTCATGCACATGGATTGACAGTATGACATACCATACTGATAATTCGGCACATCTTGCGGCCAGAGGCAGCGGCAAGTGTGCCACCAGAGGCAACTGTGCCAACACCGGCAGCGCAGACTGCGCCACCAGCTATATCGGTACGTGCAGGAACAGGTTTGGCGGCAACTGCGCGAGCGGAGGAGGCAGCAACTGCGCCAGTAGTGGAGGTGGCAACTGCGCCGGCAGTGGAAGCGGTGACTGCGCCAGCAGAGGCAGCGGTGACTGCGCCAGCAGAGACGCTACTTGGTGTCTAAAAGCGTCCACAACATATTTAAGTATTCAGGAATATGTAAGATGCAATTACTACGCACCTTAGCACCTTCAGCAACATCTGGGTCGTCTTCCAATAGGTCACTCCACGGGTTGGAGTCCTCCTGATGTATTTAACAAAGGAGGCTGTCTGAATAAGAGGAAATTCACACCTCACTTGATTCAGCGGCGGGTGACGCTGCTACAGGTGTGACAGGTTCCTCTTCAATTGTTGCAGGATCCTCAGCAATCGCTTCCCATGGGTTTGTGGACACGGCCATGGGCTTGGATTTCACACGGGGCTGAGCTGAAGACTTTGGAGCAGATGTAGTGCCAGTGGAACGCCTTTCAGCGCGGGTAGAACGAGCAGAGGCAGATGGTGTGGACATAATGTGTGGGGATGCCAGAGACGACTTATTGGGTATATGTGAGATAGCCGTGAGTCCAAATTGCCATCTTAGGTTGGTATAACTGCACATAAAAGGAAATCGATCGATGGAAGCAAGATCGCAAACTGCGATCGATAACCAATTTACTTAAAGGGACACGATCACAAAGTCTGATCAAACACAAATGGGATTATTGTGTATGACCCCCAGATTGGCAATTGTCCTAATATATCTGCTATTGAGTTGGGCGGCTGCCTTCAGGCGGACCACAAATGCTGCCGTCGCACAGGCCTCGGACCGGACCGCAAATGCCGACATTTTGAGACCGGATCGCAAGTGCCGATGTTTTCAGCCGGTCCGCAAGTGCCGCTATCTATGTAATTTCAAAGGCATATGTGCACGTCGTGTGAACGATGTCTAGATATGGCTCAAAGTCGCTTAGCTCATCGCTGGGGGTTCTTGGGAAGCATTACACGCATCTAAGGCGTCCTTTTCCACTTGTGTGCAAGGAATTTGCTATTCACTCTGTCCATATACATCTCCCAATGGCAAAGACAACCCCTGATAATCTCCTCTCTGTCGAAAGGTCCATTTTGGCTATTATGGCTCGTGTGCTAGCTGCCCTACATCACCTCGAGGCAAATCCCCCTGCAGATCGTGCACTGATGGAGAAGGAGCTGCAGGAAGAAATGGTGCACAATCTGCGATAGTTTCTCTCCTTTCTGAACACTTACAAGTTATATATAGTCAGCCATCACCGCTATTATCAGGAAACATGCCAAGAAGGACGCCAAACCACGCCAGCACCCTGCAATCAATGTCATTGGGCGCGCAATGTATCAAGCACACAAGGATAAGGTTCCACTTAACTGGAACCTGTTCACAGTTGCAGAAATCAAAGCCAAGTGCGATGCCGGGAGCGCAGCCCATCCGGATTGGCACCCCAACTTGTTTGCCATCACCCTCGATGGATATTTGTCCGATCTCGCTGGAGAGGATCGGTGGTGGCTCTCACAGGATGCTGCAGCAACCTCTGAGCCCGCGGAAGGTGCGCCTGATCTCATCTTCTCATGTAACGTCATTCCTGACATGTACAATGCGTGCAGAACACATGGAAGTCGACGATGAGGTCATATCGACTCGTCCCAGCACCCGCGCATCTACCGGGAAGGCACCTGAAGGTGTGTATCCTCAACATCACTTTCCAGCGCACTTCCCTTACTTGCGCAACATGCGCACCATGCGCAGTCATCATCAACGTCGATGACTTGCCATCAACGACTTCATCCATTCCGACACCTTCTGGACTTCGTCCTATCAGCCGCGCGCCGTCTGGCCAGGCTCACCAAGATTCCCCTTCCCCACAAGATGCACCTGTGGCTGCAGCCACTGCGAAGCGCAAACCCCGCCAAGCAGCTCAGGTGAGTGCAAGGCTTGTCGCTCTCTATCAGTTTTACAAATACCATGCAGAAGGCATTGCCCATGGATTCTGTTCCCGCCATCGTCGTTGAGAAGCCATCGCCAAAGAAGGCTTCCAAGCGTGAGGCAGCTGGTGAGGACATTGGAGTGGAAGGTGGCTTGGTTGCATATGGCGAGGTGCGTCGCATTTTCCGGTTTTTCTTACTTGGGCTAATTCAATACAAGGACATGTGTGGTCCATGCCTAGCAAACAATCAGCCGGAGTGCCGATCAAGATCGTCGGTTCGATACCTCACCTCAGCGTGCATCTACTGCACCAAGGTGAAGAAGAGTTGTTCCAAGCCGTACCCCCTCTGGGTCCTTGAGACTGTGGGGTACATGCAAGACAGGAACATGAGAGGTTCCCCAGAAAGTGAGTATTTCGATTAATCTGTGCCAGTTATACTGACTGTGATCTACCATTCAGCTCAGAAGGTGATCAAAGACATGAACATCATGCTTCATGCTCTTTGCAAGAAGGCCGAGATCGACCCAACCAAACTGGATGGCTTTTCAGGCGCTGCAACTGCACGCCTCTCGCCTTCGCCTGCTCCCTCTACCAGTTCCTCCATGGGCAACCAGCTGCAAGCCCTTGGACTTGGAAAGCGATCAAACAGTAGGTCGAGTCAGCGGTCCAGCCGCTCAGGCAGCTCCAGTGAGTCGCAGGTTTCATTTCTGTCTCTATTTTATATTGAAACCTCATTTATCTCTTAGAGAAGGCCAAGCTTGACGATTAGTGGGCAGGTGATGGCTCATTTCTCATGTCTTCATTGATTTGTCAATAATCTCATGTACGTTTTACTGTCCATATGTTGTGTATGGAGTGTTCCAAAATGTCATCGTCGTTGTTTCGTCTCACTCTGAAGGCACATGGGATGTTTGTGAACACCTATACTACAACGAAAGGACACAGTCGCATATTGCGCGCCACATGAAAGTCCGGCCTAATCGCAGATTGCGCACCACTTAAAAGTCCGACCTAATCGCAGATTGCGCACCACCTGAAAGTCCGGCATAATCGCAGATTGCGCTCCACCTGAAAGTCCGACCTGATCGCAGATTGCGCTCCACCATGACGTGTGACACACTTGCTGATTCGAATGCACCTCTGAAATGCGACAGGCATGAACACTTAAAACATGTAATAGAATATCTGTGTGATATCAAATATATCCTCAATCACTGTGAACGTCTGATACATGTCTTGTATCACATGCAAAGTCATTTAAAAGTAATACAGAGATCTGCGAATGTATTCCACCACACCACATATGTCCTCACCTACATCTCAGATTCATGGAGACTGCGAAACGCACGCATCAGCCCCCACTGATGCACACATATCCGAATCTATGAAACAGGACCACCAGCCTCCCGTGTCTCAATTGCAGCCATCCCATTCACATCTCCATCCGTTTCAACTACCACCCAGCTGGTTTTCAGATTCTGTAGATGACGATTCATCTGACACAGAGTCATATCATGTAGAGGACCTGTATGGGTCAGATTCAGATGCCGAAATAATTGGGAGGTTATCTCCAATACACAGATCACCATCCCCTGATGACCCACCTTCCTCGGATGAGAATACATCAGTACGTTCTGATCTCTTACATAGAATCACATATATTCACACAGGAAGTTAGAATACTGATGGTTCAGAGGAAATGAGCACAGTACTTACCGATTTCAGGAGTATGATTCAAGCACTCTGTGAAGTCGAGGGAATTGATACCAATCAGTTGTTGGCTGATTATGGGGATCACACGTCTGATGTCGCATCAACTCAGAGTGTATCAGACATCTCAGGGGAGGGCAATGGCAGCAGTGATGGGATGTATGACTGACCGGAGATTGCAATATTTTGAATAATTATGCCCTATCGGCGGTTGCGATGGACATCATGATTTGATAGATGTGTGATCGGGGATTGCGACAGATCTCATTTTAGGATTTCTATCTGTTCACCGACATATAAAACAACCAAATGTGAGACACATTCTGATCACCCACACAGATTTGTCACATGATACAGTGTGTAGCATGAAGCACATGAGTTTCACAAGTGTATTACCACGTCTCATCCATGTGATTCAAGTGAGGTGCTTCTGATTCCAACACTTCCTATGGCCTTGCGAAGAGATTGTTTCAATTGAACAGTCATCATACTATTCCAAATCATATATAAGTCACATACCAGCTTCGCATATGCCATCAAATCTGTACATTCCACCTCTCCACTATTTTTCTACACACCCATCTTATTCTAAATGGCTCCCAGACGTAATGTCATCATTGGCCATCTTGATGGTGTGCAGCCCCCGATTCGCCGTTCCTCTCGCAAAGTGCGCCAAGCTCCAAATGAAGTCATTATTGGACGTCTTGAGCCTCCAGCATCAGGCACACAGCCCTCAGGCTCAAGAGAAAGAACACAGACCAATAATGAAGTAAATATTCAAGAGCCAACTGACCTGCCATTGCAAGAAGATGTCCTTGAAGCAGTTGATGATCTAGATGATCAGCCTGGAGCAAAGGTATGTGCATTCATGGCCCAATATCTCATATGTGATCTGACTATTATTAGACACCAATGGGAAGATGGCTCCAGCTTCGTGATAGATATCTCCACTTGCTATTGGAGATGCAAGGACTCACCATGGATCCTACCTGCTCCATATGCAGCAAACCAATGGAGATCAAATGTGATGACTGCTTTGGTGCCAACTACTTTTGTAGGACTTGCTGCCTTGATGCACATCAGCGGTCCCCATATCATCGCATACTGCGATGGACTGGCAGTCACTTCGTCCCCATGTCTCTGTATCAGCTGGGGTTCATCCTACATCTTGGCCATCATGGCATGCCATGTCCCAATACATTAGAGGTAGACCTGTGCCATATATCATTATCTTGGGGTACTCATCTGTGATTAGGGAGCTCTACTGGAACAGCTGCGCTCTGCCAAGCCTAAAGGTGGCAGGGCCTCCAAAGCAATCCATCCCAAGTCATCACCCGCAACCTCCGACGATGCCTATGACTTTGTGAAGCCATCCATTGATTTTTCTCAGGAGACCATGAGACGAAAGCGCACTGCCCCTTCAGACAATCCCCTCCTAGCAGTTGTCAGTACCACTGGAATCTCAGAGGTGGAGATCCTGTATTGCATCTGTCCTGATGCTATGCCTCAACATGAGCAGCTCCTTCAAGCTGGGCTGTTTCCATCATCGTTTGAAGAGCCAGAGACAGCATTTACCTTCTCAGTGCTAGATGACTTCCTGGTAGACAACTTGGAGTGCAAGACCACTGCACAACAGTACTTTTCCAAGCTTCAAAGCATCACAAATAGGATGTTTCCATTTCGCGTTCCAGTATGTATCATTGCTACTGTACTTGTGATTTCATATGCTCATATGCTCATTGTGATCTACAGAACCTATACAGACATCTATTGAGAGCATCTCGTCAATGGAGGGATTTGAATAATAGAATACAAAGTGGAGTATGCCTCCAATCTGTCAATGAGGTTGCTCAAGATGGTGCCATGGCTATCTTTTGTCCTGCATGTCCCCAGCCAGGAATCAACCTTCCAGATGACTGGCAGGCAAGATACCGCAACAGAGAGTGAGCTGGTAGTATGCCTATCCACTGTGCAGCTATTAACTGCCTTACAGAGATGAGCTCATACGAACATTCATCATGGATGGGAACTTCTCTGCAGAGCACATGAAGTCCAGGACTGGAGTTTCCGATGTTTCACTCTCTGCAGGAATGGCCTTCATGGCCAATCCTGTTTTATACAAGGCACATCTCAACAGTGGCCAAGAGATTGCTCAGGTACCTCGCTCTTTTATTTTGATGCTCATGCCTAGCTAAGCATAAAATAGGGCAGCACATGTAACACATATAAGGCCATTGAGCAAGCCAACTCAAGTAAGCCACACCTGGATGTGACAGGCATCGGAGCAACTGCATGCTGCCATGGATTTTTTGTTCCAAACTCAGTGGTTGATTTCCAGAAGGGAGAGAGGTAAGTTTAACTTGTGAATGGTTCTGTGTGTGATCCTGACGCTTCTCCCATGAAGGCAAATCAATATGGATTACAGTCTATGCAAGGCATTGTCTTATAATATGTCGGAGATTCCGACAGCCTTGGTGATGTATGACATCATGTGCCAGTATGGAAAACATCTTCAGGAGCGTGTGCATGGAAGCCCAGGGCTCTCTATACCCAGCTCACTAGAGCTGCGCACTGGAATTGGCCTCTTTCACATTCATGGCCACCAAGATTCTTGTTTACCCAGATTTTCTCCCAGCTACATACCTGGGGCAAAACAGGTCGATGGGGAAATCATTGAGACATTATGGGCACCTCTCAATGACATATCTCGCAGTCTCCGAGGGATGACTCTTTTCCATCGACAGGAGGTCTTGGATTCCCATATGAATCACTCTAATTGGAAGAAGATGGTTCGCATTGGTATGTCTTATCAGAATACAAAGTGTGGAAATATGCTCATATGTGATTCATATACCAGTTCCTACACTTCTAAGAAGGTGGAAGGCTCTGGAGGATGGCCTGGATGTCAGTGCCGAGGCCTTTGAAGCTCTTTGCACGCGCTTTAAGACCAAGACCAGAAAATGGTTGGAAGAAGAGAGAGAAGCTCAGTACAGGCGATATGAGGATCCTACTGCAATGGATATATATGATACTACTGTGGGAAAAGGTATGGGATCCTAGAGATATCATATGCACTCATTGATAACAAGTATGACTAGCACCATCTCGTGGGGAAGTCCAAAAAGAACTGATTGAAGAAGAGAGTGGAGATGACCTATCCCATGGTCAGGCATCCTGGATTGCAAGCGGGATTAAGATTCAGGAGCTCCAGTTAGTAACCCTGTGCATCTGTGCACATATCAAAGCTGACACTTCATTCAGACAGGCCATTAGATATCAGCTCAGATCAAGTCATTCCAATCTGTCCATTGAGAAGGCCCAGGCCATTGAGAATAAGAGGAATCGCCTGCAAAAGCTAATATCCACATTTGAGAATCAGGCAGATTCCATCATTCTCCACCAACGGATCTCAGAGTCTCAGATGTCACCTCTAAGTGATTATGCTGAGTATGATGATATTGATAACCTAGATGAGCCTAGCAGCAAGAGGGACGATGCACAGGCTGGCGCCACATCCTATCATCCCAATACTAAACATGCAGATGGCTCAGGGCTAGACAATCTTAACCCTGAAGATATGGCGATCCCTCTCCCATCATCCTTTGGATGGGACTGGTGTGTCAGACATATGGTCAAATCTCTTGCAATAAAAGAAGCCAGGCTACGCTATGCTCAAGCCAATGATGCCATTCATAGCATACGCCTTGCCCTTGGATTCAAGTCTGCATTGCTCCGCAAACAGGTACGACCTGCCAAGACTCAGAAGAAGAAGACACGTGCATGGAGCTCAGTCCAAGGTGTGAACACAACTGTTCAAGAGCATGCATGTGTATACAGCATGGCAAGAGAGGCATTTCGCAAACTCCGACGAGCCTTGAGGGACATCACTGACCTTCCCAAACTGGATCCTAAAGACCTACATATTGCAACACATATTCTGGGTTCAGCACAGGCTGGGCAGCGTAATACCCAGCCATCATGGATCTGGAGCTTTGGAAAGACTATAGAGGATGAGGGGACATGGATGGATAGCTGTAAGTGATCATATGCGTGTCAAGCTCATATGCTCATATGCTCAAATTTAATGTAGTTGAAAGGGTCCACTGGCTGCGAGCAAAAGCACAGTTTCAGCGATGGCTTGAAGAGCAGAGGAGTATCCACAATGAGGCTGAATGGGTCCCTGCATACTTTCAGGCCAGATCTGAGATGTGGAGGAAACTTATGATCTCTGCTGCAGAGAGGTCATTGAAGGGGCATGAGGCATATGCTTCTGCTCAGGTTTGTGCATGGGAGGAACTTTCTTCAAGCTCAAAGGCAGCCCTTTCTTCAATTACAGGTGCTCAATTGAAGTCATATCACATTGAATCTATCCTATCATAATATCTTCATTTATATGTACTATACCATTATGGCCAGATTGATTAATATTTAGTTGCTGCCATGTCCTCTGCCACAAGATGTGGCTGCCCTCACCTGCTTCGCATCTTGCGCTGTCCACCCTCTCCTGAGTCGCATCTTGCGCTGGCCACCCTCTCCTGAGTAGCATATTGCGCTGATTTTCCTCTCCTCATCCACAAGATGCGGCCACCCTCTCCTGAGTCGCATCTTGCGCTGATTTTCCCTCTCCTCTGCCACATCTTGTGCTAGCTTCCCTCTCCTTGACCACAAGATGCGGTCACCCTCTCCTGAGCCGCATCTTGCGCCAGTTTCCCTCTCTTCATCCGCAAGATGCGATCACCCTCTCCTGAGCCGCATCCTGCGCTAGCTTCCCTCTCCTGAGTCGCATCTTGTGCTGGCTTCCCTCTCCCTGCCACATCTTGCGCTGGCTTCCACCTCCTGAGTCGCATTTTGCGCTGGCTTCCCTTTCCTCAGCCACCTCTCCTGAGTCGCATCCTGCGACTGGTTGCCAGTACTTGGTCAGAAGCTGCCACCTTTAATCCGACATCGGATGAGCTATCAAATACATCGGATGTTGCGCTTTTTTGATCCGACATCGGATGGGCTAGCAAATACATCGGAATCTCCACGTCGGCCGACGTCGGATGGGCTATCAATCTTCTAAGGGTTCTGGCATCGGATGGGCTATCAATGATGAAGCCATGGCTAGTTATCATGTGCATATCCACCCCACCATGGAAG
>WNFQ01004490.1_pt1 | contig 13492 bp, 14 predicted proteins | sample 5400171 | NCBI WGS metagenome assembly WNFQ01 (sample SAMN13153356, study PRJNA577476) | soil metagenome | isolation source: 20 cm soil under Madrone tree | place: USA:California | collected 2016-06-14
TCGACGACGCAGAAGTAGCCGACGACAGGCCCCGCGTCGCGCGGCCCTTCGCGCAGGATGCCGTCACCGCGCGCCCTCGCGGCAACCTCGTCGACGGCGGCACGGTCCTCGACGGTGAACCCGAAATGATGCACGCCAGGGCGCGCAACCTGCGCGTGCGCCATCGGGATCAGAACGAACACGAACTCGGGATCCTCCGCCTGCTCCGCGAGCCAGACGACGCGTGTCCCCTCGTCGACGCGCTCGTGACACACGACGAGGCGCGGGTACTTCGCATAGAACGCGACCGAACGGTCCAAATCTTTCACCCGCAACGCCACATGCGTAAACCGCGGCCGCACGCTCCGCAGTATAGTGCGGCGTTACGAAGAAGTCGCGACGCGCGCGTGCCGACGGCCGTTTCGAAAGGCGCGCGGCGACGGCATCCTGCGCGAGGGACCGCGGGACGCCGGTCCCGTAGTCGGGTACTTCTGCGTCGTCGAGGATCCCGACGGCAACTGGGTCGAGTTCTCGTTCGGCCAACCGATAAACCCGCGCGAGCTCCCGGCGTCCTGAGACGCGATGGACGCCCGCGCGCGCGGGCAGGCGAACGCGCGCAGGCCTGATGCGACGGACCGCGGGCGAGGCGCGGGGGCCGTCTCCTGCACCCGTGGTGCGCAAACTTACCCTCTTGCGCACGTCGGGTGCGGGAGACGGCCCCCGCGCCTCGCCCGCCGCCCTACGATCAGGCGTAATGCCGCAGCTCGACGCCACCCCGCTCGCACGCGCCGCGCACGTCGCGACTCAGCAACGCCGAGAGCTCGGGGTCATCTTCAGTCGCTCCGGGATACGCCCCCGGATGGCAGTAGAGCTCGCTGACGCCGGCGGGAAGGTCGCGGATCACGTGGAGGATGTACCGCTCGTCGACGGCGCCCGTTTGGTGGTGGCCGTAGACGCGGTCGGCGACGCGCAGACCGTGGTCGTGCGCGATGCGGACGGCACGGCGGCAGAGGATCGCGAAGATCGCGGCCTCGACGAGCTTTCGCGGCGCGTGGCGGCGGTCGAACGCGAGTGCAGGGCCGAGGGGGTCGCGCGGGATCCGCACGGCCGGGACGCGGTACTCGCGCGCCAGCGCCGCGACGATCGGGAATACCGCGGGATGGACGTGAAAGTCGAGGTGCGCGTCGAGGTGGCGCGGCGTGTGGTCCGCCGCGAGACAGCGCTCGATCTGGGCTCGCAGCTCGGCGCGCAGCTGATCGCGGCTCGTGCGTGAGGCGGCGAGCCGCACGCCCTGTCGGACCGGGCTCGCCGGGAATCGGCCGTCATCGTCCGCGAGCTCGGATACGAGACGCGGCGGCAGCACCGCGCGCCCCAAGACGAACGTCAGATGGATACCGAGCGCGAGCTGGGGTACGTCGTGGGCGCGCGCCAGCGCCTCGTCCGCGGCGCCGCCGCCCGCCATCCAGCTCGTGCCGGTGAGGATGCCCTCCTGCGCGGCACGCACGACGGCGGCGTTCACGCGACCCGAGACGCCGAAGTCGTCGGCAGTGACCGCGAGCTGGCGCACGCCGCCGTCACGCCACGTTCCGCACCCGCCGTCAACGTCGCACGATCTCACCGAGTTGCGCCGCGTGAGCGATCTCTTCGCCAACGAGGTGACCCAATGCCGGGGCAAATGCTCTCCGACGAGGGGAGGTCCCCCAATTGACGCGCGTACGTCCGCGTCGTAGCTGTCCCTAGGGGGGACCATGCATGAAGCGGACGCTATTTTTGAATCCGCCGTCCTATGACGATTTCGATGGCGGCGCCGGCTCGCGTTACCAAGCGACGCGCGAGGTGTGGTCGTTCTGGTACCCGACGTGGCTCTGCTACCCGGCGGGCATTATTCCGGGAAGCCGGGTTCTCGACGCGCCGCCGCTCGGGCTCACGGTCGCCGATACGGTCGCGATCGCGCGCGAGTACGAGCTCGTCGTGTTGCACACCAGCACGCCGTCCTTCCGCGTCGACGCCGAGACCGCGGCCGCCATCAAGGCGGCGCGACCGGACGTCACGATCGCGTTCGTCGGCGGCCATCCCACGGCCGAGCCGGAGCGTTCGCTGCGCGAGGCGTCGGCGGTCGACGTCGTCGTCCGCAAGGAGTTCGACCACGCGATCGTCGCGCTCGCGGAGGGACGGCCCTACGCGGAAATCCCCGCGCTCAGCTATCGCGACGGCAGCCCCACGGCGGCGAACGGTGCGAGCGGGGATCCTGCGAGCGCGACCCGCGTCGTCCACAATCCCGAGCCGGCGCCGCTCGACTCCGCCGCGCTCGACGCGCTGCCGTTCGTGACCGACATCTACGCCCGCGACCTCGACTACAAGCGCTACAATAGCCCGTACTGCCACTACCCGTACGTGTCGCTCTACACCGGGCGCGGTTGCCCGGCGCGGTGCACGTTCTGCCTTTGGCCGCAGGTGACGACCGGGCACAGCTACCGCACGCGCTCGCCGGAGAACGTGTACGAGGAGGTGCGGCGGATGCCGCAGCTCTTCCCGGAGATGCGCGAGGTCTTCTTCGACGACGACACGTTCACCGCCGATCCGGCGCGCGCCCGCGTGATCGCCGAGCGCCTCGGGCCGCTCGGCGTCACGTGGTCGACGAACTCACGCGCCAACGTCGATCGCGAAACGCTGAAGGTGCTGAAGGACAACGGCCTCCGCCTCTTCGTCATCGGCTACGAGAGCGGTAACGAGGAGATCCTGCGCAACATCAAGAAAGGCGTCGGCGTCGAGCGCGCGCGCCGCTTCACGCGCGACTGCCACGACCTCGGCATCATGATCCACGGCACCTTCATCCTCGGCCTTCCGGGTGAGACGCGCGAGACGATCGCCGAGACGATGCGCTTCGCGCGCGAGATGAACCCGTCGACGATCCAAGTGTCGCTCGCGTCGCCGTATCCCGGGACGCACTTCTACGACTGGGTGCGCGACAACGGTTTTCTCGCGGTCGATCAGATGGTCGATACGAGCGGTTATCAAAAATGCGCGGTCAGCTACCCGTCGCTCTCCGGCGAGGAGATCTATGCCGCGGTCGAGCGGTTCTATCGCAGCTATTATTTCCGTCCGACGTACATCGTCGGCAGCGTGCGGAAGATGATGCGCGACCCGCACGAGCGGCGACGGATGCTGAGCGAGGGACGCGACTTCCTGCGCACGATGTGGCGCCGTCGCCGCGCGGCGAACGCGACCCGCACCGTGGGCGCGGGGCAGACGTCGCACCCGTCGACGGTGGCAACCCCGACATCGGTGGCGGCCCCGACGTCGGTGGCGGCCCCGACGCCGGCGGCCTGAGGCGACGACGTGCTGAGTGTCGCCGGCGCTGCGCGAGACGTGTTGGCTGTGCTGCTTGCGACGTCGGCGGCCTACAACGTCGCCGTATCGCTGGTCGCGGCGCGCTTTCGGCGCCGCGCCCGGACCGCCGTGCACCCGCTCGAACGCGCGCCCGGCGTGTCGGTCCTCGTGCCGCTCGCCGGGTTCGAGCCGACGCTCGCCGAAAATCTCGCCGCGTACTGTCGATTGCGATACCCAGGGCCGGTGCAAATCGTCGCCGGCAGCCTCGACGCCGGCGACCCCGCGCTCGCCGTTGCGCGGGCGGTCCAGCGCGAGCATCCGCACGTCGATTTCCGCGTCGTCACCGCCGTCGCCAGCGGCGGACCGAATCGCAAAGCGGTGCTGCTCGAGGCGCTGACGCACGAGGCGCGTCATCACATCGTCGCGGCCATCGACAGCGACGTTCGCGTCGGCGACGACTATCTCATTCGGCTCGTCGCGGCCCTGCAGCGCCCGTCCGTCGGTCTCGTCACGTGCTACTATCGCGCGCCGCGCCCGCGGTCGCTGGCGCAGACGTTCGAAGCGCTCTGCATCAACACGGATTTCGTCCCGTCGGTGATGGTCGCGACCGCGCTCGGCCGCGGCGATGTCGCCTTCGGCGCGAGCCTCCTCCTGCGGCGCGACACGCTCGACGCAATCGGCGGATTCGCGGCGTTGGCCGACTACCTCGCCGATGACCACCGCCTCGCCGAGCTCGTCATCGAGCACGGCGAACGGGTTGTCGTCGCGCCTTACGTGGTCGAGACCGACCCTAATCCCAGCGGGGTGGCGGCGGCGGTTCGCCATCAGCTGCGCTGGGCGCGCACCACGCGCGCCTGCGCACCGGTCGGCTACGCCGCCAACATCGTCACCCACGGGACGACGTTCGCGCTCCTCGCGATGCTTTCCGTCGGCCATGTTGCGCTGCTGCGGCTCGGCGCCGTCGCCGCCGTGCTCGTGTCGCGTCTCGTCGCCGCCGCGCTCGGCGTCCGCGCGCTCGGCGCGCGGCTCGGGTGGATGCTCTAGCTCGTGCCGCTGCGCGACCTCGTCGGCACTGCGCTATGGGTCGCGAGCTTCGCCAGCGACCGCGTCGAGTGGCGCGGCCGGTCGTATCGCATCGGCGCCGACGGACGCCTGGTGCGCCTCGCGCTGCCGGCGGCGGCGCCCGCCGCCGCCGTCACTCCGCCGGCAACGGAGCCGGCGGAGCGGCTGCCGGCCGCTTCCTGAGCCCTCCCGGGAGCTGAAACCGGCCGAGGATCAAGAGGCCGAGGAGCGACCACGAGAGCTCGCGGATCCGGCGCAGGACGCCGACCGAAAGCCCCTTCGTCGGATCGAGGCCGAGCGCGGTGAAGATCAGCACTTTGCCGCCTTCCTGCGTGCCGAGCTTTCCCGGAACGAAGAAGAGCGTCGCGTCGATCGCGACCGACAGCACCTCGATCGAGAGCGCGCCCGTGAGCGTGACCGGCATCCCGAGCAGCCACAGCATGAGACCCATCTCGAGCGCGCCCAGCGCCCAGCCGACGAAGAACCACGCGCACGACACCAGGAACGGACCGCGGCGCTCGAGGTGCACGCGCGCGATCTCGTCGTCGAGACGGCGGATGCGGGCGGCGACGTCGACGAGGCGGCCGCCGCGATCGAGCCTCGTCGCAATCGCGACGAGCGGCCCGAACATGCCGCGCCGTTGCGCGACGACGAAGACGCAGACGAGCGCGGACAGCACCACCGCGCCGGTCACGAGGCCGAGCCGAACGCTGCTCGCGAGCGGGACGACCGCGAGCACGAGGACGAGGCCGATGCAGACGAACGCGACCTGCGCGACGACCTGACTGAGCTTCGCGACCGCGATCGACGTCGCGAGGTCGAGGCTCGAGGCGCGCCCCTCGAGCAGCCGCGCGCGCGTGAACTCGCCGCCGAGTGTCGCGGTCGGCGTGACGTAGTTCACGGCGTCGCCGGCGATGCGCGCCGCGAGGAGCTGCGCGAACGCGGGCGGCGGCCGGCCGGCGGGAAACGCCGCGCGCCAGCCGAGCGTGTTCGCGACGATCGCCAGGATCTCTTGAGCGATGATCGCGACGATGCCCCAGCCGACGAGGCGCAGGTTGGCGACGAGCGTCGCGCCGCCGAGAGCGCGGACGAGACCGGCGAGCAGAACGAGCCCCGCCACGACGAGCGTGCGCTCGACCAGACGCCACGGGCGCCGCGGCGCCGGCGCCGCGACGTCGGCGAGCGTTTCAGCCGATGCCGGCATGCTCCTCCGCGCTCCGCGCCGCGTAGAGGACGACGAATAGAGCCGCGAACACCCAGCTTCCGATGGCCGCTCCCCAGAGGAACCAGTGCAGACGATCGATCAATGCCAGCACCGCGAGGAGGTAGGCGAAGTCCCGATTCATCAATCCCTCGAGGCCGTGCAGGACCTGGTCGCGGAGGCGCGCATGCCACGACGCCGCGGTGGGGCTCGGCGCTCGCCAGTCGGTGCGGACCACGAGGAAATAGTAGGAGAGGGCGCCGTCGAGCGCGAAGCCGCCGACCAGCAGCGCCGCGAGCACGGCGACATGGCCGTCGGAGGTGCGGCGCTGCAAGCCGACGGCGAGGGCAACGAAGATCGCCAGGTGGACGAGGTTGTCGGTCGTGACGTCGAGCTTTTGCCCGAACGTCGACTCGCGAAAGGTGAGGCGCGCGACCTCGCCGTCGCAGCCGTCGACGATCGCCGCCAGGAGGAAGAGCAGCGTGCCAAAGACGCCGGCGGCGTACGTGCCGCGCGCGAGCAGGGCGGCGCCCGCGAGACCGATTGCGGTGCCGACGAGCGTCACGTGGTTCGGGCGGAGCGGCGTCGCGCGGACGAGGAAGCGGCTTACGCGGCACGAGACGCGACGGTCGATGAGCCGCGCCAATGCGCCGTCCGTCGCCGCGCTGGCCGCGCGCAGCTCCGCGCACAGCGCCATCTCGGCCGCGACCGCGTCGCGGCGCGAGGCGACGTGCATGCACGGCGCGTCGGCAGCGAGCGCCTGCTCAATGGCCGTCGGCAGCAGCGCTGCGAACGCGTCGTCGGCATCGCGGGAGCCGAGCGCGGGTGCGCCGCGATGCCGACCAGCCGCCGTCGCGGCGCCGAGGAGGTCGCGGCCGCGGCAGCGTGCAAGCAGCGGACGCTGGGCGTCGCGCGCGATCGTCGGTTGCACGCCGGCGGCCGTGGCGAGACGGTGCAATGCCGCGGCGGAGACGAGCACGTCGGGCGCGACCAACGTCACCACCGCGTCGGGGGAGAGGTCCACCCGCTCGCACACCTCGACCGCCGCGCCGCGCGCCCGCGGATCGTCGACGATCCGTTGCAGGCGGCCACGTGCGCTGTCGGTGAGGACGACGATGCGCGCGAAGCCGGCGCGTGCGCCCGCGAACACCGCCCGCTCGACGAGGGTGAGGCCGGCGACGCGTGTCGCGCTCCGCTCGGCGGGCGCGAAGATCACGAGGACGGACGGTGCGGTGTCGGCGAGCGGCTCGGTCCGGTGCTGCAGAGCGCCGGAGGTCACGAGGCCGCCCAGACCGCCGGCGCCATGAGAATCCGCATTGCATCGCACGCTCTCCGATCCCATAACGATCGTCAAGAGCCACGGCCGCCGCCGCGAGCGCCGCGTATTGGATCGAGCGTCTGCAGCTCACGCCACATCCCGAGGGCGGCTACTTCCGCGAGACCTATCGGTCGCCCGAGCTGGTCGCGCCCGATGCGCTCCCCGCGCGCTTTCCCGGGGCACGCGCGTTCTCGACGGCGATCTACTTCCTCCTCCCGAGCAACGAGGTGTCGCGGCTGCACCGGTTCACGCTGATCACGCGGCGCTCACTCGACCGCGGCGGGCGGCGGCAACATCTCGAGCTCGAGCCGCAGGCGGGCGGGGCCGGGGAGACCCGCCGTGGCGTTGATCGCCGGCGCCTGCGTCGCGGGCGCGCAGAAGATCGCGACGTAGGTCGGATGCACCCGATCGCACGCGCCGGTCGCGGCAATCAGGTCGCCGAAGCACGGGCGGACGCGGGGCTCGCAGGTGCCGCCCGCGGGTGCACACTCGGTCGTCCCGCTGTCCAACGTGCAGCCGCGGAACGGCGCGTCGCTGCAGACGCCCTCGACCGGCGCCTCGCAGTGCTCGTCGGCGCCGCACGTGCCCGACGCGCAGTCGTTCGGCTGGCGCTGCCCGGCGCACGCGCAGTGGTCGGCGAGACCGGGTCGATGGAACGCGCACGGGCGCTCCGCCGCGAGACCAACGCCGTCCGTCGTGAGCGGGGCGAGGTCGATCGCGAGGGTCCCGACGATGCCCGCCGGCGGCGGCAGGCAGTCGTTCGAGGTCGCGCCGAAGAGCGCGCTCGCCGCGTTCGCGTCGCACGCCTCGCCGACGCTCGGACCCGCGTTGCAACGGCCGTCTTTCCGGCCGTCGTTCGCGGTGCCGTCGCCGACGCAGCGTGGACAGGGCTCCGCCACCTCGCGGCCGGTGTAGACCGTCGACGTGAGCGCGAGGCGGAGCTCGCCGCAGCCTGCTTCCGGCTCGACGCTGCCGGCGAGCGGCGCGCGGAGTCGGCTGACGACACACGCCGGGACGCCGCCGGCCGAGAGCGGAATCGGCGCGCCGAAGATCGCGCCGGCGACGCCGCCGCCGACCGTGCACGACGTCGCCGACCGGCAGTCGAGCGCGAGCTCGATCCGCTGCTCGCTCGGCCATGGCTGCCGGTGCGCGATGCCGGTCCACCCGAGGTCGATCATCGAGCCGTCACGGACGCGATATCGCGCGACAGTCGGCGCCGTGTCTGTCGACGCGACGTGCGCCGCCGTCGCGCTCCGGCGCGGCGTTGGACGAGGGCGTGCGATCCCTTTCGGGGTTGCTCGGGTAACGGGGGTGCTGGCGGCCCGCGCGTTACCGGTACCGTGCAGCGCGAGGAGCGTGGCGACGGGGAGCATCACCAGGATACGGCTTCCCCGCCCGCGACGCCCGGCCCGGCGTACCGTCACGCCTTCGCCAGCCGCTCGATCTCTTTCCACTCGGGGGCGCGGACCGGCATCACCGACAGGCGCGGCAAGCGGACGAGCGGAAACGCGGCGAGCCCGGGCCGCGCCTTCAGCTCGGCGAGCGTGACGGGCCGCTCGAGCCGTCGCTTCGGGACGATGTCGACGACGACCGCGCGCGCGTCGCCGCGCGCGTTCGGGTCGGGATACGGATCGGACGTCGCCTCGCCGACGCCGACGACCGCCTTCTCGTCGCCGGTGTGGTAGATCAGGATCCGGTCGCCGCGCGTCACCGCGCCGAGGTGCTTGCGCGCGAGCGCGTTCGCGACGCCGTCCCAGGTCGTCCGTCCGTCGCGCTCGAGCTGCGCGAACGAGTAGCTGCTCGGTTCGGTCTTGAAGAGCCAATACGCCACGCCGTGTCTCCCGCCGCGGCGGCGAGCTAATCGCAGCCGCCGTGCACGGTCAACCGATCGGCTCAACCGATCGGCGCCGGCAGCGGCACGGGATTCGGCGGCCGCCGCCTGGCGAGCACGGCGGCGGCGTTGCGCGCGGCCACGACTGCCATGCGCGCGCGCGTCGCGGTCGTCGCGCTCGCGACGTGCGGCGTCAGCACGACGTTCGGCAGGGCGCGCAGCGCGCGCGACACGTGCGGCTCGCGCGCGAAGACGTCGAGCCCCGCCGCGGCGAGCCGGCCGCGTGCGAGCGCCCGCACGAGCGCCGCCTCGTCGACGACCGCCCCGCGGCTGGTGTTCACGAGAATCGCGTCGCGACGCATGTGCGCCAGCTCGCGGGCGCCGATCAGGTGGCGCGTCGCCGCGGTGAGCGGCACGTGCAGCGACACGACGTCGGCCGTCGCGAGGAGCCGCGTGAGCGACACCCGGAGCGCGCCGGCAGGCGGGCGCCGCGCGGGGTGGCGCTGGTGGTACAGGACGCGCATGCCGAAGCCGCGCGCACGGCGCGCGACGGCGGCGCCGATCCGGCCGAGGCCGACGATCCCGAGCGTCGCGCCGTGGACGTCGCGGCCGAGGAGCAGATCGGGCGACCAGCCGCGCCAGCGCCCGGCGCGCACCAGACGGTCGCCCTCGCAGACGCGACGCGCGGCGGCGAGAATCAAGGCGAACGCGAGGTCGGCGGACGTTTCGGTGAGGACGTCGGGCGTGTTGGTGACCACGACGCCGTGCGCCGCAGCGGCGGCGAGATCGACGTTGTCGTATCCGACGGCGCAGTTCGCCACGACACGCAGGCGCGGCGCGCGCGCGAGGAGCGCGGCGTCGACGCGGTCGGTGAGCTGGCACAAGAGGGCGTCGATGCGACCGACCGCGCGCGCCAACGCCGCCGCCGGCATCGGCTGCGGCCCGCGATGGGTCGCGAGCCGCATGGTGCCGAGCGCGGCGCGTGCCGCCGGCGGCAGCGGGTACGTCGTGAGGACGTGCGCGGCGTCGCCCGGCGATCGCACGCGGGCGCGCCGTCGAGAGGGGTTGCGTCGTGACATCGAGCTGTGGGCCGCTCTCCTAGTCCCGAGTCTGAAGTCCGTCACCAAATTCGGGCGCGTCTCGACGGCGCTGGCTGCGTTGCTCCTCCTCGGAATAGCGCCAACTATTCCTCGTCGTCGCGCCTTGCCAACGCCGTCGATCCGCACCCGACTTTGGCAACGGACTTCAGACTCGGGACACTAGCAACAGTCCGCGCGCGCGGGTAGCGACTCGGAGCTGCGGGTATTGGGTCAGTTTGCTCGGACCGGGACTGGGTCAAGTTGCGAGCCAGACGAGGCGCGAGGGAAGCGAGCAGCGCAGGCGTAGCGGGAGCTACGCCGAGCATGCGAACGACCGAGCAACGAAGTATGGCGACGCAAACCGCCCCTCGCGGCGGCATACCCGAACGGTACGACCGAGTACGTGACCGACGCCGGGCCGTTTTGCGCCGGGTGTCACAGCTCGCGCCAGGAGTCGCAGCTGCGTGAGGTCGCCAAGCAGGAAGCCGCTCGCGAGCTCGTCGACGCGAAGCACGTGGCGATGATCGCGAGCGGCAAAGGCAAGTACGCAACGCTCTCCGCCGCCGACCGAACCGCGCTCGTCGCGCACGTGCGTGCCGTCGATGCGGCGACGACGATCACGCTCGAGGTGCCGACGAGCGTCAAAGCGGGCGCAACGTTCACCGTCACGGCGAACGCGCACGGCGGCGCGGGGCCGGTCGTCGGCGTCATGCTCCTCGACTCCGACCTGCGCTACCAGTCGCGCTCGCCTGCCGCCGACGGCTGGGCGATCACCGCTGCGCCCGCCGTCACCGGCCCCGACGGCAAGCCGCAGACGACGTGGACCGACAAGCGCGCACCGGGCCTGGCGAAGAACCTGAACTACGTCATGGTCTACGGCATGAAAGGCGACGCGGTCGCGAAGACGTACGGCGACGCGAGCGTCGCCTACACGCTCCGAGCGCCGAGCAACCCCGGCGACTACACGCTCGCCGCCGCGCTCCTCTACGGCACCGAGAAAGCGTCGCCGCTCGGCACCGTGAAGCGCGAGGGCTTCGATCTGCCGCTCGGCGGCTTCGAAAGCGCCTCGGGGCGGATTCTCTTCTCACCGGCGCACACGGTGAGGGTCACGCCGTAAGCGTCGGTCGTGAGCGCCGCGTTGGTAACGCCCCCCGCGCTAGGCGCGAACGCGGCGGATTTGCACGGCGGCGCCGAACGGCGCATGATCCTCCCGCCCCGCGCATCCAAAGGAGATCCCATGCATCCTGCTCGCTATCTCGGTTCGCTCGCCTTGGTTCTTGCCGCGTCAGGTGCCGCGCTCGCCGCGAGCCCCTCGGACGAGCATTTCACGTTTCAGCTGTTCCCGAATCCCGCGTTCGTTGCGTGCCTCACCGCCGACGGCGGGAAGCCGCCGACGGTGACCGTCACCGTCCGCCGTGGTCTCCGGAACGACCACCTGCGGGTCGTGCTCAAGCACTTCAAGTCGAAGATCGGCTTCGATCTCTTCACGGTCCAGCGCAGCCCGCAGCTGGCGAATGGCGACCCCGACGCCGGGTTCACCAACTTCGGGCTCGCCTGGTATCAGTCGGACGTCGAGACGTCGCGGCACCCGTCGAAGGCGGAGATCGACACGATCCTGCTCGATCAGATCTTCGGCTTCGATCCCGACGTCCAGCTCAGCCCCACGCAAACGCTGCACGTCGGTCTTTGGTTCAACGATCCCGCAGACGCGGCGCCGTGCGGCTTCACGGGTACGACGCCGTTCAACGGCGAGCACAACGCCGGGCCGCTGGCGTTCATCAGCCGTCCCGACGCGACGACCGGACTCGGCCCGCTCTGCACGAACCCGAACACGTCGACGATCCCGGCCACCTGCAACCCGTGACGATTCGAGGTGCCCGGGCACCACGGAGACTGTAACCGCACGGACTTCATCGACGTGAACCCACGCGCCGAAGTGCCGGCGCTGATCGAGGACGGCTTCTCGCTGTCGGCGTGAACGCGGTGCTTGCGCACGCGTCGTCCACGCGCGAAACAGGGCGCATGGACGAGAGCACGCAATGGCAACGATAGCGATGACCCGCGAGGAGCGCGAGGCGTTCCTCGCCGGCGTCCACGTCGGCGTATTGAGCGTCGGACAAGGTGAGCCCCACGGGGGGGAGCGCGCGCCGCTCGCGGTGCCCATCTGGTACGACTACGAACCCGGGCGCGAGGTCCGATTCGTCACCGGCCGCGCCTCGCGAAAGGGGAAGCGGCTCGCAGTCGGCGCCCCCGTGAGCCTGTGCGTCCAGCAGGAGGCGCCGCCCTACAAGTACGTGAGCGTCGAAGGGGTCGTCGTCGCGGTCGACGCGGCGGACGTCGAGCGCGACGTGCGGCCGCTCGCGCGGCGTTACCTCGGCGAGCAGGGCGGCGATCAGTACGTGGCCGCGACGCGCGAGATGTACGCCGACGAGGAAAACGTCCTCGTGCGCGTGCGCATCGAGCGCTGGTTCTCCGTCGACTACGCGAAGGAGTGGAGCACGCCGTCGTGACGATGCGCCTCAGGCAAGTCGCGCTCGTGGCGCGTGATCTCGATCCCGTCGTCGCCGACTGCTCCGCCGTCCTCGGCGTCGAGGTGGCGTTTCGCGATCCGGACGTCGCGACGTTCGGGCTGCGGAACGCCGTCATGCCCGTCGGCGACACGTTTCTCGAGGTCGTGTCGCCGATCGCCGGCGACACGACGGCCGGCCGCTTCCTCGAACGCCGCGGCGGCGACGGCGGCTACATGGTGATCGTGCAGATCGACGATCTCGCCGCCGCGCGGCGGCGGCTCACCGAGCTCGCCGTCCGCGTCGTGTTCGAGGTGACGCTCGACGACATCGCGACCGTGCACCTGCATCCCCGCGACGTCGGCGGCGCGATCCTCTCGCTCGACGTCGCGCGGCCCCCCGAGAGCTGGCGCTGGGCGGGGCCGACGTGGCGCGCCGCCGTGCGCACCGACGTCAGCGCCGGGCTCGCCGGCGTCGAGATCGAGGCCCGGGAGCCCGTGGTGATGGCGGCACGCTGGGGCGCGGTGATCGGGCGTGCGCCGACGGCGGCGGTCGGACGCGCGCCCGAGATCGCCCTCGATGACGGTGTGATCCGTTTCGTGCCGGTGCGCGAGCGCGGCGAGGGTGTCGCCGCGCTCGAGGTGCGCATGAACGACCGCGTGCGCGCGCTCGCGACGGCACGTGCGCGTGGCCTCGAGGTCGACGGCGACCAGATCGCCGTCGGCGGCGTGCGTCTGCGGCTGCGCTGACGTGGCGCCCGCGATCCTCGACCGCGTCCGTGTCCTCGACTTCGGACGCTACATCGCCGGCCCGTTCTGCGCCGCCCTGCTCGCCGATTTCGGCGCCGAGGTGATCCGGGTGGAGAAGATCGGCGGCGGCGAGGACCGCGGCGTGATCCCGGTCGGCGCCGAGGGCGACGGCAGCCTGTACTTGCAGGTCAATCGCAACAAGCTCGGCATCACGCTCGATGCCATGGCAGCGGCCGGGCGCGACGTGGTGCGCCGCCTCGTCGCGTCGGCGGACGTCGTCGTCGCCAACCTGCCGCCGCCGGCGCTGCGCGCGCTCGGCCTCGACTACGCGACGCTCGCCGCGATCAAGCCCGACGTCATCCTGACGTCGGTGTCGGCGTTCGGCAGCGGCGGCTCGCTCGACGACAAGCTCGGGTTCGACGGCATCGGGCAGGCG
>WNFQ01002422.1_pt1 | contig 13491 bp, 9 predicted proteins | sample 5400171 | NCBI WGS metagenome assembly WNFQ01 (sample SAMN13153356, study PRJNA577476) | soil metagenome | isolation source: 20 cm soil under Madrone tree | place: USA:California | collected 2016-06-14
TTCGGTATGCCTAATCGGGATATATGGGCGCTAGTTTGGACGTGAAGTGTTTCAGAGTCGAGCTAAGAGAGCGCCTCTCCTAGATTGCTTATAGAGCAACGGTTACCGCCTTGCAGTACGTCGCAAGACCCGTTATGAAAGGGAGGGAAGCAGGCGAAGGGAGAGAAGTTGAGAAGACAATAGATTGTGGGTTTTCTGGTAGTTAAGACAGAGACTCAACTTGCCGTCTTAGGGACAGCAAGGAGGGCTATTTATATTGTACAATACTAGGGTTTACTAAGCTGTTTTCTGATAGGTAAGCGCATTAGAAATGCGCTTGGTAAAGATGACAAGACGGTTAGCAATCATGACAGTCCGATCCGTAATCCTCCTTTGTAAAGCCCTTACTAAAGCTCTTCGTCATCGCTTGAGCTGTCCTCGTTAGTAAGGTCTATTACAAAGGAAGCCATTTGGCTTCGCCACCTCATTTCCCAGTTATTTCCTGCTCCACCATCTCCAACCACCCTTTACTGTGACAACCAAGCTGCTATCAAACTTGCCAGCAAAGACAACTACCACGCCTGAACAAAGCATATCGACATCCGCTACCACTTCATCCAGCAAGTCATCACCAATGATAATATCACTCTTATCTATTGTCATACAGATGATATGGTGGCTGATATTTTTACCAAGTCCCTTCCCAAGTGGAAGATTGTCACACATGTTAGCAATCTTGGGCTTCGCTGAGATTGAGGGGGAGTGCTGGATTTTCCATGCACCGATGATACGTGCAGTAGCATGCATTGGTGCACAGCCCCTCCTCGAGGATGCACTTGTGCACCTCCAGGACTTTTTGGAACCCCGTGAGCCTCGTGCTCACAGCTCAGTATATTTTCTCTCTTTATGTTCTACATTCCTGTTTCACGTTGGACATCTCAGTTCCCCAGCGCGCCCCCTTCTTTCTCAGTCTCAGGGGTGCACATCCACTTCTCTTTGATGGCTTCTTGACTCTTCAGGTACACTACAGCAATCGTATTACTCACTTGATACACTTCCTTTCATCGTCATTACACACATTATCAAACACATCCTTATCTACCCCACCATACTTAATTTCCACTTCCTCTATTGTTCACTCACTGTCATAGATCACCTCACTACTTACTATACTAGATTCGTAGGTACAAAGAACATCATATGTACTTAAACTGTCACTCCCTGCTCCAAATGTATTAGAGCCATGTTATCCTCTTCTATCCTCTGTGTGTCCTGTGTGACATCCCCCTTCCCACGCTCTCATCTTCATCGTGCACACTTAGCACGACTTCCCCATTTAGTTATCCCGCGCTATTATAGTCCTGCATAACGAGGTAAGAATACCGCTGTGCCCAAGACAACGGCAGAAGAGTGACTTCAACGTCCGCATACATCACATAGTCATCGTAGTGTATTGTCAAGGTTTACAAACCCGATATTGTATACCAAGGCTGGGCGACATGGGAGATGGAGAATAAGAACTCGACCGTGCGAAACCGATATATATCATATACCGATCAAAGTGACTACCTGAGAAGTGATCGACTCGTGAACAATCGAGACTTGAACGTCGCGGCCGTAGGGGGGATGAAACCCGGAAGGGGTGCAAGGGTCTGGGTACTTGATCCGTGAAATTAATGAACAGCTAGGTGGATCGCATACAGCTTGGGGCCGCGTCCACGTATTGTATCATGGATGAATCAGGGTTACAGGCGGTTTCTGCTGCGCGCATGCATCGATGAATGAGGTAAATGCTTCGCCGACAACGCCTACAGGGAACGGTTGGCCAAGCGCATAAGAAGTCGCGCCACGTAATGTACCTGCCAGTCGAAGTGCCAACAATCGACAATCAATATTAGAGGGCATACATCTCCACTGGCACACAAACTTCCTTGACTAGAAAACGTAAAGTTAGCTTTGCAGAACCCAAAGTTTTCTTTCTACATAATCTGAAACGAAAACGTGAGTTGATATAAGTTAATTTGGAGCTTCTCGAGGCGAGAGTGGTGAGTCAACGAAGAACAACTTCCAATGCTAACACCTTGGAATTGCAAAACAGCGAAGATTAGGAAGTGAAACCCGTGGGAGTGAGGGGGGAATGAAAGACAGCAGGGGTGATGGAGTAGGTAGCATGGATGAAGAGTCCGGTGATTACATGTGAGCGAAGGGATGATTGGCGTTGTGTCAGCTTCGAGTCTTGACAATTGAAAGGTCCTGAATACTTGGGACGACGGCCGGGAGGCATGCGGGTGACAGTCCCAGTGACCAAGGGATAATGGAACGACTTGATCAATCGCATACGTGAGTCTGGTTCGAGGATCGAGCTCACGCTAAGCCTAGCCACTCGCTGGCGCGCTCGTCGCGCACAACGGCTCACGACTATCGCTGAATGAGGATAGATAACGGGACAGGGCTACGGGGCGGCCTACGTTCTGACGGGCATCTACGAATGAAGTGAATACGTCGTCAGCATTACACTTGAGCTCCATTAGCGCCGGTAACAGGTCCACGTGAAGTTCTCCATCGTCTGATCGTAGAGATTGGGAGAGTACCCTAACGAGTGAATCATCGACGACAAGAATCTTCACATTGCCGAACGACCTGAGAAATCCATGCCAGTTTGTGTGGTCCACCTCATGGTTCTCCTCCAAGTCTAATGGGAGACTTCGAATTTTGCCTTCGAGAGTGAGGTGTTCCACCGTAGAGAACACGGGGTTGAGAGCATTGAATAGTTGCGCCACCGAAGCCACCTGCCAATCGAGATGTGTAGATGGAACGCCGATGTGGAAGGCATACATCTTGCTCCCCTCACTGAGATACATCTTCGCACAGACACCTGTCCTGGAGAACCTAAACCTGGCGACGCTGAACCGTATGTCCTCCGTTGTCTCTATAAACTGGAGGAGATATGGAACGGAGAAGGTGAGTTGACTGAAGAACATAATGTGGAGCTTCTCGAGGCGAGGGGCGGTGATCTGACGAAGAATTGCTTCCAAGTATGGATTAACACCGCCGAACCGAAACCGGTAAAGATTGGGAAGTGTTACGCGGGTTGTGGTCGGCATGCTCAACAGCTGCCTCTCGATCTCGTGGTTGGGGACAGGGAATAAGAACTCGATCCAAAGCGTCTCCAGCTGGGGCATGGAAGCAAGCAATTGGAGCAGATCCTTGGGCTGCAAGTAGGCGGATGGGAATGCCTTCAAAAGACAGAGTGTGACGAGGCCCACCGGCACAGCAGTCGTAACTAGTGGTGATCCTCTGGGAAAGGCAAAATTCTTCAAGACGACGTGACGTAGATTTGGTGCTCGAAATGTTTCTGGAAGTATCAGACACGAACGGGTCTTGGTCGGTGGCCGTATATTCAAATATTCCAGCATTGGATATTCCCCGTCGACGGACGCAACGAATTTCTGTAGATTCGGCTCGTGGATCCGAAGGCAGATGCGACGCACGCGATTAGAGTGTTGGAGAGCATGGGTAAATCCTTCTTCATCTTCCGCAGTGATTTCCGAGTCGGGATTATTTTGAACGTAATTGATAACGAGCGGAAGGGGAGGCGAATGTGCTAGCATGTCGGCTACGGGCGTGGAAGTTGTGCAAACGAGACAAAGACCCAGGTAGGATGCTGACCCAAGTATGAGGTATCGCCATCTCGGACAAACGTGTACAAGCTTGTACCACCAACGTTCGCGGACCCATTCCCTCCCTTCTAAACTTCCCTCCAACATATGGTTTTCCTCATCCTGGTCTTCGTATGAAAAAGCAGGCCTGTAGAGATAAAATACGTGGAGAAGCGCATCATCGTTAAGGATGTGGATAGATGTATTTTGTGGGCTGTTGTGCGTTCACTTATCAACATACATAGACAGAGATAAGGGGCGTAACTAACCTCCAGCATTGGGACTGATGACTCTGACTTGAAGCACATTGGCTGAAGCTTTTCTCAGCAAACTGAATGTGAGCGGCAGGAGTTGAGACGCGAGACATGCTGGGAGAGTAAAGTGACTGATAGGATTGGGGATTCCAGAGACGTTGGCTGCTGTCGCTTGCGGGCAATTTTTACAATATAATCCAATTCAATTGTTCTCGACCAACCAATCAGATTGCAGTATTTAGCCGACTGAATTGGTTTATGTTGTAAAATGCCCACAGTCTGTCCTCCCTGGACTCGGAACATTCTCGGAACTGTCATCCAGAGGCGGTCAACATTCAACGTTCAACGGTTCAACCAACCCTGGCCGTACAGTACAGTACAATACCTCGTTTCCACGAGATTCAGCTTCTCGCCGCTCTCCGGATTGCACCGCTTGAAGGACCGAGTGCACTACAAAACTCGACCGTGCGGGGAATAGAAAGAGAGTCTCTTTCTATTCCCGGCACGGACGAGTTTCCCTTCCACCCCGTGCAATCCACGTGGGGGTATACCTGAACGGTAAATCCACCGATTCCGACGTCTTGCTGTCCCAGCAGACTTGCGTATGCAATCGATGCACTCATCAGCCACAAGGCAGAAATGAAGGGCAGGACGTGTTGGGCTCACTGGCACAGGTGCGCCGAGAACTGTCCCATGCGAATGCAGGTACTGTAATTCATGTTCTTATTCCAGGCACAGGCTCATGTCGTGAGGAAGGCGGCATTCCGCCTCTGCTGGGACGGTTCCTTTCACAACCCTGTGCTTGGCCGCCTCGGGAACAACCCAGATGGCAGCGTCGACCCGGCCATCCCTTGGGTCCTCCACTCGTCTCATGCCTTCTCTGTCCGGGCCTGAGAATGCTGCGCGGAAGTTGGCTCGGCGGCCACTTTGGCCTTTCAATCCGAGCACATTCCAGGAAAAGATCGAGGACGATGGGGAAAAAAAGAAGAGCTCCTTACGGTGCAAATTTTCGCGTCCCGCAAGGGGCCCTCTACCTCCTGCGTCAGCATGCGACGCTAAACTTGAGCAGATCTATGGACTCTCCCTCCAGACAGCATGAGCTGCCCCATCCCAGCCGAACGCGAACAAAATTCCTAGAAATTCCTTGTACTGTATGTAGTTAACTGTGGATATGGCAAGCATGGAAACATTAGCTTGTCCTATGTGCAATACGTCATTCAGCGAAGTACATGACAATTTTAAGATGTCAAATCTATAACTTGCGTCAAGCCAAGCCCCTGAGCCTATCTCCGTTGCAGTCCGAGCGAACGCATGGGAAGGTCAATCGCGACTTCTGTTGCCTTCCACTAGGCGCCATACCATTCCCACTCCTGCAGTTGATCTCCGCCATGCGTATATTCAAGCGCGATGCTCATGCCGAGATATACTCGGAGTATGGTTTTACAACTCTTGACCGAGAACAATCAACCTAGGTGGCATAAAAGAGGCCGAGCGTTCGCCCTGCGCGCGACATTCGGGCCGGATCGCTCTTTCTCCTGGTCAACACCAGATCACCACCATCCCCGAGTCCAATTCTGCACAACCAAACACGCTCGAGCCACTGCCGCCACATGTTTTCGATCGTCATCTACTCGTCCACTCAGATCCCATTCTCTAAAAGCGCTGTCTAGTGGTTCCTATCCAAGGCTGTCTTTTCTGAGCCGTATCCGAGCCACTCCGTCTCTCATGCCAACAGCCTTGCAGTGCATATCATGATGAAGCTGTACATGACATGAACCTATATATTCTGTAGTCGAAGGTGTAAGCTTGAGACCTTCCTGTGAGAGCCTATGCACGTCTATGTCTTTAAGCATACAGGCCAACGACCACGGTATTGTGCTTGAAGGGAGGTGTCAGGTGTCAGTAGGCACGCGCAGCAATACTGTGTCTAGTTACTACTGTAGTAGCTTCGGAGAACGTGCCTCTTCGACATCCCTAGTAACCCTGAAGGAACTACCATACGTTTTAGAAAGAGTCTGGTTCTTCCGAAGAGCCTCGCGTTCCTCTCCATCTGCACATCTCCCCCACCAGTCCTTGCCCACGGCATCCAAGTCTACATTATTTAGCAATAGAGTGAACCCATACAAACACACAAAATCAGAATATCAACATGCCTTAGACAGAGAAAGGAATGTGACGTCAGTGAGGACATACATTACAATACGTAGTCATCGTAGCTAAGGGTATAGTTAGAGTTCTGTTCACGAAAACCAGGGTTGTCACGGTGAATGACGGAAAGGGCGAAAACTGAAAAGAACGGGACAACGTGAAATGGTATATGTATTCATGGGTGTGCCGGTTTTGAAGGACGTTCCGTGTCGCGAGATCCTTGACGAAAAGGTCATGGCCGTGATGGGGATGAAAGGTGGGCAGAAGTAGGGGAGTGGGAAGCAGTCCAAACAGTAGATAAACAACTGGGTGGTTCGCGTATGGGAATCGGGTTTAGGTATCGAGGTCATTCATGGCTTCACCGCTCGCTGATGTCATTGTGGGGGGGTTCGAAGGATACAGGCTTGGGCTAGGGCTATGATGGACCAAGGTCACAGGGTGGCCTATGTTCTGGCGGGCTTCGATGAATGAGGTGAACGCATCACTGGTATCGCCGCTTCCAGAGTATGTGAGCTCCTGCAGTTCAGGTAACAGTTTTAGAGGAAGCCGTCCGTCTTCCAATCGTAGACAACGAGAGAGCTCCTTGACGAGCCCGTCCTCAACGCGAAGGGTCTTCACATTTTTAAACGACCTGAGAAGAATGTGCCACTCGATGCGGTCGACGTCATTGTGCTCTTCAGATGACCGAGTATGTATCTTGTGTCTAAGATTGAGATGCTCTACCACAGAGAGCACTTGGCTAAGCGCATTCGAAATTTGCGCCGCAGAAGATACCTGCCAGTCGAGGTGCCAGCATAAGACTGTTACGCAAAAGGCATACGCATTGGTCTCGCGGAGATACGTCCCCACACAGACTCCCTTGTTGAAGAAATCGAGCACGGCACTGTCGAACCTGAAGTTCTTTGTTGTGTTCATAAACCGCACGAGACGTGGAACGGAAAACGTGAGTTGCTTGAGGAACACAATATGCAGCCCTTCGAGGCGAGGGGTGGTGATCCGACAAATAATTGTTTCAATGTAAGCGCTAACGCCTTCGGACCAAATCCAGCGAAGGTTAGGAAATGTAATGGGTGTCGTGATTGGCGTATGCGTGAGTTGCCTCTCCACATCACGATTGGGAACAGGGAATGTAAAAATGATCACGAGCCTCTCTAGCTGGGGCATAGATGAAATCCATTGGAGCAGAATATTTGGTTGGAAGTAGGAAGATGGGTGGTCTATTACAAGATGGAGTGTGACAAGGCCCACGGCAGTCGGGTGTAATTGAGATCCTATCGGATAGGTGAAGCCTCCCAGCGCGAGGTGCTTTAAATTTGGGGCTTGAAGTGTTTCGCGGAGCATCAAGGCCGTGCTGTCCTTCATCGGAGGCATCACGATCAGGTATTCCAGGATTGAGAATTCCCCATCGATTGCCATGACGAGCTTCTGCAGATTCCAGACACGGAAAGAAACGCGGAGGTGGCGGACGCGATTACGCTGCTCGAGAGCAAGCATTAACCCCTCTTCATCTTCTGCAGTGATGCCATCGTCGCCGAAATAATCGACCATGAGCGGAAGGGAAGGTGAATGTGCCAGCATGTCTGCAACTGGCGTGCCACTTGTACAGACGAGTGAAAGACGCAGGTGGGATGCTGATCCAAGTATGAGGATTCGCCATCTTTGACAAACGTGTGCGAGCTTAAACCACCAGCATCCACCAAACCATCGCCGCCCCCCGTAGAGACGCTCAGATGTTCCCGTCCCTTCGCCTAAAAAATATGGCCGGTAGAGACAGAATATATTGAGTAGTGAGTCATCATCGAGGATATGGATCGATGCAGTATGTGGACTGTTGCCTATTAATCACAAGCGCGTAAAGAAGACAGGAGGAAACGTACCTCTGGTGTTGGGACAGACAATGGGACTCGTCACTTATTGTATCTTGGCCAATTCGTTTAGTAGATTGAGGGCGAGATGTGGTTGAAAGGCAAAGACCCATCTCAGGGACAAAGGTAGTGTTGGATGTGGTTACTAGTAAAGAGTGTCGTTGGTGGTCCTCGTGTTGACCTAACTCTGCGAGGTGACGGGAGTGCTCTGTCCAAGTCCGGCTCTATATACTCGTCGTATAACTAGCATGTGATAAACCGTGATGAAAAACATATGATAAGGTGGATGATCGAATGTTTAAGGCCCCATACAGCAACTCGCCACGCCACGCTCCACGCCTCCGGCGTTTTCCGGATGTGACGTTGTGACAGGACTAGCCCATGTTGCATGACATAATATAAGTTTTCTTTTTTGGCATTTGCCAGACTGTCACAAGATGGTGTATGTGATGTATATGACTGCGACGGACCGCCCCCCGGTTGTGCTTGGGGCTTGGGAATTCTTCGGGATTCCCCGTATTTAAGAAAAAAAGCTGATATTATGACATGTCACATGGGCTAACCCTGTCACAACGTCACATCTGGAAAACGCCGGGGGCGTGGAGCGTGGCGTGGCTTGGCATGGCGAGTTGCTGTGCTGTATGGGGCCAAAAAACAAGTAATGAAAGAGAGGAAGTCGCTGGGATGGGTTAAGGCAAGTTCGAGGTCAACTCCTCCCCGAGGTCGCGCGAGAAGCCTGGGTACAGTATGGACGGGACAGGGCGGGACGGATACAAACAACAATAACAACAACAACAGCAACAAACAACAACAAAGGTCGAAAGTTGTCGGGAGAAAAAGTCACTTCTACTTCGTAGAATTGTTCGATTCCTGTAAGAGCGCATCCACACTCGTACACACCCTCAGGCACGGCACCTGCGTCGGGAATGGCTGAGAAGGCGAGCAGATGCTGCCACAGCTGTCAAGTGTTAAAATCGAATGGGCAATCGGGTTTAGCGGATAGTCGCGACGCAAGAACAGTGAACATGGATTCTAAAGTCACAGCCAGGCTTTCTTCGGGCACATGTCATCAGTAGGAAGAGGGTGGATGTGGGGACGCATGAAGTGGCAGGCTCGGGAGTGGTCTGAGTCACCTAAGCCCGCTGGGAGAGGAAGTGAGTCGGTGTCTTCGAGTTGTACTCGTACTACTGTATAGTAGCAATCCTGGACACACATTACCTGCTGGCCACGTTCTAGAAAGAGTCCAGCCTTCTAGGAGAGCATTTCTCTCCATCTGGATGTCACCCTCACCAGTCCTTGAAGTACGGCGTCCCTCCAATAGAAACCTCAAACGGCAATAGCGGTTGAGCACATTATACAGTAAATAATATGGTATTTCACGTCAAATAGCGATAGAATTGTACATATACATACACAAGATCAGAATATCACAGAGAAAGGAGGGTGACGTAATCATCGTATGGTATAGTGAGAGTAGTGATCCGAAAACCAAGACCGTCAGTGCGAACGCAGAGGGCGAAAAGAAGAACATGACCACATGAAACTGGATATATATCGATAGGTGCCATATTCATGAGGGATGTTCGGCGTCGCGAAATCCTTTGATGGAATGGAAATGAATGGCGGCGGGGTTAAAGGAGTGAGAAGTGTCCGAGCAATGGATAAACAGCTCGGTGGTTCGCATGAGGGGGCCAGTGTTCAAGTTTCAATCTTATAAACAGCTTCGCTCCACGCCAAGGTGATTGCGGGAGCTTTAAAGGACGACTAGGACGGGCTTCGTCTTGGACTAGGACGGACGGACTAGCGTCACAGGGCGACCTATGTTCTGGCGGGCATCGATGAACGAGGTGAATGCATCACCTGCATCACTGCTCCCAACATATGTGAGCTCCTGTAGCTCGGGTAACAAATCCAGAGGAAGCTCTCCGTCTTCCAATTGTAGACAACGAGACAGTTCCTCGACGAGCCCATCCTCGACGTGAAGGGTCTTCACATTGTTTAACGCCCTGAGGAGTTTGCGCCACTCGATGCGGTCAATATCATTGTGCTCTTCAGATGACCGAGTATGTGTCTTGTGTTCCAGATCGAGGTGCTCCACCGCAGAGAGCACTTGGCCAAGCGCACTTGAAATTTGCGCCACAGAAGATACCTGCTGATTGAGGTGCCGACAGTGGACTATCATCGTAAAGACAAACGCCCCCGTCTCACGAAGAAACAGAGCATAAACTCCCATGTCAGAGAAATCGAGCACGGCTCTGTCGAACCTGAGAATCTTTGTTGTGTTCATAAACTGCACGAGACATGGAACAGAAAACGTGAGTTGCTCGAAGAACTGAATGTGCAGCCTTTCGAGGCGAGGGGTGGCGATCCGACAAACAATCGCCTCCAAGTAAGCGCTAACGCCTTGGAACCAAAACCAGCGAAGGTTAGGAAGTGTAATGGGTGTCGTGATCGGTATATGTGTGAATTGCAACTCCACATCACGATCGGGAACAGGGAATCTAAAAGCGATCACGAGAATCTCTAGTTGGGGCATAAATGAAATCCATTGGAGCAGAATATTTGGTTGAAAGTAGGCCGATGGTTGGTGTATCAGAAGATCGAGTGTGACAAGGCCCACAGCAGTCGGGTGTAATCGAGGTCCTATCGGATGGGTGAAGCCTGTCAGCATGAGGTGCTTTAAATGTGGGGCTTGAAGTGTTTCGCGGAGCATCAAGGGTGTGCTGCCCACCATCGGAGGCCCCACAATCAGGTATTCCAGGATTGGGAACTCCCCATCGATTGCCATGACAAACTTCTGCAGATTCCGGACAGGGAAACAAAGGCGGAGGTGGCGGACGCGATTACGATGCTGCTCGAGAACAAGCATTAACCCTTCTTCATCTCCAGCAGCGATGCCACCTTTGCCGCTGTAATCGACCGTGAGAGGAAGGGGAGGTGAATGTGCCAGCATGTTTGCAACGGGCGTGCCATTTGAACAGACGAGTGAAAGATGCAGGTAGGATGCTGATCCAAGTATGAGGATTCGCCATCTTTGACAAACGTGTGCGAGCCTATACCACCACCGTCCCCCAACCCATTGCTGCTTCCCCCCGTGGAGACGGTCATTTCCTTCCATCTCTTCGCATAAAAAATATGGCCGGTAGAGATAAAATATATTGAGAAGTGAGTCATCGTCAAGGATATGTATTGATGTAGTATGTGGACTGTTGCCCATTAATCACAAGCAAGTGAAGAAGACAGGAAGAAACGTACCTCTGGCATTGGACCTCGTCACTTATTGTATCCTGGACCATTCTTTTAGAACCTGAGGATCGAGGGCGAGAAGTGGTTGAAAGGCAAAGACCCATGTTGGGGACCAAGGTAGTATTGGATGTGGTTACTGGTAAAGAGTGACGCTGGTGGACCTCGTGTAGTCCTCATGCAACCAGGTAGCCGCTGGCAAGCAAGTGGACACTCAAGTGGACTGCCCATTCCCCAAGGAACGTGACTGCCCTGTTCGTGGGTCCAGATTGCCGTGTCACAATTGACAGCATCGTTTGTGACTGTATTGCGCGGCTATAATTTCACCTCTCCAAACTTGTACCGAATCATCGATTAATCATCCCGCGAGAGTAATATGCTCAGCTTTGCTCAACCCAAAATCCTCGATTTTCAAAGCGCTGCACCATAGCTATCACGCAATGCCAGTTCGGTTGAAGGGGCGCTGGCGGATAACATCTGGTTCTTCTTAGTATGCCGTGTAAAAAGTTCAACGTCTCCCTGAATGCTACTGTCATACCTGCTGTTTTGTGGCATCAGGCCTCGTCGACCCATCCCTGAGACGCGCTCCGCGCGATCCCACTTTACTGTACTATTTCCTATCACTTCCTACCACCTGACTACCACTACGACGCCTCAGCTCGGCTTATTCCTCTCATGATCTCATCTGATAAGCAAACGCGACGGGCATTGTACCCTCGCGTGCCCGCGGTCTCCCATATGTTATATTTACTCATATATATTGCTTGGATATGTAGTATACCCAGTATTTACTTAAGTAGCGCGATGTGCTGATTATCGATCGATCTGTATTGTGCCCTTGAAAATCCCTTCCCACGTGCCCTCTCTCTCACCCCTGCTCTTGGCGTTTTTGGTTGCTTCGCGTCGGCGTTCTCGTCCGATTCCTCGTGTGTTGTTGCATCTCACTCGTATTTTGATCTCAGCAACACCATATTATATCGTAAGCCATCAGGTTCCCGCAACTCGATAGCGGGCACGACCGACATCACAAACGCGGGACGGGGATACTATACGGAACGGGAGTTCGTCCGTTGGAACTTATTGTCTATCATAACATCAATACGGAGAAAAGCATCCCCGCCAAGAGGAATGTCAACCATGTACCACTGGACGATACCCTGATCGTGGTCGCGGACGACTCTGTATTGCCTGCGCCGGATGCGTTGCTTGATCTCAAGGAGTTTCCGGCAAACAGTAGGCTGTCCTGAGATAACTAAAAGCAAGAGAAAAACGACGGATATGACATTATGTGCCACTTTTCACAAGGTATATGGCCACCACTAAAGTGTGGATGGCACGAACAATTACATTGGCGAAGCGTGCGAAAAGTAGTGTCTCTCCTTTTACGGCTGTGTCATTGAGGGTAGCGCCCTTGGAGGGAGTGTATTAGAGTAAGGGTTAACATTATAAGCTTTGAATGTAATTACCGCATGCAACGCACCGACAGTGACGGCTTGAGCCATGGACTGCATCCCGCATCGTCAAGTTGTTCAATTCGTGCCTGGGAAATTCCGCGCTCATTCACACTATCAGCCGCAGCAGATGCGTGGGAGATGGTCGAGACGGCAGGGGATGAGACCTTGGTTACAGGGGCAGCTGCTACAGCTATCCACCTCGAATGGACAATTGGCCTTCATGAATAGTCACGATTGCCGCACAGCGTCCCGCACACTTGAAGCCACCTGACCACGTTGCTGAAGACTCGGACAAAGTAAGGGGAGCGTAGCGGGAGAGTGCTCCTGCCATGCTTGGTTGCCCCCGGTGACCTCACCTTTGCAGCTGAAATGGGCGACGTCGAGGTGCCGAACCCGTGCACGGTGAAAGCACCACGAGGACAGGCAACCGAGGGCAAGCGCGGATTTGATCGGCCAACACGAGAGGTGCCATACGAGGGCGACCCAAATGTCTTGAAAGGCACAGGTACTTGCAAGCCTGAGGGAGAGCTGGCCGTCTTGAAGAGTACCGCGCCTGGGTATCTTGAGGGAAAAACTTGGTACATTTAGGGGGAGCCATCTTAGGAGGACTTGGTAGAGCCACAGAACCGAGGTCGCGGGCATAGTCGTCCGCAATGAAAACGCACCCTACACATGTGACACTTAAAAATCAAGTCAGTATGGCCGGCATCGATTATAATGACATCGACACACCTTCATTTCCATTTTCCATCGCTTTATGCTACTCTTTCAGTGGTTATCCAGGTTTGTTTCGAGCCCGAATGCAAGGATGTCGTCGTCGTCAGGTCTCACGCATCATCTTCACGCACGTCACGTGCTCGACGCACAGCTCGCGTCGTCACCTAAGCCC
>WNFQ01002423.1_pt1 | contig 13488 bp, 13 predicted proteins | sample 5400171 | NCBI WGS metagenome assembly WNFQ01 (sample SAMN13153356, study PRJNA577476) | soil metagenome | isolation source: 20 cm soil under Madrone tree | place: USA:California | collected 2016-06-14
TGCATGCGATCAACGCGTACCGCATCGCGGCCCTCCATGGCCGCCACCGGCTCGCGCTGACCAACACGACGCCGACGACCGCCTACCGCGGCGCGGGGCGGCCGGGCGTTTCCTATCTGGTGGAGCGGCTGGGCGACGAGGCGGCGCGGCAGAGCGGCATCGACCGCATCGAGCTTCGTCAGCGCAACCTGATTCCGAAGGAGGCCTTCCCCTACAAGACCCCGACCTCGACCTACGACAGCGGCGACCCGCCCGGCGAGCTCAAGGAGGCGCTCTTACGCTCCGAATGGGGCTCGTTCGAAAAGCGGCGCGAGGCTGCCTTGAAAAGGGGAAGGTTGCGCGGCATCGGCTGCGCGGTGTTCATCGAGCCCTCCGGCGGCGGCGCCATCACGAAAGAGGAGGCGGCGATCAAATTCGGTGCTTCGGGCGACGCCACGCTGTTCGCGCTCTCCGGCGCATCGGGGCAGGGCCACGAAACGGTGTATCCCGAGATCGTGGCCGGGATCTTCGGCATCGACGCCGGCAACATCGTCCTGCGCGCGAGCGACCCGGCCGGGCCGGCGCTATCCGGCGGCGGCACGGTCGGCTCGCGCTCGACCGCTTCGCACGGCGCAGCCCTCGCGGCGACCGCGCGCGAGGTGGTGAAAAAGGGCCTCGATCTCGCGGCGAAGCAGCTCGAAGTGGCACGTGAAGACGTCGAATTTTCAGGCGGAAAATACCGCGTGAAGGGCACCGACCTGGCGATTTCGTTCGGGGAGATCGCCCGCCGTTACACAGCGGACCTCGACACGCTGGGGAGCGTTCCGACCCCGATGACGTTCCCGGGCGGCGCGCATGTCGCAGAGGTCGAGATCGACCCGGAAACCGGCACGGTCGAGGTGCTGCGCTACGTCGCGGTCGACGACTGCGGCCGCGTCATCAACCATGTCCTGCTCGAGGGGCAGCTGCACGGCGGCATCCTGCAGGGCATCGGCCAGGCGCTCATCGAGCACTGTGTGTACGAGCCCTCGAGTGGGCAGCTGCTCACCGGCTCGTTCATGGACTACGCCATGCCGCGCGCGCACATGCTCGGAGAGGTGAGGCTGTTCGACAAGTCGGTGCCGGCGCCGGGCAACCCGCTCGGCGTCAAGGGCGTGGGCGAGGCCGGGACGGTCGGCGCGATCCCCAGCGTCGCCAACGCCGTGATCGACGCGCTGCGGCCGCTCGGCATCCACCAGCTCGATTTTCCCTACTCGCCCGCGCGCATCTGGACGGCGATTCGCGAGGCGAAAGGATGAATCCCCGCATCGACCTCTTCAACCACGTGATGCCGCTGCGCTATCTGGAGATGCTCAAGCAGCACTCGAAGGACGCCGGCCTCGTCAAGCGCATGTCGAACCTGCGCATGCTGTGGGACATCGAGGCTCGCGTCGCCATGCTGCGCGAGAAGTTTCCGGAAGTACAGCAGGTGCTGACGCTCGGCCTGCCGCCGCCAGAGCTGCTCGGCGAGCCGGCGTTCTCCCCGGAGCTGGCGCGCATCGCCAACGACGGCATGGCCGAGATGTGCCGCAAGTGGCCGCGCGAGTTCCCGGCCTTCGTCGCCTCGCTGCCGATGAACAACGTGCCCGCGGCGCTGGAGGAAATGGACCGCGCCATCGGCCAGCTCGGCGCACGCGGCATCCAGCTCTGCACGAGCGTCGCCGGACGGCCGCTCGACGAGCCCGAGTTCCTCCCGGTGTTCGAGCGCATCACCAGCCACCACGATGCTCCGATCTGGATGCACCCGGTGCGGCCGGCGTCGCGCGCCGATTACGCCAGCGAGCCGAAATCGAAGTACGAGATCTGGCAGGTGCTCGGCTGGCCGTTCGAGACCAGCATCGCCATGGCGCGCATCGTGTTTTCGGGGATGTTCGTGCGGCTGCCGAAGATGCGCATCATCACGCACCACTGCGGCGGCATGATTCCGTACTTCGCCGGCCGCGCCGAAACGCTTTGGGCCCAACTGGGTTCTCGAAGTGTGGATGGTGAGGAAACCGAAGTGCTCAAGCGACTTCAAAAACCTCCAATTGAGTATTTCAGGATGTTCTACGGCGACACGGTGCTCGGCGGCGCGGCGGCGCCGCTCGCCTGCGGCATCGCGTTCTTCGGCGCCGACCGCGTGGTGTTCGCGAGCGACTGCCCGTTCGATCCCGAGGGCGGCCCGATGTTCATCCGCGAGGGCATCCGCTCGGTCGAGGAGCTCGGCCTGCCGGAGCGCGACAAGCGCAAGATCTACTTCGACAACGCCGTCAAGCTGCTGCGCATGGAAGGAAAGCTGTGAACAGATTTCTGCTGCCGGCCCTGGCGCTGATCTCGTTCAATGCGGCTGCGCAAACCTACCCCAGCCGCCCCATCACGCTGGTGGTCCCCTACACGCCGGGAACCGGCATCGATATCATCGCGCGCACCGTGGGCCCGAGGCTCAGCGAGCGCTGGAAAGAAGCGGTGATCGTCGACAACAAGCCCGGCGCGAGCGGCAATATCGGCGCCGCGACCGTGGCCAAGGCCCCGCCCGACGGCTACACGCTGATGGTGACGGTGAATACCTTCACCATAACGCCTGCGCTGTACAAGTCGATTCCGTACGATCCGGTGAAGGACTTCGCGCCGGTCGGGCGCGTGGCCAACGGCAATGTCGCGCTGGTGGTGAATGCGGCGGCGCTGCCGGTCAGGAACCTGGAGGAGCTCAAGGCTGCTGCGCGCGAGCGCAAGCTGAACTACTCGTCGCCGGGCAACGGCACGCCGCAGCACCTCGCGGTCGAGCTTCTGAAGCAGCGTCTCGGGATCGACATCCTGCACGTGCCTTACAAGGGCGCAGCGCAGGCGCTCACCGATCTCCTGGGCGGCCAGGTACAGCTCGCGGTCCTTCCGGTGCACACCGCGCTGCCGCACGCAAGGGCGGGCAAGCTCACCGTGATCGCGGTGTCCGGGGAGCGGCGCTCGGTGCTCGCGCCCGATTCGCCGAGCTTCGCGGAGCTCGGGCTCGCGAACCTCGACATCGACCTCTACTTCTGGATCGCGGGCCCGGCCGGCCTGCCGCGCGAGATCGTCCAGAAATGGAACCAGGAGATCGCCTCCATCCTCTCGGCACCGGAGGTGCGCGAGGCGCTCATGAAGCAGGGCATGGTGCCGGCGCCCGGCAGCCCCGAGGAGATCTCGGCGCAGATTCGCGCCGATGTCGAGCGCTGGAAGAAATTCATCGCCGAGACCGGGATCACGGCCGATTAGAGCCCGAGGACGCGCTCGGCGTTCTGGTGGAAGATCTTCTCCATCACCGCGTCGGGGTAGCCGAGCTCCTGCCACTCCTTGAGGAGGCGCGCGTACGGCAGGCTCGGGTAATCGCTGCCGAACATGATCTTGTCCTGCAGCCGCGAGCGCATGTCGACCTTGAGGCCTGGTGGAAAATATTTCGGCGCCCAGCCCGACATCTCCCAGTAGACGTTGCCCTTGTGCAGGGCGACCGCGGTGGTCTCGTCGACCCACGGCCAGCCTGGATGCGCCATCACGATCCTGAGATTGGGAAAGTCGGCCGCCAGCTCGTCGATCGACGAGGGGTGCGCATGGCGGATCTTCGCGCCCATGCCGCCGGGCAGCCCGGCGCCCATGCCGGTGGTGCCGACGTCGATCATCACCGCCGCCTTCAGCTCGTCGATGACCTCGAACAGAGGATAGTAGCGCCGGTCGTTCACCGCGAAGTGCTGCATGATCGGGTGGAAATGAAAGCCGAGCAGGCCGAGCTCCCGGACAGCTTTTCTTGCTTGAGCTAGAGCAAGATCGCCTTTCGCCGGCTCGACCGCGCCCCAGGCCTGGATGATGCGGTCAGGGTGCCGCTGCCACATCGCCTTCACGTATTCATTGGTGACCGGCGGCGTGCCGATCGTGGTTTCCAGGTCGAGCGCAACCAGAACCGCCTGCACGCCGGCGTCGGTGAAGTCCTTGACGACCTGGTCCTCGTCCCTGGCGCTCCAGCGGCGGTTCCAGTATTTCGCCAGCGCCTCGACATACGGCCCCTGGCAGGCGATCCACTCCCTGGTGCCGGGATAGCAGTGCAGGTCAATGATCCGCATTGCCCATCACCATGTCCGCCAGCGCCTTCTTCGACACCTTGCCGAAGGTCGACACCGGGAAGTCTTCGAGGATCCGGAGGCGCTCGGGCAGCTTGAACTTTGCTATCTCTTTTCCTTTCAGAAACTCAATCAGTTGCTGCAAAGACAAATCGAATCCATTTCGTAGTATCACGCACGCGCACATGCGCTCCCCCAGGCTCGGGTCCGGGACCGGCACGCAGGCGACGTTCTGCACCGCCGGGTGCGAAAGGATCAGGTTCTCGATCTCCTCGGCGCTGATTTTCTCGCCGCCGCGGTTGATGAGGTCCTTTTTGCGCCCCTCGACCACGAAGTTGCCCGAGGGGTGCTGGCGCAGAAGATCGCCCGAGCAATAAAAGCCGTCGCGGGTGAACGCCCTGGCGTTGTATTCCGGCACGCCGTAGTAGCCGCGCAAGGTGTACGGGCCGCGGCAGATCAGCTCGCCGACCTCGCCAGGTGCTACCTCGCGGCCTTCGTCGTCGACCAGGCGCACTTCGTCGTCGGGACAGATCGGCCGGCCGCAGGTCTCGAGCTTGACCTCCTGCGGGTCGTCGGGCCGCACGAAGAACAGCATCCCCTCCGACATGCCGAAGTTCTCCTGCACGAAGCAGCTCGGGATCAGCTGCTGCGCCTTCAGCCGCACCTCGGGCTGCATGCGCTGCCCACCGCTCTGGATGATTTTCAAGCTTGATAAATCGAACTTTGCGAGCGAAGGATCGTTGATCAACCGGATCAGAAGCGCCGGTACGACCTTAATATGCGTCACCCGGTGTTTTTCCACGAGCGAAAGCATCTCCTCGGGGCGGGTGCTGGCGCAAAGCACGACCTTGCCTCCCTGAAAGAAATAGCCCTGCAGGCCGGGACAGGCGAGCGGCAGGTTGTGAGCGATCGGCAGCGCGAGCAGCAGCACCGAGTCCGGCGTGACGCCGCACACTCGCGCGGCGGTCTTCGAGTTGTACGCGTAGTCGTTGTGCGTGCGCGGGATCAGCTTCGGGATGCCGGTGGTGCCGCCCGAGAGCTGGAAGACGCACGGATCCGTGGGATCGATGCGGATGGTCTTCAATGGGTCAGCGCTTTTGGCCTTTGTTTCCATTAGCTGCCGAAGATCTGGAAGGGAAATGCAGAACCGCAGCGACGGGTTCTCCTGCTGGACGCGGCGGACCATCGGCCCGAACTCGAAGTCGCCCTGCCGCTCCGGGTAGACGCAGGCACTGGCGCCCGAGAGCTTCACGAACTGGCTGATCTCGGCGTAGCGATGGGTGGCGAGCGCGGCGATCGGGATGGCGCCGATCTTCTGCAGCGCGAAGTAGAGCAGCACGAACTCGGCGCAGTTCGGCAGCGCCGGCACCACGCGGTCGAGCGGCCTGAGGCCGAGCTCGAGCAGGTTGAGCGCGAGATTGTCGGTCAGCCGGTCGATTTCGCCGTAGGTGTACTGGCGGTTTTGATCTACAAGAAAAATCTTTTCCTTGAAACGATTGAAACCGGCGGCAAATTCCTCGGCGAGCGACAGGTCCTGCCAGTAGCCCTTGTCGCGATAGCGCCGCGCGAAATCCGGCGGAAAGGGGACGACACCTTCGAGCATCTAGGTCGAGCTCGTGTAGCCGCCGTCGATGACCATCACCTCGCCGGTGACGAAGCGGTTCGACTCGATCAGGCTCATCATGGTCTGGGCGACGTCGTCGGCGGTAACGACGCGCTTGAGCGGTGTCGCCCTGGCGCGCTTGCCCATCAGGTCTTCGTACTTGTCCTTCAGCATGCGCTTCATCCAGTCGCCTTCCATCCAGCCGGGCGCCACCGCGTTGACGCGGATCTCCGGCCCGAGATTCCAGGCGAGCGTCTTGGTGAGGTTCACCACCGCGGCTTTGCTCGCGGCGTAGGGCGGAGGCTGCGGGCCGGGGCGCAGGCCGACGATGCTGGCAGTGTTGATGACACAAGGGTGGGCCCCCTTGCGCAACAACGGCAGTGAAGCTCTGGTCACCTGAAACAAGCCCCGTACGTTGACGGCGAACACCCGGTCCCATTCGTCGAGCGAAAGGCTGTCCAGGTCTCGCGTCTTCCACGCGGCGGTGGTGCCGGCGTTGTTGATCAGCACGTCGAGCCGCCCAAAGACCCTCTTTACCGAATCGAGCATCGAGCGGACACCGGCTTCGTCGGACACGTCGCACTTGACGAGCAAGGTTTTCGCGCCGAGCTTTTCGGCTTCGCGCGCGGTCGCGCGCGCCGCCGCCTCGCTCGAGTTGTAGTTGACGACGACGTCGTAGCCGGCGCGGGCCAGTGCCAGCACCGCGCTTTTGCCGATGCCGGTCGCACCGCCGGTGACGAGAGCAACTTTTCTGGACGCCACGCTGGGCCTGCTTTACGATGGGATTGAACATGTTATGCGAAATGTGATCCTGGCGCTCTGCGCGGCCGGCGCATTTAGCGCCGCGGCGCACGCTCAGCAGTGGCCCGCAAAGCCGGTCAGGGTGATCGTCAACGTGGCGCCGGGCGGCGTCGCCGATGTGACGATGCGCGTCCTCGGCGCGCGGCTCACCGAGACCATGGGCCAGGCGTTCATCGTCGAGAACCGCGCCGGCGGCGACGGCTACATCGGCTTCGAGGCCGTGGCGCGCTCGGAGCCCGACGGCTACACGCTAGCCTACTCTCCCGGTAGCAGCATGATGATCGCGCCGCACATCGTGCGCCGAGCCGATCTCGATCCGCTGCAGCTGCTGACGCCGGTCGCCGCAACCGGACGCGTCTCGCTCTACGTGCTCACGCATCCCAATGTGCCGGTCGCCAATTTTGCCGAGTTCCTTTCCTATGCGCGCGCCAATCCCGGCAAGCTCAACTATGGCACGCCGGGCAACGGCACATCGCCGCATATCGCGACCGAAGTCTTCAACCGCGAAGCCAAGGTGAAGATGAACCACGTGCCGTACAAGGGCGCCGGCCCGGCGCTGAAAGACCTGCTCGGCGGCGTCATCGACCTGACCTTCGACCCCGGCGTCGGCGTGGCGCAGGCGAAGGCGGGCAAGCTGCGCATGATCGCGGTGGCCGGGTCGCAGCGCCATCCCGAATTCCCCGACGTGCCGACGCTCGCCGAGAACGGCATCAGGGGCGTGGACGGCGGCCCGCATTTCGGGTTTTACGCGCCCAACGGCACGCCGCGACCGGTGATCGAGCGGCTGAACCGGGAGGTTGTAAAGCTGATGCAGGAGCCCACGGTGCGCGAGCGTTTCAACGCGCTTGCGGTCGAGATGGCCGAGCCGATGAGCCCCGAAGCATTCGCGGCCTATGTACGGGCCGAGAGCGAGCGTTACGCGAAGCTGATACCCGAGCTCGGCATCGGCCAATGAAGGGCCTGAGCGGAGCCGAAACCCTCCTGCGCGTGCTGCGCGCGATGGGCGTCGAGCGGATCTTTGCCTCGCCCGGCTCGGACTGGGCGCCGCTCTGGGAGGCGCTTGCGAAGCTGCATTGGCCCGATGTCCCGGAGTACCTTTCCTCGCGCCATGAAGAAACCGCGGTAGGCATGGCCACGGGGTACGCCAAGGCGACCGGGAAGCTTCCGGCGGTCGTGCTGCACACCACGGTCGGCGCGCTTCACGCCACGATGGGCGTGCGCGCCGCGCTGCACGAGCGCATTCCGATGGTGGTGCTGGCCGGCGAATCGATCGGCTTTGCCGAGGGGACGCACTCGGTCATGGGGCGCCAGTGGCTGCGGCTGCTCACCGACGTCGGCGGGCCGGCGCGCCTCATGGAGCACTGCGTGAAGTGGAGCTTCGGCCTCAACACGAGCGTGCTCTTGCCGCATACCGTGCAGCGCGCCTGCCAGCTGGCGATGGCGGCGCCGAAAGGGCCGGTCTTCGTGTCGGTGCCGACCGAATTCCTGATGGAGGTGATGAGCGCCGATGCGCCCCCGGCCGTGCTCGCCGCTCCGCCCGCAGCACAGCCGGCCGCGACCGAGAACCTGGCGCGCGTGCTGAGCGAGGCCAGGAATCCGGTCATCGTCACCGAGGAGGCGGGCAAAAGCGCTTCGGCAGTTCAATCTTTGGTTGCAATCGCCGAGCTGCTGGGGGCGCCGGTGCTCGATGCGTGGCAGCCCTACTACGTCAATTTCCCGCGCGACCATCCGCTCTATGGCGGCGTGGTCGCCGAGGACATGGCGGAGGTGCTGCGCGAGGCGGACCTGGTGTTTCTCGTCGAAGCCGTGGCGCCTTGGCATCCGCCGTCGGCGCTTCCAGGGCCGCGCACCCGGGTCGCCGTCCTGGGCGAGGACCCGCTGCACTCCAACCTGCCCTTCTGGGGATTTCGGACCGACCTGATCGTGGCGGGCGAGCTCGACACTTCGCTCGCAGCGCTCGTCACGCAGCTGAAAGAGGTAGTCCCTTCAGGCTCCCGCAAGGCGTCTGCCGAGCGCTGGCGCGACCGGCATGAAAAACGGCGCAACGAGCTGCGCGCGCAGGCCCGCGCGGCCGGCGATAGGAAGACGCTCGATAACCGCTGGGTCGGGTACGAGCTGAACGAGGTCATGCCGCCCGACGCGATCTTCGTCGACGAGACGATCACCCATCGGCTCGACGTGGTGCGGCTGCTCGATCGCCTGCAGCCGGGAAGCTTCTTCGAGACCAGCTACGGCGGGCTCGGCATGGGGTTGGGGATGGCTCTGGGCATCAAGCACGCTCTCCCCGGGCGCACGGTGATCATGGCGATCGGCGACGGCGCGTTCCACTACAACCCGGTCCCCGCATCGTTTGGGGCTTCGCAGGAGCACCGGCTGCCGCTCCTGATCCTGCTCTTCGACAATGCGGGATACCTTTCGCAGAAAGGCGACGTCGTCAGGGAATACCCGGACGGGAACGCAGTGCGCACGAAGAAGTTTGCCGGCACCTCGATCGAACCGAAGCCCGACTATGTCGCGCTGGCGCGCGCCTTCGGCGGCCATGGCGAGAAAGTGGAGAAGGCCGGCGAGCTACGGCCTGCCTTGCTGAGAGGATTCCAATCGGTTGCGAAAGGCCAGCTAGCGCTGGTGCACCTGGTTCTGGAGGCGGTTAACCCCTGACTTGGCGATTGCCGCGTTCACCCGCGGCATCACTTCCTCGGCCATCAGCTGCATCGAGCGCCGGCCGAGCGCCGGGTCCACCCAGTCGTGGCAGGCGTAGTAAAGCGTGCCGAAGTCGCCGGTCGTCTCGCGGAAGGCGAGGATCTGGTCGACGACGCTCGCCACCGTACCGGCGAGCACCAGCCTCGGCGTCATCGTGTCGGCGGTGATGCTCGCGTCGGGCTCCGACTGGTCGAGCTTGAACAGGTTCGAGCGCCCGCCGAAGCCGACCAGCTTGCGGATCAGCTGCTTGAAATAGAAGTGGTACGGGCCTTCGGGGCCGTGGCCGTAGCGCTTCGCTACCTTGTCATCGTCGGCGACGAAGATCGATTTCGCTATGCGCCAGTCCGAAGCTTGAGCTTCCTTTTGAACCGCCTTGCATCCTTCCTGGTAACGCGGCCAATGGCTCGCCACCCATTGCGGCAGCAGGAAGTTGGCCGAGATCGGCTTCCAGCCGCGCTTCGCGGCCTCGGTCACGCCCTTGGAATGCGGCGCGACCGCCGTCACCACGATCGGGGGATGCGGCTTCTGGTAAGGCTTGAGGATCGCGCCCTGCCCGATCTCCGGGATCTGCGTGTTCGCGGTCGTGACCGAGAAGAACTGTCCCGACAGGTTGTAGGGCGCGCTCCCGGCCCAGATGTCGAGCACCATGTTGATCGACTCGAGGAAGATCGCGTTGCGGTCCTTCTTGTAGTTGCCGAAGGCCTCGGCGTCCGACATCAGGCCGCCGGGGCTGATGCCCATGATGAAGCGGCCCTTCAGCAGGTGATCGATCATCGCCACCTGCGCCGCGACGTGCGCCGGGTGCGTGTTCGGCATGTTGATGGTGCCGCTGCCGAGCACGATGTTCTTCGTGTCGTGCGCGAGGCTGGCAAGAAACATCAGGCACGAGGTGACGTTCTCGGCGAGATCGGTGACGTGCTCGCCGACCAGCGCCTCGCAATAGCCGAGGCGGTCGGCAAGCAGGACCGCTTCGCGGTCTTCGGCGTAGGTCTCCGCGGGCTTCCGCTGCGGCGGATGCAGCGGCATCATGAACATGCCAAGTTTCATGGGGCCGTACAATACAGGATCAGCGTGAAATCCACAGCAGCGCCGGACCCCGATACCCGCAGGCCGAAGCTCCGACTGCCGCCGCTCGCCTGCGATGCGCACTGCCATGTTTTCGGCCCCGCAGAGAAATTCCCCTACGCCCCCGATGCTCCCTATTGCCCCCCGGACGCTCCTTTTGAACGGCTGCAAAAATTACACAAGACACTAAGGATCGAGCGGGCGGTAATCGTCCACGCGAGCTGCCATGGCGCGGACATGCGCGTCACGCTGGATGCCATCGCGCGCTCGAACGGGCGCTACCGCGGCACCGCGATCATCGATGAATCGCATGGAGACAGGGAATTTCAGAAGATGCACGAAGGCGGCATCCGCGCTGTGCGCTTCAATTTTGTGAAGCACCTAGGTGGAAGACCGGATTTGGCGTTTTTCAGAAACACAACTGAAAAAGTTCGTTCTTTGGGGTGGCACCTAATCCTTCACGTCGATTCCAATGACCTGGTGGAGTTCAAGGACCTGTTCATGAAACTGCCCGTTCCCATGGTGATCGACCACATGGGGCGGGTAAAGGCGGGAGATGGATTGGAACAGCAACCCTTCAAGACCCTGCTCGAGTTCATGAAAAGCGAGAACTGCTGGGTCAAGGTGTGCGGCGCCGAGCGCGTGTCGTCGAAAGGGCCGCCGTTCACCGACGCAGTGCCGTTCGCCCGCGCGTTGATCGAAGCCGCGCCTGACAGGATCCTATGGGGCACCGACTGGCCGCATCCGAACGTCGGCAAGCACATGCCGAACGACGGCGACCTGGTCGACCTGTTCGGACAGATGGCGCCGGAGCCGGCGCTGCAGCATAAAATCCTGGTGGACAACCCGGCGCGGCTCTACGGCTTCTGACATGGCAAAAATCATCGGCGGCATCGGCACCTCGCACGTACCGACCATCGGCATCGCCTTCGACAAGGGCAAGCAGGACGACCCGGACTGGAAGCCGCTTTTCAAAGGCTACGAGCCGGTGGCGAAGTGGCTCGCCGAGCGCAAGCCCGACGTGCTGTTCTTCTGCTTCAACGATCACGCCACCACTTTCTTCTTCGACCACTACCCGACCTTCGCGCTGGGCGTGAGCGAGGAGTACCGCATCGCCGACGAAGGCCTCGGGCCGCGCCCCATTCCATCCCTGAAAGGGCACGCTCCTCTGGCGCGGCATATTGCCCGATCGCTGGTGAACGACGAGTTCGACCTCACGATCTTCCAGGATCTGCCGCTCGATCACGGCCTGCACTCGCCGCTCACCATGATGTGGCCCACCAAGCCGGACTGGCCCGCGAAGGTCGTGCCGCTCGTGGTCAACGTCCTGCAGCACCCGCTGCCCAGGCCGGGCCGCTGCTACAAGCTCGGCATCGCGTTGCGAAAAGCGATCGAGTCTTATCCCGAGGACCTCAAGGTGGCCGTCGTCGGCACCGGGGGCCTGTCGCACCAGATGATCGGCGAGCGCGCCGGGTTCAACAACGAAAGCTGGGACCTCGAGTTTCTCGACCTCATCGACCGCGACCCCGAGCGGCTGGCGCGCATGCCGCTGGAGGATTACATGCGGCTCGGCGGCAACGAGGGCGCCGAGGTGATCATGTGGCTCATCATGCGCGGCGCGCTGGCGCCGGGCGCGCGCAAGATCCACCAGAGCTACTACCTGCCCATGACCACCGCGATGGCGGTGGCGCTCTTCGAATGACTCAAAATCAGGGACAGACCACGTTTTTCTTTGCCGCCCCCCTGATAAGGAGGGAAGCGAGCGAAGCAAGCGGGGGATTTACGGAAAACGTGGTCTGTCCCTGTTTTATGGTCGAATGAAGAAGTACGTGTTCGATCTCGAGCTTAGCGCCCGCGCTCTGCGGCTGAACCGCTTCCTGCATTCGTTTACCAACGAGAAAATGAGAAGCCTGTTCCTGGCAGACCCCGAGCAGGCGATGCAGGGCCTGACGGAGAAGGAAAAGGACATGGTGCGCCGGCTCGACTGGCGTGCGATGATGGACTACGGCGCGAGCTTCTTCTGCCTGGAGAAGCTGGCGCGCGCCAAGGAGGTTTCGAATCCCGAAATGGTCGCCGCCTTCCGCGGCGAGTCGCTCGGGGAGTTTCTCAAGACCCGCCGGGTTCCGGGAGCGCGATGAAGCTGAAGACACTGATGGGCGATCACCCCGTTACCCAGGCGTTCAAGCGCAATACGTCGCTCTTCGACTTCGCCGACGTGAAGGCTCCGGCCACCGCCTTCAAGCGCGTGGTGCGCGCGCTGGAGTTCGACGTCGCGGAGCTCGCCATCGTCACCTTCCTTCTCGCCAGGGCGCACGGCAAGCCGCTCAAGCTCCTGCCCGCGGTCGTGATGGCGAGATTCCAGCACCCGTACCTGGTCTACAACGCCGAGCGAGGGCCGTTGTCGCCCAGGGAATTGAATGGGAAAAGAGTCGGGCTGCGCTCCTATTCGGTGACGACCTCCGCATGGATCCGGGGCATCCTCGCCGACGACTTCGGCGTCGACCTCGACCGCATCAAGTGGGTGACGTTCGAGGAGCCGCACGTCGCCGAGTTCCGCGATCCGCCGAACGTCGAGCGCGCGCCGGCGGGGAAGGAAATTCTCGCCATGCTGCGGGCCGGCGAGCTCGACGCCGCGATCGTCGGCGCCATCCCGAGTGACGCAGGATTCAAGCCGGTCATTCCCGACCCCGAGGCGGCGGCCAAGGCGTGGCGCAAGAAGCACGGCGCGATCCAGATCAACCACATGGTGGCAGTAAAAAGGGACGTGACCAACGCCGATGAGGTCTACCGCCTGCTTCTCGACAGCCGGAAAGCGGCGGGCAATCCCGAGATGAATCCCTTCGGCGTCGAGGAAAACCGGCGCAACCTCGAGGTGGCGATCGACTGCGTGGTCCGGCAGCGCATGATTCCCAGGCGTTTCACGGTGGAGGAGCTGTTTCAATGAAAGTATTTTTCCTGGGGGTCCTTTTTCCGCTGCTGGCGTTCGCCCAGGACTTCCCGACGAAACCGATCCGCCTGATCGTGCCGTTCGGCCCGGGCGGCGTCGCCGACATCACGGCGCGCTCGGTGGCTCCCGAGATCTCCAGGGCGCTGGGGCAGCCGCTGGTGATCGAGAACAAGCCGAGCGCCGGCGGCGTGGTCGCTGGCCAGGAGGCGGCGCGCGCCGCGCCAGACGGCTACACGCTCCTGCTCATCAACAACGGCACCGCGATCAGCCGGGCGCTGTTCAAGTCGCTG
>WNFQ01002426.1_pt1 | contig 13486 bp, 11 predicted proteins | sample 5400171 | NCBI WGS metagenome assembly WNFQ01 (sample SAMN13153356, study PRJNA577476) | soil metagenome | isolation source: 20 cm soil under Madrone tree | place: USA:California | collected 2016-06-14
GGCCGCTGGCCAGCGAGGAAGACAGCGACATCACTTGCGATCTCGCCATCGTCGGGGCGGGTCCGGCCGGTCTCGCTGCCGCGGTTTATGCCGCCTCCGAAGGCCTCAAAACTGTAGTTTTGGAAAGCTACGCGCCGGGTGGACAAGCCGGATCGTCTTCGCTGATCGAGAACTTTTTTGGTTTTCCCACCGGCATTAGTGGCGGCGAGCTCACTTACAACGCGCAGCTTCAGGCCTATCGTTTCGGCGCGAAGTTTTCGACCCCCGCCCAGGCGCTCTCCCTCGCATTGACCAACGGCGAGCACGGCGCCAGTCTGCAAATCGAGGGCTGCAACGCCATCCTTTTGGCCAAGTGCGTCATCATCGCGACGGGCGCGGATTACCATCGTCTGGAGGCCGACGGGCGTGAAACTTTTGAAGGTTCCGGCGTTTACTACGCTGCCACGGCACGGGAACGGCAACTCTGCCGCGGCTCGACTGTGGTCGTTGCCGGCGGCGGTAACTCGGCGGGCCAGGCTGCGATGTTTCTCTCCGAAAGCGCGGAGAAAGTGCTGCTGGTGATCCGCGGCGAAGGTCTTGCCAAAAGCATGTCGAGTTATCTCTCGCGCCGCGTCGAAGCGAAGGAGAACATCGAAATTCTAGCGTACACCGAGATCCGGAAAATGATGGGCGAAAAGGTTCTCGAAGCTCTCGAACTGGAGAACACGAAGACGCGCGAACGACGAACCGTGCAGACGTCGGCCCTCTTTTCCATGATTGGCGCAAAGCCATGCACTACTTGGCTGCCGCCCGAGATCGAGCGCGATGAAAAGGGCTTTATCAAAACCGGTCACGCGGTCGTCGACGCGCCGGCCTGGAAAGGCATGAGCCGTGTGCCTGGGCCGCTGGAGACGAGTTGGCCAGGGGTCTTTGCTGCAGGCGATGTGCGCTCCGGCTCGGTGAAACGCTGCGCCGCCGCAGTGGGCGAGGGCGGCATGGCGGTCGAGGGCGTGCACGAGGTCCTCAGGACTTACGCCTGACGATTAGCCGCGCTGGTGGCTGATCCGCGTGCCAGCGTTACACGAAAGGGTCACAGTCAGACCCTCCCTATTGGCGCGATGCTGAGTTGGCCTGCGGTGCGCCCGGTACCGATACGCCCTGCTGGCAGGATGGCGGCCGAGTGGGTTGAGGCCCCGGGTGGTGCAACTGATCGTCCAAGTCCTGGCGCGCTTTCCTGAACTCGTTCATGCTCTGTCCCAAGCTCCGCGCGAGGTCTGGCAATTTTTTCGCCCCGAAAAGGACGAACACGATGAGGAGGATGATAAGTAGATCCGGGCCACCCAGATTCCCAATCCCAAATGCAAGAATATTCATTACAAGAATATTCATTACTATTCTAAACTGGTCGGGCCCATGATTTATTCCTGCGAACCGCCAAATTCTTCTCTCTCACAAGCCGATGTTCACGGGAGCCGCCAGCAGCTCCCCTCCGAATCATGGGTCGCGCCTCGGCTCAGCGACCGGATTGAACCAAGAGAAAATGGTGTTCGATTCATTGGCAGTCCCAGGAGGGTATAAACGGTCTGCGGACGAAACCGTCTCTCTAACCCTCCTGGTTCATTTTCTGTCTCTGGTTCGATTACAATTGCCGCCTGGCATTATCCGCTGCCGTTGCCAGTTGCATGGCGAATTCAAAGAAGTCCTCCGATTGGCCGAGGAAGAGCAGGTCGTCCGTGAAGACCTTGACCGTGGCCACTGCGCCTCCCAACTGGGTGGAGGTAGGACGAATCACCGAACAGGGAGGCAGGTCGGTTCGAATGAAGTCACACGGTTCCGGCTGGATCTTGTTGGTCTGGGTCAGTTCCAGCTGCAGGTGGAGGCGGGCCAACGTGGCAGGGTCATTTAGATCCGGAAACGTTTCCCCGTTAGGATTTTCCGGGTCGGTCAAACCAGCCAAAGACCCAGACACCGCATTGCCCGCCTTATCATGCCACAGCGAAAAGTGGTCGATCTCGACTCCGCCGATACTCAGCAAGATTCGCAAAACTTCCTCACTGGTTGCCTTGAGTGCGAGCGTAGGATAAAGGCTCGAGCCACCCTGTTCAATGAACGCGAAGTGAAACCCTGCAGTGTTAGCGATTGCTTGCATGCGGCGGGCGGTCGTTGTTATTGGGGGGTTCGGTTGGGCCATGTTGGGAGGCGTATCCGTATCGTTCAAGGGAATACCCGGTTCATTCAAAATGTTAAATGGGCCCTTGATAGAAGCACCCAAATCGGGATTGTCTTCGCTACGGTATCGCGTATACCAACTGAGATCTACATTGAGCCGCAGAAGGTTGGTCAGCCGTTTATTTACTTTCTTTGGATCGGCCCCGGTCGCCCTACTACCTGGCAAATTACGAAATCGATCAAGGTCGACCGGCTCTGCGCCTTTGGAAAGTAAGTAGGCGTTCAGGAAGGCTGCGTGGCTTAGTTCATCATCAGTATTATCGCTAATATATTGGGGCATGTCGCCATCGAGATTCTGGAGCGCAAGTATGTAGGCCGGGTTTCCGACGTTGGGTGCGCCGTCGTTGGGTTTTGTGGCGCCGCCCAGCTCATTGTATTGGGTCCATAGATCGCTCTCTACGATTTCGGCCCAGGCCGCGAATCTGAGAAGATCTGCATCGCCTTTGCTAAGTCTTCCACTGCTCCGCTCCTGCGCATTGGCTTGGCGCATCAATATTGCACTGGCGGGCAGCAACGTTGCGCCGACAATGCCCAGGCCTCTGAGAAATGAGCGTCGCCCGACGGTGACATGATTGCGAGCTTCAAGCCCTTCCAATTCTTGGGAAGGGAGGTTTGTCTCATTTAACCCCTTTAGAGGAAGATTTTCTTCTTTATTCATATTCTACACTGCGAGTTTGTTTTGGTTAGGTGACCCTTTTCTATGAATTAACTAATTCGCCCTTACTGGATCTAAAACCGGGCAACCAATTGATTTATTCCGCGCAACTAACAAATAGTGCTATTAAATCCGATACCGGACCGAATGAGGAACGAACCGACCCTGGTCGATACAGTATTGCCAGATGTTCTTTCAGGAACTGGAGCTGAGCGATCTCGCCCTCTACAGCTGATCCCTATCCTGTGGTGGGATCTCTTTCCCGAATTTCCAGCCTCACCCAGACAAGGCGGCGAGATGATTCGAACAATCTCTCGTCCTCAAGAGTGTTCTGCTTGCTGAATTTTGACAAACTCGAGAAGTGCTCCGGGCGCAATATCGGATACGGCCCAACAATCGAAGCCGTTCGCATTCCAATAGACAAGATTGTAGCCCTGATAATCGAATGATTTTTGCTTCGAAGTCGCCTCAGGAGTTCGTTCGCGGCAGATGAAAAGGCTCACATAATGGTTCTTAGACCGATAAACCAGAACCGCGACGTTGTTGCCTCTCACATAGTCAAGGCGGCCGCCAACTAAGTTAAAACCTTGGTCAACGAAGTCGCGCACGGGTGGCGAGAAATCGACCTTACCGGCAAACCAAGGTTTTACCGTATGCTGATCACTTGATTCGACATCTATAAGATGCGTACCGATAAGCGACCGAATGTGATCTGATGCGACTTCCGCGACCAATGATGGTGTCTCCGTAGGAATCAATCGCCCAATGTTCGCGTATACGAACGCTCCGAATACCGCAGCCGCAGCAACAGCAGCCGGAATCCAAGCGGCAGCCCGAAACGAAAGGTTGCCGCCTCGCCCGGGAGAGCCGCGACATCACCGTACCAACCGGCACGCCCGCTATGTCGGAGATCTCTTTGTAGGAGAATCCATCAAATTCTCGGAGAATAATCACGGTTTTGAATTCCAAAGGTAGAGCCTCAAGCGCCTCCCGGATTCGCAATTTCGTTGAATTCTGGATCGCCAAAACATTTGGAGTGGGCTTCGAATCAGGAACTTCGGCAGCTGTCTCTTCGTCGAGCGAGATGATTTTGTGCTGCGAGTCCCTGGCTCGCAAAGCATCATAACAAACATTGCGGACAATCCGAAGCAGCCATGCACGGCCGGAGTCGCCATGAAAAGACTCAAAATAGCGAAAGGCCTTCAAGTAAGCGTCTTGAACAGCATCGCGGGCATCGGATTCGTTTTTCATCATCCAGCGGGCCAGGTTGTATGCTTCCGGCATGAGAGGCAGCAATTGATTTTCAAAGTGTATGCGGCGGTCTTGATCATTCATCCCGTGCTCATCGGCATCGACGGTAACGATGACTTTGTCGCCGGCCGTCTCAATCTTCCTGACCGCGCATCCGCGGCTGGTCTTTTCTTTGTCGACCGCATAACCGCACGATTTCGCATAATCGGAAAGCAAGACCATGACTAGAAATACCTGTTTTCAGAAAATCTTATTCCTGAAAGCCGGGATAAGCCTTTTCACCTTGATTTCACTAGCCCCTCGGTTTGGGACGTAGCGTGACTCCGAGGGAAGAGCTTCTGCGGCTCAGAATCGCTTTTATGTCTCTGGCGGGGAGACCGTCACATTTAGGTCCGTTACCAAACCGTTGGCCAGAGCATAGATCCAGCCGTGGACGCGAAGCTCTTGGCCGCGCGCCCAAGCCTCTTGTACCAAGACATCAGATGACACGTTCCTTACCTGCCGGATGACGTTGAGTTCACATAAACGGTCGAGGCGCGCCCGCCGATCCGGGATAGCGTCAAGCGCGTCCCGATAATCATGGTAGACCTCTCGGATGGGGTGCAGCCAGTGGTCTACGAGACCGCGGCGTTTGCCGTCCACCGCCGCACTCACTCCGCCACACCCGTAGTGACCCACGACCATGATGTGCTTCACCTTAAGCACGTCGACTGCAAACTGTAGCACCGAGAGATAGTTGGCATCTTGCGGCGGAGCGAGATTCGCTACGTTTCGGTGGACAAAGAGTTCGCCCGGGTCGAGGCCCACAATCTCGTTGGCAGGCACTCGGCTGTCGGAGCAGCCGATCCACAGATACTCAGGCGTCTGCTGGCGTTCGAGCCGTCTGAAAAAGTCGGCGTCGGCAGAAACCATCCGTTCCACCCAGGCGCGATTGTTTGCTTTCAAGTGATCCAGCATCGCTGCGCCTAGTAGCGCAACTTCACGTGGGGCACAAGGCGGCAGCGTCGTCTTAGGTCGACTCCAACTCGATGGTCCCCAGTTAACAAATTAATAAATGAGTGCTCTGATCAGTGGAGAGTTTTTGTTTGGCACAATGATTAGGGAACAGTAGTCTTCGACCGAGGCACGAGGCGAATCAGGCGTTCAACCCAAAGCTTGAATAACTCCTGGCAAACTGTTTCATGGCTGGACACAGCAATGTCGCAAGCTAGCGCCGCTCCCAGTGAACAGTTCCGGGCGATTGCGTGCGTTAGAGTTTTATATGTCGCGGCGCTGACAGGCCGACTGGTGTTTCTGTCAACAGTACTTTCGAACCGGTAAAGGTTTCTCAAACCTCTACCGGGACGAAATTGTTGGCAATAAACTAGTTGCACATGCTCGGGGAGCGTCGGGACCAGCTCCGAGACGATGGTCGGCTTAACCGGCCGTTTCGTTACAAGATAATTATCAATGATTAGATGTGTGAGTCCCGTCGTTAGAAAACAAGTCATCGAATCTTCAACAGAATCGACTATGGGCTCGAGGTTATGGTTGAAGGAGGTATTCAGCACGACGGGCACACCGGTGCGCCGTCGGAAAGCGTCGATCAGCCGCCAATAGCGCTCGTTGCTGTTTCGCGAAACGGTCTGGATTCGCGCCGTTCCATCGATATGCGTGACTGCTGCCAATTTCGCACGCATGGCGACCCGAACCGGCACTGTGAAGGTCATGTATGCCGGCAAGCTGGAGTCTGGCACTTCGAAGAATTGCCCTGAATATTCTTCGAGCACAGAAGGGGCAAAGGGGCGATACCATTCTCGATTCTTCACCATCTCGTTGATCAAGTCCTTATTTTCTGCTCGCCGAGGGTCAGCCAAAATACTCCTGTTCCCGAGCGCACGCGGACCAAACTCGGATCGCCCCTGCGCCCAACCGATTATGTTGCCCTCTGCAATAAGATCCGCCGCTTCGGTCGACGGATCCTCAAGTGGACGAATTTCTACCAGATCCTTCCATCGCAGAAGTTCTTCGTAGACCGCCTCGCTACTCCCTAAATCAGTGCCCCAATACAGATGCGAAAGGGCTTCGATAGGCTTATCCGGCGCCAACTCATGGTGAACACTAAGTGCAGCTCCCAGCGCGCAGCCGGCATCGTGAGCTGCGGGTTGTACAAATACTGAATCAAACAAGCGACTACGCAAAAGTTTTCCAACGAGAGTGCTGTTGTGGGCCACACCGCCTGCTAGACACAGATTTCCTAATCTAGTTTGATCTTTGTAGTGTCTAAGATGATGAAAAACGGCCCGCTCGATCGTATCTTGCAAGGCTGCCGCTAGATCCCGGTGCACATCCGTGAACGGCTCTCCGGCTCTCCGAGGCGGACCAAGGGCGTCCAAGAGTAGCAGCTTCTCGGAGTTAACAGAAAACCGCCCCTTCGGCTGTAGCACGCAGATTTGTTCGAAAATCGGGCGAAAGCGTGTGGGATCACCGTATGGAGCCAGCCCCATCACCTTATATTCATCAAAAAATCGGTACCCTAGGAATTCGATAGCAGCCATGTACAAGAGACCAAGCGAATCACCCTGCTGGAGTTCGAATATCCTGGTGAGTTGACAACCTTCGCCCACATAAACTGTCCCCGCTAAACCGTCTCCCACACCGTCGAGGGTCACAACCAGTGCTTGATTATACGGGGCCATTGCGAATGCGCTCGTCGCATGCGCGAGGTGATGCTCAACAAAGACGAAGCGCTCGGGATTCAGAGCCCAATTCAGATGCCGATTCAGCAGGTCGATGGCGAACTCCCGGCCTGTCGAAAACGCCCGCATCCGTGGATTCTGAAGCACATAGGTACGCACCATCCTATCGGCGCACGGTTCGTCAACATAGTAGGCAAGCCGATCGATGTCGTTAAACGAAAGACCTGCTGCGCGAAGGCAATACCGAATCGCATGAAGTGGGAGTTTATTCGTGTGCTTCGTGCGACTAAGGCGTTCCTCTTCGATTCCGGCAACGACTTTGCCGTCGCACACCATAACAGCTGCGGAGTCGTGCCAATGATGCCATGGATAATGGATTCGAACGTCAAGCAACTGGTCCTCAGTTGGGTACGCCGGATCGGGCCCGCCAGAAATACCTAGGATGTTCATGCAATTGAAACGCCTCCTGTCGCATTAGCAATGTTGACCGCCTTTTGTATTGCCGAGTTGAAAAAATCAAAGATCAGTGGCTCTTTCAAATTTAGCTCGTTTCTTCCGCACCACGCGCCGGCTGTTTGATGGACGGCTTTATCGGCAACAATCATGAGTACAAGCGTAGGAGCCCTGCTGCCGGAAGTGGGGCTGTTGACTTGTTCTCCACCACAACAATATTGCTACTCTCGCATAGCAAGAGCGAGAAGAGCTTCGTGAGCTTGGGTTTGGAAACACGCGGCGCCCCGCGTCGCGAGTGACGATCGTCCAGATCGACCGTGTCTATCCGGGCCATTCCGTCTTATGCGGCTCTTGAAGGAGTTAGTGCCATGCCTACCAACCACATCAGAACGCTTCGCGACATGCTGGAGAACCAACGAGGAGTCCTCTTGCCAGGCGCCCCGAACGCCTTAGCCGCCCGCGTCATTGCGGATCTTGGGTTCGAGGCGGTCTATCTCACCGGCGCCGGCCTGACGAACATGCATCTCGGCTTGCCCGACCTCGGGTTTATGGATCTGACCCAGCTCGTCGAGCATACGATGGCGATCCGAGGTGTTGTCGATCTGCCGCTGATCGTCGACGCCGATACCGGTTTTGGCAATGCTCTGAACGTCGCCCACACGGTCAAGACGCTGGAGCAGGCGGGCGCCAGCGCAATCCAACTCGAGGACCAGAGCACGCCGAAGCGCTGCGGCCACTTTGCCGGCCAGGAGTTGATTACCGCGGAGGAGATGGTGAATAAGGTCAAGGCAGCCGTGGACTCGCGGCGCAATGGTCTGGTCGTCATTGCACGCACCGACGCCTGTGCCGTCGAAGGGTTCGAAGCTGCCATCGATCGTGCGAGCCGCTATATCGACGCGGGCGCCGATATGACGTTCGTCGAGGCGCCCGAAAACCTGGCTGAGCTGAAGCAGGTCCCGAAGCTCCTCTCGGCGCCGCAGATGTTGAACATGGTCTTGGGGGGCAAGACGCCGATCGTAGATGCAGCGGCAGCGGCCGAGATGGGATTCAGTCTCGTCCTATACGCCAACGCAGCTCTTCAGGGCGCGGTGCAGGGCATGCAGGCGGCGCTGCGGGCACTGCGCGAAAAGGGTGTGTTGGACGAAGGTGGAGGGTTGATCGCGTCCTTTGCCGAGCGTCAGCGCCTGGTTGACAAGCCGCGCTTCGACGAGATGGAGCGGCGCTATGCGCACGCGGTGTGAAAACAATTTCTGATGTGCGTTCCGCGCTCTTGCTCCCTAAGACCTTCCGGCTCGGCTCTCACTGAACAGCAAGGTGAGCTTCTTTTTCTGATTCGGGTCGGGGTTCGATCCTGACTGTGGCTGTCATGCCCGATGAAAGAATTGTTTCGTTCGGAACGTCAACCAGTTTAATTCGGACTGGAATACGCTGGGCGAGACGCACCCACTCGAAGGTCGCATTCACATTTTGCAACAGATTTTGCCCTACTGGATTCTCGGTATCACCGATCCCGCGTGCGATGCTGTCAACTCGTCCTTTAATTGCCGGTGCTCCGCTCATCAGTATCACGGTGGCGGAATCGCCAACCTTAACAAAACTCAGCTTGGTCTCCTCCAGATAGGCTTCGACCCGAAAAGAATCGCTGTCGACAACCGCCAAGACGGCTTTTCCAGCGTCAGCGAAGTCTCCCTCGTCGACCACGAGGTTTGTCACGTAGCCATTTACCGGTGCATAAACAATGGTGCGATCCAGGTTGATCTTCGCGTTCTCACGCACCGCCAATGCTTGTTGATAGTTCGCCTCGTGTTGTCTGCTGTCTTTGTTCCGATGGCTTTCTTTGGTGGCTCAACCGGAGTTATCTATCGCCAGTTCTCGATCACTATTGTCTCGGCGATGATCCTATCCGTATTGGTCGCGATCATCTTCACCCCGGCCCTTTGTGCAACCATTTTGAAGCCGGTCGAGAGAGGGCACCAACCAAAGAAGCGTGGCTTCTTTGGTTGGTTCAACCGCGTATTCGACGCCGGCAACCGCGGGTACACGTCCGGCGTCGGATATATCATCCGGCGTGGCGGCCGTCACTTTGTGATCTATCTGGCGATTGTTGGAGTCATGGGATTCCTGTTTACACGCCTCCCCAAATCGTTTCTACCGGAGGAGGATCAAGGGATCCTATTTGCTCAGGTCACAACCCCACCGGGAACACCCCAGAAAAACACGCGGGCCGTATTGGACCGGATGAATGAATATTTCCTGACCAAAGAACACGCTGCGGTCGATGCAGTGTTCACGGTTGCCGGCTTCAATTTCGGCGGTCGCGGTCAAAGTTCCGGACTCATCTTCATTAGGCTTAAGGATTGGGCGGAACGGCCCGGCGCGAAAAACAGAGTACAAGCCATCGCCAGGCGCGCCATGGGCCAGTTCCTCCAGTATCGGGATGCCCTGGCCTTCGCGTTCGCTCCACCTGCGGCGATCGAGCTCGGCAATGCCACCGGGTTCGATTTCGAATTGATCGACCAGGCAAATGTAGGTCACGCCAAGTGGATGGCAGCGCGGGACCAACTCCTTAAGCTGGCTCGCCAAAATCCGAACTTGGCGTCAGCTCGTTCCAATGGGTTAAACGACGAACCACAATACAAAATCGAGATCGACCGGGAAAAAGCAAACGCGCTCAGCCTGACTGTGTCGGATGTGAACACCACTCTCTCCGCCGCTTGGGGATCCGAATTCGTCAACCAGTTCACGGATCGTGGCCGGGTCAAGAAAGTATTCATTCAAGGCAGCGACAACTCGCGAATGGTTCCAGAAAACTTCAATGACTGGTATGTTCGAAATAGCCTCCGCCAAATGGTACCGTTCGCTGCGTTCTCGCAGGGCTCATGGATCTATGGTTCGCCAAAACTTGAGCGATACAATGGTAGTCCGTCCGCTGAAATCCTCGGTGAACCCGCGCCCGGATCGAGCACTGGTTCAGCCATGGATACAATGGAAAAACTGGCCGAGAAGTTGCCGTCTGGCATCGGATTCGATTGGACTGGGCTTTCTTACGAAGAACGGGCCGGAGGTACCCAAGTTGGAATATTGTATGCTATCTCGTTAACCGTCGTGTTTCTCTCTCTGGCCGCGCTCTACGAGAGCTGGTCTATTCCGGTGGCCGTTATTCTGGTGGTTCCACTGGGAGTTTTGGGCGCGGTCTTGGCTACCTTTCTGCGCGGCCTATCGAATGATGTCTTCTTTCAAGTCGGCCTTCTAACCACGATTGGACTTTCGGCCAAGAACGCGATCCTGATCGTCGAATTCGCGAAAGAAAACTTCGAGAAAGGGATGAACCTCGTTGAAGCCGCGAAACATGCAGCCGCCCAGCGTCTACGTCCAATTCTGATGACTTCGTTCGCCTTTGTCAGGGGCGTCATGCCGCTGGCCATATCAAGTGGCGCCGGTTCCGGCGGTCAAAATGCGATCGGGACAGGCACCATCGGGGGTATGCTTTCCGCCACGGTCTTGGCCATCTTTTTTGTGCCGCTCTTTTTCGTCGCCACTTTGCGATTGTTCAGAGTGAAAACCGAAGACACTTACTAGCAAGTAACCGGGGTACGGATTATTCGCTTTGATCGACGCACCGCATTGCAACTACCTGAACGAACCAGGCGATTCATTAGTCACCAAGAGATCTCGCAGCGAAACGAAGCGATACCAACATAAATGGGGTAAACCCAACACTCGTGTCACCAGCCGCAAAGTAGCCGCTTTACTAGGCCGCAACTTCGTCGGCCCGCTCAATCGCCAGCCTCTTATTCATGTCCAAGCGAAACAATCCATAGGGGTTCACGTGCGCCCAGATCAAAGGTGTGAGTGCTCTTTGGTCTTCTGCTGTCAGCTGACCAAACCAACTCGGCTCGCTCAGAACGCGCCGGATCATGAGTGTATTGATGTAGACTAAGCAGATCTGTAGCAGGTGTAAGGCCTTGACGGGTGGCAACGAAGCGGCGTTGTAGAAATACTAGGAGTCGATCATAAGTTACAAACACAGAACCATCACCATGACACAAAACAGATCTGGTCTTGAGCTCCGCTCCAAGATCTCCTCCCTTGGCACACTGGAACTCTTCCTCGAAGAAGTAGTGGTACCGGAACCGGCGCCTGACGAACTGGTCATCCGTATCGAGGCGGCGCCGCTCAATCCCTCCGATATTATCCTGCTGCTCGGCCCGGCCGACCCGTCAGCAATCCGTCAGGCAGGAACGGTCGAGTGTCCCCGCGCCATAGCGACGATTTCCCCGGAGAGGCTAGTGGGCCAGAAATCGCGGCTGGATGTGGCGCTGCCGGTCGGCAATGAAGGCGCAGGCGTCGTGATAAAAGCGGGCCCGGACGTGCAGTCGCTAATCGGGCGTACGGTCGCGGCACGCGGCGGCGGCCAGGGCATGTATGCGCAATACCGGGTGCTAAAGGCTCCAGACTGCCTTGTGCTGCCGGAGGGCGCATCCCCACGCGACGGCGCGTCGGCCTTCATCAATCCGTTGACGGTGCTCGGCATGGTGGAAACGATGCGACGCGAAGGCCACAAGGCGCTCGTCCACACGGCGGCAGCCTCTAACGTCGGTCAAATGCTCAATCGGGTCTGCCTCGCGGATAGCATTCCGCTCGTGAACATTGTGCGCAGCCAAGCGCAAACCAACCTGCTTCGGAAGATGGGCGCCAGACATGTGCTCGACAGCACGTCACCTGACTTCCGACCTGCGCTCATTGGCGCGCTGGCCGAGACGGGAGCCACGCTGGCCTTCGACGCGATCGGGGGCGGTACCATGGCGGCTACTATCCTGGCTGCCATGGAGGAAGTCGCAAACGCCGGGTCAACGACCTACAGCCGCTATGGCTCGCCGGTGCACAAACAGGTCTACATTTATGGTGGGCTCAATCCCGGACCTAAGGTAATAGAGGGCAACCTAGGGACGGCCTGGGGTATCGGCGGGTGGCTGTGGTTCTATCAAAAGATCGGCCCGGATGCGGCAAAGAGATTGCGCGACCGCGTTGCTGCCGAACTGACAACGACCTTTGCGAGCCACTATACAGCCGAGATATCGCTGACCGAGGCCCTGTCGCCCGACGTGATCGCTGCCTACAGCCGCCTAGCAACCGGAGAGAAATATCTCATCGTTCCGAACGAAAAGGCGCATCTGAGCAGCTAGAAGAACTCGGGATATCGATCGCTTCAACGAGTGCCCACCTGGTCTGCTCCGCGTCTTTCCAAGAGCCGCGCCATATAAGTGGTCTCGAGCTGCATGAATTGCTCGGCCGCCGCCTGTCCCGATAAAGTGAGGTCCGGTTCCATGCCATCACCCATGCGCTCGATCTGCATATAGAACCATGGCAGGAGATGGAAGACTTCGAGTGTCGCTTCGGGTGTGGGTGCCTTCTCGACCTCGCCGGCGATGAGCCGCCTGGCTATCGAAGGATCGGCGATGAGCGGACGGCCAATTCCGATGAGGTCGAGTTCCTCTCCCGCAAGGGCCTCGACCATCCCGCTCGCCGTTCTGAAGCCGCCAGTGACCATGACCGGCATGCGGGCGACGGCGCGGACAGCGCCAGCGAACTCGACGAAATAAGCTTCCCGCTTGATGGTGCTCTCCGGCAGTTTGTCTTCGCCTTCGTCCTTGACAGAGATGCCCACGACCTTCGGCTGTTCGAGCGAGCCTCCAGATAACTCCAGCAAATCGAGGGTCGAGTCATTTAACCTGCGAACCAGCTCGATGCATTCGGCGTTAGTGAAACCGCCCTTTTGGAAATCAGAGGAATTCAATTTTATTCCGATTGGAAAATCAGAACCTACTGCGTCGCGAACTGCGTCTATGATCGCGAGCAGAAACCGCGATCGGTTCTCTAGCGATCCACCCCAGCGGTCGATTCGACGATTGGAGAGCGGGCTAAGGAATTGCGAGATCAAATATCCGTGGGCGGCATGCAACTGGACACCAGTGAAGTCTGCGCGCTGAGCATATTGGGCGGCGAAAGCGAACTGACGGATGGCGTGGTCTATGTCCGCTTGCGTCATCTCACGGGGCTTGGCGAAGGTATAACTAAGACCGCGCGGCACCTCGATCTGCTACTGAGGATGGGGAGAGCGGCGCCGGATTGATCGCGTCGCCTTGCACATACTGCTTGAGCCGGCGGTTGAGCTTTCGTCGATCAAAACGATCAGGCCCGAACCGTTTGTACGTCTCCAGCCGATCAACTGCTTCTTCGA
>WNFQ01006049.1_pt1 | contig 13485 bp, 9 predicted proteins | sample 5400171 | NCBI WGS metagenome assembly WNFQ01 (sample SAMN13153356, study PRJNA577476) | soil metagenome | isolation source: 20 cm soil under Madrone tree | place: USA:California | collected 2016-06-14
TTCGGAGTTTCGCTTCGCGCCGTCGTTACCTTCGGCAGTCTGCTTACTGCTCTTGAAGGTCTCCTAGCGTGGTGGGCTCTTCTTTTCCTCCCGGCGATCGTGTACGCAGCCTGCGTGATGCCCTGGAGCGCGAGAGAATAGGGCGGAAGGTCCTTGCGGCCACGATGTTTTGGCAGCCACCCTACAATCCCGCTCCATGAACGCTCAGTGCATCGTCACCTATCAGTCATCGCGCGGCTCAGAAATCTCGACCTGGAAGGCCAGTAGACGAGGCAACGATCACGCATCGATCGCAGCCAACATGATTCACGATAAGGACGCGGCTAAAGCCGCTACCGATCCTGTTGCGCAGCAAATATCAACGACTTACGGGGTCAGACGGCATCGAGCGTCGGTGTCTGACATCCGCAGCAACCTGCGCGCGACCCCGCGGTCGCAACGCCAAAGCGTGCAGGTTTAACGCAGCGGGCATTGCCCGTCGCGCGATCGCAGGAGCAAAATCCCTCCGAACCCTGATCTATCAGGAGGACTGCAACATGAAGCAACCTATCATCGGAACCTGTTATGCGGTGATCCTGGCCCTGTTGTCGCAAGCCGTAATCGCCGCCAAACCAAACATCGTTGTGGTGGCCACCGGCGGCACCATCGCCGGCGCGGGTGCCAGCGCTGCGGCGAGCGCGACTTATCAGACAGCCAAGGTGCCGGTGGAGAAGCTGATTGCCGGCGTGCCTGAACTGGCCGACGTGGCCAACGTTCGCGGCGAGCAGGCGTTCCAAATCGCTTCGGAAAGCTTCACTAACGACCACCTTGTGCAATTAGGCAAGCGCGTCGCAGCGCTGGTGAGACAAACGGACGTGGACGGGGTCGTGGTTACGCACGGCACCGATACCCTGGAGGAGACCGCGTACTTTCTCAACTTAGTGATCCGCAGCGAAAAACCGATTGTTGTGGTCGGCGCCATGCGCCCGGGCACGGCGATGTCGGCTGACGGGACGTTGAACCTGTACAACGCGGTTGTCTTGGCCGGTGCCAAAGAGGCCCGCGGCAAAGGAGTGCTGGTGGCGATGAACGACGAAATCCATACCGGGCGCGACGTCACCAAGACCGTCAACGTCAGGACCGAGGCGTTCAAGAGTCCATGGGGACCGCTCGGCATGGTAGTCGAGGGCAAGACCTATTGGTTTCGGGCACCGGAGAAGCGCCACACGACCAAGTCAGAGTTCGACATCGATCGCATCGATACCCTGGCGCCGGTCGAAATCGCCTATGGCTACGGCAACATGACCGATGTTGCCTACAGCAACTTCGTAGACAAAGGTGCGAAGGCGCTGATCCACGCCGGCACCGGAAACGGGTCAGTGTCGAACCGTGTGGTGCCCGCGCTGGTGGAGCTGCGCAAGAAAGGCGTGCACATCATCCGCTCGTCGCGTGTGACCGGTGGTGGCTTCGTGATCCGTAACGCCGAACAACCGGACGACAAATACGACTGGGTCGTCGCGCACGACCTCAACCCGCAGAAAGCGCGCATCCTCGCGGCCGTGGCGCTGACCAAGACGCAGGACAGCAAGGAGCTGCAGCGCATCTTCTGGGAGTACTGATCCGAGCCCGAGTTCGGCGTGATCGTCAGGACGCGCGGCCTGCATCGGTGCGCCGCGCCGCGGACTTAAGGGCGCTTTCGCAAACTACTGCTGCATCACGGGGCTATGCGGGAGCGCGCTCACGCCCGTACTTCCCACCAGTTGCGGTCGAGGTCGGCGAAGAGGAACGAAGTACAGCCCTCGCCGCGCTCGATCGGCTGCAGCTCGGCGGCCTTGGAAGCGAGCTCGCGGTGGGCCTTTTCCACGTCGTCCGCGGAGGCCAGCGTCAGCGTGAACCGGTTCACCGGCCGCAGCGGCTTCTTGCGCTTGGGCATCGGCAGCACCACGAGGTACCACGGCGTGGCGGGGTGCTTGATGTACGCCGAGATCCTGCCGCCGCCGGCGATCTGCAGGCCGAGGACGTCGCGGTAGAAGGCGGCGCTCGCGTCCTTGTCGTGGCACTCGAGCGTGCCGTGGGTGAGCGCCTGCGGCACGTAGCCGCGGCCCGGGAAGTCGCTCTCGGCGAGCTCGCGCTGCCAGTGCGGCGCGGCGATGCTGCGCCCCTCGGCGGCGGCCTGCGGGTCGTAGTACTCGATCTCGAGCGTATTGCCGCCGGGCTCGCTGAAGTAGATCGACCTTGCGAAATGCTGCGCGGTCGGGCGCGAGACGCGCTTCAGCCCGTAGCGCGCCTTGTTCGCCTCGAGGTACTCGTGGGCGGCGTCGACCTCCGCCGGGCGCGCGACGCGCACGCCGTAGTGGTTGTTGTGCGGCTTGTCGGGCGCGTCCGGCCCGCCCTCATGCACCACCGGCCGCCACGACGTGTTGGGATGCCGCACCACGGCGTGGCCCTTGCCGCGCTCGAGCACCTGCATCGCGAGCAGATCGGTGAAGATCGGCAGCGTCTCGTCGAGCGCGCGGCACTCGTAGTGGCCGTGGGTGAGCCCGATCGGATTCAGCATGCCCGAAGCTTACAATGCAAGGGGAGGCCATGAAACTCTGCCAGTACGACGAGCACCAGGCCGGCGCCGTGCGCGGCGAGCGCGTGTTTCCGGTCGGCGCGGCGCTCGTCGCCGCGGGCCACCTGCGCCAGGGCTACAGCATGCAGGAAGTCGTCGAGGCGCTCGCCAACCGGCCCGACGCCATGCAGTGCGCGCGCGAAGCGCTGGGTAAAAAGGAATCCTTTCCCCTGGGGTCGGTGACGCTTCTGGCCCCGATCGAGAACCCGCCTTCGATCTGGGCCGCCGCGGCGAACTACAAGGCGCATGCGGCGGAGATGCTCGCCGCCTCGGGCGGCCCCGATCGCTCCCGGCTCGGCAAGGACGACCTGATGGCCGAGTTCTTCCTCAAGCCGTCCTCGTCGATCATCGGCCCGGGCGGCACCATCCTCCTGCCGAAGATCTCGAGAGACGTGGACTACGAGGCCGAGCTGTGCGCGGTCATCGGCACGCGCGCGCGCCGCGTGAGCGAGGCCCAGGCGCTCGAGCACGTGTTCGGCTACACCATCTGCTGGGACATCAGCCAGCGCGACCCCTGGGGACGCGGCCGCCAGAACACGCGCAACATCCGCAAGGGCTTCGATACCTTCACCGCGCTCGGGCCGTGGATCGTCACGCGCGATGAGCTGCCCGAGCCGCAGGACGTGCGCATCGAGGTCGAGCTGAACGGCAGGCCGGCGATGACCGCGCACACGGGCGACATGATCTGCGGCCTGCGCGATCACATCCGGTTCTTGAGCAATGCATTGACTTTGAGAGCAGGAGATCTGATCACCACCGGCACGCCGGCCGGCGTGGCGAAGCTCGCGCCCGGCGACAAGCTGCGCGGCCGCATCGAGCGCATCGGCGAGATGTCCCTCAACGTGGAGAGCGAAGCGCTCTGAGCCGCGTCACTCGAGCTTCACCCCCGAGAGCCTGACGATTTTCTCCCAGCGCTCGTATTCGGTTCCGAGAAACGCGGCGAACTCCTCGGGAGTATTGGCGACGATTTCGAACCACTGCTTGTCGACGTACCTCTCCTTGAACGCCGGCTCGTTCAGCACTTTCTTCACATCCGCATACAGCGCGTGGCTCACCTCGCGCGGCATGCCGGCGGGCCCCACGAGGGCGAACCAGGTGCCGGCCTCGTAGCCCGCGACGCCCGACTCGCTCACCGTCGGCAGGCCGGGCAGGCGGGCGATGCGCTCGCGAGTGGCGGCGGCGAGCAGGCGCAGCTTGCCGGCGCGCGCGTGCGGCTCGACGAGGAGCGGGGTCACCATCATCATCTGGATCTGCCCGCCGAGGAGATCGGTGACCGCGGGCCCGGCGCCCTTGTAGGGAACGTGCACGATGTCGATGCCGAGAAGTTTCTTGAGGTAATCGACGCTGATGTGCGCGGAGGAGCCGAGCCCGAACGAGCCGTAGGAGAGCGCGCCGGGCCTGGCGCGGGCGTAGGCGACCAGCTCCTGGAAGGTATCGGCGGGCACCGACGGGTGCACGGCGACCACCCAGGGGAAGCGCACGAGCACGGTGATCGGCGTGAAGCCGCGCCGGCCGTCGTAGGCCATGTTCGTGTAGAGGTGCGGGTTGATGACGAACGACGAGGCATCCGACACGAGCAAGGTGTTGCCGTCGGGGGCGGATTTCGCCACGTACTCGGCGCCGATGATCTGGTTCGCGCCCGGCTTGTTCTCGACGATGACCGGCTGGCCCCGGAGCTCGGACAGGCGGGCGCCGATCTGGCGCGACAAGGCGTCGGTGGCGCCCCCGGGCGAGGTGGGGACGACGATTTTGACGGTCCGTGAAGGGAATTGCTGGCTGAAAACTGACGCAGTGGCCAGTGCGCATGACAGGGTAAAAAGCACGGCGAAGATGGTTTTCACCGCGCTCTCCTCGTCTGCATCGCAGGCAGTCTAGCCTCCGCCGCGGTACCTGTCGCTGAAATGCGACATTTGCCACAGATCTGTTCTCAGCGCTTAATTAACCTGCTGGTGATCAAACCGGAGAGAGATCATGAACGTAAAAATACTCCTTGCCCTGACCACCCTGCTGCTGCTGTCCGCTTGTGCCGCCAGCATTCGCGGCACGGTGCAGCTCGTCGACAGCCGCCAGCAGCCGATCCCGAACGAGAGCCCGAAGGGCGCGGTGGTCAACATGATCAATACGAAGGCCGCGGTCGAGCAGGCCTCGGCCTCGGCGTCGGTGGACGAGAAAGGTGAATTCGAGTCGCCCAAGGACAGCATCAAGCCCGGCGTCTACAAGGTGGAAGTGAGCCGCATCGGCTATGAGACCCAGACCGAGACGGTCGAGGTCGGCTCGTTCGGCAAGAAGCTCGAGATCAAGCTGCGCAGGCACCCGCGATGTGAGCAGGCAATAACCAAAACAGAGGGTATCGCCATGAATGCAATTAATCTGCGTTTTCTTTTCGCGCTGCTCGCCGCGTTCTTCCTCGGCGCTTGCAGCGAGCGCGTCGACCTCGAGGTCAAGGCGCGCATCGACGGTCAGCCGGCGGCACAGGCGAAGGTCGTCGTCGACCGCGAGGAGCTTGGCGTCACCGACGCCCAGGGCGTGTTCGCGAAGCAGATCCGCAAGAAGGCCGGCGCCGAGATCGACGTGACGGTGAGCAAGGAGATGCCCGGCTACCGCATCGAGCCGTGGAAATCGACCGTCCTCGTGAAGCTGCCGAAGGACGGCCAGGCGGCCACGTACCGCTTCGACGCCGATCTCAAGGTCATGCGTTACGTGACCTTTCGCGTGAGCGAGAAAGACGCGCCGGTGCCCGGGGCCAAGGTCACGGTCGGAGGGAAGGAGGCGGGCGTCACCGATGACAAGGGGGAGATCGTGTACCTCTATCGGCAGCAGCCGGCGAAGGGGGCCGAGCTCAACGTAGCCAAGACCGGCTACGGCGCCTACCACGCGCTACGCCAGTTCGAGCCGGGCCAGGTGATCGAAGTCGCGCTCAACCGCCAGGCAGTGGTGGCGATCAAGGCGCTGACCGACGAGTACGGCCGGGCAAGCGGGGTGCCGGGGCTGAGCGTGAGCATAGACGGCAATACCGTCGGCAAGACCGACGCGCAGGGCGCTTATACGTACACCTACCGCGGCGCGCCGGGCAAGAAGGCCGTGATCGCGCTCGCGGCGCCGGGCTATATCCCCGCGGCGTGGAAGACCACGGTCCGGCTAGAAGGTCCGGTCAACCTGCAGCGCTACTTCTACCCGACCACGCCCAAGCCGATCCGCATCGGCATCTACCGGGTCGTCGGCAACACTCCGGGGGCCGACCTGACGGAGGTCGCGGCCCAGACCGAGCAGGCGCTCGCGGCGCAGTTGTTCAAGTTCCCGGGGTTCCGCGAAGTGCCATCAGAGAGGCTGCAGGCCGAGGTCAAGCAGCGCAAGCTCAGCATCGAGCGCATCGTCGCCAAGGGATGGCAGGACACGCCGCTGCGTGCGAGCGTGGACATGATAGTGCTCGGCAGCGTCGCCAAGGACGATGACGGCTATCTGGCGGAGGCCAAGTTCCACACCGCGAGCGGCAAGGTCATTTTCTCGGAGATCGCGCGCGCCCGCAGCGCCCGCGGCATCGACGGCGCGGTGCGCGAGATCGTGAACAACGTCATCGAGCGCTTCCCGTTCGAGGGCACGGTGATCGGCGCGGAGGACGACCGCTATCGCATCAACATCGGCAGGAACTGGCGCATCGGCCGCGGCACCGAGTTCACGCTGACCACGCCGACCTTCGCCGAGGGGGGCAAGGTGTCGGGTTACCGCGAGACCGGCCGGATGGAGGTCAAGCGCGGCGACGACAGCAGCTCGCTGGCCGAGGTCGCCACGCTCAAGCAAGGCGAGAAGGTGCAGATCGGCGATCGCGTGGTGCGATCGCGCGAAGGCGAGGACGGCGATCGGCGCACCTACTTCCTGCTCACCGCGAAGGGGGGCGTCGGCACGGACGTCAACCTGCTTGCAGGCGCCAACGTTTACCTGAACGGCGAGTGGAAAGGCTCGACCGGGGCCAACGGTCAGGCCGAGATCCCCCTGCGGCTCGGCCGCAACTATGCGCTCCTGCTGTACCGCCACGGCTACCAGCAGGTCACCGGCAAGATCAGCGTCGACAAGAGCGGCGAGGCGCGCGAGTTCGTGCTCGCGGCCAACAACGCCCTGTTCAAGGTCGACTCCGAGCCGTCCGCGGCGAGCGTGTACATCGACGACCAGGCGGTCGGCAAGACGCCGCTCGCCGGCGGCAAGACGGTCACGCTCGGCTTTCACAGCGTGCGCCTGACCTACGGCGAGGACTACCGCGACTTCTTCGAGGTCATGGAGTTCACCAGGAAGGAGGAGGACCGCACCGGCGAGCGCCGCATCGTGCTGCAAAAGGATTTCCTCAAGATCGGCGGGAGCGCGCGCCAGAAGGGCGACATCGAGGGCGCCATCAAAGCCTATGCCGCCACCGGCCGCGACCACCCGGATTACGCCGAGGCGCGCCGGCGCCTGGGCGACATCTACCTCGACGACAAGGAGGACTACGACGCCGCGATCGCCGAGTTCGAGACCGTGCTGGCGCTGCCGGAGAACCAGCAGCTCATCTACAAGCAGTTCGCGGTCACCTTCACCAACCTCGGCCATGCGTATTGCGAGAAAGGCAACCGCCTGGTGGCGAGCGATCGCGACGCCGCGTCCAACCAGTTCGCCAAGGCGATCAAGGCGCTGCAGACCGCCAGGCAGAACACGCGCTTCTTCCCGAGCGCGGAGTACGACGAAGCGGTGCACGACACCTACTACTACACGGCGCTGTCCTACCACAAGCTGTACCTGATCACGAAGCAGCCGGCGGTGATGAACAGCGCGAGCCTGGCGTGGCGCGAGTACTTCGACTTCTTCCCGAAAAAGCTCGAGGCCAATCCCACTTTCGTGCAGGCCCGCGAGGCGGCGCGCCGCTACCGCGACCAGATCCAGGAACAGTGAACTCGTGCGCTCTCTGCTGGTCTTGTTGGCCGCGGCTGCGCTGCCTGCGTTCGCCGAGGAGCAGGCCGAGCCGGCCGGGGTCGAGCCGGAGTTCGTGCGGCCGCTGGTTCCCATCGCCGCCGGGCGCAACGACTCGAACCCCGTTTGGTCGCCCGCCGGCGACATGCTCGCGTTCGAGCGCTCGCGCGGTGACGACAAGGAGATCGTGGTCGTGCGCCTCAACGGCGACATGGTCCAGACCATCCACCACCAGTCTCCGCCGGCGCAGGGACAGAGCCAGTTCTTTTTCCCGGGGGTCGTGGAGCAGACGAGCTACAACTCCGGCATCAGCTGGGCGCCGGACGGCAAGCGGTTCGTGTTCATGAGCAACGGCGGCGAGGGCAACTACGATCTGTACCTGCGCGAGCAGGACGGCCGCATCACCCGTATCACGAGCGATAAGGAGAAGGACGGGCACGGGCACTGGTCGCCGGCGCATAACCGGATCGCGTTCGTCTCCGGCCGCAGCGGCAAGGGCGACGTGTATTCGCTCGACCTCGCCACGAAGACCACGACCCGGCTGACGCTCGGCGAGCAGCCCTATCTCTATCCGCAGTGGTCGCCGGACGGCAAGCGCCTCGCGGTCATCCGGGGCAGCAACGAGAACCACGACATCTACGTGCTCGAGCCGGGCCGGTCTCCGCCGGTGCCGCCGAAGCCGTTCAGCACCTGGCGTTACGATGATCTGCGTCCGGTGTGGTCGCCGGACGGCAAGCGCCTCGCGTTCTACACGAACTACAACCCGGCCGGCGATCCCAAGGTCTGGGCCATCGCGGTGGTTGCCGCGGACGGGTCCGATCCGACCGAGGGCGAGGGGCTGGCGGCGCGGGTGGTGGCGACCGAGGTGGTCCCGGACGTCGAGCGCGGGCCGGCATGGCTGCCGGACAACCGCCGCATCGCGTACGTGCGCGACGAAAGGCAGGCGTACAACCCGATCTACATCGCCGACGTCGACAGCCGCGCGAGCTCGCTCGTGCGCACCGGGACCAAGATGAACCATGACGTCACCTGCTCGCCGGGCGGCCTGATCGCGTTTCGCGCCCAGGTCGACCAGTGGGACCAGGTGTACGTCGCGAAGCTCAGGGACTGACGCCATGACGCGCCGCCTTGCCTCGCTCGTGACAGCGCTCGCGCTGGGGCTCGGCGCGAGCGCTGCTGCATGGGGCGCCGACGATCCGGTGCCCGCGGCGATGAAGCTCTACGAGAAGCGCCGCTACGAGCAGGCCGCGCGCCTGCTGGAGGGAGTCAAAGATATTGCCCCCCAGGGGCAACTCGTGCTCGGCATGATCTACCTGCGCAACGCCGATCTGCACGAAGTTCTAGCGCGCACCGCCGCTGCGGCCGAGCTGGACTATCTCGACAAGCTGCTCAAGACCAGCACCGAAGGCCACAGCCGCTACGCGCGCCTGTACCTCGCCGAGGCGCTGCTCGCGCGCGGAAACGGCCGCGAGGCGGCGCGGCACTTCGAGCAGGTCCGCGCCGACCCGGCGATCGAGAGCCGCTACCGCGCGATCGCCAGCATCGGCCTGGGCAGCGTCTTGTGGACGCAGCGCGACGCCGCGCGGGCGCGCGGCCTCTGGTCCGGGGCGGCCGGCGCGGACGGCGCGGCGGAGATCGTGCTGGCGCGCGCCGCCGCCCAGGCCGGCGCCCGGGCCGTGGACGTGCAATCGTTGCGGCGCGTGGCGGACGGCGCGGGCAACGCGCGCGAGCTGTCGCCGCGTGCGCGACGCTATCTCATCGAGATCTATCTCGCGGCCGGCGCGCCCGACAAGGCGCTCGCCGTGGCGCAGGTCGCCGACCTGGGAACGGCTTCCTATGTCGAGGGGTTCAAAGCCGACAAGGGGACCGCCAAAAGCATCTCCTTCTATGACCTCGCGCTGCTCACGGACCTGGCGCAGCTTTATCGCCAGCTCGCGCGGCGCCAGCTCGAGCAGGCCGCGGCCGACGCGCGCATGAAGCCGAGCGCGGAATACTATCTTGCCGAGGCATTGAACGCCCTGGGTAGCAACGACGAGGCGCTCGCACTCGTGCAAGCCTTCCTCGCCCGGCCGCAGGCGCCGGCGCAGTACCGCGAGCGCGCCCTGGCGCGTCAGGCGCTGATCGCCCACCGCCAGGGTCGGGGCGCCGAGGCGGAGAGCGCCTGGACCGCCATGGCGGAGAGCAGCAGCGACCCGGAGGTGCTGGCCGACATCGTGCTCGGCTGCGCCGACGCCCAGGCCCAGTGCGCCAAAGTACTAGCGCGCGTCGCCCAGGTGATAGAAGCGGGCGACGCACGGCGCTACCGGCGGCTCAGCTTTGCGCTCGGCAGCTACTATCTTCGGAACAAGGACTACGCGCGCGCCATCGCCCTCATGGAGGCCGGGCGCGACAAGAGCAACAAGAACAAGATCGAGGCCAACGACCCGGAAATGCTCGCCGGCCTGGCCGAGGCCTACTATCGGATCAAGAAGTTCTCCGAGGGCCTCGAGATCTTTTTCGAGATGAGCCACGAGTTTCCCGTGGTGCGCCAGATCCAGGAGGCCGTGCAGGGCGTCTATTCCATGGAGCAGCGCAGCGCGGGCGACGTGAGAATCCTTTGATGGAGGTAGCTATGAAGTTGATCGCGGGTATTGCGGTACTGACTTTATGTCTCTCGGCGCAGGCCGGGCCGAAAAGCGACGGGCGCCCGGACGGCGGCGTCCTCAACTACAGCGAGTACGGCCGCACTGCGACGCTGGACCCGATCACCAGCAATGAAACGATCTCGCTGCGCATCACGGAGCTGGTGTTCAACGGCCTGGTCGGGATCGACGAGAAGCAGGAAATCGTGCCTGAGCTGGCCGAGCGCTGGGAGGCGTCGAAGGACGGGCGCGTCTACACGTTCACCCTGCGCAGGGACGTGAAGTGGCACCCGCGCGAAGGCGAGGAGGCGAGGCCGTTCACCGCCGACGACGTGGTGTTCACCTACAACATCATGATGCACCCGAAGACCATCACGCCGCTTAAGGTGCGCTACGAGTTCATCGAGAAGATCGAGAAGACCGGCGACTACACGGTAGTGTGCACGCTGAAGCGGCCGATCCTGAACGCGCTGGCGAAGTTCAGCTTCAAGATCATCCCCAGGCACGGGCCTACGAACTCGCAGTTCCTGACGCGCGAGGACCCGTTCGTCCGCAACCCGATCGGCACCGGCCCGTACATGCTCAAGACCGTGACCGGCGACGGCGAGGTGGTGCTGCTCGCGAACCCCGACTACTTCAAGGGCCGCGCGCACATCGACAAGTTCATCGCCAAGCCGTTCGCCGACCAGAACATCATGGCCCAGGCGCTGATGTTCAATGCCGTCGACATGATCGTGCTGGTCAACCCGCGCAACCTGCCCGAGGTGCAGGGCGACAAGCGCTTCGTGCTGCAGCCCTACAACGCGCTGTCGTACTCGTTCTTCGGCTACAACGTGCGCAACCCGCTGCTCGCTGACCGGCGCGTGCGCGAGGCGATCGCGATCGCGGTCAACCGCCAGGAGATGCTCGACTCGTTCTTCAACGGCCAGGGCACGGTCATCTCCGGCCCGTTCGCCCCCGGCAGCTGGGCGTACAACCTCGACGTGAAGCCGCTGCCGTTCAGCCCCGAGCGCGCGCGCGCGCTGCTCGCGGAGGCCGGCTTCAAGCCCGGCGCCGACGGCATCATGGAGAAGGGCGGCCAGAGGCTGGCGTTGTCGCTCAAGGTCCCGATCGAGAAGGAGAGCGAGGCGGTGAAGCGCGTCGTGCTCGCGTTCCAGAACTACCTCAAGAGCGTCGGCGCCGCGATCAAGGTCGAGTTCAAGGAGTGGCAGGCCTGGAAGGAGGACGTGTTCCTCGAGCACAACTTCGACATCGTGTTTGCGTCCTGGGTGTTCGACGACTCGGCCGACATCTCGTCGCTGTTCCACTCGGCCGAGATCGGCTCCTGGAAGAACAACTTCGGCGGCTACTCCAACCCCGAAGTGGACGGGTTGATCGTCGAGAGCAAGCTCACGCTCGACCACGAGAAGCGCCGCACGATCAACCGCAAGCTGCACGCGATCCTCGCCGAGGAGCAGCCGTACGCTTTCCTCTGGACGCTCACCAACTACAGCGCCTACCACAGAAAGCTGCGGCGCGTGCAGATCCACCCGTACAAGTTCTTCTCGTTCGCCGACGAATGGTTCATTCCGGCCAGCGAGCAGAAGTGATGTGAAGTTCGCCGCGGTCAAGCCGGTCAGCCGCGTCCTCGCGCGCGAGCTGGCCGTGACCGCGCTTCTGCTGCTCGGCGTGAGCGCGGTGGTGTTCGCCATCCTCTATCTCGCGCCCGGCGACCCGCTCAACGTCCTGCTCGAGGGCCAGTCGCCGCGCTCCGAGCTCGCCCTGGGCATGCGCGAGGCGCTTGGCGTGCCGCACACCTGGTACGGCCAGTACGCGGCGTGGTTCGGCAAGCTGCTGCAGGGCAATTTCGGCAACTCGATCCGCACCGGCCTGCCGGTGCTTCCGGAGCTGGCGCGCGTCGGCGTCAACACGCTGTACCTCACGCTGGGCTCGCTCGTGCTCACGCTCCTGATCGCGGTGCCGATCGCGGTCCACAGCGCCGCGCACGGCGACACCGCCGGCAACACCGCGGCGACCATCGGCGCGTACGTCCTGTCGGCGGTGCCGGTGTTCTGGTTCGGCTACATCGTGGTCTACGTCTTCATCCATCACTTCGGCATGTTCCCGCTGATCTCGGGAACGGCGACGAAGCAGGCCTACGCGTGGCTGTATGTCCTGGTGCCGATCTTCGTGCTCGGGACGGCGAGCGGAACGCTCTCCGAGGTGATCCGCCACCTGCGCGAGGAGCTGTCGCGCGTGCTGGCCGAGGACTACATCCGCACCGCGCGCGCCAAGGGCGCGCCGGTGTGGCGCCACGCGTTCAAGGAGGGCTTCCTCATTCCGGTCACCGAGATCGTGAGCGCCAAGATCCCGTTCCTGCTCGGCGGCGCGGTGATCGTCGAGCAGGTGTTCAACTGGCCCGGCATGGGGCGCATGGCCTGGCAGGCGGCGCAGGACCGCGACTTCCCGGTCATCATGGGCATTGCGCTCGTCGCCGCGGCGTTCGTGCGTTTCGGCAGCCTGTTGCAGCGCGTCGTGTTCACCGCCGTCAACCCGCGCGCGTCGAGAGAATAGGTCGATCAGGGCGCATGCGCCGCTACGTCCAGAGCCCCGGTTCCGTCGGCGAGTTTTCGCGGCTGCCGCTGTGGCAGCGCGCGCCAACGATGGACCTGGTGTATGTCGGCTACGGTCTTCTGGTCGTCGCGCTGGTGCTGGCTTCGTACCTGCTCGGGGCGCTCGGCTGGCTGCCGCATGATCCGCAAGCGATGAACGTCGGGCTGATCAACGCGGCGCCGTTCACGCCCGGGCACCTGCTCGGCACCGACTTCCTCGGGCGCGATCTGCAGGCGCGGCTGATCGTCGGCATCCAGGCCTACTTCCTCCCCGGACTGCTCGCGGTCACGATCTCCGTCGTCGCCGGAAGCGTTCTCGGCATCCTGGCGGGCTACCGCGGCGGGTGGTTCGACACGATCATCACCTACTTCGACAACCTGCTCGACTCGTTCCCGCGGCTGGTGCTGATCCTGCTCGTGATCGCCAGCTTCAAGCCCGACATCTACTATGTCATGGTGGTGGTCGGCATCACCGGCGTGCCGGTGATCGCCAACCTGATCGCGGGCAAGATCGCGTTTCTGCGGCAGACGAACTTCATCGAGGCCGCGCACGCGCTCGGGTTGCCGGCGCACACCGTCATTCTCAAGCACATCCTGTGGTTCAATTGCCGCGCGGCTCTCGTGATCCAGGCCACCCTCGGCATGGCCGAGGCGATCCTGGTCGAAACCAGCCTGAGCTACCTCGGCTTCGGCGTGCAGGAGCCCACGCCTTCGTGGGGCAACATGGTCCAGGCCGGCGCGAACT
>WNFQ01009880.1_pt1 | contig 13482 bp, 16 predicted proteins | sample 5400171 | NCBI WGS metagenome assembly WNFQ01 (sample SAMN13153356, study PRJNA577476) | soil metagenome | isolation source: 20 cm soil under Madrone tree | place: USA:California | collected 2016-06-14
GATCCTCGACGTCGTGGAAGCCGGCGCGGACACGATCGTTGGGCGAGGCTCGGCCCAGACCCGGCTCGCGGGATCCCGCTCGCGGCGACCCGGGATCAGATCTGGCGGCGTCGTTTGACGCGCAATTGCGCCAGGGAGCGGGCGAGCGAACCGTTGACCGATGCGATTTCTTCGTCCGAGAGCTTTTCCCGCAGACGGGCTTCGGCGCGCTGCCGCGCTTCCTCCGCCTTCATTTCGTCGATGCGGTCGGCCGGAATGGCGAGGTCCGTCAGGATGGCCACGCGTCGGCCGGTGACTTCGATGAGTCCCTCGCCCGTGGCGATGAACACATCACGGCCCTCCTTACGCACGATCATTTCGCCCGGCACCAGTTGCGTCATCAGCGAGACGTGTCGTGGATAGATCCCCATCTGGCCGGCCACGCCGGGCAGGGTGACCATCTCCACGTCCTCGGAGTACACCGTGCCGGCCGGCGTGACGATCTCCAGCTTCAGCGTGGTGGTGGCCATATCGCGTCCGATCCCTCAACTGGGTTTGACTTCATCGATCCCGCCCTTCATGTAGAAGTCCCCTTCCGCCACCGCGTCGTGCTTACCCTCCAGGATTTCCTGGAAGCCGCGCACCGTATCGGCCACCGGGACTTGCTTGCCCTCGCGCCCGGTGAACACTTGCGCCACGCTGAATGGCTGGCTCAGGAAGCGTTGGACCTTGCGGGCACGCAGCACCGTGAGCTTGTCCTCCGGCGAAAGCTCGTCCATTCCGAGAATCGCGATGATGTCTTGGAGATCCTTGTAGCGCTGCAGGACCTTCTGTACTCCCCGCGCGACGTCGTAATGCTCTTGACCGACGATTTCGGGCGCGAGGGCACGAGAGGTCGAAGCGAGCGGATCCACGGCCGGGTAGATCCCCAGCTCGGCAATCGCGCGTTCCAAGACGATGGTCGCGTCCAGGTGGGCGAAGGTGGTGGCGGGTGCGGGGTCGGTCAGATCGTCGGCTGGCACGTACACCGCCTGAAACGACGTGATTGAGCCCTTCTTGGTCGAGGTGATGCGCTCCTGGAGCGCACCCATCTCCGCGGCAAGGGTCGGTTGGTATCCGACGGCGCTGGCGGTGCGGCCGAGCAGCGCGGACACTTCGGAGCCGGCCTGAGAGAACCGGAAGATGTTGTCGATGAACAACAGCACATCCTGATTCTTTTCGTCGCGGAAGTATTCGGTGATGGCGAGGCCCGACAGGGCGACGCGCAGGCGAGCGCCGGGGGGCTCATTCATCTGACCGTAGACAAGGGCAATCTTCGAGGCGCCGAGGTTGTCCTGTCTGATCACGCCCGCCTCGGACATTTCCTTGTAGAGATCGCTGCCTTCTCGGGTGCGCTCGCCGACGCCGGCGAACACCGACACGCCGCCGTGGAGCTTCGCGATGTTGTTGATCAGCTCCATGATGACGACGGTCTTGCCCACACCGGCCCCGCCAAACGCGCCGACCTTGCCGCCTTTCAGGAAGGGGCAGATCAAATCAATGACCTTGATGCCGGTGGCGAGCACCTGTGGAGACGTCGATTGGTCCACGAGTGAGGGTGGCGGGCGGTGGATGCGATAGTATTTCTCCGCGGTGACCGGCCCGCGCTCGTCCACCGGGTTGCCGCACACATCGAAGACTCGTCCCATCACGCCTTCGCCGACGGGCACCGAAATCGGCGCGCCGGTATCGATGACCTCGTAGCCGCGCTTCAGACCTTCGGTGCCGGACATGGAGACGGTCCGGACGCACTTGTCGCCGAGATGTTGCTGCACTTCGAGCGTCAGCTGGATGGGCTGGTCCTGAACTCTGTACTCGACCTTCAGCGCCTGGTAGATCCCCGGCAGTGTGCCCGGGAACTCGACGTCGACCACCGGACCGACGACCTGAACTATCGTGCCTCTATTCATCGTTCACCTGTGTTCATGTCCGTTAGGCGTTGCCCAGTTGGCCGCCGGCGATTTCCAGAAGCTCCTTGGTGATATTGCCCTGACGCAGATTGTTGTATGCGAGCGTCAGGTCCTTGATGAGGCTGGCCGCGCTGTCCGTGGCGTTCTGCATCGCCACCATGCGGGCGCTTTGCTCGCTGGCCTTGGCCTCCAGCATGACGCGGTACACGTAAATGTTCAGGTAATGTCCGAACAGATACCCGAGCACTGTCTCTGCGCTGAACTCGAAGAGAACCTCGCCGGTCGCGACGGCGAGATCTCGGTCGGATTCCGTGTCGGGGATCGTCAGCCCTTTGATCTCGCCGATCGGCAGAAACTCCACCACGGCGGGTTCCTGGACCAGCGTGTTGATGAACCGCGTCGCGACGATCAGGACCTGGTCGACGTCGCCTTTCAAGAAGAGGTCGCGGGCAAAACCGACAATCGGACGGGCCTCGGCGAACCGCGGCGAGTCCGCAAACGTGAACTCCGCGGCCAATTGACGGTCGGTGCGCGCGATGAACTGGGCCGCCCGCTTCCCGGCGGCAATGAACACGGTCGTCGCGGGATCGAATTGCATGACGGCGCGAAACAGGTTGCTGTTGAGCGCCCCGCACAGACCTTTATCCGTGCCGAACAGGATCGCGGCGCGTTTACGGACTTCGCGCGTCTCCAGCAGCGGATGGGTGAAGTCAGAGGCGTGAGTCGTCGCGGCACGTTGCATGCGATACAGCAAGTGTCCGAACGGGCGGGTGCTCAGCGCGGCGTCTTGGGCGTTGCGCATCTTCGAGGCCGCCGCCATCTGCATCGCTCTGGTGATCTGGGCGGTGCTCCTGACGGACTTGATGCGCCGACGAATGTCACGAGGGCTGGGCATCACGCACCGTGCCGGTGTTCATGTCCACGTCTGTGTGAATGCGTCGGCGACGGTCTTCAGCTCGGCCTTCAGTGCGTCGCTGAGCGTGTGTTCCCGTTTGATCGTGGCGAGCAGCTCGACGTGCCGCGTGACCAGAAAATCCATGAATGTGGATTGGAAGGCCCTGACCCTCGGCACCGGCACCCGGTCCACGTATCCGTTTTGCACCGCCCAGATGACGGCCACCTGGACCTCGACGGGAATGGGGCGGTACTGCGTCTGTTTGAAAATCTCCATGATGCGCTTGCCACGGTCGATCTGCGCCTGCGTCTTGGCGTCGAGGTCGGAGCCGAATTGCGCGAATGCCGCCAGCTCCCGGAACTGCGCGAGCTCGCCCTTGAGCTGGCCGGCGACCTGCTTCATGGCCTTGAGTTGGGCCGCGGAGCCGACGCGAGAGACCGACAGGCCGACCGAAATCGCCGGACGCACGCCCTGATAAAACAGGTCCGTTTCCAGATAAATCTGCCCGTCGGTGATCGAGATGACGTTGGTCGGTACGTACGCCGACACGTCGCCCGCTTGGGTCTCGATGATGGGCAGGGCCGTCAGCGAGCCGTTGCCATACTTCTCGCCGACCCGCGCCGCGCGCTCGAGCAACCGGCTGTGCAGGTAAAATACGTCACCGGGATAGGCTTCGCGACCCGAAGGCCGCTTCAACACGAGCGACACCTGCCGGTAGGCCACGGCGTGCTTGGAGAGGTCGTCATAGACGATCAGCGCGTCCATGCCGTTGTCCATGAACCACTCGCCCATCGCCGCACCGGCAAATGGCACGAGATATTGATTGGCGGCCGAATCCGAGGCCGCCGATGACACGATGATGCTGTATGGCATCGCGCCGGCTTCTTCGAGCACCGCAATCACCCGGGCAACGGTGGACTGCTTCTGACCGATCGCGACGTAAATACAGTAGAGGGGGCGGTACGATGAGTCGCCGGCCGCCTCAGCGGCTTTGTTGAGCTCGGCCTGGCTGATGATCGTATCGATGCAGATGGTCGTCTTGCCGGTCGCGCGATCGCCGATGATCAATTCGCGCTGGCCGCGGCCAATCGGAATCATCGCGTCGATCGCCATGATGCCCGTCTGCACCGGTTGGTCGACCGACCGGCGGCGCATGATGCCGGGCGCGATCTTCTCGACTGGATACGAGATGTCACTCTTGATCGGCCCTTTGCCATCAAGGGGTTGGCCCAGCACGTTCACGACGCGTCCCAGTAGACTCTTGCCCACGGGCACTTGCAGAAGCTTGCCGGTGGTGCGGGCTTCGTCGCCTTCCTTGAGCTGGGTGTAATCCCCGAGGATGATCACGCCGACCTCGGTCTCTTCGAGATTCAAGACCAGGCCGGTCACGCCGTCGCCCAGGTCGATCATCTCGTTGAGCATGGCGTCGGTCAGACCTTCGATCTTGGCGACGCCGTCGCCAAGCTCGCGGATGCTGCCGACGTTCTGCCTGGCGGCGGCGGTTCTGGCGCCGGCGATTTGCGCTTCGATCTCCATCAACAGGTTGCTCATGGCCCCTCGCTTTTTAGAAACTCTTTTCGAGCGCTGTCAGCCGAGCCTGCACGCTGCCGTCATACACGTCGCTGCCCACCTGGATGCGCACCCCGGCGATCAACGCCGGGCGGTAGGCGAAGGTCGTGGTGACGTGCGGGCCGTAGCGGCGCATGAGACCCGCCTCGATGGCAGCCTGCACATCCGCTGGCACGACCGTGACGCTCTCGATGATGGCCGTATGGCGGGCCCGGTCGAGTCTCAGCAGCCGCCGAAAGTGTGAAAGGATCGCCGGGCCATCACGGCGACCAGCGGTGACAACGCGTTGCACCACGTGCCGGACGCGGTTCTCGGCGAGCAAGCGGTTCACCAGGCAAAGGTGGAACAATTGCTTGGCGTCGCGTTTCGCCCGTTTGTTGACCTTCATGGGCTATGCCGCAACTCGCCTCGCGGTTTCCTCGGCGAGCCTGCGCTGATCTTCTGACGTCAGAATCTTGCCGGTCACCGCGGTGGTCGCCTGCACCACCAACCGGCCGACCTCGCGCTTGAGTTCGGCGAGCATGCGGTCATGTTCTCGGGCGGCGGCTTCGCGGGCGTTGATCGTGATCTGTTCCGCGGCCGCGATGGCCTTCTGGGTCTGCTGCTCCCGCACCCGGGCGGCGGCGGCCCGGGCCTCCTCGATCAAGATGTTCGCCTGCGCATTCGCCTGCACCATCACGTCCTGCCGCTGGGCCTCGGTCCGCGCCAGCTCGGCCTTGATCTGCTCGGCATTGGCCAGACCCAGAGCGATTTGTTGACGCCGCACTTCCAGCATCGTGAGGACGGGGCGATAGGCGAACCGGTAGAGGATCACGCAAACGATGCCGAAGCTGACGACCTGCGCGAGCAGATGAGACCAGTCCACGCCGAAGGTCGCGAGAATCCCCTCGGGACGCATTCTGCCTATCTCACCAGGAACAGGGCGTAGAACACGATCGCTTCGGCGAAGGCAATTGACAGGATGGACTGAACCAGGATCTGCGTCGCCGCGCCCGGGTTACGTCCCACTGCGTCCGACGCTTTCATCCCGATCAGACCAACACCGAGGGCAGCGCCGAGCGCCGCCAGACCAACGTGTAGGCTGCCAGTCATGGAACCCCCTCTTTCCCTTTTTCCTCATGCTGACAAACGAGGAGAGTAAAGACAGCGCACAACAGCATGAACACCAGCGCCTGCACCAAGCCCACGAGCAGTTCCATGAAATAAAACGGTATCGGCAGCAGCCACCCGAGAGCGGGAACGACCCTGGACATGGTCTCCAGCATGTTTTCCCCGGCAAAGATGTTGCCGTAGAGCCGAAAACTCAGTGAAACCGGCCGAAAGAGAATGGAGACGATCTCCAGACAGCCGGCGGCGAAGAACACGACGATCATCAGCACCTTCAAGAACCCGGTGCTCTCGCCCTTGGGTGCAAACAACTCCTTCAGCACTCCGCCCGGACCGACTTCCTGGAGCGCCCAGACGATCCAGCACGCGAAGAACACCAGGGCCATGGCGAGCGTCAGGTTGAGGTCAGCATTCGCCCCCCGGAAGAGCGGCTGATCGACCGCGAAACCATCGGCGGTCGGATGTCCCCATCCGATCGTGCCGACGCCCGGAATGAGGCCCACCCAGTTGGCGGCAAGAATGAAGATGAACACCGTGGCAAAAAACCAGAACGTCTGTTTCACCAGGTGGGGGCCGATGATGTTTTGCAGAAACGCGTAGAGACCTTCGACGAGCCATTCCAGGAGATTCTGCGCTCCGCCCGGAACACGCTTCATGTTCCGTGTTGCGACCCGGGCGAACACGATCAAGCCAGCCGCCACGATCCAGCTGACGACCATCGAATTGGTGATGGGGAAGCCGAAGGGGCGAGCGATCTCGACCGCTTTTTGAGGCAGGCCATGGTCCGCCGGCTCGGCCATGCTCACGAAGGACGCAGCCAGCAGCAAGGCGCACGCAATGCTCACTGCGAACCGGATCTTGATGGCGCGTTTCCTTTCCTGGTGCCCGATACGTACTAGACCTTCTGCGTCGCGGGCCGGGTATCGGACTTTGGTCGGACAGTGACCGACGCCCGCGTCATGTCGGTCGCAGACGCACCTCGCGCTGAGGGATGGCAATCTTCATGTCCGCGGCCTGCAGCGCGCCATATACGGCAACGTTCAGGTCGCTCTTGATCGCGAGCCACCGGTCGAAGCGATCCGTCCACGCCCGGAGCTCGAACTTGAGCGCGCTGTCAGCGAATTCCAGGAAGAGCGCCTCGGGCGCTGGTTTGACGAGCACGTGTGGGTGTGCTGCCGCCACGCCGCGCAACAGCTCCAGCACCTTTTCGGGCGGGGTGCCGTAGGCCACGCCGACCGGCACGTCCACGCGTCGCACGTGGCGCGAGAGCGTCCAGTTGGTCACTTTCTCGGCCACGAGGCTGGCATTGGGGACGATGACGTCGGCGCCCTCCGCCGTCTGTACCGTGGTCGAGCGGATGCCGATCCGGCGCACTTCGCCCGCCACGTCTCCCATCTGGATCGCGTCGCCCACCTGCATCCCGCCAGGATCGTCACCTTGTTGAGATCCACCCCGAGCGCGGCGATCGCCAGCAGGAAGCCGAGAAGGAGGACCGTGTAGTGCAGCAGGCTCGAGATCGTGTACGACAGGCCGCGCCCGAGCCTGAGCCGAGGGAACACGTCCTCCTCGAGCAGGAATCGGACGAACGCGGAGACCATGAACGCCAGCCACACGGTGAAGAAGAAGGCCAGGACGTCGCCCACCGAGACGCCGATGCCGCCACGCCGTACTTCGACGGCCAGGGCTGCCCGTCCGACCGTGGCGGCAACATCGATGAGACCGCGGTGGGTCAGCACGGCCAACGCCCACGTGCCCACCATGATCGTGACGAGCGTGCGGTGGACGCGCCGCTGCAGGAGATCGCGATGCCGCGCGACCATTCCGAGCCGGCACAACGGCCACGCCTGGAAGGCAAAGGCGAGCAGACCGTCCAACACCTTGACCGCGGCATAGGCGGCAATCGCCAGGAACACGTCGACGAGCAAGCCGGACCCGAGCATTCGCGCCAGGCGCACGCTTCCAGAAGCGGCCGCGACGAACGACGCGGCGCAGACGAGGAGGCAGACGCCCGCGACGGCGTCCTGGACGTGCAGCCGTTGGGGCGTCATGCCGTCCACGCGGAGAGTGCGCCGGAGCTGCCGCGAGCCGAGGAGCCACGACAGGACGACGATGGCAGGCAGCATTTCCATCAGCAAGACGACCTGATCCCCCAGGGGGGTGACGACCAACTGGGCTCGGACGCGATCTACGAGGATCAGGACGGCGAATGCATAGAGCACCGGCGCCATCGCGCGCGCGATGAGCGGCCGGAGGATCCGGAGCAGCGGCACGAGCAACAGGATCCCGCAGACGTCGCCGATCGTGCGAGGCCGGGCCGGATAGATCCAGAGGACGGACACCAGGGCGGCCGCGGCGGCCGCGGCGTACGGGCGATCGAACACCGCGGCAGCCGGCGGCGCTCCCTCGCGGGCCGCGGCGCCGTGTGCCCACGATCGGGCGCCACGCGTCAGGAGGATCAGCCCGATGAAGAGCAGACCGTGCAGGAGCAGGCGGATGGCGTGCTCCGTGGCGAATTGCCTCAACAGCGTCACGCTGGCGAGGAGCTCTTCCCCAAGGCGCGCGGGCATCCGCTCGAAATCCGCTCTGCGCAGCTCGTGACTCCAGATCGGCGGCGAGCTGCGAGTCAACGTCAGCGCCAGCGATCCTTGGCGGAGCCGGGTGATCTCTGCCAGGGCGTGCTGGCAGCGCTTGGCCTGCTCGGCCACCTGGTCCTGCAAGACGAGCGTGACGGCGCGCTGTGCCTGCAATCGTACGCGTGCCGCCTCGATGTCGGCGAGGACGGTTTCCACGTTTTGCACGACAGGGGTGGGGGCACGCGATGCCTGCGCGTCGATGCGCGTTTGCGCCCACGTGGCGCGTAGTGACGCCAGGCGGTCCAGCTCGCGCTCGAGCTGGGTCGCGCGCTTCGTGATGATATCGAGCCAGCCGGCCAGCTCCGAGCTGCTCGCTTGCCAGGACTGCGTCAAGCGTTCCTGGATCCCGATCGGCGGCCCTTGCTCGAGGATCTCGATCGTGGATTTCAATTCGGGCCCGAGTTTCGTGCTGATGTCGGGCAATCGAGTCTGGATCGCCACGATCTCGGGCACCGGCGCGGCCAGCGCGTCGAGCTCACGCAGGAGCTTCGTCACCTCTTGGGCCTTCGCGACGATCTCTGGCACGGGAATCGACACCGGCGCCTGCGGCGCCGCCCCCTTGAGCGGCGTCCCCGGCGCCGGCGGCGTCTTCTGCGGAGCCTCTGCCGGCAGAACGGTGGCGGGGGCCGGGGAGGCCGGCGCGCCGACGCAGTCCGGCGCAGTCGCCATCAGACAGAGGACCACGTACGCCGCGACGACACCGCGCGATCTTCGCATCAGGTGCAGTGGATCACCGGGCCGCCGCGCGCCCTATTGGACGTAAGTCCCACGCCGCCGGGCGCGTCACTGGGCGGGAATCGTGAGGACCGGCGGCGGGGGCTTTTCGCCGGTGTCGGCCAGCGTCATGAGGATCAGCAGGAACGTGAACACGCCCTTGGACCGCAGATCGCGGTCGTCGACCCAGAACCACAGGTCGCGATACTGCACGGCCGCGAAGGCGCCGTCCGGCCTGGTGGGCCCGCTCGCGATGGCCATGATGGGCGGCACGCCCGCCGCCGGCGTCGGTGCGGGGAAGGCGCGACCGTCGCGCACGTGCTCCTCCGGAATGCTGATGAACGACGACATCACACCGAGGATCTGCATCGCAGAGCGCGTCTGGATTGCGACGACATCGTCCCGGTCGGTGTCCGCCCCGTAGATGACCTGGAAGTCCATCCGGTCAGGGCTGAGATGGAGGATCCTCCTGAGCGCCTGTCGCTCCTGTTGGACGTCCGGCTCGATCTCTTCCCTGGTGAAGAACATGACGAGCCGCTCGCGCTTGCCCGACTCCTTGTCCGGCTCGACGCGGAATCCGATGGCCCCGGAGTCCTGGATCCGCCGCAGGGCTGTGAGAAACCGCACGAAGTCCGGGTCCGCGGCCTGCGCGCGCCCGCCCGCCCGCCGGTTCGACACACCGTTGGCCTGCTGCACGGCGACCAGGAACAGCAGATCCGCCGCGTAGCCGGTGTCGATCAGCTCCATCAGCCGCACGGGTGGGATCGGCGTCATGAGCGTGCGGATGAACGCCGAACCGGTCAGGGGCGTGTAGGTGATCGTCGGACGATCCGTGAAGGTCCCCGCCGCGCCGACGCTGAAGAAGTTCGGGCTGGGGAGATTGCCCGGACTGCCGCCTGGAAAGATCGTGCCGGTCGCGTTCGCACCGACCTGCCACTGGTAGCCGGCCACGATCTGCCCGACGTCCACGAAGATCGGGGTATCGGCGTAGCGAAGCTTGACGATGTTGAGGAGTGTCTGCTGCTTCCAGGAGTTGGCCACCGCCGACGTGTAGTCCAGTCGGTCGCGGTCGAGGGTCACCGAACCGTAGCTTGCGCACCCGGCGAGGCCGGCGGCGAGGAAACCCCACAACGCGCCGGTCTTCCTCATCTTCATCTTCGATCCGCAGGCGCCGGTGGCCGGCGGTCGCATCACGCGGCGAGCCTAGCCTGACGACAGCACGCTCGCTATCGGACTCTGGTCCCATACATTTCCAGCGCGACGGAAAGAGGTCCGTATCCGCCTCTAGGACGAACGTCCGATTGGCGCGAGCGCCCGTTGACGGCATCGTGCGCTAGCCGCGTGTACGCCAGCGCGGGAACAAAAGGAGGCCGATCATGAAAACCGGTAGGTCGTTTGCGAGAACGCTCGCCGCCGTTGCCGCCCTGGCCCTCGCCGGCGGCACGGCGTGGGCGGCACAGGGGACCACGGGAAAAGAGACCACGGGGAAGGTTTCGATCGAGAGCATGTCCGTTGCCGCCGGGCTGGGGTACGCCTGGGGGAACGGCGTCCTCGAGTACCGTGGGGCGAAATATCCGTTCACGGTGACGGCGTTCAGCATCGTCGACGTGGGCGTGGCGAAGGTATTCGCGAACGGCGACGTGTTCAACCTCAAGAACGTCGAAGACTTCGAGGGGATGTTCATGGCCGCCATCGCGGGCGCCTCGCTCGGTGGGGGCGCCGGTGCGGCCGCGATGCAGAACCAGAACTACGTCAGCATGGTGTGGACGGCCACGAATCAGGGGCTGAACTTCTCGATGGCTCACGCGGGACTCAACGTGAAATTCACGCCCGAAGCACGACAGCAGGCGGCGAGGATGCGGAGGAATGCCGAAGGGCAGCCTGCCGCGGCGCCGCGCACCACTCAATAGTCGAGAGTCGCGAAACTCCGGCCGACTGCCCCGGGGCGCCGCCACCTCAGTGAGCGCCGACCCGGAGCAGCCGGCCCTCCGAACGGGGGGCCACCTAGGTTGTCGCCACGATGATCAGTCGCCGATCGGCCGCAATGTGGACGCCGGCTCTCGCGCTTATGAACACCGCGATCGCCGGATGCGCCTCGTCCTCGCCGCCGGTTGCGTCGCCACCCGTGCTCCGTGTTCGCTGCGCCTCCTTCGACCGCCACGGATCGACATAGGGCGAACGTCCAATAGCCAACCCGGCGGAGCGGCCGGTACCGTGCCTAAACGCGCCGGGTAACTCCTGCGCACGGCGATCATTGAGGAGGCCGTGATGGCGACACATGCTGCGACTTCAAAGGAGAATAATATGTTTAAGCACGTCTTCATGATCGGCGTAGGCGCCGCGTTGTTGGCGGGATGCAGCACCACGCAGCAGGCGGCGGTGTCGCAGGGGGACGTCAAGTGCGGCTTCCTGGGGTCGGCGTGCTCGCAGCTCAGCCCTGGCACCGACGGCCAGATCGCGCTGCGCTACGTCAACCCGAGCGCAAAGTGGACGCAGTACACGAAGATCATGATCCAGCCGGTGACGTTCTGGGGCGACGAGAACTCGAAGGTCTCGACCGAGGATCAACAGCGGCTCGTGAACTTTTTCCATACCGCCCTGAACCAGGAAGTGTCCAAGCAGTTCCAGGTCGTCGACCAGGATGGTCCGGACGTCATGAAGCTCCAGGTGGCGGTGACGGATCTCGCCGCGGCGACGCCCGGCCTTCGGACTATGACCATGGCGATTCCGCAGGCGCGGCTGCTGAGCACGATCAAGCGCGGCGCCACCGGATCCTATCCCTTCGTGGGTGGTGCGCAGGCGGAGTTCAAGCTCACCGACTCGACGACCGGTGCGCTCCTGGCGGCCGGCGTGGACCGCCGCATTGGCGGTGGCTCGATCACGACGGCCGCGCAGTGGCAGTGGGGCGACGCCGAGAACGCGATGACGGCCTGGGCGCAGCTGGCCGCCCAGCGCCTTTCCTCATGGACGAAGGGCACGGCAAAAGCATCCTGATCGCAGTGGCATTGAGCGGCTCGGCGGGATGGTGGCCGGGCGCCCGTGAGGCGACGTGGCGCGGGCGCGCGGGCGCCGAAGCTACAAGGAGAATGAGCGGCCGGCCGGAGCCAGCCAGCCGCTATTCACGGCAGAGACGTTCGCGGCGCTGCAGGTAGGCGTGACGGACGGAGCTATACATGTCCAGCGTGCTCTCCTCGAAGCCATGGAACAGGTCGAGGTTGAGTGTCGAAGACGGCCGGGACGACAACGCGGTCGGTTCGGACGGGCCGCACATCGCCTCGGGCGCTGAAGCTCAGCTCGATGCCCTTGTCCTCGGCAGCTGGTCGATAGTACGCGCACGCGCGCTCGACCAGACGCGACAGGTCGACTCCAGCCTCCGCAACCATGAAGGGGAAGGGTTACGGAGCGCGGCTCCGTAACCCTTTTGTATTTGTCTGTGTTCTGTCCGTGCTTGATTAGAGGAAAGACGAAGAAGATTCGAACTCGCGTGGTCCCTCGCAGCGCCACGGGGACGGGTGTCGTGTGCTCCGATCTGCCCGGATCCGTCCCAGGCGGAGGGTAAGGAGGTCGCGCGGACGGTCGCCTTCGAGGTCGCGAGGTCCGGCCTGGCGGCGATGCGGGCCAGCAGAGGCCGATGAAGAACCCGCCCGTGCCTTTGGTCGGCAGCGGGCGGGGTTGTACGTTGCCCGCGCTGTACGTGTGGCGACGCGCCGCAAGATGAAGGCACCCGTCGTGGTCTACGTCATCGGGTTTCCTTCAGCGCCATCCTGATCGCGCCGATCAAGGCGGCATCCTCAAATGGCTTGACGAGATACGCCTTCGCACAGAGCCGACGGACACGTTCACGGCTCGTCGTATCGTCGCGGCCGGTCATGAAGATCGTGGGAATGGACAATCCCATTTGGGTCAGTCGATCGTGGAGATCGAAGCCGCTCATCTTGCCGAGGTGTATGTCGAGCACCAGGACCGCGCAGTGAAGCTGTCCGGCTTGTAGCCTCCGAAGGACCTGACCGGGCCAGGCAAACGCCTCGACCGTCAAGCGATGGCCGCGAACGAGTCGCACCAAGCCACGACGCAACGACGCGTCATTTTCGACGATGCAGACGGTGGGCGGATCTTTGGTCGCGACGTCGATGTCCCGGGCCACTCTCGTGCGACGACTCGATGTGCCTTTTCATTCGCACGAACCAGATTCACACGATCCAGCCCGAAGGTTGTTGTAAGAATTCCTTGCGCAGCTGGGCAGCTATCACGCGGTTGTTGTGGTTCTTTTGATTACGACCAGGGTCCGATTTGCCCCCCGGCGCGGGGTCTTGCACGATCGAGCGTGGAGGATCTCCGAGGATGGCGAGGATCACAATGTCCGTCGTGGCGGCTGTCACGCTGGTGGCATGCAGCACGCTGCCGGCCATGAAGGTCGAGACGGGTCACGACCCGGCAAAGGCCACTCAGCTGCGCAGCTACCGCACGTCGCGATGGGAGGCGCGATTGTGCGCTCGCTAGACGAGACGCTTGGGAGCAAGGGCTATCGGCAGGAGGCGAGCCGCCCGGACTTCGTCGTCAAGTGGTACGTGAGCGTCGGGAGCAGGCCTCAGCCGACGACCATGGACACTCCGACCTTTCGAGATGTCCGGCCGAT
>WNFQ01003753.1_pt1 | contig 13478 bp, 10 predicted proteins | sample 5400171 | NCBI WGS metagenome assembly WNFQ01 (sample SAMN13153356, study PRJNA577476) | soil metagenome | isolation source: 20 cm soil under Madrone tree | place: USA:California | collected 2016-06-14
CCACAAGGGGGGAGGGAGCAGAGAAGTTGGGTGGGAGACCCGTCCTCACTTCAGCTTCAACCCGATCACGCGCACCAGTCCGTCCGGCATCTGCTTGTAGCCTTCAAGCTTGGTGGTATGTGCGATCAAGAGCTTGCGGTGATAGAGGTAGATCAGGGGTTCGTCGTTGAGCACGATCCTGGTCAGTTTTTCGTAGATCGCCTTGCGCTTCGCCGGATCGGTGATGAGACGCGCGTCTTCGAGCGCCTTGTCGGCGTCGGCGTTGGAATATTTGCCGTCGTTCTGCGGGGCGTTGGTGTGCAGGAACACGTAGGAATTGCCGTCAGGATCGATGCGGCCGCTCCAGCCGATCTGGAAGATCTGGAATTCACCCGCCTGGGCCTGCTTGAAAGAGGTTGCGAACTCGATGAGACGAATTTTCAGGTCGAAGCCCGCTTCCGCTGCCATCGACTGAAGGACCTGGGCCACCGCTTCGGTCTCCGGGCCCTTGGGCACCATGAAGTCGACGCTGACGGGCAGGGCGGCGCCCGACTCCTTCAACAGGGCCTTGGCTTTGGCGATATCGCGCTTTTGAATCGGAAACGCCTTTTGATAGTAAGGATGCTCCGGGCTGACCCACTGGTTACCGGGCACGAATTCGCCATTGAACACCACCTGGTTGATCGCCTCACGATCGATCGAGAGATCGAGCGCCTGGCGCACCTTTTCTGACTGGCTGAGCGGACCTTTGTTCTTGTCGTTGTTGATATTGATGGTCAGGCCAAAATAGCCGAGCTCCAGCGCGGTGGATAGCTTGAGCCTCGAATCGGCGCGCACGTCCTTGATATCGGTCGCCAGCACCCGTTCGATCAGGTCGAGCGCGCCGGATTTAAGATTGGCAAGCCGCACCGTCGAATCGACGATCGGAAGATAAACCACGCGGTCGATGAAGACGTTGTCCTTGTTCCAATAGTCGGCGAACTTCTCGAATACGATGCGGTCCTGCTGCACCCGTTCGACGAATTTGTAGGGGCCGGCGCAAACCGGATGCAGCCCGAACTTGTCGCCGGCTTCCTTCGCCGCCTTGGGCGAGACCATCATGCCGGCGCGGTCGGTGAGCTGCGCGATCAGCGGCGAGAACGGTGTCTTCAGCACCAGCTTGATGGTCAGGGGATCGACCGCCTCGACATGGTCGACGGTCGCCAATTCCGGTTTGCGGAAAGAGCCCTGCATGTTCAGGTGGCGCTCCAGCGAAAATTTCGCGGCCTCCGCATCGAACGGCTCGCCATCGTGGAATTTGACGCCCGGCCGCAGCTTGATCGTGACCTCCTGGCCGTCGTCGGAGATCTCATGGGAGAGCGCGAGCTGCGGCACGATGTTGAGCTTTTCGTCGATGTCGAACAGCTTGTCGCAAAACGATGCAAACACGATGCGGCCGACATAGGTCCGGGCCATGGTCGGGTCGAGGATGTCGGGGTCCTCGGCAAGCCCGATGCGCAGCGTGGTCTGGGCATGGACTCCCGCTTGAAGCGATAGCAACAACGCCGCCGCAAACATCGCCAACCGCAGGATTTTCATGAGACTGGTCTCCTATTCATCGGCCCGTTGAAGGCATGGACTCGACACTATCAACCCCGGAAGAACCGGGTACTTCCCGAGCGGCGCTGAAAGCCGCCACCAATCGTTCCAGCGACGGCGAAAGGCTGTCGGCAGGAATGACGGCGTCGGCCGGCGGCAGTTCAGCTACGCGGTGACATGCGGTGAAGTGGCCCGCCGCATCGGCCAGCAGTTGCGGCGTCTCGGTACGGCAGCGCTCGACTACATAGGGACAGCGGGTATGAAAGCGGCAGCCCGACGGCGGGTTGAGCGCGCTCGGCAGCTCGCCCTGCAGCACAATCCGGCTGCGCTTGGCCCGCGGCTTGGGCACCGGGATCGCCGACAGCAGCGCGCGGCTGTAGGGGTGACGCGGCGAGGCGAACAGCGTCTCCGCCTCCGCGGTCTCGACGATGCCGCCGAGATTCATGACGGCCACGCGGTCGGCGATGTGTTTTACCACTGCAAGGTCATGCGAGACGAAGATGTAGGCGAGCCCAAGCCGGTCCTGCAGATCGCGGAGCAGGTTCAGGATTTGCGATCGGATCGACACGTCGAGCGCCGAGACCGGCTCGTCGCAGATGATGAGCTTCGGCTCGACCGCGAGCGCGCGGGCGATGGCGATGCGCTGGCGCTGGCCGCCGGAAAATTCGTGCGGGTAGCGGCGGGAAAAGCGCGGCTCGAGCCCAACCAGACGCAGCAATTGTTCGACGCGTTCGCGACGGCCCGCGGGCGGCACCAGGTCATGCAGCGCCAGCGGTTCGGTCAGGATCTGGCCCACGGTCATGCGTGGGTTCAGCGACGCGTAGGGATCCTGAAAGATGATCTGCGCGTCGCGGCGGAAGGCGCGCAATTGGTTGGCATTGAACGCGAGCAGATCGCGGCCCTCGAAGCGGATGCGGCCTGAATCCGGCTCGATCAGCCGCAACACCAGCCGGCTCACGGTGGATTTGCCGCATCCGGATTCGCCGACCAGCGCCAGCGTCTTGCCGGCATCGACGCTAAAACTCACGCCCCGGCGACGAAATGCTTTACCAGATTTTCGACCTCGAGCAGGGCGGTCATTTTCTCCGCTCCCAGAAGCGAAAGCTATCGTGTCCCGGGCGCTGCGCAGCGTGCAACGATGCGCTGCAGAACCGGGACCCAGCTCGGATGAGCACTGGCGTGGACCCCGGTTCAGCGCCGCACCACTGCGCTGCGCTTGTGCTGCGCCGCGCCCGGGGAACGAACGAAGAAAGCGAGGCGGTCATGATACCAGCCTCTCCAGCGGCGCCTTGATGCAGCGCGACCAGTGCGTGGGGCTTAACGCGACCATCGGCGGCGGCGCGGCGACGCAACGCTCAGTGGCGAAAGGACAACGCGCGGCGAAGCGGCAGCCGGCCGGCAGCCTGGTCATGTTCGGGACCATGCCCTGGATGGTCGCAAGATGCGAGGCGCGGCGGTCGAGCCGCGGGATCGAGCCGAGCAGGCCGACGGTGTAGGGATGCTGGGGAAATGCAAATAATTCGTCGACCGGAGCGCGTTCGACGATTTCGCCGGCATACATCACCGCGACCTCGTCGCAGACTTCGGCGACTACGCCGAGGTCGTGGGTGATCAGAATGATCGCAGCCCCGCTTGCGGCCTTCAGCTCGCGCATCAAATCGAGGATCTGCGCCTGCAAGGTAACATCGAGCGCGGTGGTGGGCTCGTCCGCGATCAACAGCATGGGATCGCAGGCCAGCGCCATCGCGATCATGACGCGCTGGCGCATGCCGCCCGAGAGCTTGTGCGGATATTCGTCGATGCGCCGCTCAGGTGAGGGAATGTGGACGCGGCGCAACAGGTCGATCGTGCGCTGGCGCGCCATCCGCCGCGATCCGCCGCGATGACGCAAGATAGTTTCGATGATCTGCTCGCCGATGGTAAAACTCGGATTGAGCGAGGTCATCGGCTCCTGAAAGATCATCGCCAGGCGGTTGCCGCGCAGATCCCGCAGGACTTCGTCGGGCACGTCGAGCAGGTCGAAGCCGTCGAAACGGATCGAGCCGGTGACCTCGGCGGAATGTTTCGACAACAGACCCATGATCGCAAGCGACGTCACGCTCTTGCCGCAGCCGGATTCGCCCACGAGGCCGAGCGTCGCGCCGTTCGCGACGCTGAGATCGACGCGGTCGACGGCGTGCGTGGTTCGGCCGTCGTCGCCATGGAAGGTGACCCGCAAGCCTTTGATTTCGATCAGGGGGCTTGCGGTCATCTCTCGCCCGCAATGGCCGCTTCGATCCCGGCGTCGATGATGTCGCGATCGGTAATGCCGGCCGGATTCCTGCGCGTGGGGAGGAACTGGCGGAAATGCACCCAGCGCTCGCGGCTCACCTGTTCAAGGCGTTCGAGCTCACCAAGCGGATCGGTGTGGTCATCGACGCGCAGATCGAGATCAGACCATTCCTCCTCGCTGTAGATCAGAAGTGCCGCCGATTGCCTGCCGCGCTTGTCGCCGCCGGCGGCTTCGCCTGATCGCATCGCCGCGATCAGCCGTTGCGCCAACGGCAGCTTGTCGTTCGCGGCGTAGGCTTTTGCTGTATCGTCCAGCACGCCGGCGCCCGCAAGCATATTGCCGGCAATCGAAAAACCGTTGCCCTCGATATGCCCGCACCAGCCGATGCATTCGCGCCCGGTATGCGCGGCAATACGACCGCCGGCGTCCATGACATGAAGTTGCCGGCTTTCGCGGCCGCTGTCGCCTGCAATCAGCGTCTCGACGACGTCGCGGGGGGCACGCCCTTGGCGCAGCAATTTTAAGCCGTCGATACCGTAATAGGGATTGACCAGCGCCTGCGTTGCGACCGCGCCAATGCCGGCGGCGATATGCGGCACCCGGGCGCCGACCGCGAAGAACCGGGTCGCGACCGCGATACCGAATTGGCCGGTGGGGCTGTCTCGGGCGATGATCGACCAAGTCATGTCAGTTCTTTCAAACTAGCTCAGCCTACCGTCCGGCCGCGTAGCCCTGCATGCCGCGCGGATTGGCGGCGGCGCGCCGCCGGCGGCCGACCTTCGAGGCGGCGGTGAGGCGGCCCTCCGACCAGTCGGGGCCGGTCTCCACGATGTGACCGCGGCTCCTGAGATTATCGACGCTCCCCTTCGGCACGCGGTTCTCGACCACCAGCACGCCGGGCCGCGCGGTGCGCGGCCAGAATGAAATCGGAAAGTGCTCGGAATGCCACGCCGGCGCGTCGATCGCTTCCTGCAGGTTCAGCCTGGCATGAACGTGCCGCAGAAAAAATTGCGTGGTCCATTGATCCTGCTGATCGCCGCCCGGCGAGCCCCAGGCCAGATACGGCTCGCCGTCACGCAGCGCCATGGTCGGACTGAGCGTGGTGCGCGGACGCTTTCCCGGCGCCAGTGCTGCGGGGTGATTTTCCTCGAGCCAGAACATTTGCGCACGGCTGCCGAGGCAAAAACCAAGTTCTGGTATAACCGGTGAGGATTGCAGCCAACCGCCGGACGGCGTCGCCGAGATCATGTTGCCGGCCTGGTCGATAATGTCGAAATGCACGGTGTCGCCGCGCACCTCGCCGAACCGGCCAACGGTGGGTTCGCCGGCGCCCATGGCGCCGACCGCCTCGCGATGACCCTCCTGCCGGCGCAGTTTTACCACCGAGCCAAAACCTTCGACCGAGCCGGGGACGAAATCCAGCGAGGCCTTTTCCGAGATCAGCTTGCGGCGCTCGTCGTTATAGGCGTCCGACAACAGCGTCGCGATCGGGATTTCGGCGAAGTTTGGATCGCCATAGAACTTCTCGCGGTCGGCAAAGGCGAGTTTTGCGCATTCGACCTGCAGATGAATGAATTCGGGCCCCGCAGGATCGAGGCCGTCGAGTTCAAATCCCTTCAACAGCGCGAGCTGCTGCAGCATCACGGGACCCTGGCTCCAGACGCCGGGCTTGCAGACGGTGTAACGGCCATAGTCGTAGGTGAGCGGCGCTTCGACGCCCGGCTGCCAGCGCGCCATGTCGTCGGCGGAGAGCACACCGCGATGCGGCGAGCCGCTGACGTCCATGATCTCCTGGGTACGGCAGAATTTGTCGATCGCTTCCGCGACGAAGCCTTTCGACCATGCCTTGCGCGCACCTTCGATCTGCGCCACGCGATCGCCGCCGGCGCTTTCGGCTTCGTTCAAAATGCGGCTATAGGTTTCGGCCAGCGTCTTGTTGGTAAAAAGCGTGCCGGGCTTTGGCACTTCGTTGTTCGGCAGGTAGACCGCGGCCGAAGTGGGCCAGTATTTCCGGAACAGCCGCTCGACGGTTTTGATCGTCGCGGAAGCGCGCTCGACCAGCGGATAACCGTCACGGGCGTAGGCGATGGCGGGCTCCAGGACGTCCCGCAGCCGCAGCGTGCCGTAATCGCGCAGCAGCAGCATCCAGGATTCGAACGTGCCGGGAACGCAAGCCGCCAGCAGCCCGGTGCCGGGCACCATTTCCAGGCCCTCGCCGCGGTAGTGTGCAATCGTTGCGCCCGCCGGCGCTGGGCCCTGGCCGCAAATCACCTCGGTGCGGCCGCGCCTGGTATCGTGGACGATGATCGGCACGTCGCCGCCGGGCCCGTTCAGATGCGGCTCGACGACCTGCAGCGTAAAGGCGGTGGCAACGCCAGCGTCAAAGGCATTGCCGCCTTTTTCCAAAATGCTCATCCCGACCGCGGTGGCGATCCAGTGGGTCGATGTCACGACCCCAAAAGTGCCTTCGATTTCCGGCCTGGTCGTGAACGGATCGGGATTGATGTTGCTCATTGGATTCCATTGCTGGGCTGGTGCCGCGCGGCGGGCGCAATTGACCACAGCCGAGGCCGCCTGCCAACCGGCCCGGTGCGCGGCCTTGCTCGCATCCCTGTGATCATGCTGTTACGGCGGCGTGCGCCGGACTATTGACGGCGTGGCAGGCGACGCCATCGATCAGCGCAGGGGGTTGTTTTCGGCAGAGGTCGAACGCCAGCGGGCAGCGCGGGTTGAACGCGCAGCCGGGCGGCGGATCGATTGGATTGGGGATTTCGCCCCTTACCGGAATGCGCTGACGGCCGGACATCGCCAGGTCAGGCACCGCGCCCAGCAGCATTTTCGTGTAGGGCATGCGCGGATTGCTGAACAATTGGCGCGCTGGCGCGATCTCGACAATGCGGCCGAGATACATCACGCCGATGCGGTTCGCCATATGACGGACCACGGCGAGATTGTGGCTGATGAAGAGGTAGGTGAGGCCGAATTTATCCTGCAGGTCGCGCATCAGATTCAGGATCTGCGCCTGCACCGAAACATCGAGCGCCGAGGTCGGTTCGTCGCAGACGATGAACTCGGCTTCGGAGGCGAGTGCGCGGGCGATCGCGATCCGTTGCCGCTGCCCGCCGGAAAATTCGTGCGGATATTTCCAGCCGTCGTCGGCGTGCAACCCGACCAGGTTCAGCAATTCGCCGACGCGATCCCGGATATTGCGCTCGCCCTGGATCAGGTCGAAGGCGCGGATCGGCTCAGCGACGATGGCATCGACCCGAAAGCGCGGGTTGAGGCTCGCATAGGGGTCCTGGAAAATCATCTGGATGCGGCGGCGCAGACGCTGGCGCGCCTGCAATTGTCCGGCGTCGCTCATTGAAACCCCGTCGATGACGACTTCGCCCGAGGTCGGCGGCAACAGCCCGACCACCATCCGGGCGACGGTGGTCTTGCCCGAGCCGGATTCGCCGACGAGCGCAAAGGTCTCACCCTTGGCGATGTCGAAGGTGACGCCATCGACCGCCTTGAGAAATTCCAGGTGGCCGCCTTCGATCACGCGGTTGAGCCACGGCTTTGACACGTCGAACACCCGGCGCAGATTTCTGACATCGATAAAGGGTGCCCGGGTCATGCCGCGGTGTCCTTTGCGGCGGCGTCATAGAGATGGCAGGCCACGGCCTGCGTGCCATGCCGGATCGGCTCCGGCCGTTCGACGCGGCAGCGATCGAAGGCGAAGGCACAGCGCGGATTGAACGAGCATCCCGGCGGGATCGCGGAGAGCCGCGGCATCGAGCCGGGGATCTGGACCAGGCGCGCGGCCTCGCCGGCGAGCGTCGGGATCGCGCCCATCAATCCCTTGGCATAGGGATGCAGCGGGTTCTGCACCACGTCCAGCACCGGACCGATTTCGGCGATACGGCCGGCATACATCACGGCTACTCGATCCGAGGTTTCGGCGATCACCCCCATGTCGTGGGTCACCAGCATCACCGCGGTGCCATGGTCGCGGCCGAGGCGTTTTATCAACGAGATGATTTGGGCTTGTACGGAGACGTCGAGCGCCGTGGTCGGCTCGTCGGCGATGATCAGTTCCGGTTCGGCGCAAATCGCAAGCGCGATCACGACGCGCTGGCGCATGCCGCCGGAAAATTCGTGCGGATAGGCATCGATGCGCTTTTCGGGGGCGGGAATGCCGACCTCGGCCAGAAGATCGATGGCGCGCCTGCGCGCGGCCGCTTCCGAAAGGTTGAGGTGGGTCTTGATGGTCTCAATGATCTGGTCGCCGATCCGGTACAACGGGTTCAGGCTGGTGAGCGGATCCTGAAAGATCATTCCGATGCGCTTGCCCCGGATCCGGCGCATTTCTTCCGGCGGCAGATTGTCGATCCGCGTACCCGACAAATGAATCTCGCCACCAGCAATGCGGCCGGGCGGATCGATCAGGCCAATGATCGACAGACCAGTGACGGACTTTCCGGCGCCGGATTCGCCGACCACGCCCAGCACTTCCCCCTTGGCGATGTCGAAGGAAATCCCATCGATAGCGCGCAGCCGGCTGCGGCGGGTGACGAACTCCACCCGGAGATTACGCACTGAGAGAACTGATTCGGTCATGCGATTGGTTCGCGAGTTGCGGCGCTTCTCATCGGAGTTTTGGATTGAGCGCGTCGCGCAGCCAGTCGCCGAGCAGGTTGATCGAGAGGATCAGGCCCGCCAGCGCAACGCCGGGGAAGGCGACGATCCACCACTCCCCGGCAAATAGATAATTGTTGCCGATCCGGATCAGGGTGCCAAGCGAGGGCATGGTGTCGGGCATGCCGGCTCCGAGAAACGACAACGTCGCCTCGGTGATAACAGCGAGCGCGAGGTTGATGGTCGCGATCACCAGGATCGGCCCCATCGCGTTCGGCAATACGTGTCGCAGCATGATCACCGGCGCGGGAAGCCCGATCAACTGCGCGGCCGCCACATAATCCTTGCTCTTCTCCACCATCACCGAGCCGCGGACCGTGCGTGCGTATTGCACCCAGAAACTCAGTCCGATCGCCAGCACCAGCACCGCCAGCGTGCTCATGGCGTCGAGCCGATTACCGAACAGCGACTTGACGACGCCGTTGATGAGCAACGCGATCAGGATGGCGGGAAACGTCAGTTGCACATCGGCAATGCGCATGATCAGGCCGTCGACGGCGCCGCCGACATAACCCGCGATCAACCCCAGCACGATACCCAGCGTGCCCGAGAACAAAACGCCGAGCACGCCAACGGTGAGAGAAATCCGCAAGCCATAGAGAATCGCTGAAAACACATCGCGGCCTTGCTCATCGGTGCCGAGCAGGAATGGGCTTTGGCCGTCAGCGGTCCAGATCGGCGAGATCCGCGAGTTCATCAGCTGTAGCTGCGCCGGATCGAACGGGTTCTGCACGGCAAGGACGGAGGCGAATATCGCGAGCAGAAAAAACAGCGCGGTTACGGCGGCCGCAACCATAGTGAGCCGGGAGCGGCGGAACGAATAGAAAATGTCGCTGTCGATGGCGCGCCCAAACCAATGTCCGGGCAGCAAATGCCTGCGCGGTGCGCTCGCTTCGGTTTTGTGCGGGACGACGGCTTCGGACATGCAGTGGTCTCGCGTTCAGGCCGGACGGCGGATGGTTGAGCGCAGGCGGGGATCGACAATTGTGTAGAGGATATCGACCACCAGATTGATGGTGACGAAGATCAGGGACACCATCAGCAGGTAGGCCGCCATGATCGGAATGTCGACGTTTTGCACCGCCTGCACGAACAATAGTCCCATACCCGGCCACTGGAATACGGTTTCGGTAATGATCGCGAATGCAATAACCGAGCCAAACTGCAAGCCGGCGACGGTGATGACGGGAACCAGGGTGTTCTTGAGGGCGTGACCGAAGTGCACTGCCCGTGTCGTCAGCCCGCGCGCCCGCGCAAAGCGGATGTAGTCGGTGCGCAGCACCTCGAGCATCTCGGCGCGCACCAGCCGCATGATCAAGGTCATCTGGAACAGGCCAAGCGTGATCGACGGCATGATCAACGCCTTGAGACCTGAGACCGTGAGCAGTCCGGTGGTCCACCAGCCGAGGCGGACGACTTCGCCGCGGCCGAACGACGGCAGCCAGCCCAGCGTCACCGAGAACAGATAGATCAGCAAAATGCCGATCAGGAAGGTCGGCAGCGAGATCCCGATCAGCGACACCGCCTGGAATAGTCTCGCCAGCAGGGTGTCGCGTTTCAGCGCCGAATAGACCCCCATCAGGATCCCGAACACCATCGCGAGGACGGTGGCGCAAATAGCGAGCTCCAGCGTGGCCGGCAACCGCTCCATCAGAAGGTTCGCGACCGGTTGGCGAAATTGATAGGAGACGCCGAACTTGAATTGTATCGCATTGCCGAAATAGCGCGCGAACTGCACCGGTACGGGATCGTCGAGGCCGAGCGATTGGCGGATCTGGGCGCGCTCGGCGGCCGGCGTATCCAGTGAAACGATCTGGTTGACCGGGTCGCCTGCAAACCGGAACATCGAAAACGCGATGATCCCGACCGCGATCATGACCCCGATCGCCTGTATCGCGCGACGAAGAGTGAAAGCGAGCATCTGATCCTTTCACTTCTCTTCGAGATGTGGCGGACGTCGCTGTCTGCCGGAAACGAAAAGTCCCGGAAGCGCGAAGCCGCCGGGAATTGTGTTGGAACCGCCTTATTCCTGTTTGGTCATCCAGTAGGGCAGAACCGAATTGTCTGCACGCTGCACCACCTTGAGTTTTTTCGACACGCCCCAGGCCAGGGCCTGCTGGTGCAGCGGGATATAGGCGTAATCCTTGGCGGCGATTTCGAACGCTTCCTTGATCAGCAAATCGCGTTTGGTCGTGTCCGGCTCAACCAGCACCTTGTCGGCAAGTGCATCCAGTTTCTTGTTGCAATAGCCGCCGAGATTGGCCTCGCCGCGCGAGGATTTCGGATCGTCGCGGCAGCCCAGGATGTCGTAGAGAACATTGTGCGAATCGGAGGTACCGGGCGTCCAGCCGAGTAGATAGAAGGAGGTCTGGTAACCACCGGGTTTCAGGACCTTGGCGAAATACTGCGCCTTGGGCTGCGCCAGCAGGCTTACCTTGACGCCGATACGGGCCAGCATGCCAACGACTGCTTGGCAGATCGCGGCATCATTGACATAGCGGTCGTTGGGGCAATCCATCGTGACTTCGAAACCGTCGGGATAGCCGGCTTCGGTCAGCAGCTTCTTGGCCCCCTCGGGATCGAATTTCGGCCGAGTGAAATCCTTGGAAAGCGGGAACAGCTGCGGCGCGATCATCAGCGCCGACGGGGTCGAGAGACCGCGCATGACGCGGGTCTTGATCAGTTCGATATCGATTGCCTTGAAGAACGCCTCGCGGACACGGACGTCCTTGAAGGGGTTCTTGCCCTTGACGTTGGAGTACAGCAATTCGTCGCGGGCCTGGTCCATGCCGAGAAAGATGGTCCGCAGTTCAGGGCCCTTCAGCACCTGGGCGTTCGGGCTCGAATCGACCCGCGAAATATCCTGGATCGGCACCGGCTCGATGATGTCGACCTCGCCCGAAAGCAGCGCCGCAACACGCGTCGCATCGGACCCGATCGGCGTGAAAACGATCTCCTTGAGATTGTGCTGGGGCTTTTGCCACCAGTTCGGGTTTGGCTTGAACACGGTTTTTACGCCCGGCTGATGGCTCTCGACCGTAAAGGCGCCAGTGCCGTTGGCGTGAAGCGATGCAAAGCTCGGCGAGGTCGCCGCCGCCGGCGTCGGGGCGACAGAGTTGTTCTCCTCGCACCATTTCTTGTCCATGATCCACCAGGTGTCCCATTGGTAATGCAGAATGGGATTTGGCGACGTCAGGATGAAATCCACGGTGTAGTCGTCGACCTTGACCACCTTCGCATCCGCAGCAATGCGGGTTTGCAGGTTGGAGCCTTTGGCGCGAACGCGGTCGGCCGAGAAAACCACGTCGTCGGCGGTGAAGGGATCGCCGTTCTGGAATTTGACGCCCTTGCGGAGGTGGAAGCGCCAATGGGTCGGGTCCTCCTTTGTCTCCCAGCTTTCTGCCAATCCAGGAATGATCTTCAGGTCCTTGTCGCGCGCGATCAGCCCCTCATAGACCTGTCCGAGATGCGCATGGGTGGTGGTTTCGTTGAGCGTATAGGGATCGAGCGATTTCAGCTCGCCCTGGTTGGCGTAACGCAGCGTCTGGGCCGATGCCGGCGACATCGCAAAAGCGACGATCGAGACGGTGGTCGCTGCAAGCAGGGTTTGACGTACCGACATTTGTTCACGTTCTCCGCTGTGGCGCGCTGTTCTTTTTCTGCAATTTCGATGGGTATGACCGATCCATGTTGCCAGAGTTTGGCCGCCGCGCAAGCGCCATTTCCCAAAAGCCAAGCCGGTTTGCGCGACGAGGCCGCCATGGGTAGCTTCATCGCTGGCAGCAAGCGCTGGCGCGCAGCATTCAACTTTCGGAGTGCCCAATGGCGGAACTCAAGGCCGACGTTCTCGTATTGGGTGCAGGCATGGTCGGCGTCGGCGCTGCCCTGCACCTGCAAAGGCGGGGCCGGGATGTGATCCTGGTCGACAGGCACCCGGTCGCCGGCGAAGAGACCAGTTTCGGCAATGCCGGCGTGATCGAATGCGCCTCGGTGTTCCCCTATATGTTTCCCCGCGATTTCGGAAAAATCCTCCAATACGCGCTGAATCGCACGCCAGAGGTGCGCTACCAATTCTCCGACCTGCCGACGTTTCTGCCATGGCTGGTGCGTTATTTCCTTGCATCCTCGCCGAAACGGACGCTGCTTAGTGCGATGGGCGAATTGCCCCTGATCCGGCGCAGCCTCATCGAGCATGAGGCGCTGATGGCGGAGGCGGAAGTGCCGCAGCTATTGCGGCGGACCGGCTGGCTCAAACTGTTTCGCTCCGACGCGACGCTTGCAAATGCGGTGCGCGATTTCGAGCGGGCGCAGCGATATGGCGCCGCCGGCGAGATTCTTGATCGCAAGGCGATCGCCGCGCGCGAGCCGCATCTGGTTGGTGAGTTCGCCGGCGCGATCTATTTGCCGGCATCCGGATTCGTCCCCGATCCCGGCGGATTGGCCAAGGCCTATGCGGCGCTTTTCAGGCGCAAGGGCGGCCGCTTCGTCGTAGCCGATGCGAGGACGCTCGAGCCAGTCGCCGCCGGGTGGCGCGTCGCCGGGTCCGGTGGCGCCGCGGTCGCGCGCGAGGCCGTGGTGGCGTTGGGCCCCTGGTCCGACCTGGTGTTTCGTCCGCTCGGATACTTGATCCCGCTTGGCGTCAAGCGCGGCTACCACCTGCATCTGGCGCCGCGCGGCAACGCCGTGCTCAATCATCCCCTGCTTGATTCTGATTTGGGCTATATGCTGGCGCCGATGAACCGCGGCATTCGTTTGACCACCGGTGTGGAGTTTGCCCGCCGCGATCGGCCGCCGACGCCGATCCAGCTTGAGCGGGCGTTGCCGCGGGCCCGCGCGCTGTTTCCGCTGGGAGATGCGCTCGATGCAAAACCCTGGATGGGCGCGCGGCCGTGTTTGCCGGACATGCTGCCGGTGATCGGCAGGTCGCCCCGCCATGCCGGGCTGTGGTTCGATTTCGGGCACCAGCACC
>WNFQ01009105.1_pt1 | contig 13471 bp, 13 predicted proteins | sample 5400171 | NCBI WGS metagenome assembly WNFQ01 (sample SAMN13153356, study PRJNA577476) | soil metagenome | isolation source: 20 cm soil under Madrone tree | place: USA:California | collected 2016-06-14
CCAAGAAGCTGATAATCATCGAAGCCGCCGACCATTTTTTCGAAGGACGCCTGCGCGAGATGCGCGATGCGGTGGAGGGATGGACTAGGAACGTGGTGTCGAACACATGGTGAGTGAGCGTTGGACGATCGCGCCTTTGGGTTGGTCTCCCTACTACTTCTTCTTCTCTCTCTCCATCCGTGCCTTCTCCGATTCCTCAATTGCCTTGTGGAACTGCTCGACAGCGGCGACCTGCGACCCTTTCAGCCCGTCTTTTCCCCCGTAGTGCCACACGGGCGCCGAATCCAGCGGGTATTCCATTCCTCCCAAGTAAACGTCAAACGCATCCTCTGAGGCACCAATCTCATTGGTGATTCGTGGACCGCGATTGTCCATGCCGCCGGGAAAGGGATTCGTCAGGTCGGGTTGGCGACCATGCTGCCCACCCACCCGAGTATCTGCTCCACTCGGCTGATAGATGACCGGCCGGTCATCTGCAGGCGAATGGCTGATCGTCGGGCCACCCGCGTGTCCCTTGCGAACTGCAATCACGAGATCCGCAGTCTGCGGTTCCATCGCCAGTTCGAATCTCCCCCATTTCATCAGCGCTCTCTCCACGCTGTCCCGGGCGTTTTTGTTTGCGTTCAAATCTGTCAGGGGCTCACCTGCATCTGGATAAATCACGACCAGGACGCGATGCGCGTTCAGGACGATGTCGGGCAGAGCCTGCTTTTTATTGTCTTTTGCGAAAGTTGGGAAGACCAACGACAGGAGAGTGAGGGAAACCATCGACGCGCGAATTGACATGACTACCTCCGTCGCCACGCGTATGCTTCCGCCATTATACGATGCGCTCGCCGCCCGACTCAGGTAGACCGCGCCAGTATCCTTCACGCGCCGTGATTCTCGCTCCGACTGATCGCGCTCCATCACACATCTCATTGCTGATACCCTCACACCAGCATGCCTGTGCACGACCCCAACCGCCCCCTGCGCGACACCGCCCGAGCCATCTTCGACCACGCTCTGGCCGAAGCCAGCATCCCCAAAGCCTTCGCCCGCCAGATCAACTGCGAGCGCGGAATCCTGCGCGTCTGCGACGACCTCTATGACCTCAATGCCTACGCTCGCGTTCTAGTAGTCTCTATCGGCAAAGCCGGACACACTTTGGTCGAAGCTCTCGAAGCCCAGGTCGGCAGCCGTCTCGAAGGCATCGTCGCCAGCGCAGACTGCATCGTCGCTGGTGATTTTCATGCTAAGCGGCGGCGGTTCCGCCATCGCCGAGAAGCCTATCGACGACGAGATTTCCCTCGAGGATCTGATCGCCACCTACCGAGCGCTGGTGCTCTCCGGTGCGCCCATTGCCGAGATCAACACGATCCGGAAGCACCTCTCCGCGGTCAAAGGAGGCCGCCTGGCCCAAGCCGCCTATCCCGCGCACCAAGTCTCGCTGCTGATCTCCGACGTCCCCGACAGCACGCTCGACGCGCTCGCCTCAGGCCCCACCCTGCCCGACTCCACCAGCGTCGCCGATTGTTACGCGATCCTCGAAGAATACGCGTTGCTCGACCAGTTCCCGCCGTCGGTCCGAGAACTCTTCCAGCGTCACGCCTTGGAAGAGACGCCGAAGTCCGACGACCCGGCGTTCGTGCGCGCCCGCTGGTGGCCCGTGCTTTCCAACAAGACGGCGCTCGATGCAGCCGGAGTCGCCGCGACTGCCCAAGGCTTTGCCGTGGAAGTCGACAACAGCTGCGACGATTGGGACTACGACCGGGCCGCCGACTATCTGCTTGGCGGCTTGCGCAAGCTGCGCCAGAGCGTCTCCCGCGTCTGCCTGATTTCTGGTGGAGAAGTAACTGTGAAAGTCACGAATGGAGGCGCCGGCGGACGCAACCAGCAATTCGCCCTAGCCTGCGCGCAAAAGATCGCCGGCGAAAACGTCACCGTGCTGAGCGCCGGTACAGATGGCATCGACGGCAACAGTCCAGCCGCTGGCGCCATCGCCGATGGCAGCACCGCAGAAAGAGCAAGGGCCGCCGGCTACGATCCCGCCGCGGCCCTGGCAACTTTCAATGCCTATCCGTTATTCCAAGCGCTCGGCGACGCCATCATGACAGGCCCCACCGGCAACAACGTAAGAGACCTGCGCATCTTGTTTGCATATTGAAGAAATCACTTCACTACAGAGACACAGAGCCACGGAGAAATTCAAATCGAAATGCTTGAATCAGACACGCACACAAATTGTGAATTCTTGTCATTCCGACCCCGAGCGCAGCGGAGGCAGGAGGAACCGGCTTTTCGCCGACGAACAGCAGATTCTTCCTCCGGCGACCGCCGTGTCGGAATGACAAGTCAAAAGTGGAGCGTCACCCGATTCTTGATGGTCGTCCCCAAGCCATACTGCCGCCCTTTTGCTTTTTCTTCGGGTCTCCGTGCCTCTGTGGTGAAAAGGGCCTAAGCTGTCTTCTTCTGCGGCATCTTCTGCGCCATCTGCTTCATCATCTCGGCCTGCGCCTTCTGCATCTCTTCCGGCGACATGTCCTTGACGTGCGTGGCCAGCGACCAGCGGAATCCGTAAGGATCCAGCAGGGTGCCGTAGCGATCGCCCCAGAACTGGTCCATCAGGGGCATCTTCGCAGTCGCACCCGCCGCGATTGCCTGGTTGAACAACGCATCCACATTGTCGACGTAGATATGGATCATGTAGCCGCCGACTTCCGAACGGGGCGCGAGTTGTCCGCCCCACTCGGGAAATTCGTCGTTCAACATGAGAACCGCGTCGCCGATCCGCAGCGTAGCGTGCATGATCCGGCCGTCGGGAGTGCGGGCTGCATTGAGCAACTCAGCGTTCAGCGCTTTCTTATAGAACTCGATGGCACCGGCTGCATCGCGCACGGTGATGTGAGGTGTCAGGGTATGAAAACCATCTGGAATAGGTTTGACTGTGTTAGGCATGGAACCTCCTTAAGGAAAGAAATACTTGGCTGTTCGAGGCGGGAACAGATCAAAAAATTTTACTCCTCGGTCCCGAGCGAGGTCCAAGCAAAAAATAGATTTCTTAATCGATATTCAGGCACAAGAACTGAACGCCACTGGGCGTGGTTATGACATCAGGGATGTGTGCGGCGCGCAGCGTGTGCGGCAGCGGGGATACGCTGGGAGAGCGCGACGCTTCGATCAAATCGTCCCGGCAGGGACGACCGAAAATAGCCCGGCGATTCATCGCCGGGTAGGCCCCGCGATGGAAACCGCCTCCTGTAAGGGAGGCCTGAAAGGGATGTCCCAACCTCAAAAATCAAACTCTGCCACTACATCTCCGGCTCCGCCAGAAACCGGTACCCGATCCCGCGCACAGTAAGCAAGTGTTGCGGCTTCGCCGGATCTTCCTCGATGTAACGCCTGAGTCGCACCACGAAGTTGTCAATCGCTCGCGTGTCGGTGTCTTCCTTCAACCCCCAGACTTCTTCGAGAATCGATTTGCGCGACACAACTCGTCCGTTGCTGCGGATGAGATGCCGCAACAAATCCGCCTCCATCAATGTCAGTTTGATTTTTTCACTGGCGGTTCGCAGTTCGAGCGTGCTGAAGTCGATGGTCTTCCCGCGAAAAGTGAAGACTCCGCCGACCTCGGAATGGTCTGCCGTCGCACCGCCCATGTCCGAGCCCCATCCCGAGCGATGCCACGCGCTCCTCCGCAGCAACCCTTGCAAACGCGCCAGCAGAATTGCCAGCTCGAACGGCTTGGGCAGATAATCATCCGCTCCCGAAGCAAACCCTTTCAGCACATCTTCCGGACGCCCCCTCGCGGTCAGCATCAGCACAGGCCCGAAATTCTTCGCCTGGCGCAGTTGCGACGCCACCTCGAATCCATCCTTGCCTGGCAGCATGACGTCCAGCACGACCGCGTCGAAGGGCTCTTTCTTCGCAAGCAGTCGGTCGAGCGCAGCTTCGCCGTCTCCCACGACCTCTACCGAATGTCCTTCGGCCACCAGGTTGAACGACAGCCCATTTGCGAGATGCGTTTCGTCCTCGACCACCAGCACCCGGCTCATGGCACACTCCGCGGTAATTCCAGAGTCACGGTCGTGCCCAGCCCCTCGCCGGCACTCTCCGCGAAAACTTTTCCGCCATGCTTGCGGGCGATAGCGCGTACGATAAATAGACCCAGCCCCGTCCCCTTCACACGCGCCAGTGACCGGTTGGACACACGATAAAAACGCTTGAAGATGCGCTTCAACTCTCCCTGCGCAATCCCCACTCCGCGATCGCGCACCTGCAGGACGACATGTTTTTCGTCGGTCCCCAGCCGCACCTCAATATCCACCTTGCCGCCGGAGTACTTGATGGCGTTGTCCAGCAGGTTCGCGACCGCCGTGCGCAATTCCTCCGTATCCCCGAACACGCGCACTCCTGCGCCATTGCTGGAGCCAGCTTCGAAGCGCAGCACGTCCGGCTGCAGGTGATGCCGCGAACGCACCAGGTCCATGCACTCGCCGACAAGTGCGCCGAACTCGACCTCGGTCCGCTGATGCTTGGCGCCCTTCTGCGCCGCCTGGCCCGCCTTGAGAACCTGTTCGACCGTTCCCAGTAGCCGGTCCGTGTCACTCAACATGAGTTTGTAGAACTCGCGCCGTCGCGTGTCGTCCACTGCGCGGCTCTGCAGGGTCTCAAGATAAAGACGAATCGATGCGATGGGCGTCTTTAGTTCGTGGGTAACGGCATTGATGAAGCTGTCATGCTGCTCGTTGCGCCGGATCTCCCGCACCAGAAAACTGGTATTGACGATCATCCCTGCGATGAGCACGCCGAAGAAGATCACACCCAGAAACAGCATGACCCCTTCGCGCCAGTTAAGAATGATCCAGCCGACGTTGAGCGCGACCGCCAGTGCCACCAGGCACACGCCCAGCGTGACAAAAAACGCAATCGTCCGGCGGCGAGAGGTGATGCGCATAAGACTGATTTTCCGAGGACGATTTTACTCTGGTTTGATTGAGCCGCGAGCTGGAGCAACTCGTCTTAGGAAGTTGCGCGTATCTGTCCTGCAAGTGTTCCTGATGAGTACAACCGCGGGATGCCAACCGAGCCGAGCATGGGGCTCAACCCGACACCAGTCGCGCAGCGACGCCAGCCGCTAGCCCACCCATAAGTGTGGGGAAGGCCCGAAGGAACACCCGAGTCCGCTTCCGGGGACGCACAACAAAAAAGGACGGCCTCAAAGGCCGCCTCAACCTGCTTGTGGAGCGGCGGGCGTCCCCGCCCGTTCCTCCATATTCACTAATCCGCGAACTGGGTCGAAACCAACTGCCCGTTCGGTGCTGCCACCAGGCCCTGCTCGATCTCGGTCAGATTCACCTTCTGAATCTGCCAAGCCAAGCCAAGCTTCTGCAGCGCCCAGATTCCGTACCAGTTCAAATCCACCTCATACCACTTCAATCCGTGCCGCGCCGAGGTCGGATGCGCGTGGTGATTGTTATGCCATCCTTCGCCGAAGGTGAAGATGGCCACCAGGAAGTTGTTGGTCGAGAGATCGCGGGTGGTGAACCGCCGTGACCCCCACAGGTGCGTGATCGAATTGACCGCCCAGGTCGCGTGCAGACCGATCACCGTGCGCAGGAAAATGCCCCACATCAGAAACGGTAGTCCACCAATGGCCAGCAAAATCACTCCCAGCACGATCATGGGAACGTAGTGATACTTGGTAATCCAAACGTGAAACTTATCTTTAGCCAGGTCAGGAACGTAACGCGCCAGCGTCGTGGTGTCATGGTGCATCGACTTGCCCATGAGAATCCATCCCATGTGCGCCCACCATGTTCCATCAATGGGCGAATGCGGATCGCCTTCCTGATCGGAATACTGGTGATGAATGCGATGCGTGGCCACCCAGAAAATCGGTCCACCCTCGAGTGCAAGCGTGGCGCACACCGTGAGGAAGTACTCCACCCATTTCGGAGTCTTGTATCCGCGGTGCGTCAGCAGCCGGTGATAGCTCATCCCGATGCCGAGCGAGCCCGACACCCACCACAGAAAGCAAGCTACGAAAAATGCTTTCCAGGTGAAGAAAAACAGGGCCGTGACGGCGCCCACGTGAAACAGCCCCATGAAGATGGCCGTAACCCAATTGATCTGATCGTCGCCGGAGTGATCGCGTGCGATGGCTTCCAATTCCATTTGAAAAGTCCCCGTTTTGGAAAGTGCAGGCTTAAGGTATCAGGGAGTGTAGGGTGGTCTCTGTAATACTTGTGTAATAGCAAGTAGTTAGGACATTACGAGGGTAACGGCCACGAGCGCGAGTGCCATTGCGATTTCAGACTACGGGTCATTTCAACCGCAGCGTTTTTCAAGTCTTGTCATTCCGACGCCCGGGCGAAGCGAACAAAGGAGGAACCTGTTTTTTTCTCGATCGAAAGCGACCTCACCACAAAGACACAGAGTCACAGAGAAAATCAAACTGCAAATGCAAGGCTCCGACACGGTTAGCGGTTTTTCGTTTTCTGGGGGACTCTGTGCTGAAAACTAACCCGGTCAAGCAGCAGGCTCTAATTCAGCGCATACAAATTCCCGTCCGTGCTGCCAAAATAGATCACCCCATCCACCACCACCGGCGACGACAAAATCGCTCCCACCGACATCATCTTCTGAACGCCAATCACCATGTCCTCATAAAAATCATCATGGAAGGCTGCGTCATATTTCGGAGTTCCATCCGGCTTGGTGTAGGTGGCACCGTTCTGCTGCGAACCATCGGTTTGAAACGACCACGCCTGCTTCCGGTTCGCTAAGTCGATGGCGAACAGCTTGCCCTCGTGCGAGCCGATGTACAGCGTGCCGTCCGCGATCGCCGGCGAGGAAAACATTGGCCAGCGTTTCGAGTTCCACGAGAACATCTGCGCCCCCGATTGCGCGTCGAGCGCGTAAAACAGCCCTGAGTCTGAAGTTGCAAAATAGACCTTGCCATCCTGGATCGCGGCCGATCCAATTACCCACGACCCCTTGTTGTTGAACACCCACTTCTTCCGCCCGGATTTCGCGTCCACCGCATAGAAGTTCGAATCGCGGCAGCCAAAATACACCACGTCGCCGGCGACCACCGGCGAAGCCTGCAGTCCCACTTGATTGTGAATCTCTCTGTCTTCCCCGGTCTTGAAACGCCACTTCTCCTGTCCGGTTCGAGCATCGAGCGCGTAGAAGTAGCTGTCCCAACTACCCACGAAGAGAGCGCCATCGGCGAGCGCGGGCGACGCGTGCACAACCTCCCCGGTCTGGAATTTCCATTTCATTTGGCCCGACCGTTCATCCAGCGCGTACACGTTCCCGTCACCGCTTCCGAAATAAATCGAGCCATCGGCTACCACGGCCGACGACAGATAAAAATCAAACGGATCGGGCATGCTCTCGTCCGCCGGTTGTGTGCCATGCAGATGTTTGCCGGTGTAGCGCCGCTCGCCTCCAGTCTGAAACTTCCATTTCAATTTTCCGATCGTACTTTCGACGGCGTAGAAAATTCCATCGTAGCTTTCGAAGAACACAACGCCCGCAGCCACAGCGGGAGACGAAGTCACGCGGCTCCCCGTCTCAAATTTCCACTGCAAGGTCCCGGTTTCGCGATCGACGGCATAGAGATTGTGATCAGTACTGCCCACATACACCGTGTCGCCGACCACGGCCGGCGAAGAAATCACCTGACCAGGCGTGTGGAACTTCCACTTCACGCGGTGAAACTCAGGAACGCCCGCGCCCGGGTACACCCCCCGGTGTTGCGGGTCGGCGCGGAACATGGGGGCATCACTGCCAAAGACTGGGAGATAGAGAAGGATCAACAACAGACCGCAGATATGTTTCATAGATTTCTTGTGATTTGCTGGGACATCAGGAATGGATGCCGACGCGTTAGACGCATGCCAGCACAGAACGTCACGCCGGCATGGTTCGATGGTGGGAAAAGCTCTGAACCGCAAGGGCCGCCAAGGATTCGCAAAGTTCGCAAAGCAGTTCTTAGCATCCTTCGCGTCGAATTCGCGAGCTTCGCGGTTAAGGGCTTTACGTTTCTCGTGAGGGCTGCAGACAAATCGGATCAAAACAAATTACCGACGCCCTTCATCCCTGATACAGAAATCGCGCCCCCATCAGCACCAGCACCGCTCCCAAGACCCTGCGCAACACTGGCAGGGGAAGATGCTGGGCCCAGCTCGCCCCGAAATAGCTGCCCACGCAGATGCCGGCGGCGATCAGCAAGGCAAGGCGTAAATCGAAGTGCTGCGCACGGGCATACGGAATGAACACGATGAACCAGATGGGAAGTGCCAACCAGAACACCCAGCACGGCTCCGACAAAAAGTTGCAGCAGCACGCTCATGTTCGATCCGTTCCGAGAGAATTACCGGATTTCGGCCCGACGCATTGTAAGCGAGAGCGGTGGTCTTGAGATGCGGATCGTTTGAATCTATAAGCTATACCGAAACGGGAAGGAATCTGGTGCGCTAAGGAGCAGGTCGGGGCACGGACGTCGGCTGGAATGCTCGTTAATCACGCTTTGGAGCCCGTAGGCCCACGATCAGCTCACAGGGAAGCCTTCCCCCCTCGTCCGAACCGCCGATCGAGTCCATAAACGAGCGTGGCACGATTCGATAGCTAATGGCTAATCACGAACGGCTCTTCCGATTAGGAGGAAAGACCTGCCCCTCCTGACGAAATTTCGTCAGGCCGCACCCTTCACTTCTACCCCTGCCCACTTCTCGAGCAGTGTCAAGGTGGCGGCATAGTCCAGGTCCTGATGTCCCTCTTCGGCGGCCATCTCATAGACTTCCTCGACCGTTTCCAGTGCGGGCAGTTTGACGCGGGCCTCTTTCGCGGCGGCGAGTGCGAGGTGAATGTCCTTGAGCATGAGGCGCAACGGGAAATTCGGCGTGAAGTCACGCCTCATGATGAACGGTGCCTTATACTCCACCACGCCGGAACGTACCATGGATGCCTGAATGAGTGGGAGAAGAGCATCGACATTGACGCCCAGCTTGGTGGCAAGCGTGAGCGCCTCTGCAAAGCCTTCGAAGATTAATGCGATCTGCAGGTTCATCACCAGCTTGGCGGCCTGCCCCTTGCTGGTTTCGCCCATGCGGAAGACTTGCTTCCCCATGGCTTTGAAGAGCGGGTCGATTTTCGCGAGCACGCTTTCGGCGCCGCCTACCATGAAAATCAAACTCCCCGCCTCAGCGGCAACTTTCGAACCGGTCACGGGGGCGTCCGCGTAATCCACGCCTTTAGCGCGAAGTCGTTCGGCGAACTGCAGTTCGGCAGAGGGCGAAATAGTGCTTGAATCGACCACGACACTGCCCGCGCCGATCGAAGTTTCTACCCCTTGCGGACCAAACAGAACGGTTTCAACTGCGTTGGTATCAGAGACGCACATCCAAACCACTTCGGCGCCGGTGGCGGCGTCGGCGGGAGATTCCGCGGTGCGCGCGCCTTCCACCTGCTTTGGCGTACGGTTCCACACGGCGACTTCGTGACTCGCTTTCACTAGGTTGGCCGCCATTGGCCGTCCCATGATGCCCAATCCCAAGAAAGCAACCCGCATGGCCGGACTCTCCGTTCTCAGTTCGTTTGGTCGAGATGCAGCAGTCCGCGTCTCGATGCAAAAAAAGCAAAACGGGGCAAGCCCCGTCTCCACCCAGTACCCGGATTAGATATGACTGTCGTAACAACGGTCAAGCAATCTGGCATTGATTTGCTTTAAAATAGCGCTACTGTTTCTCCGCTCGAACGTTTTCTGCAGACCGCCAGGCCAGTCCAGGCCCGGCGGTGTCTGTGCTGTTAATTTTCTGGGATGGGATCGAGGGGCGGGATCCCGGCGGTTTTATTGGGCTCGATGATAAAAGCGACTCTGCAAAATCCGGCCTTGCGCAAGCGAGCACAGCAGTTCGGACGTCTGGTCCGGCACTCGGCGGTCACTCCTCGCACCGGTTACACCTACAAACCACAACTGGTTACAAACGGCGAACTGGGCGTAACTTTCATCGGCCATGCCAGTTTCTTCGTGCAAATGGGCGGACAGAGCGTGGTGCTGGATCCGAATTTTGCGCGCTGGCTCTTCGTTCTAAAGCGGTTGCGCAAGCCGGGTTTACGGGTGGATGATCTGCCGCCCATCGACCTGGTGCTGGTCACGCACGCGCACTTCGATCACCTGCACCGGCCGTCCTTGCGAGCGATCGTGAATCACACGCGCCGGCGCACCGGCAAAGCTCCGACGATTGTCGTGCCGCATCACGTGTTTGATTTGGTTTCCGACATCGGCTTTGAAGAAATTATTGAACTCGACTGGTGGAACCACTACCGCCACGGCGGTTTAACCGTGACCCATGTTCCATCTCGCCACTGGGGTGCGCGCATTTTAAAAGATTCGCATCGCGGATACGGCGGCTACGTGCTCCGTTCGGAAAAGCATTCCTTGTATCACGCAGGAGATACAGCGTACTTTTCCGGGTTTCGCGAAATTGGTCAGCGGCTTTCGCCTGAGGTCGCGCTGTTACCGATCGGCGCCTACAATCCCGAACAGTTCCGCAACGTGCACACCAGCCCGGGAGACGCCACGCGCGCGTTTCTCGATCTGAATTCGCGCTGGATGGTGCCCATGCACTACGGAAGCTTCCGGCTGTCGCACGAGCCGATCGACGAACCGCTGCAACTTCTGGAAAAAGAGGCGAAGAGCGCGGGCATCGAGGATCGGGTGGTGGTGATGGAAGAGGGTGTGACGAGATTCTTCTAAGAGCGCTAGTCGCTGTCAGCCTTCAGCTCTCAACTTCCAATTCCTCCGGCGTATGTGATCTAGCCGGTGACTGCCAGGTCGTGCTTCGCCAGCCGTAGGGCCAACCATCCCCCGATCACCACGTCAAAGATCAGACAGAATCCGGGCCACCAGCTTGGTACGCCGGGATTGTCGATGAACCCGGGACGGACGAAGTCAAAGACTCCATGCCCGGCGAGAGCGATCACTACCAGCCACAGATTTCTTTTGAAGCCCAGGGTGCCCACCAGCAAGAATCCGCTGGCAACCACGATTTCCAGTATGAGCGTCCGCCGAGACGCTCCCATCACGGCGAACAAAACGTAGTAGGAGGCGATGGCGATGAGCACGGTCGGATAAAAGACCCGTTCGCGGTCAAAACCAATCAGGGCGGCCAAGCCTGCCACAGTCAAAGACAACAACAAGCCGATCAAGTATTCCATCTTGCTTGACCTCCACAGTGTCAGCCGACTCTAACATTGCCTACTGTGGGTGTTCCGTGAGAAGCGCGGAGCCAAGCGGAGTTCACTCGGTGCGCTCGGGCTGAATCCTTCGGAAGGGGAGGCCGCGGGTTTTCCGTGCCGATTCCAGGTACTCTCTCAGTTTGACTTTGTCTTCTTCGAGCATGCGTACGAAGCGGATGCCGTTGCCCAAGTTAGGGTGGCGGGTGACCACCTCGGCGCGCGCGCGGATTTTCTTGTCGTTGAGCCAGAGCACGACGTCGACACCGGTCGGTGGCTCAAGCGTTTGCATCATTTCGATGTAGCAGCCGCCTTCGCTGACATTGGTGGTCTGGCCGCGGCGAGGGAAACCTTCCAGTAGGTGCCGCGCCTCGGCGGGTACTGAAACGCTCACCCGGGGAAACCTTCGCTGGACCGGAAATGTCATGAGCCGCTCTTCATTCTTCTCCCTACGTTAATCAGAGGTATTGTACATCTGGTTAGCCCCTGATTCTGCCAGCGGGGAATCGAGCGAGGCACTCGAAAGGTCTAGCCCTCAGTGCGAAAAGAGGGTTTGTCCTCAAGCACATCACCGAGTTTCCGAGTTATTTGAGGGGAGGGACGACACGTCCTAACGAGGAGGATGATGCTCGGCGGAGAGCCGCTGAAGCACGAGTGCACGGTCGACGACTTAGTGGCACAAGTGAACTTGTGCCTATCCGGTATTTGGCGCGCTCAGCGTTGATTCGCAACCTGTTAGGTTTTTTCTTAGTCTTGTCGGCTGGTGCCCCATCGTGTACCGAGGTCGCGGGCCAGATGGATGGGAGCTGGGCTATAATGGGGCCAAGTTTCCCCCCTTCCGAGTGGATCCATGGAACAAGCTACGGGGCTCTTAACACCGAATGCCAGCACTTACCCTGTGGCCGAACCCCGCCTGCTGGTCGAATCAGAAGCCCGCCACCGTGTCTTTCTGCAGAACCTAGCCGACCTGGTTTTCTTTCGGACCGTGCCGCAGGTTACGACTACGTCGCCGCCGGGGATTTTCTGGCGCGATGTCTTTGTGCACTCACGCATTTCCTGGTGGTCGTTCATCGAGTCGCTGCTGTGGCATCTGGTGACTGCGGTGGCGGTGTGGGCGCTTTCGGCGGGAGGGACGCTGTCTAAGCCGTCCTACAAGCAGGCCTATTCCAAGTCGAGGCTTTATTACTATCCCCCTTCGCGCTCGTTTCCGGCACGAACCGGCAATAGCCCCCGGCCGGCGCCGACACGAGCGCGGCACGAGTCGCCACGACAGGCGGCCATGCGCGTGGCGCGAGAGCAGCGGGGAGCTTCGAGCAGCGTGGCAGCGCCCGACGCGCGGGTGACGGGGCACGCGCGGACCCCGAATTTGGCAGCGTCCAATCCGGCGATGCCGTCGGCGCCTCTGGCTGCTACCGGATCAGCCAAGCTGACGTTGCCTTCGGACTGGACTTCGGTGGTCGCGCCGCCGCCGGATTTGAGTGGTGCGACGGGACGTCGCGGCGGATTGTCGCAAGCCTCCGTGGTAGAACCGCCGCCAGATGTGGCCGGCGTTTCTGCGAGTCGCTCTGTCAACGGTCCGAGTGGGGGCGTGATCGAGCCGCCGCCCAGCGTGCAAGATTCACTGCGGGGGAACAGTAACCCCTTCGGAGGAGGGCGCGCCAGCACATTGTCAGGAAATGGTTCGGAGGTCGTGCCTCCCCCGCCTTCGGTGCAAGGCGCGGGCGGTGGTCGAGGACTGATGAGTTCATTGTCGGGAGCGGGCGGTTCCGTGGTCCCGCCACCGCCGTCGGTACTCGGCGAAGGTCGCGGTGGAAGTGGCCGGCTGGGACCGCTCGCAGGCGGAGGATCACAAGTTGTGCCGCCACCCCCGTCGATGCAGGGCACTGGCAACGGTGGAGCGGGACGGTTGGCTTCACGGTCGGGGGATGGATCACCGATTGTGCCACCTCCGCCTTCCGTTCAGGGAATGGGTAACGGCGGAGGCGGGCGCGGCGTGGGTTCGCTCGCCAGCGGAGGTTCGCCTGTTGTGCCGCCACCACCAGCGATGCAGGGGACAGGTCACGGCGGAGGCGGACGCCTCGGTGCGTTGGGAGGGGGCGGTTCGCAAGTCGTACCACCACCTCCGTCGATGCAGGGCACGGGACATAGCGGAGCGGGACGGCTGGGTTCACTGGCGGGCGGTGGTTTGCCGGTGATTCCTCCGCCACCATCCTTGCAGGGTGCAGGCACCGGGGCTGGAGGCACA
>WNFQ01002430.1_pt1 | contig 13470 bp, 10 predicted proteins | sample 5400171 | NCBI WGS metagenome assembly WNFQ01 (sample SAMN13153356, study PRJNA577476) | soil metagenome | isolation source: 20 cm soil under Madrone tree | place: USA:California | collected 2016-06-14
GGCAAAATGAAGCAGTTCGCATGCTGGTTTACCCATGGCGTGGGGAACGGCAGCGAGCTTCGAAGAATCGTACATGCGGCGCATACGCCCGCCGAAGTCCTCGAAAGCGTGGAACGCTTTTTTGTCGACCGTCTTACGGGCGCCAAAAAAGAGGGCCGGAGCGCCGTGGTCGCCCGTCTTACGGGCGCGCAAGAAGAAGCCGGCCCCCTTGGGGTCGCCAGAAATGAGGACCCAGCCCATGGTCCCTCAAGTGAGCACGCCTCTTTTGAGGCAACGCACGGAACGTAGAATCGCGGTGCGGCTGCCGTTGCGCGTGAGCGGCCGCGACAAACGCGGAGTCACCTTCGAAGAAGAAACCTCCAGCGAGAATCTCTGCCGCAGCGGCGCCGCGTTCATGACGCGGTTTGACGTGGCGATTGGCTCCGACCTCGAGATTCGCATCCCGTTTTCAAACTATGCTTCTCGGCGCGGGGAAGCGGACTTCGCGACCCAGGGCCGAGTCGTTCACGTGCATGAGTCGCAGTGGGACGGCGAAAAACTGGTTGGCGTGCGATTCACGGGTCCGCGATTCCAGCGCATGTTCCGCTCGGAATCAGCCGCTTAGGGCGCGTTCCATTCTTCCTTGGTAATGGCGCAACAGAGTGCGCCCCAATTTTCTAAGCAGTCTGAAACCTACCAATGTTCGTTTTCGGTCAACGAGCTAGCGTCCCTGGTACGTCGCGATAAACCAGCTATTGCCGAAGGGGTCTTGCACTCCTGCGGAGCGGTCGCCGTACGGCTTGTCCTGGGGCGTTTCCACCGATGTCGCGCCCGCGCGTAGCGCCTGCGCATAGACGGCGTCGGCATCCGGCACGTAGATGTGCAGGTGGCACGGCTTGGGCTGGAATTCGCCGTGGGCTTCGTCAATTTCCAGAGTGGCGTTGCCGATGCGAATGGTAGCGTGCAGCACCGCGCCCTCCGGCGAGGTGGCGACTCCCAGAGCTTCCGCGCCGAAAGCAGCTTCCACGAACGGAATCATCTCTTGCGAGCCGTGGAGATGCAGGTAAGGCTGCACGGTGCGAATTCCCTCGGGACCCGGCGTCCAGCCTTTGACCATGGCGATGTACCAGTGATTGCCAAAAGGGTCTTGCACAGCGCCTTGCCGGTCGCCCCACGGCTGGTCGGCGACTTCGTAGACGGGCCTGGCGCCGGCTTGCAAGGCGCGCGCATATGTCACGTCGGCGTCGTGGACGTAGAGATGAATGTCCGTGGGCGCGGCTGGGAACTGGTCGTTGGCGTCGGCCGTTTCGATGATGCCGTTGCCCACAGCCACCTCGGCGTGCATCAGCGAACCGTCTGGCAGCGGAACGCGCAGGCGCTCGGTGCCCGCGAACGCCGCTTCCAAGAAATCGATGAATTGTGCCGCGCCATGAATGACAATGTACGGCGTGATCGAGCTAAACCCCGGCCGCATGTAATGAAGTTCACTTTTTGCCGGTGCGGGGGATGGTGCTGCGCCTTCGTTCATAGATAGCCTCCTTTGCAACTCGGATTCTAGCACCGGCCCGGAACTTTGCGCGGTACCCTCGCGCAATCCCCGTGCGACACTCACCAGAAAAAGGGAAATTTGTTTTAAGGCCCAACAGTGTGCTACGCACCAGAGCCAGTTGGGGATATGCGCCCGAAGTTTGTGCCCACACAGCAAATCTCCCATTCAGAGGAAGGGGAGACAGGAGGACAAAAATGAAACGGAACCTGGCACGAACTACTCTCGGTATCCTTTTCTTCGCCGCGCTCGTGAGCCTGGCGCCGGCGGCGCAGGCGAATGTGTGCACGATGTCAGATGTGGCGGGGAAGTGGGAGTACACATACACACTTACGATCATCTTTACCACGGACGCAATTCCCGCAGCAGCAGTTGGCCGATTCGCTTTGGACGCAATGGGAAATATCTCCGGGACGCAGACCAGAAACGTGGGGGGCAGCGTCGGGGGGGAGACCATCAAGGGAACAGGCACGGTGAATGCCGACTGCACAGCGACGTATAAGGTCGACGTCTACGACGGGGCGGGAAACCTGCTCCGCACGGCGGTCTTGGCCGGCGTATTTGTCGATAACGCGACGGAGCTTCGCGCGATGTTTGCGTCGCTCGTTTTGCCCAATGGCGCAAGCCTCCCGACAGTGATCACCGTCAATGCCAAGAAGTTGCATCCTGAAGACTAAGACTGAGCCAGCGCATCGCATCGTTCCGGGGATACGCCCCCGGAGCGGTGCTGATGCCATTCGAGTTGCCGAGGTGAAAGGAGATCAGCCATGCGTGGACTAAGAAAGAACGCGGCGGCTACAGCTCGGCCGGCTTTGCGGGAGCTGCTTGCCTTCGGAGTTCCGAGACGACTATACTCCGGCCACAGATTCGATCCTGCCTGGAAGTATGCACAATCGGAAGGAGGACATATGAAGCCGATTAAGGGGGCATGGCTTTTGCTCTGCTTGGTGTTCGCGACCGGTGTGGTGCACGCGCAGGGCGTGGGCGCCTCCGGGGACATCACTGGAACGGTAAATGATCCCTCGGGAGCGGGCATACCGAAGGCGACGATCCTCGTAGTGGAGAGTGACAAAGGCATCCAGCACACCACGGAAACCGACACGAGGGGGGAGTATCGGCTGGTGGGACTGCCGCCGGCGACCTATGACGTCACCGCAAAAATTTCCGGCTTTCAGACAGCAGTCCAAAAGGGCGTAATTCTCACAGTGGGTACGACCGTGGTTGTGGATTTTCGGCTGAAGCCCGCGTCCGTATTGGAGGTGGTTGAGGTACATTCGGAACCGCCGGTTGTGGAAACCCAGCGGGGCGGGCAAGCAGACACAGTCAACGAGAAGTTCATCGAAGAGCTACCCGTTGGACGGCGGGACTACCTCACTTACACGGCACTCATGCCTGGTGTGTCCGATTCCACGAGACTCGCCGGGAACCTGGAGTTTCGCGTCAAGCAGACTCCGCAAAGCGGACTTTCTTTCTACGGAAGCAACGGCCGGGGCAACAGCGTGACCGTGGATGGCGGAGAAGCCAACGATGATTCTGGTGGCGTGCGCCTGACGCTGAGCCAGGAAGCCGTGCAGGAGTTTCAGATTAATCGAAGTAATTACACGGCTGAGCTAGGCGGCGCCAGCGGAGCCGTCATCAATATCGTCTCGAAGTCAGGGTCGAATGAGCTTCATGGAAGCCTTTTTGGTTTTTTCCGCAATGACACGCTGGATGCCGCAGACCCATTTGCCATCAGTCAGGCGCTGCAGCCGGGCCAGATTTTTGATCCCACTTTACCCGACACGCATGGCAAGAATGTGAAAAACTCCCTGAGCCGGCAGCAATTCGGCGGCTCCGTAGGGTTTCCGGTTAAGAAGGACAAGACATTTTTATTTGCAGCTTTCGAAGGATTGCGCCAGGACGCGCAGAATGCCGTGCCACTGCTGACGAGCACGTCCATCTTTCGGCCACAAGGTGATGCTGGGAATAACCAAGTGGCGATACTGGCCGGGCTTACGGCTCAGGGAAATGCCGGATTGGTGCCTTGCCTAAGCGGACCCGTGGGCGCTGCAGTGGCCAAGAAATTGGGACTGCCCGCTCCAAATCCGACTACGAATCTTCCTCCTGCGACTTGTGCTGCGATACTCAGTGGAACACTGACGCTGAATCCGGCTACGAATCCTCTTAGCGCCTTCCTGATAAACCAATTTGAGAACAACGGCGGCGTAATTCCCTACAACACGCGCAGATATCAAGCTTCGGGCCGGCTGGACCACCATTTCAACAGTCAAAACGAGATTTTTGTCCGTTATGCCTATTCCCATGATCTGGAGCAATCTCCCGATGTGCAGTCTCTGACCGGTTTCTCACGAGGGAGCGCGATTCACGCGTATGACAACACGATCCAGGCGGCGTGGTTCCACCGGTTCAGCGAGTCGGCGCAGAATGCCCTGCAACTGCAGTGGAATTACTCAACTTTTGACGTCATTCCAAATGTGCCCGGAGAAGTCGGACTCGACATTCCAGGTTACGGCAATTTCGGGACTCAAATCTTTCTCCCCAGTTTAACCATTATGCGCCGCCCGGAGATCAGCGACGGGTTTACGTTGATTCGCGGGCATCACACAATGAAATTTGGCGGCCAATTCTTGTATCGTGGAAATCACTCAGAGTCACATACGTTTTTTCCGGGACGCTTCGTGTTTGGCCCGCTGCCGGGTAACCTGCTGAGTCCCTGCTTGATTACACCGGGCGCTTGCGGGCTCGCTGCCAGCGTGAATCCGGCCACGATCAACGCGATTCAATCCGGATCTTTTGGCGTGCCGCAGTTCTATGAGCAGGGTTTTGGCAATCCCAACTATGACTACCCTAGGCCGTTCACCGCCTTGTATTGGCAAGACTCCTGGAAGATGGCCGACAACTTCACGCTGAACTACGGCCTCCGCTACGAACTGGATTCGCAATATGGTCCGTTGAGCACCGACAAGAATAATTTTGCACCGCGTGTGTCGTTTGCCTGGGATCCCTTCAAGAATCACAAGACGGTGGTGCGCGGCGGGTTCGGGATCTTCTATTCTCAAATCTATGGACAGATTGCCGATGTGGTTCAAACTCTGGGCAATGTCAACGATACGCGGCAGATCGCGAATCTGCTGGCACCCGCGACTATCAACGCGCCTTGCCCTCCACTGGGAATCAATCCGCCTGCGACGACAGCGCTTTCCGCGTGTATTTTCCAGACGCTGTTCGGGCAAGGTAGAGTTTCGTGCACCACTCCGGCGGCCGGGGCTGCCGCCTGCATCACGCCGGCGGATCTCACGCAGTTCGGCATCACCGTCGCGAATTCGGGCCCGCTTCCGCTCTTGACAGTAATCTTCAGCGGTCAGCCTGGTTATCAGAATCCGTATTCCGAGCAGGCTTCCTTTGGCATCGAGCGTGAAATCGCAAAAGGCTTCTCCGTATCGCTAAGCGGCATCTATTCCCATACCCTAAAACTCCCATTGGCCATTGACATGAACGCGAAGCCGGGAGTGCCAACGGCAGTCGTGTCTCTTGCCAACGGCAAGACAGTTTCGTTCCAGAATTGGAGAGATCCCGCGTGCCAACCCCCTAGTCCGCAGAATCCGACAGGCAATCCGTTTAACTGCTTTGTGAATCCGGCGATTCTCCAGGCGGACCAGTATTCTTCAAAAGCTTCCGCGCTGTACGAGGGTGGAATCATCGAACTCAAGAAGCGCTTCAGCAACAACTTCACGTTTATCGGCAACTACACCTACAGCAAAGCGTTTGACACATCGACAGACTTCAACAGTGACTTTGGGCCGGAGGACAACACCAACCTGTCTGCCGAACGCGGGCTCTCCGATTTTGATCAACGGCACAAGCTGGTTGCCGCTGCCGTGATTGAAAGTCCATGGAAAAACGCGTTCCTGACCGGTTTCACACTTTCCCCGATCGTGCGATACAACAGCGGGCATCCCTTTAACCTTCTTGCTGGCGCGGATGTGAATGGAGATCGTCATTCGACGAACGACCGGCCGATCGGGGCGGGGCGGAATACCGGACGGGGTCCGAATTATGCGGATTTCGACCTGCGATTGTCCCGGACGATCAAACTCGGCGAAAAGGCCGGGCTGCAACTGGTGGCCGAGGGGTTCAACCTGCTTAACCGGACCAACTTTGCCAGCGTGAACAACGTGGTCGGTCCTGGGTTCGGTCTTCCTCTGACAGCGGGTGGCGCAGGCTCCACCACGTTCAATGTAACGGGAACGAGTGCAATACAGCCCAGCCTGCCGCTGGGCTTCACAGCGGCGTTCCCGAAGCGCGAAATCCAACTCGGGTTGCGCGTAAGTTTCTAGCCGCGCTCGGGCGGCCCGATGCGGGTTCACCTTGCATTTTAGTTCACGTCTGCAAACCAGGCTCGCATCTAGCTTCGGTTACGATTCCTCCTGGTGTGTTTGTGCGTCGACGATTTGAGAGTAGGCGGCGCGGCGGGTGAGGCCGCGTTCCTTGGCGGCGAGCTTGAGGGCGTCTTTGCGGTCGAGCTTGGCCTGGTGCATGAGTTCTTCGACGCGGGCGGCGAGGGATTGCGTGGAGTCGGCATGGGAACGGGCTTCGCCGGCGTCGGGGGCGCCGATCAGCAAGGTGATTTCTCCACGGGCGGGGCGTTCTTCGATGGAGGCGGCGATTTCGGAGAGTTTGCCGCGGAGGAATTCTTCGTGCAGTTTGGTGACTTCGCGGGCGAGGCAGGCGGGGCGGTCGCCAAGAATTTCGCGGGCGTCGGCGACGGATTCGGCGATGCGGTGAGGAGCTTCGTAAAGGATTAGGGTGCGGTCTTCGATGCGGAGGCGTTCGAGAGCGCGGCGGCGCTCGCCGCTGCGGGCGGGGAGAAAACCGACGAAAAGAAATTCTTCATTGGGCAGGCCGGAGGCGGAGAGGGAAGCGAGCAGGGCGGAAGGGCCTGGAATGGGGACGACGGTAATCTTGTGGCGGAGACAAAGGGTGACAAGCCTGTGGCCGGGATCGGAGACGAGTGGCATGCCAGCGTCGCTGACGAGGGCGATTTTTGCGCCTTGCTCGAGGACGAGGACGAGCTCGGGGGCGCGAGTGAGCTCATTGTGTTCATGGTAGCTGACGAGCGGCTTGTGAATGTCGTAGTGGGTGAGGAGTTTCTGGGTGTGGCGGGTGTCTTCGCAGGCGATTTGATCCACTTCCTTGAGGATGCGAAGGGCGCGGAGTGTGATGTCCTCGAGATTGCCGATGGGGGTGCCGACGAGATAGAGGCAGCCGGTGGGGCTGCCAGCATTTTCCGGGGGAGCCTTCACGTTCATGCGAATGAGTCTAGCACGCGTTCCGAGGGCGTTTGGGCTGCATGCTATACTTTGAGGTTTGAACACCTTGTTGGAGGAGCGTCAGTGCCCCTGTACGAGTACAAATGCCTGAAATGCGGGCGAAACACGGAGAAAATTGAGAACGTTGCCGGGCCGCATTTGAAGAAGTGCCCGCATTGCGGAGGAAAAGTGGAGTCGGTGATCACCGCGCCATCCATCCAGTTCAAGGGTGCGGGATGGTACGTGACGGACTATGCGGCAAAGAAGCCCAGCGGGGACGGAGAGAAAGCGGATAAGGCCGGGGCGGAAGCGAAAGAAACCGCGGGCAAAGAGAAGGATGGTTCGAGCAAAGAGAAAGATAGCTCAAGCAAAGAGAAAGACACGGCCAAGAAGGAAACGCCTTCCAAGGAATCGAAAGAGAAAAAGCCGGCGGGGAAGAAGTGACTCGTGACCCGTGACTGTAGAAACTCAAGTCACCTGAAGAATTGTTTGTAGCAGATAAATTGCGAGTGCGGACGGTTACAGCTTTAAGGTTTTGAGGTAGTCGCGGAAGGCGGCGCCGAATTCGGGATTTTGCAGAGCGATTTCCACGGTGGCTTTCAGGAAGCCGAGTTTGTCTCCCGCGTCGTAGGAAATGCCTTCATAGATGTAAGCCCACAAACCTTGTTCCTTGACGAGAAGGCGCAGCGCGTCGGTAAGCTGGATTTCGTTTCCGGCGCCGGGTTTGGTGCGTTCGAGACAATCGAAGATGGCGGGCGGCAAGACGTAGCGGCCGGTGATGGCGAGATTCGAGGGAGCGTCTGTGGGCTTGGGTTTTTCGACCAGATCGCGGATGCGCAGGAGACGTTCGCCGAAGGGCGGTTGCGGGGCTGGTACGGCGTCGACGATGCCGTAGAGATGCGTTTTGTCCTTGGGGACTTGTTCGACAGCGATGGCGCCGATGCCGGTGGCCTCGTAGACGCCGATGAGCTGTTTGGTGGCGGGATTTTTTCCGGGGATGAGCACGTCGCCGAGAAGAACGGCGAAAGGTTCGTCGCCGACGAGATCACGCGCGACGAGCACGGCATGGCCGAGGCCGAGCGGTTCCTTCTGGCGCGTGTAGCTGACTTGCAACATGTTGCTGATCTTGCGGACCAGTTCCGCCTGATCGTGTTTGCCTTTTTCTTCGAGGAAGCGCTCCAGCGCGGGAGCGGAATCGAAATGGTCTTCAATGGAATTCTTGCCTTTGCCGGTGACGATGATGATGTGCTCGATGCCGGAGGCAACGCATTCTTCGGCGACGTATTGAATCTGAGGCTTGTCCACGACGGTGAGCATTTCTTTGGGTTGTGCTTTGGTGGCGGGGAGGAAGCGAGTGCCGAGGCCTGCGGCAGGCAGGACGGCTTTGCGAACGCGGTTTTGCCGGGCTGTGGGTTTGCGCGAGACGTTCGAAGGATCGGTCGGCATATTGGCTTGCGAAATGCGACGCAGAAAGATTCGGGAGTTCGCTTGTGCACAGTAGCTGCGAGCGAGTGATTTTGTCAATGAAAGCGAAGTTGCGATTTTGCGCAAATGATACCGATGCTGCGTTGCTAGATTCGGATCATGGAACTAGCGGCCGGGATTGCAGGGGAGGGCTTTCGAAAGGACGTCGTTGATGGCGGGGGCAGCGGCGGGGACGTCGTGGCGGTAATCCTTGCCGAGAAAACAGGCGAGGGTGGCAGCGATTTGCGATTGGGTAACGGGGCCGATGTTGGAGCGCTCGCCTAGCGGCTGGGTGTCCGGGCCGATGACGGCCATCCAGATATTTTCAGAACCCTTTTGTTCGGCGCCATGGTCTTTCCACTCGGTGAGGCCGCTGCCGCGGCCGTGATCGGCGGTGATAATGAAAGTGGTTTGATCGCGATAGGTGGGGATGGACTGCATAGTGTTCCAGAGCTCTTCGATGAAATGATCGATGTCGTGAGCGCTGTGGAGGACGAGGTCGTAGCGGCCGGAGTGGCCCCAGTTGTCCGCTTCACCGTAGCCGACAAATAAGACTTTGGGCTGCTTGGCGCGGATGTAATCGAGCAGGGGCACCTGTTGGAGGGAGTCGTAGACGTCTTCCTCGTCGAGTTTTGTGGTGTGAAGGTAAAGATCGTTGATGAGTTGTTGCTTCGGGGAGAGAGTTCCGCGATAGGGCAAGTCCCAGCCGACCTGGATGGGGAGATGGTTGCGGCCGATGTTGAAAATATCCTTGAAAGTGCTCCAGGTGGCGAAGACGGCGACTTGGTCGCGGAATTCGGGCTGCTTGTTGAGCCATTCGAATACGGTCGCGTTCGGGTTAGGGCCGAATTCGTTGGAGTCGATTTTTGGATCAGGAGAACCGGTGAGCATTTCGTTGTAGCCGGGAAAAGAAAAGGCTTTGCCGTTGGTGACGCGAGCGATGCTGCCTTTGGTTTGGTTGCCGATGATTTGGCCTTGCGCGGCGACGACACCCCAGAGAAAGGGAAAGAGCGTCTTGCGGCGATCGCTGATGTCGTCGCGCCAGAATTCGCGCTTGAGGCGTTCGGGCTTGCCCCAGATGCCGCCGTGTTCGGAATTCAAGAGAGCAGGATCGGCGCCGGTGAAAACTTCCTGCCAACGAAGGCCGTCGGCGACGATGAGGACAACGCTGCGAGTTTTGGGTTGGGACTGCGCGGAGAGATTGCTCGCGAACAGCACGGCGCAGAACGCAAAGGTTGCGCGAAGGGCGAGAGTGCGTCGGTTCACGATTGTTCCTTTTTTTTCAGGCAAATGCGTTGCACGAGAGCTCCGAACAACGGGGCGGCAAGCGTGTGCTAGCATACGGTAGAAACGGGTTTTTCTGAAAGCAGAGCATGAGCTTGAGAATATTGGGGATTGAATCTTCGTGCGATGAGACGGCGGCGGCGGTGGTCGCTGACGGGCGGGAAATTCTGTCCAGCGTCGTCGCGTCGCAGATTGATATTCACCGGAAATATGGCGGGGTGGTGCCGGAGCTGGCGTCGCGCGAGCATCTGCGGCAGATCGTGCCGGTAGTGCGCGAGGCCGTGGCGCAGGCGGGAATGCAACTCGCGGATGTGGATGCGATTGGCGTGACGCAGGGGCCGGGGCTGGTGGGGGCGCTGCTGGTGGGAATTACGTATGGAAAAACGCTGGCGCAGGCGCTGGGGAAGCCGCTGGTGCCGGTGAATCATCTGGAAGGACATGTTCACGCCGCTTTTTTGGAGGCATACAAAACGGGACGAGCAGTGAAATTGCCGGCGGTGTGCTTAATCGTTTCGGGGGGGCACACCGTTTTGTATGAAGTGAAGGCGCAGGATTCCCGCGTACCGGATGCGAGTGCACGTTTGCATTATCGAAAAATGGGACAGACGCGAGACGATGCGGCGGGCGAAGCGTACGACAAAGTGGCGAAACTGCTGGGCTTGGGCTATCCCGGCGGGCCGATTCTGGATCGGCTGGCGGCGGTTTCGAATGGCGCTCCGGCCCCGGTGAAGTTCGGGCCGACGAAGATGAAAGGGAATGCGCTGGATTTCAGCTTCAGCGGGTTGAAGACGGCGGTGCTGTATCACGTGCGGGAAAATGGGGATTACGCCGAGGAGATTCGTTCGAGAGAAGCAGCACTTGCGCGCGGGGAAAGAAAATTTGAGCAGTTGATGCCGTTGTGCAGTGCGAAGACGCTGGGGCTGGTGCGGGAGTTTCAGAATGCGGTGGTGCGGGACCTGGTGGAGCGCACGATGAGAGCGGCGGAAGAGTTGAGCGTCGAGAGTGTGCTGGTTTCGGGGGGAGTGGCGGCGAACAGCCAGTTGCGGGCGACGTTTGAAGAGCGCGCGAAGGCCGCTGGCGTCGAAGTATTTTTCCCGAGCCGCGCGCTTTCGACGGACAATGCGGCGATGATTGCGGCGGCAGCGTATTCGCGATTTCGAAACGGCATTGTCGCGGATGTGACCTTGAACGCCGACCCCAGCCTCGCACTCACCTAGAAAAATCATCTCGTGTCGTGGAAATTTGCTACGTTCCATATCACAGCAGTGTTTTCACTTGTAAGGACGCCTAAGGGCCTCGAGTTCTTCGAGTGTGCGTGGCCAGTCCGACCCCAAGAGCCGGGATAAGCCGCGATCGGCAAGAACTTTTCCGCCAGTCTGGCATTGCGCACAGTAGTTCGTTTCGTTGTCCGCGTAGCGAATGCGCTGAATCTTTTCTCCACACGTCAAGCATGGCTTTCCATAGCGTCCGTGAACCGCCATCTCCTTACGAAACGCGGTAACCTTTTCGGGAAAGGCGGCCTCCGCTTCTGCGCGCAGCCGGTCGATCCAAAGACTGAGAGTGTTGCGCGTCGCAGCGAAAAGACGCTCCCACTCGTGCGACTTCAGCCTGTGCGTGAGCGTCACAGGTGAGAGTTTTGCTGCGTGCAGGATTTCATCCGAATACGCGTTGCCGATTCCACTGAGCAGACGCGGATCGGTGAGAGCTCTCTTGAGGGTATGGTTTTCGGCAGTAAGTGCGTCGCGAAAGGAGCCAAGATCGCTCGTGAAGATGTCGATACCGCCTGGATCGACAGAAGATAGGTCCTCCTCGCCGGCGAACACATGCAACGATGCGCGGTGCTTTGTGCCGGCTTCGGTAAGCACGAGAGAGCCGTTGGGAAAATCGAACGCGCCCAGGCTGTTACGGCCCGTCAGTTTTGACATTGGCGGCCGCCAGTGGAGCCGGCCAGCAATCATCAAGTGCAGGACCAGCCAGAGATCGCCTTCTACTCCAATCGCGATGCGCTTGCCTATTCGCCGGAGTTCGCGCACGACGCGGCCCTCCGCAGCTGCGAGTGGCGGCTGGACGGTTCGAAGCAGGAAAGGGCCCGCCAGTCGAACGCGCTCAAGCGGCTGCCCGAGGATGCGTGGTTCGAGTGCAGTGATGTAGGCGGCGATATCCGGCAGTTCCGGCACGCATATCAGCTTGCAGGTTGCGCTTGGGCTTTTGCAACCTCGCTCTTTACGATGGAGAAAAATAGGCGGCGCCGATTCTAGTGGATCGGCGGCCAGCCCAGGAAGCCAGCCCTACAAGTGCGCGAAGCGACGTGGGGTATACTTCCGCGAGATGGATACATCGGCGAGCGAAGGCGCGCGATTCCAACCTGCCAGCGATCAGTCGCTGCTGATTACCTTCGGCACAGAAATTTCCCTCAGTGCCCATCAACAAGTGATGAAGCTGCTGCGGCTACTTCAATCGGAGCCTGTTGCGAGCGTTGGCAATCTTCATCCGGGGTATTGTTCCTTGCTGGTCAAATTCGACGGGCTTAGGATTTCGCACGACGAAGTGGAAGCGATTCTGCGGCAATATCTCGCGCGGCTCGAAGAGGTGCAGCTTCCGGAGCCGCGACAGGTGGAAATTCCGGTTTGCTACGGCGGAGAATACGGGCCGGATTTGGATGATGTGTGTGCACTGCACGGAATTTCTCCCGCGCAGGCGATTGAGCTGCACAGTTCGGCTACGTACCTTGTGTATTTTCTGGGGTTCGTGCCTGGGTTTGCGTATCTCGGCGGGTTGCCGGAACGGCTAGTGACTCCTCGGCTGGCGACGCCACGACGAAAGGTGCCGGCCGGGAGCGTGGGGATCGCGGGGAATCAAACGGGCGTTTATCCGTTCGCCACGCCGGGTGGGTGGAGAGTGATCGGACGAACGCCCGTTGCGATGTTTCGCGCTGACCGGGAGGGCTTGAGCCTCTTGTCCATCGGAGATCGCGTGCGATTTGCGCCGATTTCCACGGAGCGATTTGCGGCGCTGGAGAAGGAATGGGCGTGATTCAGGCGCAGGAGCCGGGGCTGTTCACGACGGTGCAAGACTTGGGGCGAGAGGGATTCGGGCCGCTGGGAGTTTCCGCGTCCGGGGCGGCGGATGCGATTTCGCTTCGGCTGGGAAATCGCTTGGTGGGCAACGCGGAGGGGGCTGCCGGGTTGGAGATGACGCTGCTCGGGGGAACGTTTGTGTTTCCGGACGGCGGCATCGTTGCGCTGACAGGCTCGGACTTCGGGGCGACGGTGGAGGGAGCACAGGCTGCACTATGGACGTCGATGGAAATGAAACCGGGGCAGACGCTGCGGCTGGAGCCGACGCGGTCGGGAGCGCGATGTTACTTGTGCGTTCGGGGCGGAATCGAGGTGAAACTTTTTTTGGGAAGTGCGTCGACGCACATCCTGAGCGGACTCGGCGGACATGAGGGCCGATCATTGCGGAAAGGCGATATGCTCAAAATCGGGCCTGCGAATGGAGCCGTTCCTGAACTTAGGTTGTCTGCGAACGCTCTGAAGCATGTGTTGCCTCGCAAGGTTTTGCGCGTCACGCCGGGTCCGCAGAGCGATTGGTTTCCAGAGGCGGCGCAGCGGATGTTTTATGAGAGCAGGTATCGGGTTGCGGAAGAGTCCAATCGGATGGGGATTCGGCTGGAAGGCGGGGCCGTTCCGGAAAGCGCCGGCGGAAAGATGATTAGCGAAGGAGTTTCACTTGGGGCGATCCAGGTGCCGGATGGAGGCCAGCCGATTATTCTTTTTGTGGAGCAGCAGACTACGGGTGGATATCCGAAGATCGCGAATGTGATTTCCGCGGATTTTCACTGCCTGGGGCAGCTTCGGCCGCGCGATGAGATTCGATTCGAACGGG
>WNFQ01011747.1_pt1 | contig 13470 bp, 13 predicted proteins | sample 5400171 | NCBI WGS metagenome assembly WNFQ01 (sample SAMN13153356, study PRJNA577476) | soil metagenome | isolation source: 20 cm soil under Madrone tree | place: USA:California | collected 2016-06-14
TCCCGCCGATAAGCTCTTGGTGAGTAACGATGGCCATGGCGACGTCTCCTTCGGCCAATAGCTTTCGATCTCTCCGGGCACTGCGAATTATTGTTATTCCGATGACCGACCAGATCAGAGCGAACAGTAGAAGGGGGCCAAGATCCCGAAGATTGGCAAGTGGGCCAGAAACCGCGATCTGGTTCCGCACGATCTGATAGCCGAAATAGGCGATGAATATCCACGAGATTGGAAATGCGATGGTAATAACGCGGGCTGCTGGTTTGAGTCGTACTCGCCGGGGTTTGCTTAGGGCCCATAGGTACTGATGTGTGTTGGCGGGAACTTGTTCGACGCTTCGCTTGGCCGCCATAACCGAAGTCAACGAATTCGTGTAGACCGTCGCGGGGTGTGAGGCATCCAGCAGTTTCAATTTCCGCCAGGACACAATCGCGCGGCCGACAACAAACACAGACAAGAATAGAAAAGGGAAGAATGCGAATCCGGATTTAGACAAGTAGCCAACGAAAGCAAAGAACCCTGCAAAGAGTAACAAGTTCCGAGGAAATTGCCTCAAGGATTCCCGCTCTATTTCTTTCGCGAGTTGCAAGTTCCAGCCACAGAACGAGCAGTAGGGCTTCGAAGTACCCCAAAAACCAGAGCCACCAATTACCTCCATTCCGCATTTGGGACACGTCAGCTTTTTCATCTATGAAATGTATAACTCTCTCGCGCTTGTTTATCGAGAGAAAGTTTTACGATTTTCCATTCGTGCGTATGATCAACGTGATGACGCTCTTGCTGGAAGTGAGAGGATTGACAGTGGAGTTGCCCACAGCAGCCGGATGGGTGCGGCCGGTGAACGAAGTGTCTCTGCGCATCGCTGCGGGCGAATCGCTTGGCTTGGTCGGCGAATCCGGCAGCGGCAAAACAATGTTGTCGCTGGCGCTGATGGGTTTGCTTCCGCCTGGGGCACGGGTCAGCGGCGAAGCATCGCTAGCGACGGAAGCGTCTACGAAAAATTTGACGGCGCTGAGCGAGCGGGAGTGGCGCGACGTGCGTGGCGGCGAAATCGCCATGGTCTTTCAGGAGCCCATGACCTCGCTGAATCCCGTGATGCGCATCGGCGCGCAAATCGAAGAAACGATTCGCGCGCATCAACCAAAGCTTAGCGCCAAAGAAGTGAAACGCAAGGCGGTCGATTCTTTGCGGCGCGCGGCGGTCCCCGAACCCGAGGCCCGCGCGGAGCAATTCCCGCACCAGCTTTCCGGAGGCTTGCGGCAGCGCGCGATGATTGCCATGGCGCTGGCCGCGGGACCGCGATTGCTGATCGCGGACGAACCAACGACAGCCCTCGACGTCACCGTGCAAAAGCAAATCCTGGATTTGCTGGATCGCCTCCGCCGCGAGCTGCAGCTCGGTCTCCTTTTTATCACGCACGATCTGGGCGTTGTGGCTCAAGTGGCCGAGCGCATCGCGGTGATGTACGCGGGACGCATCATCGAAGAAGGGCCCGCGCGAAATGTACTGGCAAAGCCGTTACACCCATACACGCAAGGGTTGCTGAGAGCGTCACCAACGTTGAAGCGCGGCACGCTCACTCCAATTCCCGGCGCCGTTCCGCAGCTCACCGCACTCCCGCCCGGCTGCGCGTTCGAACCCCGCTGTGAACTTCGCCGCGACGAATGCACAATGGCTGTCCCCGCGTTTCGAATCATCGGCGGCGATCACGCCGCCCGCTGCATCCTGGTCTGATGGAAACTCTTCTCACAGTGCGTGAACTGCGCAAGACTTACCGGCGAGGCGGCGGCGTCTTTTCTCAGGAATCGGAAGGCGCGCGCTTCACGGCCGTGGATGGCATAAGTTTCACAGTCGCGCGCGGAGAAACGTTCGCCGTCGTCGGCGAAAGCGGCTGCGGTAAAACCACGCTGGCACGCATGCTCCTGCGGTTGATCGAGCTCGACGGCGGCGATATCCGTTTCGAGGGACGCGATCTTCTCACGTTGCGCGGAGAAGAACTGCGCTCGCAGCGCCGCCAGATGCAGATGGTTTTCCAGGATCCCTTCGCCTCGCTCAATCCGCGGATGCGCGTCGGCGAAATCGTCGCCGAGCCTCTCGCTATTCACGAGCCAGGCCTCTCTGGCACGGAGCGCCTTGCACGCACGGCGGCGATTCTTGGCCGCGTCGGCATAAATGAAGGCGCCATGCCGCGGTATCCCCACGAATTCTCCGGCGGCCAGCGCCAGCGCATCGGCATTGCTCGCGCTCTGATTCTCCAGCCAAAGCTCATCGTCGCCGACGAACCCGTCTCCGCCCTCGATGTCTCCGTCGGCGCGCAGGTTCTTCTCCTGTTGCAGGAGCTCCAGCGCGAATTCGCGCTGACCTATATATTCATCTCCCATAGCTTGCCCGTGGTGGCGCAAGTCGCCACGCGCATCGCCGTCATGCGCGCCGGCCAATTCCTGGAAGTGGGCGACGCCGAACAGGTGCTTCACCAGCCGAAGAACGGCTACACCCGCGAATTACTGGCCGCCGTCCCCGAATTGCCTGGAGTGTGACGTTTCCTTAGACCTATACCCAATCCTTAGCCATTCTTCTTACTTAGAACTGATCACTGAAAACTGACAACCCTTCCCGCATTGCGCTAGAATCCCCACACTGAAATATTCCCCGGTGCCCGTGCGTAGTCCCTCTCAGAAGGCAGAACTACGCAACCTGGTGGTGAAGGAGTCCTCGATGGCTACAGCTCCTATACCTGCGTCAGAAGTGCAAGCTTCAATCAGTCCGTTCGGCCGGGTTCTCGGCGTTCTCTTCTCGCCGGGAAAAACTTTTGAAGACATCGTTCGAAAGCCTAGCTGGATAACGCCTGTTCTCGTTTCCACGCTGTTGAGCATCATCGCCGTCGTGGCGCTGAACCAGAGGATGAATTGGCGCGACTACATCGTCCAACAAATCGAAAAAAGCCCCCGTGGGGCACAGCTTTCGGCTGATCAAAAGCAGCAGCAAGCTGAGGTGGGCGCCAAGTTCACGGTGGCGATCGTTTATGCCTCGGGCCTCTTAGTGCCAGTTTGCTTCGCGCTGCTTGTCGGTCTCGTTATGATGGGTGCCTACAATCTTATGGCGGGTGCCGGCTCAAGATTTTTCACTGCCTTTTCCATAGTTGCGCACGCAGGTTTAGTGGGGATTGTCAGTACTCCGCTCTTCTTGCTGGTTCTGTTCCTGAAACCGCCTGGCACGATCGACCCCGAGAACCCCATGGCCACCAATCTGGGAGCTTTGCTTCCTGAGGAATCTGCGAAGTGGCTGGTGGCGCTTTGCAAGTCGTTCGATTTTTTCACGTTTTGGACTCTGATTCTCATCGCCATTGGTTTCGTGGCTGTGAACCCGAGAAAACTGAAGGGCGCCAAGTCATGCGAAGACCGATCCGTCGGGTGCACGCCGCGGAGGCCTGACCACGCCCCACGGCACCGTTGAGACACCGTTCTTTATGCCCGTGGGCACGCAGGCTACCGTCAAAGCCCTGACGCAGGAAGCACTCGAAGAGCTCGGCGCAGAAATCATCCTCGCCAACACCTATCATCTCTACCTGCGTCCCGGCCAGGAACTGGTGCGCAAGCTCGGCGGGCTTCATCAATTCATGTCCTGGCCGCGCGCCATCCTCACGGACTCCGGCGGCTATCAGGTCTTCAGCCTTTCCGAATTGCGAAAAATGACCGATGAGGGCGTGCGCTTCCGTTCCCATCTTGACGGCTCGGAGCATCTCCTCACGCCGGAAAAAGCCGCGGAGATTCAGCTCGCGCTGGGATCGGACATCGCCATGGTCCTCGATGAGTGCATCGAAACGCCGGCGCCCCGCGAGAAAGCGGAAGCTGCGCTCAAGCGCACCACAGAATGGGCGAAGCGCGCGCGCATCTATTTTCAGGAATGCGCGCGGCGCAACGGAAATCTCAGCCAATTGCAATTCGGCATCGTGCAGGGCGCGACGTTTGCCGATTTGCGTCGCGAAAGTGCGCGGCAACTTCTCGATCTCGATTTTCCTGGATACGCGGTCGGCGGCCTCGCTGTCGGCGAACCGCATGCAATGACTTGCGAAATGACCGCGGAAGTGACAGCGCTGTTGCCCAAGGACCGCCCGCGCTATCTCATGGGCGTGGGCCGTCCGGAACAGCTCGCCGATTATGTCGCGCTGGGCATCGACATGATGGATTGCGTGCTCCCCACACGCGGTGCGCGTCACGCCTGCCTCTACACCAGCGAAGGCCGCGTCCTTATTAAGAACGCGCGCTACGCCCAGGATCAGCGGCCCATCGATCCCAAGTGCAGTTGCTCCGTCTGCCGCCGCTACTCGCGCGCCTATCTTCGTCATCTCTTCGCCGCGGGAGAAATCACCGCGGCGATTCTCGCCACCCACCACAATGTCCACTTTTACCTTGACATAATGCATCAAATCCGCGAGGCTATCGAGTTTGGGAACCTAGCGAATTTCTCATCTGAGATGCACGCGCGTTATGCTGTGGGTCCAGCCTGAAGGCTGAATTCCCGGAAGTGCGCGAGCCATCCGCGGGGCGCCAAAACGAATCGAAGAGATGTCGGCGATATAGGAGCGCGGGTGCTTTGCCCGCGGCGGGGCGTTTCTGTCGTTCTTCTTTCGGAAGAATGCCTATGCGGCCGCCAGAACTCAGTCAGTTCGCGGAACGAGTTGAGAGTAGAAGACAGATGAACCGGAGCCGGGCGAAGACACAAGAGCTCGGTTTTAGCATTGATTAGTGGGAACTGAAAACTGACTACTGAAAACGCAGATCGAACGAAGAAGGACTGGACCAAAAGGAAATGATGGCAGTAATCCTATTGCAAGCTTCTGGCGGCGGTTTCGGCGGCTTCTTGATCCCGCTAGGTCTCATGTTCGCCATCATGTATTTCATGGTGATCATGCCCCAGCAGCGCCAGCGCAAAAAAGTACAGGCCATGCTCGCGGAGCTCAAGGCCGGCGATAAAGTGATCACCAGCGGCGGCATCTACGGCACCATCAATGGTATCGATGGCGATTCGGTCATTTTAAAAATCTCCAGCGAACCGCAGGTTAAAATTCGCATCGCGCGTGCGGCGATTGCCCAGGTGGAGGCATCGGAAGATGCAAAATAAGCCCACCCTTCGCCGGACTACACGTCTTACTTTCTGACCATGAACCCCAATCTGAAGTGGAAAGCGCTGTTCATCTTCGCCGTCATTCTGTTCTGCATCTATTTCCTTTTCGGCTACCCGGTGTTCCCCACCTCGGTCGCCCAGGTTAGGGATAATTTCTCCAGGCAGATCAAACTTGGCCTCGACCTCCAGGGCGGCACGCACCTGATCCTTCAGGTCCAGGTCCAGGAAGCCATTGCGCAGGAGACGGACACGACCGTGGACCGTCTCACCACCCTGCTGCGCTCGAAAAATATCCACTACGATGAAGTGCGCCGTGTGGACGACACGCACATTCTTGTTCGCAACGTCGATCCCGCCCAGCTCTCGCAATTCCGGGATATCTTTAGCGCTCAATTCAACAACGTTTGGGACATGGCGCCCGCTGCCGGTGATCCCTCCGGCTACACCCTCACTCTGCGCCCCAGCGCTGTCGCCACCATCCAGGAACAGACCATGACGCAGACGCTCGAAACCATCGAGCGACGCATCAACGCCCTGGGCCTGACGGAACCCACCATCCAGCCCCGTGGCGGCCGCAACGCCAACGAAATTCTCGTGCAACTCCCCGGCGAAGGCGATCCCACTCGCGCCAAGGCTGTCATCCAAGCTGGCGGCCAGTTGGAACTAAAATTGGTGGAAGATCCGGCTACGTATACTTCCCAGACAGAAGCTCTCAGCCGTCACGGCGGGGTTCTGCCGCCAGGCACGGAAATCGTCCCCGGCCGCTCGGAGACGCGCAACGCCGCGGGTGGAATCGATACCGGTGAAACCTGGTATGTGTTGAGCCGCGCGGCTGCTGTTACCGGCCGCGACCTGCGCAGCGCCGTGGAAAATCGCAACAGCACGAATCCTACCTTGTGGCAGGTGAATTTCACCCTCTCGCCGGAAGCCGCGCGGCGCTTCGGGCCATTCACTCAGCAAAATATTGGCCGCCAGATGGCTATCGTTTTGGATCACCGGGTTATTTCCGCACCTACCATCCAAGGCAAGATTGAGGACAGCGGCGAGATTACCGGCAATTTCAGCCAGGAGTCGGCTCACGACCTGGCGTTGACTCTCCGCGCCGGCGCGTTGCCCGCATCGATCAAATATCTCGAGGAGCGTACCGTCGGCCCATCGCTCGGAGCCGATTCGATCCGCCACGGCGTGCAGGCTTCCGTTCTTAGCCTCGTCGTCGTAATGCTTTTCATGCTCGTCTACTACCGTCTCTCCGGCGCCAACGCCGTGCTCGCATTGTTCCTCAACTTAGTCATTCTCTTGGCGTTTCTCGCGATGTCCGGAGCTGTTTTAACGCTGCCCGGCATCGCCGGTGTCATCCTGACCATCGGCATGGGCGTGGATTCCAACGTTCTCGTGTTCGAACGCATCCGCGAAGAACTGCGCAACGGCAAGTCCGCAGCCGCCGCCGTGGACGCCGGCTTTGACAAAGCCTTCCTGACGATTATCGATACGCACGTAACGACTGTGGTTTCCGCGGCGTTTTTGGGTGTCTTTGGAACCGGGCCAATCCGCGGGTTCGCCATTACGCTTGTCGTAGGCCTGGTTGCCAATATCTTCACGGCCGTGTACGTGTCCAAGACAATTTTCCAGTTTCACCTGACGAAAATGGACCGTCAGGCCGAGTTGAGCATTTAGGGTGTACTAGGACTGCTGGAGCGAGTGTCCCATTCGATTCCAAACGAGTGGGGAGTGGGTTCGTGGCGCGAGTTCCTCTACATTAAGTAGAGGGCGACGTGCCGGGAACATTCCACTTCCTCTGGTGTCTAAGGAAGGGAAGTAAAGGCCGCATGATCGAGCTCTTCAAACAGCCCAACATCGACTGGATGGGCAAAGCCAAGTATTTCTATGCCTTAAGCGGCATTCTTCTCCTCGCTGGGTGGGCCTCGATTCTCTTCGGCAGCGGGATTCGCTACGGGATCGATTTCAAAGGTGGCACCAACGTGGATGTTCGCTTCGCGCAGCCTCCTAACCTCGACAAGCTCCGCAGCGGCCTCGCTGCTCAGGGGCTCGGCAACACCGAAATCCAGAGCATCAGCGATATCGCCAATCCCAATTCAAACGAAGTCGTCATCTTCGTGGAAGGCAAAGGCCAAGACGAGCAGGCTCTCCAGGCCAGCAGAGAGAAAGTACTGGGCGCGCTGAACGCCACCGCGGCACTTCTCACGGAAAAGGATCCCCTGCTTCTTTCCGCCAGTGCCGGTGATCGTTACCAGCAGCTCGCTAAAAAGATTCTCGACTACCGCGACAAAAGCGCCAACGGCGTGCTTACCAATTTCGATGACCTCTCAAAGGTTGCGGGCGTGACCCCGCCGGTCCTCGCCGTCCTGAAACAGAGCCACGTCCTCGGCCCCTTCGCCATTCGCAACGTCGAGATCGTCGGCCCCAAGGTTGGCGCCGAGCTTCGCCAGCAGGCAATTTACGTTACCCTCTATGCTTTAGGCGGCATGCTGTTATATATTGCCTTTCGATTTCAGGGCGGTGCCTCGGTTGGCCAGCAGTTTTTCGCACAGAGAGGTTTTGCCGGGTTCGTTCTTCGGTTGCTCGACAAAGGGATCTTTGGGCTGGCGGCGGTATTGGCCGTGTTTCACGACGTGCTGATCACCTTGGGCTTTTTCTCGCTGCTGCATTTTGAGATTTCGCTGACGGTCATCGCGGCGCTGCTTACTTTGGTCGGTTATTCCATGAACGACACGATCGTCATCTTCGATCGCATTCGTGAGAACAACCGCTTGCTGCGCAACGAATCGTTTGCTGACGTGGTCAACAAGTCCATCAATCAGACTCTTTCGCGAACGATCTTGACCAGCGGCCTGACTTTCCTTACCGTGCTCGTCTTGTTCCTGATGGGCGGCCAGGTGCTTCGTGCTTTCTCCTTTGCCCTGGTGGTAGGGATTGTGGTAGGAACGTACTCCAGTTTTGGTATCGCTGCTCCGCTCGTCGTCGCCTGGAATCGCTGGCGCGGACAGGGCGTGGCGGCAGGCACCGGACCCGCAGCCGGCAACAAAGCCCGCGGTAGCGAAAACGTCCCAGGACGTCTTGCTCCCGCCGGGAGGAGGTAGGACCCATGTTCGAAGAAATGGTGGTTTCCAGTCCGAATCCGAAGAAGACCAACAAGCCTTGGACGGTCTTCCTCTCGATGCTATTTCAGCTCGCCTTTTTGGGGATCCTGATCCTCATTCCGCTGATTTACACCGAGGCGCTTCCGAAGACCATGATGGCGACGATGCTCACCGCGCCTCCGCCTCCGCCGCCACCACCGCCCCCTCCTGCTGCTGTTCAGGTGGTCCACGTCAGGCCGCAGGCCCACTTGATGGATGCTGGCAAGCTGATGGCGCCGAAGGTCATCCCCAAGGACGTCAAGATTATTAAGGAAGACGCCGAGCCCGATATGGCTACCGGCATGACCGGTGGAGTCCCGGGCGGCGTTGCCGGTGGCTCCATGGGCGGTGTCCTCGGTGGCGTCATCGGAGGCATGGGCGGAGCGCCGCCCCCACCGAGGCCGAGGCAGACCGGTCCGCTCCGCGTGGGCGGCAATGTTCAGGCAGCGCGCATCATAAACCGTGTTCAGCCGGTTTATCCGCCGCTGGCGCGCCAGACCCGCATCTCCGGCACCGTGCGTCTGCACGCCATCATCGGCAAGGACGGCACGATTCAGCAGCTCGAAGTCATGAACGGCCATCCGTTGCTGCAGCAGGCCGCGCTGGATGCCGTGCGTCAGTGGCGCTATCAGCCGACTTTGCTCAATGGCGATCCCGTGGAAGTTGACACGACCATTGACGTGATTTTTTCTCTCAACCAGTAGTACGGGCTGGCGTGCCGGTCGTGGGACAGGCGCGCCATTCCGCGTTGCAATTTCAGCAAACACTCTCGTTGATCCCCGGCCCGGTCGGGGGTCACTTGAAACTTAAGGAGCAAACGAATGGTAGCCACCTTGTATGTGTTTTTCGCCTTCCTGCTGCAGCAGCCCAGTACTTGGGACCTGCGCAGTATGTTGGGCTCGATGAGTAAGTTGGCGTTAGCAGTCGTCTTCATCCTCTTCGTTCTTTCCATCTATTCCTTCGGCGTGATGATTGACCGCGCGCTGATGTACAGCGCGGCGCGCAAGCAATCGCGCGTCTTCGTTCAGCAGGTTGCCGGTGCCCTCAAGGAAGGCAAGCTCGACGAAGCCATCGCCATTGCTGAGCGCAATAAGAAGAGCCACATCGCCAAGGTTGTGGCGACCGGCCTCTCCGAGTTTCAGTCCGCCTCTCAGCAAGTCTCCGACTCCGACGTCATCGACGCCGCCAAGCGCGGTCTCGAGCGCTCCGTCGCCATCGTCCACGCCGAAATGAAGCGCGGCCTCTCGGCCCTCGCCACCATCGGTTCGACCGCGCCGTTCGTCGGCCTCTTCGGCACCGTCGTCGGCATCTTGAACGCGTTTAAAGGCATCGAGTCGAACAAGGCCACTGGTCTGTCGGCCGTCGCCGGCGGTATCGCGGAAGCGCTCGTCACCACCGCTTTCGGCTTGCTCGTCGCCGTCCCCGCCGTCTGGGCTTACAACTACTTCACCAATAAAGTGGAAGCCTTCGACGTGGAGATGGACAACTCCTCCATGGAGCTCATCAACTACTTCATCTTGCGCCGCGGCGCCAAGAAGTAACCTGTCATGGCCTACAAGCCACAAGCCGGACCCCAGATGGCGGCCCCCAACGTGATTCCTATGGCCGACATCATGCTCGTGCTGCTGATCATCTTCATGGTGGTCACGCCCATGTTGCAGAAGGGCCAATCGGTGGACATGGTGCGGACCGACAACCCCCGGGACATGCAGGACGCGGACAAGGACGACGCCATCATCGTCGCCATCACCCGCGACGGCAAAATCTACCTTGGCAACACTCAGATGCCCAAGGAAGATCTCACCGGTCAGATCAAGGATCGCATCTCCACGCGTCTTGACAAGACCGTTTACGTCAAGAGCGATGCTCGCGCGAAGTACGGCGAAGTCGTCGCCGTCGTCGATGAGATTCGCTCTGCCGGCGTCGATCAGCTCGGTCTGCTCACCGAGAAAAACCAGAAGAATGGTCCTCCTCCTCCGCCTCCCGCGGATTGAGGACCGTAGTACCTGTTTGCACCGTTCGTTTGCTGATCTTTTGAAGCGCCGCGCCGGATCCCACCCGGCGCGGTTTTATGGCCTGCGGAGACGCTCTGCCTCAGGCCCACAGGAGACTCGCTATGGGGATGGATGTAGGAGGGGAATCCGGCGGAGCGATGGCGACGCCCAACGTCGTCCCGCTCATCGACATTTTGTTGGTGCTGATCATTATTTTCATGGTCATCACCCCGCTCACGCCGAAGGGTTTGGACACGCTCGTCCCTCAGCCTTCGCCGAACCAGCAGCAAAACGTCGAGCTTGAAAACAAGACCGTTGTCGTCCAGGTGAACATGAACGGCAAGCTCAAGATCAATAACGAAGACACTACTTGGGACGGCCTCGGTCCTCGCATGGAGGCCATCTTCAAGGAGCGCGCCGAGAAAATTGCTTTCGTCAAAGGCGACAACGATGTACTGTTCATGGACGTCGCCCGCGCCATCGATATCATGCGCGGCGCCGGGATTGACAAGATTGGTTTGATCACCGCCAAGCTCGAAGCCGGTCAATAGTTTTTCGCAGGTCTGTAGGGGTGGGGCTTGCCCCGTCCGTTTTCGCAGATTGTGAGAGTCCTCCTCGCGGGGCATTTGCCCGAAATGGTGACTCCGACCCGGTCGGAGTCACCAAAAACGAGGTGGATCATGGGAATGTTCGTTGGCGGTAAGCGCGGGATCGTCTCGGATATGAATGTCGTTCCGTTGATCGATATCCTGCTGGTGCTCCTGGTGATCTTTATGATCATTCCGGCGCACTATAAGGGGCTGGACGTGCAGGTTCCCCAGCCTCCCACGGACAATGTCGTGGCCCCTCCGCCTGCCTCGGTTGTTGTTGTTCAAGTGCTGGCGGACGGGACGCTGCGGATGAATCAGGAGCCGGTGAGTTGGGACCGGCTCGGCGCGCGGATTGAAGAAGTTTTCAAGCTGCGTGCGGTTCGCGTCGCATTTATTCGCGGCGATGCACCGGTCGAATTTGGTGTGGTGGCCAAAGTGATCGATGCCTTGCACACCTCGGGGATTGCGTCAGTTGGCCTGCTGACGCCTGATCTGGAAAAGGGCCTCTAACAGTTCTAAAATGCCCCTCGCAGGGCGGACGTGAATATCCGGGCGCTGGCCCCGGCAATCTTGGGGTCACGCGCACAGCAGGGATGGATGCTTCGATGACTCATGCATCTTCGGTTCGAACGGCTCGGCGGGCTTCGGCCTTCGCGGCGCTCTTGCTCCTCGCCGCAGGCCTCTCCGGCTGCAACAAATTGAAGGCTCGCGATCTCCTCAATAAGGGTGTCGCCGCCTACAAGAACGGCCAGTACGACACGGCCATCGAGGATTTCAAGCAGGCCAAAGAGCTCGATCCTGGTCTGATGAACGCCCGCCTCTATCTGGCCACCGCTTACGCCAGCCAGTACATTCCCGGTGCTCCTTCCGAGCAGAATGTGCGCCTCGGCACCCAGGCCGTCAATGAATTCAAGGAAGTTTTGCAAATCGATCCCAACAATCTGAGCGCTATCGACGGCATCGGCTCCATCCTCTTCCAGATGGCCGGCACTCCCTACGATCCCAAAAAATTTGAGGAGTCCAAGTCCTACCATCAGAAGCACATCGAGTTGAAGCCCAATGACCCTGAGCCCTACTACTGGATCGGCGTCATCGATTGGACCCTGGCCTTCCGTGCCAATGGTGAGTTGCGCGCGGCTTACAACCGCGAGCACGTCAATAAGCAGGTGAGGGATACCGATCCCCTTCCCCCCGCTCTGCGCAACGAATACACTGGAAAGTTCGGTCCGCTCGTCGAAGAAGGTATCGCCGACCTCCAGAAAGCCATTCAGATCCGGCCCGATTATGACGACGCCATGGCCTACTTGAACCTCCTCTATCGCCGCAAGGCCGATATGGTGGAGTCCGCCGATGAGCGCGCCGCCCTCCTCAAGCAAGCCGACGATCTCGTCGACAAGGTCAAGGAGATCAAGCAGAAGCGCGCCGAGCAGCCCCAGCAAATCAGCTGAGCCCGGTCCGCGAATCTCCTGTAGTGAATCGGTTTTATCTCTAGGGCGTCCCTCTAGCCTGACTAGGCTAGGGGACGCCCTTTCCTTCTGCTCCGTGTCCTCTGTGAGCTCTGTGTTAAGCGTTTTTCATCGAGGAAGGATCACGTGTAATAGCCATTTCCAGGTAACCGCAAAACGCATTCGCCAGTTGCATCTGCCGCGGCGTTCTGCATTCCGGCTCGAAGAGCTTTGGGCTGCCGACCAAAATCACTGTCGTCATCGCCCGGGATGTTGCTACATTCAGCCGGTTCAAGCTGTACAAAAACTCCATCCCGCGCGGCGCATCCTCCGGCGACGACGTCGTTAGCGAATAAATTACCACCGGGGCTTCCTGCCCTTGAAATTTGTCCACCGTCCCAATGCGCATCTTCGGCAGCCGTGCAGACAAATCCGCAACCTGCGCGTTGTAGGGCGCTACAATCAAAATGTCTTCTTCCTTCAAGCTCCGTGGATTTCCAGCGCTCCGAAACCACTTTACCTCCGGCTTCAGCAATCCCTCCACGATCCGCGCCACCACCTCCGCTTCTTCCGCGCTCGAATTGCGATTCCCTTCATGTTCCACCGGAACAATCCACAATCCTGCCCCATCAAGCCACTTGTGACCTTCGAGCACCCTGCTCAGCGAAATCGGATGCGAACGCAACTTCGCATCGTAGAAAAATTCCGAGGTGTATTGGCAAACTTTCGGATGCAGTCTCCACGTTTCCGGCAGCAGAAATCCCAAGTCCGCCGGAATCGTCTTCCGTCCATTCAGGAGGTGTTCCAGCGCCGACTTCTCCGCCCCATCCGGATGGCTTCCTTTCGTCGGCCGCTCCAGTTGTTGCGGATCGCCCAGCAACACTAGCTTCTTTCCTGCTTGCGAGACCGCTAGCACATCCGCCAGCGACATCTGCCCCGCTTCGTCGATGAACAGCGCGTCCACTGCCTCGAAAGCCGCTTCCGGCGACCACAGCCACGATGTGCCGCCTACAACGTTCGACTTGCCGGTCCTCAGTGCTCTCCACGCCTCTTCGTTGTCCTCTCTTGCAACAGCCACTCCTTCGCTTTCCTCTCCTTCATTGTCCCGATGCAGACACCGCACTTCCTTTATGTTCTTTTCACTCGCGGCCTCCACGACATCGTCGAGCAGCTTGCGGAT
>WNFQ01002431.1_pt1 | contig 13466 bp, 10 predicted proteins | sample 5400171 | NCBI WGS metagenome assembly WNFQ01 (sample SAMN13153356, study PRJNA577476) | soil metagenome | isolation source: 20 cm soil under Madrone tree | place: USA:California | collected 2016-06-14
GACCTGGAAGGACCTCACGGACAACGTGAATGCGATGGCTGCCAATCTCACCGGTCAGGTGCGCGCGATCGCGGAGGTCGCCACCGCCGTAACCCAGGGTGATCTCACGCGCTCGATCACGGTAGAGGCGATGGGCGAGGTCGCGGCGTTGAAGGACAACGTCAACGAGATGATCCACAACCTCAAGGAGACCACGCTCAAGAACGACGAGCAGGACTGGCTCAAGACCAATCTGGCGAAGTTCTCCCGCATGCTGCAGGGGCAGGGCGACCTGGTCGGCGCCTCGCAGCTGGTGCTCTCAGAGCTCGCCCCGCTGGTCGACGCGCAACAAGGCGTGCTGTACGCGCAGTCGCCGCACGGCGGCGACCGGTGTCTGGAGATGATGGCCAGCTACGCGTCGGGCCCCGACGGACATCTCGCCAAGGTAGTGCGGATCGGGGAGGGGCTGGTCGGTCAGTGCGCCGTCGAGAAGAAACGCGTTCTGCTCGAGGATGTGCCGCAGGACTACATCCGCATCGGCTCATCGCTGGGCTCGGCTGTGCCCCTGAACATCGTCATCCTGCCGGTGCTGTTCGAAGGCGACGTGAAGGCCGTGCTGGAGCTCGCCTCGATCAAGAGGTTCAACGCCACGCGCCTTTCCTTCCTCGATCAACTCGCTGAGAGCCTCGGCATCGTGCTCAATACGATCGAGGCGAACAGCCGCACCCGGGAGCTGCTGGCGCAATCGCAATCCCTCACCAAGGAGCTGCAAAAGCAGCAGGAGGAACTCAAGCAGACCAACGACCGCCTCGGCCAGCAGGCCGAAAATCTGCAGAAGTCCGAGAGCCTGCTGAAGACGCAGCGCGGGGAGTTGCGTCGGGCAAACGACGAGCTGCAGCACAAGGCGCAGCTGCTCTCCGAGCAGATGAGGCAGGTCGAGTACAAGAACCAGGAGATCGAGCTGGCCAAGGCGGCACTCGAGGAAAAGGCCGAGCAGCTGGCGCTGAGCTCGCGCTACAAGTCGGAGTTTCTCGCGAACATGTCGCACGAGCTGCGAACGCCGCTGAACAGCCTGCTGATCCTGGCCAAGCTGCTCGCGGACAACGCCGGCGACAACCTGACGCCGAAGCAGATCGACTATGCGCAAACCATCTACGCCGCGGGAGCGGATCTGCTTGCGTTGATCAGCGACATCCTCGATCTGGCGAAGATCGAGTCGGGGACCGTGACGCTGAACTTCGGGCCGCTGCGCCTCACGGACCTGCGGGGCTACGTCGATCGGACCTTCCGGCCGACCGCGCTGGAGCAGAATCTCGATTTCACCATCAGCATCGATCCGCGGCTGCCCACGGTGATCGAGACCGACGAGAAGCGCCTGCAACAGATTCTGAAGAACCTGCTGTCGAACGCCTTCAAGTTCACCGCCAAGGGCTCTGTAGGGCTGCGAATCGTGCCCGCCGAGACCGGCTGGTCGGCGGGCCGCGCGCAGCTGGACGCGGCCGCACAGGTGATCGCCTTCGTGGTCGCGGACAGCGGCGTCGGTATCCCCGCGAACAAACAGAAGGTCATCTTCGAGGCCTTCCAGCAGGCGGACGGTACTACCAGCCGTCGTTACGGTGGCACGGGTCTCGGGCTGTCGATCAGCCGGGAGCTGACGGGGCTGCTCGGGGGCGAGATCACGGTCAAGAGTGTTCCCGGTACGGGCAGCACCTTCGTACTGTATCTGCCCCTGCCGAAGGATGCGGCCGTGGGCAGGTCACCGCCTGCAGCCATGGACGCGGAAACGACGGCGCTCCAGGTGCGGGCCGCGCAGGACACCCCGCAGCCGCCGCGCGCCGAGCTGGCGGTTACGCGGCTGCCTCAGACCGAGGACCACGACCGGCGACGGGAAGTGGAGCCGGGGCTGGCGAACAGAAAGGTCCTGATTGTCGACGACGACGTGCGCAACGTGTTCGCGTTGACCGGCGCTCTGGAGCACTGCGGCATGACAGTCCTCAACGCCGAGGGCGGGAAGGAAGGTCTCGAGATCCTGAAGAGCGTCCCGGACATTGATATGGTGCTGATGGACATCATGATGCCCGAGCTCGACGGCTACGACACGATCCGAATGATCCGGGGATACGAGCAGTTCAGGAACTTGCCGATCATCGCGGTGACCGCGAAAGCGATGAAAGGGGATCGCGAGAAATGCCTCGACGCGGGCGCGTCGGACTACATCGCGAAGCCGGTCAACGTCGAACAGCTGACCTCATTGTTGCGCCTGTGGCTGAACCAGTAGCGATGAGCGCTCTGACCGACTCACCTTGCGCAAATATACTCGTCGTCGATGACGAGCCGCACAACCTCAAGGCGATGCAGGGGCTGTTGTGTGCACCGGACCGCAACGTGGTGACCGCGGCCTCCGGCAGGGAGGCCCTGCGCTGCATCCTGCGAGCCACCTTCGCGCTCGTCCTGCTGGACGTGCGCATGCCTGAGATGGACGGGTTCGAAACCGCCGCCCTGATCCGCAAACTCAAGCGCTCGCGGCACACTCCCATCGTGTTCCTGACTGCGGCGGGCGAGCACACGGAATGGGTGCTGCGGGGCTATGAGGTCGGTGCGGTCGACTACATCCTCAAGCCCGTGGACCCCGAGGTGTTGAAGTCCAAGGTGGCGGTTTTCGTCGACGTCAACAACAGGAGCACCGACCTCGCAACGCAGCTGCTTGCGCATCGGAGTACGCAACGCGACTTGCTCAGGGCGAAAGACGACCTCGAGATCAAGATCCGCGAGCGCACGGCGAGCCTGATCTCGGCCCACGACCGGCTGCGCAGGGAAATGCAGATGCGTGAGCGCGCCGACGCGGAGTTGCTCGTGGCCAAGCAGGCAGCCGAGCAGGCGAATCGGGCGAAGTCCGAGTTCCTGGCCAACATGAGCCACGAGATTCGCACGCCGATGAACGCGATCATCGGCCTGACGCAGGTTGCGCTGCAGACGCAGCTCACCGCGGAGCAGCGCGAATGCCTGGAGGTGGTTCGGGCCTCGGGCGAGTCGTTGCTCGCCATCGTCAATGACGTTCTCGACCTCTCCAAGATCGAAGCCGGGCACCTGACGGTGGAGAGGATTCCGTTTTCGCTCAGGGAATGCATCGACGATGCCATGAAGACGCTGGTCATCGAGGCAAGCGCCAAGCGGCTCGATCTCTCATGGGGAGTTGCGCCGGAGACACCGGATGCGCTGCTCGGCGATCCGCTGAGGCTGCGCCAGATCGTGCTGAATCTGGTAGGCAACGCCATCAAGTTCACGCAACAGGGCAGCGTCATCGTGCGCGTCCGGCCGGAACCTTGTGCGGACGGAGATCTATGCTGCCATTTCTCGGTGCGTGATACCGGAGTCGGGATTGCCGTCGAGAAGCAGGCGGTCATCTTCTCGCCTTTTCAGCAGGTGGATGCCTCTACAACGCGGCACTATGGCGGCACCGGGCTGGGACTCACCATCTCGGCCCGTCTCGTGGACAGGATGCGGGGCCGGATCTGGCTCGAGAGCACGCCGGGCAAGGGAAGTACCTTTCATTTCACAGTGCGCTTCGGGTTGGCGGATCGCGCGGCTGAGGCGCCCATCCGTCGTGGCACGCCGCCCGTGCCGACTCGTGCCCAGCAACGCCCTGACGCGCCGAAACTGGCCGTGCTGCTGGTGGAAGACAATTCCGTGAACCGCAGACTTGCCCAGATCGTGCTGGCGCGATATGGACACACGATCACGGCGGTCGAGAGCGGGGCCGCTGCGCTGCAGGCACTGCAACACGGCCGCTTCGATCTCGTGCTGATGGATGTGCAGATGCCCGGGATGGACGGGATCGACACCACCCGCGCGATTCGCCAAGCTGAGCAGCGCGGCGGGCGACACATACCGATCATCGCGCTGACCGCCCATGCCATGGCCGGGGACCGCGAGCGCTGTCTGGGCGCGGGAATGGACGGCTATCTGGTCAAGCCGATCCGGCCGGCAGCGCTGCTCGATGCGGTCGAGCGACTCGGCCTCGAACCTGAGCAAGCGGGCGGCTTAGGCGATGCGGAGTCGGCCGGGGGGGCGGGCCTGCTCGAGCAGGTCGGCGGTGACCCGCGGCTGCTCGCAGAGATAGCCGAATTGTTCGCGCGCGAGTCCGCCCGACACATGATCGGCCTGCGGAAAGCGCTTGAGAGTGATGATCCTGAGGACTTCAGCCGCGCCGTGCACACGCTGCGCGGGATGCTGCGCAGTGTTCGCGCGACGGCAGCCGAGCAGTTGGCGGCGAGCCTGCAATCGCTCGATCCACAGCAGCAGCAGGAGCAGGCGCGCGCGACCTGCGAGCTCCTGGAACAGGCGGTGAGCTCGTTCAGGGAGCGACTCGTCGGCCTGGTCGAGGCACCCGATGGCGGCGCGCGAACGCCGCGCGAGCGGTCACGTATCCTGATCGAAGCGGTCTCAGGGGCCGCCGGCCTGGCCACCGAGCGTGCGCCGGCCGATGGGTCATAAGAACCATCCGCGTAGGTGATTTCTGTCGCATCGGGTCTGGTATTCGTCGGGTTTGGTATTCATCTGGTCGTGGGGCCATGGTGTACCGGATTGCAACCGAGCGCGACTACCTGAGGGCGGACCTTTTCAACCGGGAAACCGCTGAGGAGTCGCGGGAGTTTTTTGACGCGGTCGCCGACTGTGCGACGCGGCATCAGCGCTCCTGCATCCTCATCTCGGTGCATTCCTCCAGTCCGATGTTCACCGTGGAGCGGTCCGGATTTCTCACGCGATTCACGAACGCCGGCGTCGATCCTGCGCACAAGATCGCCCTGATCGCGGACGACCAGGAGCTGGATCACTCGCATGAGTATTTCGTGCTGCTCGGTCGACTGCACGGAATCAACGTGCGCCACTTTCGCGACGAGCCGTCGGCACTGCAATGGTTCAGGGGCGCGCAATGAGACGCACAACTCCCTACGCACATGACCAGCATCCTGGTCTTTGACGCTAACTCGGTCAGCCGCCGTTTCGTCGCCGCGCTGCTGCGCAACCACGGCAACTGCGTGCTCGACGTCGGCGACGCGGATGAAGCCCTGAGGCTCGTGCGGCTGGAGCAGCCCGACCTCATGATCGTCGACATCGCTACGCCCGACATCGACGGATGCAAACTCGTGGTACAGATGCGCTGCGACCCGACCCTGCCGCAGCCGCGCGTGTTGATGCGCGCGGTCGCAAGCGTCGAAGCCGAAGCGCGCGCGCTGGCACATGCCTTTGGCGCCTCATTCGTGATCAAGCCGACGAATCCTGAGTTGCTGCTCGCGACCGTCAGCGCCACTCTTGGCGAACCGGCGCCGCAGGCGCGGGGGGCGGAGGCGAACCACGAGTCGGTCGACACGCTGGTGCAGCCTATCGCCAGGCTGCTGCGGCGCGTGGCGGAGCGCAGCGCGCAGCTCGAAGTGGCTCGGACGGCGCTTGATCTCGAGATCAAGAAGCGAATCTGGGCGGAGCACGACCTGATGCACGCCAACCGACGGCTGCACGATCAGGCCATGCGAGACGCAGTGACCGGCCTGTACAACCGCGGCTTCCTCGAGGAATCGCTGGCCCGCGAGAAAGTGCGCGCCAAGCGCCACGGCCATACCCTCGCCCTCATGTTGATCGGCGTCGATCATTTCAGGGAATTCAACGACACGCTCGGACACGGCGCGGGTGATGCGATCCTGCGGTCCGTCGGCCGGTGCGTGGCGTCGCTGTCGCGCGGCGAAGACCTCGCCGCGCGCTACGACGGCGACATATTCGCCCTGATGATGGCGAACGCGTCGCGGCAGATCGTGTGGCAGCGCGCGGATCTGATTCGCGAGCGAGCGCGCAGTCTGGAGATCGGAGACGACGCACAGCAACTCGGACCGATCACCCTATCGGTGGGAATTGCAATCTTTCCCGAGCACGGCGCCAGCACCGAGGCGGTTCTGCAGGCCGCCGACCGGGCCTTGGTCATGTCCAAGCGAGCCGGGCGCAATGGCGTCGCAATGGGAGAGGCGATCGGCTTGGAGGCCGTTGCGCAGGCTCAGTGACCTCGAGATGTAGATCATAAGCCACTGATTCCATGGCCTTCCCTGCGGGATGGGCCAGGGCGGTTGCGGGGGAGACATTCTCGGTAAAATGACCGCTTGGAAGGAATATTGAGCCGGCGATCGGAGCCGGAACGGGGTTGAATGACCAGCCGGGCGAAAGCCACGATCCGGACCACCGTGCGACGAGCCGCGGCGAAGATTCTGAGCGATTACCAACCCCCACGCTTAGCGCACTCGGACGAGCTGTTGCAAGAACTGGACGTCGCGCTGGAGCGGGGCGGCGTGGATGGTGAATGGGGGGCATTCACCCTGGACATAGCCGGGGCACTTCGATCGAGCGGCGCGGATCGGTTCCTGCGGTTGCGACCCATAGCCAAGACACTGCATCCGAGGATCCGCAGTCACACGCGCGGATATCTGAAGTACCTGCTTCAGTCCAAGCGGTTTTCTGCAGCGCTGCACAAAGCTCTCACCGAATCTCCGGTCGGCCAGCCGCTCCTGAACCCGCAATACCCCTTGAGCAGCCCGCTGCTCGTGCAGCATGGATATCATCTGATCAGGCTTCTGGAAGCCACGAGTCTGGATCTGAGCGTGCTCCGATTGGTCGTTGACTTCGGCGCAGGCTACGGCAGTTTCTTTCGCCTGCTGCGTAATCTGGGCTACGCACGGCGATACATTATTTGCGATCTTCCCGTGATGTGCGCGCTACAGCGTTTCTATTTACGTAACGTATTTCCTACTGAACCAGGCGCGCAGCCGCCGGCGAATCTGCAGTGGGTTTCAAGCGAGACGCCTGAAGCCCTGCGGCGAGAGACGGCGCAACACAGTCCCTCGCTCTTCATCGCCACCTGGTCGCTCAGCGAAACACCGCCCAGTGTGCGAGAGGCGATCGCAGCGGCTCTCGGCGGATTTTCCTATATCCTGTGCGCCTACCAGCGCGTTTTCGGCGACTATAACAATGTGCAGTATTTCGAAGCCCTGCAGAAAGGGTTGCCGCAATTCGATTGGCAACATGGCGAATGTCCCGTGTATAGAAACAACTTCTATTTGATCGGACAACGCAGGCTGACAGAACCTCGTGGATGAAAGGCCCACGCGCAGCGGCGCCGCATGCGGAGTCGAATCGCGAGCTCAGGCTCAGGAGTCGTCATCGATGCCCGGGCCGGCCCTGCAGCCGATCGTATTCCTGTTCTGTCGGCTCGGCGATATGGTGATGCTCACCCCATTGCTGAATCTGCTGCACCAGCGGTATCGGCGTCCCTGTCGGGTGATCGGTACCGGCTCGTGGACGCCGGCGGTCTACACGGGCAATCCGGACGTCTCTGAGGTCTGGTCATTCCACCGCCACGTTCCGTTTGTCCTGGCAGGCGGCTGGCCGGCGCTGCGGCGCGCTCTACGGGACACTCACCCAGGTCCGATCTATGTCTGCGAGCCCCATTACCGGCAGTTGCCGCGAATACGCCGCATGCTGAAGATGAGTGGCGTCGATCCGCACCGCTGCGAGTATCTTTTCGACGAGCCCGGTTCGACGCGCGGGAACCTGGTCGATCTGTTCGTGCGATTCGGCACGCGCACGCCGCCGGTGCTGCGCGCCGCGGACTATCCGCCGCCACCCTCGATCGGCGGGCCGCGAGTTTACGTGCTCGACAGCGAGCGTGCCGAACGGGATGCATGGTTGAGGGCCCAGGGCTGGTACGGTCGCGAACTCATCCTCATCCAGCCCGGCAATCATCGCACCATGGGGCCGCGACGGGCACGCTGGCGGCGTCTCAATACCGACGACAAATGGTGGCCTCTGGAGCGCTGGGCGGCGTTGTTGCAGCGGGTGCGCGAGTACCGCGAGCATGCGTTGCTCGTACTGAACGGATCCGTGCAAGAAGTTCCGATGTTGGAAGAACTGCGCGCGGCAGCAAAGCTGCCCGAAGTGACTGTGGTGGCAAACAACCTCCGGCAGCTGTTCGCGCTCTGCGAAGTCGCGCACAGCATGATCTCGGTCGACACCGGTCCGGCGCACGCTGCCGGCGCACTCGGCCTGCCGCTGGTGGTGCTGTTCGGGGCCCAGCCGTCGTTGGATTGGCTGCCGCGCAGCCCGTCCGGATCACCCGTGCTGGGTGTCGGCGGGCCGCCGCACTCGACGCGGGCGGATCAGGTGTCAGTGGATACCGTGTTCGCGGCTTGGCGCGCGGTGGTTCAGAAAGTGTCACCGGTCGTGCAGGACTCCCCAGCTGCGGTGAGTTGAATTTCCCCACGCCCTGGTCACTTGTCGATTTTCAGCCCGAGCTGCAGAGTGTTGGTCCGCTGCTCTGCGGTCAATTCGGAGTCGAGGCTGTTTTCCATTTCAAGCAAAGGTAGCTCTTGCTGAGCGAGCCCCTGAATGTCTCCGGCAACGCCCACGAGCTCGGCGACGCCACTCTGGAGCTGTTTCTCGCGACGCGCCCAGCGCTGAAGAGTCTGGCTCTTTTCCGCTTCCAGCTCCTGGCGCATGTGGTGGAAGGCGCTGTACATCGCTTTGAGCTTGTGAGCGAACTGGGAGGAGGTGAGGTAATCGTACACGGCTTCCATCTTCTCGCCCTTGCCAGCGGAAATGAGGCGTTGCTTGTGCACATCGAGCAGGCTCAAGCGAAGAACGTTCGCAAGCTGCAGGGCTGTGGTCCAAGAGGTGACCCACACCTCTTCGTAGAGGCCGAACAGCTGGCCGGGCTCCCATTCCCTGGGGAACGCGGTGCCGATGCTCACGAGCACGCCCACGTCCGCCCCGCACCTGCCCACGTCATCCTTCAGCTTCCCGACCCACTGTGCGCTCCAGTCCTTGGCGCGCTTGGCCTCCCAGAGGAGAATCCCGGCGGTCTGGCCACCGCGAGTCATTACTCGTTGGATGACATCGCCGCCGCGGGCGCCCTTGCGTACTTCCTCAATCACATCCAGGGGGAAGGCCTCTTCGAGGTCCTCCTGCAGTGTCAATTCCAGCACCTCGCCCTGCAGCTGCTGCGAGCTCTGGTTGCCTTTTCGCTGCGCCTCGACTAACTGGGCGTTCATGTCGTCCAGGCGCTTCTTGAGTTCCGCTTGTTCAAGCTCCGCGCGCTCGCGCTCCTGGGTACGCACTCGGACTTCGAGCTCGGCGCGCCCGGCGTCGAGCTTTCGGGCCACCTCGATCTCGAAGGCTGCGGCGCGATCATGCAGTACCGATTTTTCCTTGCGCAGTGCGAGCTCCGCCAGGCGTAATTCAGCGACCTGCTGGCCTTTCTGCGCGAGCTCCTGTTCGAGCGCCTGGCGGTCCGCCGCGAACAGGCTTTGGGCCCTGGCATGGGCCTCGTTAGCGATACGGCTGAGAGCTTCCGCCTGCTTCGCGCCCTGCTCCTTCAATAGCTGCTGCAGCTGGGCGTTCTCAGTGCGGAGAGTCTTGTCCCGCTGCGCAGCGAGCTGCTGGGCGCGCGCGTCGGCCGCAGCTCGCTCGGCTTCGCGCACTGCCACGAGCGCCCCTTCGGTGGATTGCTCGAACTTCTCCAGGGCCTGCCGCGCAAAGCCTTCCTGCAGGCTGAACTTCGCCTCGCACTTTGGGCAGGTGACCGGTGTGCGAGGAGACAGGAGCAGCCGATGAGCGGCTTCCGATTCTGTTGACACGTCAGACCTACCCCAGCTGCTCGCCCCTCAGCGCCGTTGTCGCGACGATCAAGATAACCGACTACCCCCCAAGAAATCAGCCATCATCGATCCCGCTCAACCAGCAGTCATCCAGAATCTAAGTATATGATTCTATGGCGCTCCCTACGGGACTCGAACCCGTCCCTAGTGGATGTCGTTGGTCCGCGCGTGCGCCTGCCCCGCCTTCTCTCCAGGCTTCATGAACTTGACCAGCACGCGCTGACCTATGAGGAAGGGCGCGCCATCGGCCGAAACCACGACCTCCACCACGCGCTCGTCACTGGCCTCGTTGGCGGCATCGGATTTCAGCTTGCGCGCGCCGAACGTGGCAGCAATGCGAATGACGTGTCCGACGGCGAGCCTGGAAGGGTCGGCCTCCGGAACGATCTCGGCCTCCTGGCCGATGCGTACGTCGGGTATGGCGGTCTCGACGATTTCGGCACGGATGATGTGCGGTGCCGCTGGCGCAAGATCAAACATCACGGAAACGTTGAGCGTTGAAGCGCCCGCGCCGGGATTGGCATAGCGGCGGATGATCTTGCCGTCCATCGGCGCGCGGATAATGGTCAGGTCCCGGTTGTATGCGGCCTGTGCCAGTTGCGCCTGCGCCGTCTGCACGGCAGAACGCTGGACACTGAGCTGCGCCTCAGCGGTGGCGAGAGAATCAGCGGCTTGGTCGAGCTGCTGCTGGGTGACGAGGCCAGATGGAGTCAGTTTCCTCAGGCGCTCGTACTCGCGTCGCGCCGTCTGAACGCTGATCTGCGTCAGCGACAGCGTGCTCCGAGCCTGCGCCACTGCGGCCTCGGCGCTGTTGACGGCGAGAGTCGCATCATCGTCCTCCTGACGCGCCAGGATCTGCCCTTTCCTGACGGAATCGCCTTCCTGTACCAGAACTTCCTTGATCACACCGGCGCGCCGGGCCGCGACTTCGACCACACCACCTTCGATATCGACCTTGCCGTTGGCGATCGTGGCATAGGGCGATGCCGGCGGCGGAACGGCCCCCGTCTTGCCCGCCGTGCCGTCCGCCCAACCGGCATGGCACGCGCTCAGCGACAGCCCGGCCACTGCGGACAACATCAGGACCACAGGCCTGTGCGGCACGAGTGTGCGGGTCACGTGTACGGTCCGGGCAAAGGCGTGGGCCCTACGATAGCGGAGGCTGCGAGACCATCTGGTCGCTGAGGATCTTCCCGTCTTCCAGGTGAATGATGCGGTCGGCGTGGGCTTCCAGGCGCGGATCGTGCGTCACGACGACGATCGCCGCGCCGCGCTCCCGGGCTGCGTGATGGAGCAATTCGATTACGACCTTGCCGTTTGCGGAATCGAGTGCCGAGGTTGGCTCGTCGGCAAAAATCAGCGCCGGCGACTTGGCAAGGGCACGGGCGATCGCGACGCGCTGCTTTTCGCCGCCGGAGAGCTCCGCGGGCAGTTGCCGCAGACGTTGGCCGAGTCCAACGGCTCTCAGCGCGGCCGTGGCGCGCGTCCATGATTCGCGCTTTCCCATCCTGCAGTACTTGAGTACCTGCACGACCTGCTCAGTTGCGTCGAGTGCGGGGAACAGGTTGAAGCCCTGGAAAATGAATCCGCAGTGATCGAGACGGAATTTGTCGATCCGGCCGTCGCTCTTCTTCCACAGACTCTCGCCGAGGGCTACCACCTCGCCCTCGTCGGGCCGCATCAGGCCCGACAGGGCGGCGATCAGTGTCGACTTTCCCGAGCCCGACGGCCCCATCACCATGGTGACCTGGCCGTGATAGGCGTTGAAGTCGACATTCTTCAGCACAACCTGGCGGATTTTACCGATCCGGTAGGCCTTGCTCAGGCCCCTGGCATCCAGGGCGAGCGGACTCACCGGAGCAAGTCCGCGGGTTGACTTTTTCTCAGGACACCCAACGACAGGGCGCCCGACATCATGGCGATGACCAGCAGCGCGACGGCCACCGGCACATCGATGAACAGCGGGAAATCCAGGGGCACGCCCGAAGCCTTGGATAGGATCCAAACCAGGCTGGTCAGCAGCGCAGTGAGCAAAAGCCCCGCAACGCCGACCCACAGGCTCAGCTCCATGACGATCAGACGCAGACTCCACATCGAGACACCGAGCGCGCGCAGACTGGCGAACTCCTTGATGTTACCCAGAATCGCGCCCTGCAAGGTCTGCCAGGTGATGACCACGCCGATGAAAGCGCCCACGACGACGGCGAAGCCGATCATGATGGCAATGCCGCCTTCCTTGAGCATCGACTTCTGGCTCGCCTTGGACAGCTCCTCGCGCGACCAGGCCTTGTACTGTCCCTTCGACAGCGCATTCAGTTCAGCGGCGACTTGCAATGCACGCGCCGGGTGTTTGATCTTGACCATCAGCGGCCCGACGCGCGGACCGTCGTTGTCGAGATGCAGTAGCTTGGCCGTCTGCGGCGAGACGAAGACCGTGGCATTGAACATCGATGGATAGCCGCTCGTCGTGTCACGCACCCAGACGGCAGAGCCGTTGATCTTTGCGCTGTCGCCCACCCGGACGCCCAGCTTGCCAAGGCTGGTGCGATCCACGATCACTGCATAGGGCTCCTGCAGGGCCTGGATCAGGTCATCGGTGAAATCGTTGGGCAGCGTCACGGCGCCCCTGATCGGGTTGACGAATACAACCCGCACGCCTTCGCTCTTGGCAGGCCGGCCGTCCTTCGGGAAGTTGGACCAGAAGGCAAAATTGAAATTCAACGCCTGCACCTCGAGTACCTCGGAATGCGCGTAGATTTGTGGGACGATGCGGCGCGGCTGACCGGAATTGTTGGCAAACAGAGTGTTGGCGTCGGGCGGCAGCACCATGACCTCGGCCGGCGAGCGGTCGATGGTCGCGGTGAAACTCTTGCTCATGCCCATAAACATGCCGGTCATCGCCAGCACTAGCAGCCCCGCCACGGACAAGGCGATCACTGCCGCCAGATAACGCCGCCACTCATAGATGAGTGTTGACAGCGCTAACGACACACTGCTACATCCCGAGAAGTTTCGATGTTATTGCGTGTCACTGCCACCCCCTCTTGCGAGGTTGCCTGAGCCCAAAAGTTCCCGTGGGAGTCCCGCCTGCAGGTACGTCGGCTGTTTTGGGTCAAGTGTTAGCAGCGACGGCGCAAGTTTTCCCGGCAGCATGACAGCGAGGCCTTGAGACTGAAGCAGACGGTGTAGTGTCCATAACGACATCAGCTCTGCCGCGCAAACAAGCGCTGGACTCACACTTGACTTCGATCGTTCTTGATTTATCATGATGCATCAAGATATATCATGACGAGGGGTGCTCCATGAGCGCGTTGCGCAAGTTCTCTTCGCAAGCTGAGCCTGAGATTCTGGAGGGGCTGCAGCAAATTGCGGCTCGCGAAGGGCGACAGTTTCAGGCCGTGCTCGGGGACGCGATGCGGGAGTATTTGGCTCGCAAGCGCCATCAGGCTCCGCGACGAAACGTACTCGAGGCTTTTCAGAGCAGCCTCGAGGAGCGAGATGAGCTGTACCGATCGCTGGCCAAATGACGCAATACGTCACGACGGCAGACGCTCTTTTCTTCCACAAAGTACTGATCGCGCGCTACGGCGGCGCTACTGGCATTCGCGACGCCGGAGCGCTCGAATCAGCGCTTCATCGTCCGCAGACCGGTTACTACGACACGATCATCCACGAAGCCGCGGCACTTCTGGAAAGTCTCGTTCAAAACCATCCATCCGTCGACGGCAACAAACGCGTGGGCTTCGCTGTGGTCGATGTCTTCCTGCGAATCAACGGTCACGCGCTCAAGGCCGA
>WNFQ01010092.1_pt1 | contig 13461 bp, 13 predicted proteins | sample 5400171 | NCBI WGS metagenome assembly WNFQ01 (sample SAMN13153356, study PRJNA577476) | soil metagenome | isolation source: 20 cm soil under Madrone tree | place: USA:California | collected 2016-06-14
CAGATCAGGCTATGCAAGCATGTTGAAATGGTCATTAGGGTCAGCGGACAGTTAGCAAACCAAACACGGCCGGACTGGGCCAACATTGGACTCAGCATGGTGAGAGTTTTGCTCCCTGTACGACGCTATTCGATCGATTGTTGGTCGGTGGTCACTGGATGTTTAGATGGACGAGGTATTGTACCTCAAGTTCCACCAGCACCGCGACCTGCGCATGATGCTTCTCAACACGTATCCCAACGAGCTCGTCTATGTTGATCCGACGGACCCGTTCTGGGGAGACGGTGCAGGCATTGGCATGAACGAGCTCGGCAAGTCGCTCATGCGCGTGCGCGAACAGCTACTCGTCGAAGGAGGAATGCGATCGCCAATCCCAATCGCAAGCTGATGGTCAAAAAGAAAAGTTGCGCCTCAGATGAACTTTTCTCTACGACCACATTTTAGGCTTATCCCCCCCCACACACACAGGCTTTTCTCGGGGTTTATATGCTATTTTGTACTTATATCGGGTGTTCTGGCGACGTACACATATTTTTTTGTTCCTTGTACGCTTATACCGGGCATTCGCTGGTTATCACCAATGTACGAAAGTAGACAGAGATAATACCGCTTGTAGCCAATTGGGAAACTATTCCCATTGACTGCCTGCGCTTCCGAGACCGAGTCAGACGTTGGCGCTTCCGGTCGTTCTGACACTTGTGGGCATTTCATTGTAAACCAATTCAGTCGGCTAAATACTGAAATATGATTGGTTGGTTGAGAGCAACTGAATTGGAATACACTCACGATGGTGGGAGTGGATCAAATAAGTTGACAACTATACTGTATTAGATTGATATTTAAGAAAATATGGTCTACTTTATATCATAGTCCGGGCTCGGATAACATTCGTACTGATTTAAAAGGGGTCTTTTTGGTACTGATGTTAAACGACCCCATGTACGAATGTCCACTAAAGGATCTCGAATAATGTGTTTCTTAGGGAATGAAGTCGACCACATGAAAATAGTACTTCAGACTGTGTACTACCAGGTTTTGCTGTGATTGAGTCAAAAATGGGGGAGATATTCTATCTGATTGACTGATGAACGGGTAGGTGCTATCTGGCATGTGTGGTGGATCAGTTACTAGTAGCCTAACAGGCCTGACCCCTTAACTTACAAATTGGACAGTGCCTTTTCGCGTTTCGGCAAGGGGGCTAATGACCCATAAGACCGACCATACATATATCTTTTCTTTGTTTCTTACCATCTGGTGCTAAGATAAGATCCTAGGCTATGGGGCAGCAGGACGTAATGGGTGGGACACGAGTGAGTTGATGCAGCCCGGGACTTGGAGCAGCACGGCAAATGTTTGTGAGGTAGTACACGTGCCCGAACTGGCGCGGCGCGAGGCACCGTCGGGCAAAGCCTGCGGCCCGGGGAGGCTCCGGACCAACTGAATGCACTTGGATCACCGAGTTGCAATCGGGCATTGAACAGAAACAAAACAACTCTTATTCATCTCGAATCCGTGATCTATGCTCCAAATGCATGATGATCACTGAAATGAAGCAAGGAGGACAGAGATGACTCGTAGCAGGACAAAACATACAAGACTAATAGTTCAGAGACGTAAAGGGTTCCAAAGCGCTGTGCACGCGGGTGGAAGTTAAGAAAACTTGAGAGAGGAAGAAGAAGTATTACTTTCCCAATTACGTTCCACACCAAGCACGAGGTTCTTCATTGATTTCCACTTCTTCCACTTCTCCAAACCAACCGCCAGCCAACGTTCTGTAAGCGGTCAACCCGATGTTCAACCCCTCATTATCATTGTCGATGAAGGTAAGAAAAATCGTCGCATTGTTCGCTTTGTTGACTAGTCTCCAGCACGAGCCGCATTCGGTGGAGTTCCACTCGATGAAGTCAGCACCGCCGATATAAGGGAAGCCGGGAACATCGCCGAACGTCGGGTATTTCGATTCGAGACCGTTGGCCCCGTCCGAGCACGCAGTGGTGTGCATTGAATGATATGACTCGTCGTATACACCGTCCCACGTGACTTTCTTGACTATCGGAGCGGCTACGAAGGTGTGCTGCACGAGGGTGTGCGGAACCGACTTGGACTCGGAATGGATAGGATCGCTGCACGCCTGTGGCAGGGCACGAGCAATCTTGGTGAAGAAGAGAGTGAGGATAGTAAATGCCACGGTAGTGCGGTAGATCATCTCGAAAGAGTAGGAGGACTGTGTGTAGACTCAGGGATGAGGATCACAAGGAATGGTGCGCACTCTTGTATACGCGAAATTATAGCCAGAGATACCGTATTTGTTGTTTGGCCCGACTTTTGTAAGCCATAACTCGCCAACTAGTAGGCAATGACATGGCAAGTGGCCGAAAAAAGCCACCGGCGCAAGCTGAGAGCCTAACACCAATATAATGCTGGCATGGAAGATAGGTTAAGACATAGAGTTCGGCAATAAGTTTGCCGTTGGGGCCGGGCGGGTGTATCAGCGGGAAAAGACTCGGACATGAGGGGACCAACGCGGCAGCTCGAGTTCTATGTCCGCATTTGCTACGAGAATGGGGTAGTGAGGTCATCTCCTAGAACTAGTTTCAATTGGTTCGAGCTGAGCTTGGGCTGCGGTGGCGCCGCGCTGCCAGGTAGGACTGTTGCCGATAATAGCGAGGACATTCTGAGCGATTGAACCCCGTGGCGTAGTTGTGACGAACTCTTTCAGGCCAAGCATCTGGGTCGCTTCAGTCACATGGGAAAACTGTGCAAGTGGACTCACAGGGCCTTCTACTTCGGCCGCTGTTTGGAGACTAAGATGGAAGCCTGCTATTCCATCAATTCTCCGCGCCCCCAAAATAGTGCCATAGGTCGAGTTGTTGTGCACTCGTTTAACTCTGTACGCAAGAAGAGATTTGATAACCGCGGGGCGCGCCATGGCAAAACGACCGCGAATTCTCGAAGAAAGCGGAGCTTGAGCTAGAGATGGCTAGGCGTGCGTCGAATATTCGCTCGTCCAGAGCTGTTCATTTGTACTGAGTAGTTTATAGTTTGTAGACCCGCAACGAAGACCGTCTACCCCCACTGGCACCTTGAAGCTGTGTGACATTTAGCTGCCTCCTGTAACCGCCATTATGATCGGTTGAGTCCACCGCATTCCTGTCATTCATTCCAGGTTTTCTCTGAACGTTGTTTTCAATATTTGTTCGTCAGAAAATTATGTGGCAGGTGCATTGGGCAGGTGAAAAACACAGCAAGTACTCACGAACTTATGGAGGGGCATGGTGCAAGTCGGAGCGACGCCCGCCACACTGACGGCTGGAACACGTGACAGCACGTGGGATGAGTGTAACCTCGTAACGTAGTTGGCTTGCATTCTGCATTCTCATCAAAACTGGCTACAAAACCGGGAGGCGAGTGAGAACCCAGGCACCGAGGGTCCCAACTGAGTCCCACACTACCCCAACACCAGGGGTGTACGTAAATGTCATTTTCCTCCCCCAGGCTGGACCTGGCCTGGCTACAGCGCGCTAAGTAGGGACAGATATTACTTCACTCATATTTGGCAGGAGTATTATCCGAGTTCCTTCCACTGCCGCCGTGTCAGTCACCCGCATTGCCTCTTTCACCACCGAGTCTCGGACACTCATCCGAACTCTCCTCTTCCTTAGTATCTTCTATGTCACTGATCCACGTGCCAGATAGCAACCACCTATTCATCGTACTCCACGAGGAACGGGTAAACTTTGGAGGGGGGGATTCTTCTATTTCCACCGCGGCTGCTTACGGCCGGCCTCCTGGGATGGGAGCCTGTATTTCGCCCTCGGGTCTGAGTTTATTTTCAACCGGAACGCGGCCATTTTGTCGGCTTGGTCACGATATCTGCCGGGCTATCATTGATCTCTACTCCCCAGAATGTCAAGATGTGCACCCGTTATGACAACATGTCCTTGCACAGGCCGAACGTACTCTAACCTTCGTCGAATCACTTCACAACTTAAGTCATAGATTACAAAGTCGGATGAACCCATAACTGAGTGAATTCATGACATCAAAAAGCGGGGGCACGATCTATCCAGAGTGCGCTAAGGACTACAAGTTGGAAAAGAAAGAAAAATTTGTGTGTGCGAGTGTATGTATTGCTTGTCTGCCGAAGTCCAACCTCCCCATCAATCTGCAATATCTGCCCCCCTTTATTCAGGCGATTGCGCCCGAGATGCGTCCACGGAGGCTAGTGCAGTCCCCGACGATAGAGTCGGGGCATTACCCAACGATGGTGCATCACCTTCCATAGTGGGGCTTGCGCCCGCGGCAGTAGTGCCGCCATTCGAGCTGGCCATTGGCTCTGGTGACTCTGTGCGCAGCATCGCGATATGCTGACCAAGCAGGGATTCGGGGGGGCGCACGCCGCCACGGCGCAAGCGTGGTATCGTGCGGGAGCTGCGCAGGTCGGCGGGTGGAGGTGGCGGGAGAGAGAGTAGGGCGTTGCTGGGTAGCCACGAGAGGAACGTGCGCGGGGATCGCCCCTCGGGTTGTGTCGTCACAGTCGTCGCTGCTGACGGGGTTGGGCTCGATCGCGCACTCGGGATCGTAGTTGTCCCCAAACCCGAGCTCATACCAGTACTCACGCTAGTGTTCTCTGGGATTGGACTCCACGGCAACTCTGGGCGGCGCGTTGGGAAGAACCGGCGAGGAGGCACCCACGTCGTGTTCGGTGAAAGACGGGATGATGTCGTCGCTGTTGTTGTTGCTGCTGAGTCGTCCGCTTCCGATTCAGGACCTGGCACCACGTTGTTGTTGCCGTCACGCCCCGACGAGCGGCGTCGCGAGGTGAAGTCGGTAAAATCAACGGTCCGGGAGCGGGCCGGGAGGCGCCGGATTGATGGCTGTCGCGTAAGCGGCGGGGCCGACGGCGCTGTTGTTGGGGATGGGGGACCCCATCCATCAGGGGAGGTATCACGAAGGAGGACCCAGTCCTCCCGCCGCGTTGCAGAGCGCAGCATATGACGCAGGTGAGGCGGCGTAGGGGAGACATGTGGATCCGTGGAGGCTGGGTGGATCTATGGGATAACATTATCGTCATCGAGATCCATCTCATCAGGCGGAAGGTAGTCGGTGAGATAGAGTGGGCGACGAGCAGCGACACCACGCCCAGTACGGTCACGATAGACGCGCTGTGGTGCGGCGAGGGTGCGTAGGCCCTTGGCCGTGCGGTCAGATATCAGCCGACGGTCGGCCGCTTGTCGTTGACGGCGCTCTGCCATTTCCTACGGTGATGGCCATGGTTGGCGGTGTACGTGCACGGGAGAAGACAGCTTGGACGCACCCTGACAAGCAGCTCCGTCAACGTCGTCGTGAACGAATCTCCAGGATCCAGGTCCTCCACGAACGCCTCATAGGATATCGACGGCTCCAACTTTTCAAGTCTTGATCGCTTCACTGCGCCAGAGCTATATTGGAGTAAAAATAACGCAGAATGACGTGATTAGCATTATAGAATATAAAGGAGGATAGCCATAGTAAAATAACAAGCGTACACCAGGCTTTTGATCTTAGCGCCGAGGACGTCGTCATAGTATTCTGATGTCCTGCGTCAAGTCAGCTCTATGATACTACACGTGCGTAGACCTTCATGCACCATTTACCCATTTCAGAAAGTCTCAAGGGGCAGTGCTTTGTAACCACACAGGTCGACGAAGGAGGGAGAGGCGGGGGAAGTGCTCAGCGGAGCTCCTCCTTATTAGTTTGGTCATGTTTGGGCGAGTCTGAGAAACAATCGGTGGCGCGGACCCGCCTTTGGATCTACACTCCCTCGAGACGGTTGTTCTGCTGGATGCCCCGTCCTGTAGTGCATTGTAGAGGTGAGGGTAATTTGGCAAGTGACGCTTCTCACGCGGCAGCATCTCCGGATGTAGGGATGATGGGAAATTCTTGAGTTTTGGGTGTGAAAACCCGCGACTGCGCACTGATGGCTTGGCTTTACTCCAGCTATCGCGCAGACTTTACCTTTAGTGCATATTCATATACACTACCTTTGCCATCTAGAGGCCCCCGGTCCCAACTTCTTGCATATAGGCGACTGCTAGCGTTCTGCGATGTTGAACGGGTTCTCTCTTCTGGCGATTTCTCCCTGTTTTGCGCATGAGGGCGATACTGGGAAGTTTTCTAATGGGTCCAACTTGCATGGACGTTGCCTAAAAGTTGTCGAAATCAGCGTGGCAATTTTCCCATGGGTAGTTCGCTTGACGGATATCATCGTCCCACAACGAAGAAAGGGTTGCCGCGGACATCGTCACGGATCAGGCGCATAACCTCCGGATTACTTGAACCAACTGTGATCGCTAGCACTCAGCTTACCATCCAGGGGAGTACTACGTAGTATTAGTGCCCATTTTACAGTGCTGACTGCCAACACGCAACAATGGTGTCCCCAGCTTATGCTCCTGACTCTGGTGTAGACGAAACCTGGTGTTCAGATTACGGCGTTGCTGACGGTTGACATATAGCAAGACAAGACATTTACCCGTAAAAGGTCACTCTTCTTGCAAGATTTTTCTCTTCTCGATATAACTTGTCCGTGGCCCTCGGAAAAGTCACTCCTACGGATGCCATCCGTACGAGTAGTATATTCAGTCGAGTGATCCTACGGTAGTAGGATGCCAGGACCACCTATGAAGGCTGTGGGACCCCGACGATGTAGGGCCAAATCATGACCGGTATGTGCGAGGTTCGACCAAGTGATCTGCGTGCGCTGGCGGATTCTTTGCTGCAGTTTAAACTTCAATTCAGAAGACGGTGCCCCTCAAAATGAAACATCGTCTATCCAATTCTGGTCTGCAACTAGTCGCCTTACAGTTGACTCTGAAGAAATGAAGTATCTAACGCCCCTTAACACGCCTTTTTTCTTTACAGCTACTGTATGATGAGAAGTTCAATGATTAATCTATTTTCGTAGAGGATGTGACATGTTGCTTGCAAAACAGCTTCAAAAGGGAGATGACAAGCGTCGCACGAGCGATTTGCTGAGTTCGTTCACGCTAGCGCCCCCTCCGTCGCATGTAGAATGGGCTGATACAAATAGAATGGTGAGGTACGTAGTTGAGAAGTAGCGTACCCAGGTCACTGTGCTGGCAGAACTTGAGAGTCCACATATCGTCAATCTAAGCACCCTTGATTAGCTAGGTATTGATTAGCTAGGTATCCAACACATGCGGAGTGCGAAATACAGGGCGGAAAAGGGAAAAAGAAAGACATGTTGACGAAGTGTCTTTTTTTATAATAAGTTACCTGAAAAGGACGGTAAATCAGAGGACTCCGTCACTCCGTCACTCCGCCACCCCCATTCGCAGGACAAAATGCAGATGTGGAACTAGTTCCCACAAGGCCGAACTCACTTCTTTGTTAACTCTATAGTACTAGAAGAGATAGACCTGTTGGCGTGTGTCCCTGCAATTCCGGATCACAAATGATTGCGCCCAATGTCAGGCTGTCAGCACAATTTCTCATTCAGTGAAGCGGAAGTCCCCTGTGCCTTTTGTCTGGCCGGGCCCAGGGCCTACTAGTTGGCGAGTTAGGGTGCGCAAAAATCGGGCCAAGAAAACGCCGCCTCTGATCTCACATATATAAGAGTGCGCATGTCTTTTCCTTTAGGTCCTCATTGGTTTTTAACCCAGTGACTTCCGAGCCTACAGTCCTACTCTGTCACAAATGATCTACCTCACTACATTTATTCTCTCCCTCTTCCTCTCGCACATTGTTTGTGCCCTGCCACGTGGATGCGATCGTCTTATCTCCCCCGAGACCGAGACCTATCAGCTCGGCCTCACATATGACGATACGCAGTATGCCCAACCATCACCTCTAAAAGCCACGTACGACCAGACATTCGACAACCCAGGTGGTTCAGTCATGGGCGTCGCATGCTCAGATGGGCTGAATGGTCTTGCCAAGACATACCCGACGTTCGGCAATCTTCCCCACTTCCCTTATATCGGGGGCGCATACGACATCGTTTGGAACTCCACTAACTGTGGCTCATGCTGGAGAATTACTAACACGGCGAACAATGCAATAGTGTTTGTTACCGCCATCGACACCGCCGGGCACGGGTTCAACATCGCAACGAAGGCTTTCAAGAAGTTGAACGATGGCCAATTAGGGAACGCGTTGGTAGTAAACGCCGTTAAAGTATCCCCTTACCCTTGTTGACTCTAATGCCCTTGCGCCTTTAAATCCTCTTAAACATTTACATCGCCATGCAATACCGCTTTGGAACGCTTCGTTTCTCTGGATTGTTTAGTCGTGTACATTTGGTTTTGCTACGATTTCTACCTTCGTCCTTACTTCATTCTGGTGATTATTGTCTGAAGCGCGGATGGCGCTAGAGATGGTTTGGGTCTAATGGTGATCCACGTGCCTAAATATCTCGCCCATTCTTTATTCCATCACCCAAAAAAATGAGGATAGTGAAAGGGTTAGCAACAAAGGTCGGATAAGTCCGCATGCGATCAAGACCAGGGAATATAGAGAAGGTAACTTTGACGAGCTGGGATCCCATCTCTGCTAAGACGACGGAAAGAAGAACCTTGATACTAGATGTACAAAAACAAAACATATGTATAACCTTCAATTTGTTTGTTCGTTTTGATAAGGTCGGGCGTTCGACCTTGAACATTGATCAATATCAATGTTGACCCGTATTCGTTCCTGTGCCAAGCACTCCCCTCAGTGCCCGGATCGTCTCCTGCCCAGAACGGGTCGGGCGGCTCTACATGGACAAGTTCGACAGGTTTACGTGTTGAAACGAAACGTGTGTAGGCCACTATTCTGACGGAAATTGAGGTACAACACCCCTCCATCCACGCGTCAGACCACGCAACCAGACAAAAACCGTCGTTTTCCCCAGAATTCTTAACATCTTGTCAGACTGGTAATTTCAGAGAAAGAGCTCTGAAAAAGAGTAGAGACCAACCACGTGGCACGTGACTACGACACGTGTTAGACGCGTGTTTTGCTGCGTGGTTCAAACGGCCTGCAGTACAGTACTACCGTACATCGCCAGCTGGGTTCCTGGAAAATTATGGCCGACTTCTCCCAGATGGCCCGCACAGTCGACAATTGACATGCTTGGATAGTATGTTTCCGGGGCCGAGGGACCCGCGGGGAAGTATGCCCACTGGTATGTGACTGAAGCTCCTCAAGCTCCCACTCTCTTACGGGGAGCGCCGCGAGGCACAAGGGGATTAATTAGCGAGGTCACCACTACCTCATTCCCGATACAAAAATGCAGGCGTAGAACCTGAAACTGCCATGCCGCCGAGAGCCTGCATGCCTCTATTCCCACCGACGGCACCAACGTGTCTTCTCCCATCTTCGATGGAACAAAGGCCTCTCATGCGACGGGGTCGTCTCCGAGTCACAAATTAATACCCGTAATAAAAGAAGTTTCCTTATCCAGTGAACTCAGGCCCGGCTTGGTGGCTTTGTCTGGCCATGCAAACGCCTGTTGTCATCTTGTAGTAAGGTTTGGCCGCCTTGAAGACTCGTGGAGGGCAAAGGTCAGGCCATCAAGTCATCATTGCCCCTAACTCCTCATATATAAGAGTGCCCATGCCTTCCCTTCAAGTTCAAGTCCCCATCCGTTTTCAACCCAACCCAGAGACTTCAACGGCCCTGCCTCTTTCACAATGATCTATATCACTACATTTATCCTCACTCTCTTCCTCATGCACATCGCTCGTGCCTTGCCACGTGCATGTAGTGATCTTATCGCACCCGAGTCGGATGATCCTCGCGGTCTCTTGTATGGCGATGGTGATGCGCAGTACACTATCCCCGGTCCAATACCCCTGGCGCAGTATAAAGTTACGTACGACCCCACGTACGACAACCAAGATGGCTCAATGAGCAGCGTTGCGTGCTCAGATGGGCATAACGGCCTCGCCGCGCGATTCGCGAAGTTCCGCGATATTCCCACCTTCCCTTATATCGGGGGCGCGTTCGACATCGTTTGGAACTCCCCTAACTGCGGCTCGTGTTGGAAAATTACTAACACGGCGAACAACGTATCTATTACTATTACCGCTATCGACTCCGCCGGATTTGGCTTCAATATCGCAGAGGATGCTTTCGAGGATTTGAACGATGGCGAGGTTGGGAACGGCGTTGTCCAAGTAGAAGCCCACAGGATACCTATTCAAGCTTGTGGACTCTAATAAACTCTTCTTCCCGTCATTATTTTCTTCTTTCATCCGTGTGCATACCGCTGTGGAACTCTTCATCTCTCTATCTATGATTACTCGTGTATATATTGTTTTGCTACGGTTTATCTGTCCTCCTTGCTTCATTCCGTAATTGTTGAATAGATAAACCCAACTAGCGAGTAAATTTAGACGCCCCAGGTGTGTTGCGAATTCTACCGTAGTACGAGATAAATGACTCCCTTTGGTTTTTCCCACGCAATTTCATGGGCACCAGATGGTAAGGGACGATAATGATATACCGTAGATATATGGTCTTACGGCTCGCAGGAACCCCTGCCCGAAAGCGCAGGGCACTCTCAGAGTTGTGGGAGAGTCGTACCTAATTCACATGCCCGACAGCACACACCATTGATCAGATCGCAAATCGAAACTTTCGTTGGTTCTTTAGTACTCAATAACTACAGGATCTGAAAAAAAAAACTACATGTTGATGCAGTACCTTGAGTACTTCTCATAGAAGTACCGAATCTCAGCGACTAGACATTCAAATAGGTGTACAAAAGCAGCTGGAGTCGTGGTAGTACAGACTTGCGCCGAATGAGTGGGACCGGCCTCGAGCGGGAGGTGGAGTTAAAGAAACATCGTACGGCATTGGAACAGATGCATGGCATGAGCCTGACACAGCTGAGGCTCTCCGGCTTCGATAAACCGACGGATGGGGTGTGAAGGCGGGTAGAGGAATTGGGGTTAATGTGAGAGACATCGCAGGAATCATATCTATCGAATTGGCAATGGTTAGGGTTGGACGAGTGTTCCTGGGTAGCTCGCCTAATTTCAATTCGGGAACCAGCAGGGGATGTAAATGTTTATCTATTTCGCACCTGGGAAATCATCTAGCATCATCCAGAACGAGGTCCTCATCGTGGGTAGAAGGGGAAAATGCCGTTGGAGAAGGCGTGATTCATGTAGAGTGATGTAGAGCCTGCGAATACTCTTGAGCATCATCTTACAAAGCGATGTAACATGAGGGTGGGTATTGTTTCGTGCCGCGTCCACAAGTTGGTTCCAACAAATTGCAGAACCGGTGCTGGTGCTCTGGTAAAGTATTAGGATATCGAATCTGCCAGGCTGCAAATCAATTCGAGCGGTTTCTTTGACGCTTCAGTAATGTCGTTTCGATGATGGCTCTCCGATCCAGAGAATGTTCGAATCGTCCGCCGGATGATGATATGCTGTCGCCGTATGCGTAATAGCCCCAAAGGAGAGGTTTTGACTCATTTAGTTGCCAACTTGCGAGCTGGAACCAATTATCATCGCGTTCTTTTACACTTGTGCGTAGAATGCCGTGACGAGCTGAGATATGCTCTTCCAACCTTGTATGAAAAGTCCGAAATGAACCGATCGCGAAAATCCGTGCCAGTCCCCAAACAGAACGCGGCGCGGGGTCCACCAAGGTCCAAGAAGGGACGTCGCGCCGATGGCTTTGGTGCAGATGATAATCCGGCGTTGTTTCACTTCCTCGTGTACAGGGTCACAACAATGTACGATCCACCATTCATTGATGCATGTGACACAATATCTTCTCGTTCGGTTTGGTGAAGGCTCTCTAAGGAACCACCAACGCTTCTGAATCGCATAGGCTTGGGAGTGCATCAAAGAACCGCTCGAATTCGTCATCGTCACTTAAAGTTCTGAACATCCACAACAAGGCCTGATAGTCGATGTCCGATAATAGCTGCAGAGCAAAGGGTGCTGCCGCTTTTCGCATAACGTGTACAGACGGCCAGCGGAGATGTGACTTTGCGTACTGGATGTGATACCACCGGAAAACGGATGAATCACGAGACACGATGATCCTGAGGAACCGATAGATGATAAATAGTATTTTGATAAGCCAGATCCAGATCCACGACGAAAGTGGTGAAAAATGAGGGCTATCTTGGCAGAAAATAGGCATGAGAATGATGCAGGCACAACCGTCCACGCAGAGGGCCAGCCATGTAGCCAAGACATTGAAGACTGTTTCGGTTGACATTGAACAAGAACACAGGGAGACAGAAAAAGAAGAGGAAAAGGGAGGCGTGAATAAGTATAGGCACCACCCGGGTTACCTGGTGAAGATACCCCTTGTCGAGCCCTGAGCCCATTGTTGTATAAATACCGCCAGGAGAGCCCCCGGTACGACTCACGACGAGGCTCAGAAACGAGAGCGCGTTAACCAAGGCTATGTATTTCTGCGGAGAAAATTTAAGTGGATTAGACGCGGTGGGTTGGGTGGTGGTATTGGCGAGTATACTGTATGATAAATATTCCCCAGGTAGAACGCTGAGGTGTCTTGTGAATTTGGCTGAAGGCCTTGGATGGAGACGAAAAGAAGAGCAGCGAGAGCAGCTGAGAAAAGACCAGTTTAGCATAAGAGCAGTACAGAGAAGTACTCGAAAGAAAAATTGATGAAAATGGCTTACGAAGATAAGAATTGCGTCACTTTCTCCTTTCCACCTTTCAGTGGTCTTCTTATCACCCTCATTTGACTTGCCTGCAGACCTCTGCAGCTTGGGTGGGTCTCCCTGCTGTTCTTCCGCCGGGAGATCCAGAAGATAAGCTGCTAATGTAACATTAACCCACACAGATCCATTTCACGCTGTGTTCTTCAAAGACCCCATGGCTTGAGGGTTGAGAATCATGGTAACGAGTTTGTGAGGTGATGCCAGGCTGGAAAGGGACTGAGAAAAGATAAATCAGAGGGGGGCACCAATTGATATGGCACTCGCGTCCGACTCCGAGTCGGAGCTGATCCAGAAGTACTCGAGCACAGCACAGGCTAAAAATAACCATACCAGCGTTTGTCGCCATCAGCAAAGCATGGCGCGCAGCCCAGTTTCCGACTGGCTGCGAGCGTATGTTGTGATGTAGTACAATGGAATTGCGCCTGTGAAACATACAGTGGCATCGCTTCATGAAACACCATCCCGCGGCCCGGCCATTAGTTGCATTTATTTATCCGTTTTGGAACTGCGGCCTAATGCGGACGGCCGTAAACCGGTACCCAGAAACTCAAACATGTAAGTTGTAGTAATCGAGTGGGGACTACTTGTTGGATTTCCGGGGCTATCATGTGCAAACGCGACTGCCATAGCACCTCGCATTGTCCAATTTCTCACATGTCTTGTGTCTCATTTATGTCTCATTTATATCTTAGTGACCTTCTGATCTTATTGATACAGTTATATTAGCTGAGATGTATTGTACAGTCTGGGTAGTATTTAAG
>WNFQ01002432.1_pt1 | contig 13460 bp, 19 predicted proteins | sample 5400171 | NCBI WGS metagenome assembly WNFQ01 (sample SAMN13153356, study PRJNA577476) | soil metagenome | isolation source: 20 cm soil under Madrone tree | place: USA:California | collected 2016-06-14
CAAATTATTTGGGCACGAATTGCATATCGGTTGGAGAGCGTGGTGAACTCGTCGCTGGTGAACTCGTCGCTGCTCTTCTCGTCATGCGAGCACGTGACGTACTGGCAATGTCGACTGGTTGGAGGCTCCTCTGTGGCTGGGGCGGCCATTCGGGCACGTTGTCCTCCATCACCCCCCGGCTCTGCTGTTTTATGTCACACCCGCTCTGGGAGTGTCGCTAGGAGGAGGGTCGGGGCGTTTGGTGCGTTTGGAGCGTTTGGTCATGAAGAGGGTTAATGAAAGAGACGGCTTGACTCCCGCTTTTATCAGCCAGATGGCACTTCCACCAATGCTACTCAACAGTCTGGGGGAAGACCGACAGCCACTACAGTTTCTGTCCTCGGACCTGATGACGTATTGCTCACAATGCAATACATAAATAGAGTATACCCTGGGGTCGAGCTTCAGCGTGGTAGTACTTCCCCCTTAGTCTTCTGCATCTATGAGACTGAGGGGTGAGTATCTGTCCATACCATTACACACGCTGTATCGCTGATTGTACCTAGTGTGGGGACTTTTGATCTTCAATTACAAAGGGGCTGTGATGTGGATTGGACCATTTGAGCACTTCGTTCATCGACATCGAGAGACAAGCACCCTTTTGGTGGTATCCATTGTCTATTATGCATTTGTAGGTCCTGCGATACCGCATCAGCAGTCGGTATAAGCCTCGGCTCGTTGCAATACCCGCACTCCTTGTTCATTTCAAAATACAAACCATATGAAATATGAAAAACTACACCCCTTTGAGGATGGCGTCGACCCAAATCGAGGCCAGGGAGTATTATATATTTGTATATCTTTTCGTGTACGAGAAGTATAAGAACAAAAAAAGGGTGAAAGGAGTGCATGATGATCGGCGGAGGCCGTCAACGAAAGATATAAATAGACCGGAGGTATTCATTATGCTAGAAGGGTTAATAAAGACACAGCAGATAGGGGAGGGTTTTACACGTTACAAGACAAGCGGAAAAGCTCGCGTAAACCGACTAGTAGGGACAGAGTACTGCTCAAGAGGGTATCACAACACAGGCCTGAATTTACAGGCAAGCATGTGAGGGCAAGAGACAAACATCACCAAATACGCTCGGCCCGGTCAATAGAGCGCGCCAGTGGAGCCCGACAGCGCGGACGTCTCAGTGTATGCGACGACGCACGAGGAGAAAGGAAGCCAGATAGGATAGTGAGGGATTGACAACCACAACAATAGCAGAAAGAATGCAAAAGAAACTGGAATGACGACGTACACCAATCGGTGGTGACTAAGGAGCGGACGACACCTACATGATCATCGGGATTCCAACTCCATTTCCGCCGCTAGCGCCAACGGCGATCGAGGCGCTGGCCATGTTAGGCTTGAGTGCGACAATTTCGTTGCGGTTCCACATAACACCACCAGTACTCATCCGGGCTGGGATACCGTTAGAAGTTAAGATGCTCGGCATCGCATAACTTCCGGGCTGAGATGAAACGGAACTTGCTCGCGTGTCTTGTGGAGAACCATAGACACTGTCGCTGCCGCTGCGGTCTGATCCGCCATACACTGGTCCAGAACCGACAGACGAGGCGTCCTCACTGTCAACGGGACTGCCATAAACGTGTTGCGCCGGGTGTTGCTGGGGAGCAGGGCCTTGATAATACCCCTGATGGGCGAACTGCTGAGCAGCACTGTTTGGAGAAGGGCCCTGCGAGGCAGTCGGGGGGGTGAACATGTCGTGTTGACCTGAAAACTGTTGTCGAAGTTGTTGGGCAGCAAAAATCTGATCGTTCCACGGGACCGACTTGTCCGTGTCAAGTGGGGCAGCACCGTTGAACTGCATCTGATACTGCTGGGTAGGAATTTGGGTGTGCTGATCATAAAGAGAAGCAATGGCAGGATTCTCAAACGAGACATTGGAGATGTTTTGGGCGATGATAGGGCGACCCTGGGGTACAGGACGCGGGAGAATATGTGCAAGATGGGGAGGACCCGCGTGCTGAGGAGAGAAACTATGTGGATATGAATTCGTGGGCGGCTTGATCATGGGAGCACCCATCGAACTCAGATCCTCTGTGTCCTCGGGCATCGAACAAGCAACACTGGGAGGCATTGCCCTAATGGGCATGTCATCTTCATTATCGCCCAGACCTTCACCCTCTTCTTCCTCGTCCATCCCAGGGATGGAGGTCAAAACTTCAACCTCACCACTGAGAACCATGGAGAAGGCCTCACTGCGGACAGGTTCTTCAACGCGAGGGAGGTTGGCGCGATCGCGCCATTCATTGAGCTCCCTGCGGAGGGCATCAGCCTCGAGCTTCAGGAGACGAAGCTCACGAGAAGCCATGGCACGGTGACGGCGAGAAGCATGGATATGGGCAATAGAAGAGTTGACAATTGCCGACTTGGACGGGCGGCGAATTTGGGAAAGGTTGGGAAGGAGGGCGGCAAGGTCCTTGGAAGAGGGACAAAGTGTCGTCAGAAAGAAATCGCAACGGAGCTAAATATAGCGTGGGAAAGAATTCTTACGAGGAAGCGCCCATTGAGAGTCTCTCGTCTTTGGCGTTCAACAGCATTATGTGTGGCACGCCGCTCAGCGGTGTTGGCCCGTCGAGAGGGCTTGCGCTTGCCCTGAGTATTAGTGGAACTCGCAGGGCCGGGAGAAGAATTAGTGGTGGAAGGAGCGGAAGACTGATCAGAGGGAGAGAGAGCCAAAGTCGGGACTAGATGAGGAGACAACGGCGTCTGAGGAGCGTTAGGAGAATCGGCAGAGGCGGAGGACGGGGAAGAGGGATCGGAAAGCGTTAGAGCCATAGCGGGAAAGGGCGTCAAGTCAAGAATCCTGGGAAGAAAAAAAGCTAATGGGTAGGGAAGGGAAAGCACAGGATATAGGCTGCACAAAAAAAGATTTTTGAGGGGAGTTTAGCAAAACGGAGTCGCGATTGCTCAGCGGGGCCCGAGATGCAACGTAGGGAGGGAGGTCTGTGGTTGCGAGCGAGAGCTCAAGCACTCAGGGATATATGGAGGAGGGGTGGGGTGGAAAGGATAATAGACGGCTTGATTTAAGAAAAACAGTGCGAGCTGAGCTCAAGCGTACTGATTATCCTGTGAGGAGGCGGGATGGAGGAACCGGCAAGGGTCGCGAGGCTCTGGGGAAAAATGAGAAAAGTAGGGGAGAAAAGGGTGGAGCGAAGACATACTCCAGGCGTTATCCTTGTTACGGCGAGGTAAGGCGGAGGGAAGGGGTGGAGGAAAGAGACGGGGCCTGACTGTCTCGCTCGCTCAGCTCGTGGGGACCATATAAGCGGGGGTCAGACGAAGGGTGGGGACAAGCACGCCCAGTTGCTTACTTAAAGGCATCCCATCCCTTCGGATTTTAAATACTTTCATTCCCCGATGTCCACACGTGTATGCCATATCGGGTATCCAGATCTCCCCCTTGTCCCCGACTCTGCCTGCACTGCCTGCCTTTCCATTCCCATTCCCAGTCATAGTGCGACTGCGATGGAGATAATTGCTGTGCTAATATACTGTAATCACCCCCTCATCCTCGTACACATCAAATTCCCTCGTTCACCGTCACCGACTCCGATTTCAGCTTGTTCCTTGACCTTTCTATAGAAGCTGATTGTTCTGCATAACCAACAATTGAAATGGAGCCCTAGAGGGGATAGCGAACTCATAGCGCCCACATCAGGAGACCCCGGCCACACAAGCTCGTCCTCGCCCGGTATGGTAAAATCTCACGGATGACAGGTCTCATCAGTCTCACCTAGCCGCCGGCTGATGACAAAGCTCTGTTGCTTTCTGTCTCCACCGAAACGTGCATGGGGTCATAAGAAGCTACGCTCTGCGTTGCCTGACGATTCGTGGTGGCCAGAGTTGGTCCTGATGGCCAGGGATCTCATAACTTAGCAACGTAAACCAACCCACGTCAAGTAAGCTTGGGACAATTCGTATACAAGGTGAGTCAGTGTAACAAGCCCGAGTTAAGGTGGCAGGCCACTCGGCCTGTAACACCAATAGATTGCCCGAGTTTGCGGAGCGAAGAGGGCCTGCACTGGCCTCCTGTGGTGATCTAGCGCCCAAGATACAATCGTTGGATCATAGTGGATGAAGACCGCTGGTACAATGCACGGCCACATTGGAGGGTCGTAGACGTGGAGGAGAGATAGGGCAGAGACAGAGAAATATCGTTGGAAGCAAAAAGCGACCAAACGGTTGCCTAGCTTGACTACTGGCAGGGCTGGTCGATGCCTTTCTGGCCTTTGATGGCTGAAAGGCGAACCCACTTTAGTGCATCATTCGGTCTTGTCGGCCAAACCTTCTCGATAAATAAAGGAAATCTCTACAGTACTCGATTTCCTTGTTTCCTTTCAGTTCGATTTTTCGATGCCTGCGTCCAGAGCCCAAGTGGTCCGCGGAACCGGTGTCATTATTGATTGATAGAAAATTACAATAAAGACTATGGCACATCAAATCTAGGTTTTATACGATAATGATCTCTCGTTGTTAGAGCGATTCATTGCGATATGTCAGTTTCACCACACACCGGGTGTATCCAGCCCCAAGCGCTCTCGGCGGTCGAGTGATCCGAACGAGTCCGTTGCGCTCCTCGGAGCTAAATCCTCATTCTTTCTCCCCTTCTCTCTTTTAGGAACAAATGCACTACTCGCAAACCCTGCTGAGACGGACAGGGCTCTGGACCTGCTCGTCCAAACACCTACTACCAGTGATAGTCCCCAGCCACCGAGTGCGATCATACCATGCAGCCTCAGTCCTTCCTTCTCTCGTTTCGCCCTCTTCTTCCGATTTCCAGGCACGGGAAATGGCCATGGACCAAATCGTTGCCGACCTTGATACAAAGCTCGCCGCGGCGCGCGAAGGCGGCGGTGCCAAGGCTGCAGAACGGATGCGTAGCAAAGGGAAGAAGTTGCCGCGTGAGAGGTACAGTACAGTATTCTCCGACCCTGAAATCTCGCTAACGACGCAGCACGCACACCTGCACATACGTACTGCTCCGACTCGGCCATCTTGCTTAGGCTGGCGCTACTCCTAGATCCGCACTCGCCCTTCCTTGAACTGTCTCCGCTAGCTGCACACGACGTATACCCCGGAGAATCTTTGCCTGGTGCGGGCATTATCACGGGGATAGGGCGGATATCCGGCCGTGAGTGTGTTGTCGTAGTTAATGACCCAACAGTTAAAGGTGGATCGTATTACCCTCTAACCGTGAGTCGGTTCAACCTCCACTCCGCACGGACTTTTGCCTCCCATACAATTTTTTTGGCGGGTAGGTGAAGAAGCACTTGCGTGCTCAGGAGATCGCGAGGGAACATGGTTTACCATGTGTTTACGTTGGTGCGTGATTCATCGTCCCATGATCCCCGTTCTCCCCTCAGTTGCTTGCCATGTCCTCTAGTCGAGTCCGGAGGCGCTGCTTTACCGCATCAAGCAAACGTATGCACACGCACTTCACCCCCATCTCCCAGTACTGATTGATAGCGCATGTGCGTAGGTGTTTCCTGATAGGGAACATTTCGGTCGCATATTCTATAACATGGTATGTCCTCTGCCTTCTCTTTTTCCGGTTTAGGATATCACGCATATCCTACAGGCCCAGATGTCCGCGCTCGGAATTCCTCAAATCGCCATTGTCCATGGTATCTCCGTCGCAGGTGGCGCCTACGTTCCCGCCATGGCAGACGAAAACATCATTGTTCGCGAACAGGGACGCATATTTCTTGCCGGACCACCACTTGTGAAGGCCGCGACCGGAGAAGACGTTGATGAGGAAACACTTGGCGGCGGGCTGATGCACTCAAGCGAAAGCGGTGTCACAGACCACCTGGCACGGGATGACGAGCATGCGATCGCCATTGCGCGAGGTATCGTAAGTGATCTAGGCCACGCCGGTGGGCGCGAAGTAGCTGTGTGTTTGAGATCAATTACGCTACGAATCCAAATTTACATTTCACACGCTTTTCCAGCCTCCAGCTGTCCCAGAAGATCCACTCTATTCTGCAGCCGAGCTCCATGGGATAGTCGGAACAGACCTTCGTCAGCAGTTTGACATGCGGGAGGTAATTGCCCGAGTGGTAGATGGGAGCCGGTTCCGTGAGTTCAAGAAGGAATATGGGCAAACCGTCGTGACGGTGCGTCGTTTAGTCTTGCCAGAAGCAAGACTATTATTGACTCAATTTTCGTGTTTGTTCTCGTTCGACCTCCAGGGTTTTGCACACATCCACGGCTACCCTGTGGGAATCATCGCGAATAATGGGATCCTGTTCTCGCCTTCGGCACTCAAGGCGACACATTTTATCCAGCTGTGCTCGCAGCGCCAAATTCCGCTGCTCTTTCTCGTAAACGTCACTGGGTACATGGTCGGTTCCAAAGCAGAAAAAGGAGGGATCGCCAAGGATGGCGCCAAAATGGTCCGCGCAGTCGCGTGTGCGGACGTTCCCAAGCTGACCGTCATCGTCGGAGGTAGCTTTGGTGCTGGAAATTACGGTGAGCACTTTTCCCTCTCGTTTTTTTCGAGATCACTGATCGCATCACCTCTTCGTGGCCCCCCTTCCCTTATTTCCCGTTAGGAATGGCCGGCCGCGCGGTAAGTTCCCTTGCCATCTCGATCAGGAGCATCCTTAGATAACGACGTCATCTATTCGGGATGATGCGCTCCCTTTTCACCTGAAACTAGTATTCACCCCGATTTCTGTGGATGTGGCCTGTTCGTACAACCTTTTTACCCTGTTCCTACTAGAATTTCAGCACTGACACTTGGAACCCACCTGCATGCCTGCCCTGAATACTTGTCGTCCTTCTCAGAATGCCAAAGTTTCCGTCATGGGTTCCGGTCAGCTGTCGCAGGTCATGCAATCAGTCTCACGGTCCGTCTTCTTCCCCACCGCTCAACATCGTAGCGAAGAACCACTTATGTGTGCACATGCGCGTGTAATTTCATCAGAGATCCATCGCAACACGCGTCGCTAAAAGCAGAAATTGAAGCGCAGTCTTCTTCCTTGTATGCGACGGCGCGGCTCTGGGATGACGGCATCATCAAGCCGACGGAGACTCGCGACATCGTCGGGCTCGGGCTTGCTCTCGCGGCTCGCCACAGAGGAACTCCACGTCCGTCGCACTCGTCGGGCTTGTCGGGCGTCTCGTGGGACGGAGAAAGACGGGGCTTTGGTGTCTATAGAATGTGACGACGAAGCTCAGTTTGCAATACAAGTCACAAGGTTACAATCACAGAAGCAAGCCCCTTCTGTCCTTCCTTCAAGTTATGATGATATTGCCTACGTGCCGTATTGACAAGGTATTGTACAGTATCATAGTCCTCATTTTTATTTTATTTTCCGTAATCATCGCGCCCAAGCAAAAGGAAATCTGCTTGTCCTGCGAAAAAAAAATCTTCTTGTTCTAAAATCGTTTGTAAGGGTCGTATGCATCCAGGTCAGAGTCAATACGTCATTAAGCCACTAAGCTAATTCCGAGGGCTGAGGCCTGCCGCAAGGCTGCCTTGAGCCTGATTCATCTTCACTCGGCGGTGGCGTGGGTGACTGCCCCGGCTGCAATGGGTAGTATTGATAGCCGGAGAGAGCTGTCGGCTATCACACCGTATATCATATGTCAATGCGGCCCCTGGTGTCTTCTGCAACTGCAGAAGGCCGAGCTGCATATTACTCGCGGTCTTCTACTATATCCTCCAAGTTGTCATGACATATATATGTACCGCGAAGCATCGAAGATCAATATCAAGAAGGGGCTGAATCGATCCTACTTGCCACTGAGCGCTACGCTGGCTGTTGCTCGTGGGAACACTTTCGGAGACGTGTAAGGACCGTGACAGCTCTGTGGGATCAAGGCAGCAATTTTTTCATGATAGATGTTCCGTTGTGTATTTGTGTGATGACGATTCAGACGCCTACAGTCCCATCAATTATATCATACGTCAAGTTAGACGTCGTCTTTTTTGTGTGATTGTACTAGCACATCGACCCTGGGCCCTATGTAGATGTTGACACTACAGTAGCAGTACGCTGATGGACTTGGTATCTACCACCGACGGACAGTCCTGAATAACGGATACGGTACAAGGACTTGGTTCTGCGTCTCTCTCTTGTCGTTGTTCTTGCTTGGGGAGGTGTTAATAGGCGTGGGTACATTGTGCCAGTAGAATCCTAGTGGCCAGCCACCAAGAACCTCAGCATTCCGATGGGATCGGAAAGGCTTCTGTGCCTGCTCCTCCCTTCTCTGAAATGGAGACTCGAGACTGACAGCGACGTGTCCAATAAGATCACCGTCCATCACGCCACTAGCACCTACCGTAATTGGTACGTAGGCTGAGTATACGTCCTGAGATCCTGAGATGTTATGAAAATCGATTCGCGTCCGATGTGTTGTAGTAGTTCACGCAATGACTGGTCCCGAGAGAGAGTTTTCGAGCCTCGAAGCGAGATGATGACGACCATTGAAACCAGAGAGTATCGGCACTGTATAGCACAGCACTGGTTGTCACCATGTGAGGTTTGTGCGTTCTGTACAAGCCTGACAAATAACGTTGGTAATTGTCACCGTAGATAGGGCCCGACGAAGCCTGACGCGCGGCGACCAACTCACGACTTCGAATTCCCGAAGAAAGGTACCAACACCTTCCCGCGAGCAACTTTGCTGTGTCGAAGCAGCGACTTGCAGGGGTGCAAGCAGATTATGAAATTTGTGAAACAGGGACGACACTACGAACTGATAGAAGAAAGCGTAGATGACGGTGACGCTCAAAATAGAAACGGACTCACGGCTGCGGAATCGTATACGGTCCACCCAGTAGGTCCAACAAAAGTTGATCCGTTGCATGATGTATCCACTACTCGCGATAAAACCTGTATATCTTTTTGGCTCTTTGGATCCAGAGCATGAAAAGATATGTGTAGAGTTGATGTGCGGTGGTGTCCCAAATGTATGCGAGGAAGGAGGGAATCTTGAAATGGCCAGCTAGGTCCCTTGCGTCATCCGGAGCCCGATACTGTACTAGCGCCGGTCAGGGCTCGAAGTACAGTCAAACTGAGTTAGTGGATCGGTACCAGAGGGGTGAGTCGGCGAGGTCGGCGAGGCTACGATGACGGTGAACCAGTTTAGTGGATGCGTTAGGCTACCAACGCAAGGTGTTGCCAGGATCGGTAACCCGTCTCGGCGGATTGATGCGGTGATCGCCCTGATGAAACTTTAGGATGGAGAGCGTTGCAGCGTGCGTTGTGCAGCCTCGACACAGAATGCAACGGATGATGCTGCCATGTTGTTCGCAGGGTCCATCTCTCCGTCGTTGTGCAAGTTGTGCGGGTAGATCCGGGAAGCCCGACTTGCGACTCGACATACTATACATGTTTCCAAACGACGCGCTAATTTCACTCAACAAACGACTTTACCAATACATCGTTGTTCCAACACAGCGTCAGAAACCACCCAAGTTGATGCTTGATGGACAGTGCTCGCGTAGACAACCGTTGGTGGAGAAATTCGCCGGAGCTTGTTTGGGAGGGTCGTCGCATCATGACAGAGCTGCGTGTCTTTCTCAAATCCCTCCCTTGTCCTCACTACCCTTACTCGACACGGCGGCATCGCCGAAAAAAAAAGGCCAGGACCACGCCCAGAGACTGCTTGCGGCTCCGCTCGATCGAGTCAAGAACGCACCAGACAACCGTCGCTTTGATCACAGAAGACGTTGGAGTACCTGACTTCCTTTGTATCGCAATGCCGTATGAAGCACTCTCTCCTCTGTTGCTGGGCTCAATTCCAGGGACAGAATGCACGGGGTGCAAATGGCCCCTAGTCCCAGCCAGCCCTACATGGTTCGAGTACCTTATCCTTCTCATAACAGGAAGAGATTGGCCTCCATTTATTCCGGTTCGTCGTTCCTGGCCCCGTAGGATTCCACTTGTTGGACTGTACGTCCTAAGGTGTCGTGTTTCGAGTCCGCACTGTTTCCTGTTATATATACAAGACGCTTGATCCCGGAAGGAGTCGCGCGTGAACTCCTGTGCTTTCACTGCTCGGCGTGCTGTCACCACGAATTTGTATTTCGATTCGATTCAGGATCCTGGCAGCACATGCTTGTGGTACGCTATAGGCCAATCTCAGCACCGTGCCTGTCACGCAGGCGTGGCCCCTTCGCATACCATGTCCTTGGTTATTTGCAGAACCTTCACCGCCGTGGGTGTTGACGTTCCTTCGAGGGCGTTCTCCGAGAAGCGCGGCAGTTACAATATGTAAAATGGCGGACGAGACCCCTAAACCGTTCCCTTTCCAAGGGCTGAGGTGAAAAAGTCCGGCGTTTTCCCATTTAATCCTGATAATCCCAGGGACGGTGATATGAGTATACTTTCTCCTCAAGCCGGAGGAACAGAAAAGGCCACACACGACTTGGATACGGAATTTGGTCACAGTGGAAGTCGCCCCATGGTCTGGTATGAGCTATCCCGCTAGGAAGGCGTTCTCGCCGACCAATTGCCTAGGTTTTTTGGGGTTGCTTGATGCGTCCTGCTCGGTATGTAGTTCATTTGGGCATTCTTGCTTTCACTCACGTCGTGCGAAGGACTCAAAGCTGTATGAAAACCGGGAAATGAAACTGCCTGCCCCCTGTCAGTTCCGTTGTCACGAGTTACCTGTACTTTCCTGACTCGAAATGCCACTAATTCTTCACGCTCTTTAATCCATGCGGCTTCATCCTTCATCCTCGAGCCAGCTGCCTTGTTGGCCCTGTGCTAGCTTTCTATGCGACTCTCACTATCATCTTCCTCGCACCAACTAAGCAGGTTGAGGCAACCCTATTTCTGCTCGCAAGCTGCGAAAGACTGGGCGCTGACTTGGCAGAATAGCTTATCTCTGTCTGTAAAATGTGGTATGTATTTTTTGACACCCAAGGGCCCTCTTTCTCCTTCATTACACTCCAATTTGTCATCTTCCTGGCAATGTCAAAATCCTACATCGGAGCGTCGGGTATAAGTGTACCCTTATATTGTTGTTTACCTTCCCATTTAAAACACATGGCGCTCAGCAACGACGCGTGTCAGAAGTGAAGGTTATCGAGCTCAAGAATCTCAAGCAGATTTTGGCGCGCACTTTCTCTCGCTCCAATTCCTTCAGCGAATGGGCCATATTTCAAAGTGCAAACAGAGAAAGTCATGCGCATCCAAGATGACTGGTAGTTGTTTATCAAGTTTTGTCAGGAGCCTCGCACTCGCATCTCCGAGTCCTCCTATGATAGATCCTATCCACCTGCACATCGGTCGATCGCGGGCATCCACCGATGCACAGGATCGTGTTGGGTTGATTCATCATCTCTCTGGTTTCGCCAGGGTTCGCAATGCTGTCACAAGATGCTCGGACAGGATGAGGTGAATCCAGACGTGGCAGCCCTGTATTGGAAACTTCGAGAGGGCACTAACATCCAGCAACTACTGACGAAACAACACACGTACAACTACCTTTTCGCTCCATCTGCTAACCCAACATCGCTATGATCTGGAGTACGTGGTCACAGGGAAGCTCTTTAACACGCAGTTTAGTTACGTCAAGACGCCCGTTTAATCGGGGCATCGTCACTGAGTGCTGTCTTTGCGTGCTCTGAGACGCGGTAATTGTACAGCTTGATCACAGTTTTGACTTAGACCCCTGAGCCCAGGAGCTGGCCGATTGCGTCGATAATTGTCCCTCGTTTCCCAAGGTCCGAGAGCATCGGAGGACGCGATAAGCGATTGCTGGTCAGAAGATATGGCTCGTTCGTAATCATATCTTTCGTGGGATACTCAGCATTATTGTGAGTAGTAAGACGGAGATATTGTTATTGTCACCTCTCTGTCTCCGCTGAGGTGGGCGTGTAAGTGTGTGCTGGGGAGCATGTCAAAGTGGAAAATGACTTCACCCCCGCTCTGTGTTCCAAAAAGATTCTGTAGTAGTGACTAATCCTCCGAAACCCACGGCTGATGGGGGTCTGGGGGTCTTCCATTTCCGATGAGATGCGGTATGGTTCTGGTAGTGTCCGCCTGGGTTGTATTGTCGATGTCCACGCCCATCATATTTGTTACTGTAAATGCTCTCGCTTAGCCTCGACACACGTTTCGATCACAATTAAAGATGCGACTCGGACTCCTTTGGGTTATCTCGTAAAGAGACGTCGAACAAGTGAAACACGACGTTTTAGTTCCATTCGATTAAGATGGCGATTAATGTACAGTTAACGGTAGATATAGTTGGTACATAAGTAAATATACTAATGTAATAATGTGTGTGTGCGGGTTGTGGGCGAGGCGAGCTAGTTTAGTTCAGAATGGGAATCGCAGGGTACCCTCGGGATCGGCTAACAATCTGGATGGAATGCCATCATCAGCACCTGTATTACCGCAACGAGGCAAGATGACAGGATGACAGGAGACATACCTAATAGATGCTTGGTTTGGATCGGAGTCGTGGTCCTCATCTGACATGATGCGTGCACGCCTGCGCTTGTAATGCGCCGGAGGGGGTCTTAGAGGAGAGGGGGTAAATAATGCTGGGGCGATCGAGGCGTCGATCACGGTGGCTGATGGCATGGGTCTGTGTGTTGCCGCTAGGAGACTCTCGGCGCTGGGGATGGGGTAGATGATAGACAGTCGAGCCGAATTGTCACGGCGTTCGGAGGAAGATGCGGGTTGTCGTCCTTCGTGTCGTCCGCGTGATGACGGCACCGTACGATGCCGTTTCAGGGTTAGGTATGATCCCTCCTCCTCAGGGATGTCACTGAGCAGCATTTGCGATGCCGCTTCATCTACCTCGGGATCCGAGCGGGTCGACGAGGAGCGTCGCCTGCACCCCTCCTCTACGAGGGTTCTGTCGTCCGGAACCGCTTCGGCGTCGAAAGTGGGGTCGCCGTCGGAGCTGGAGCTCAACTCGGTGTTGGTGCTGGTGCTGCTACTGCTACTGCTGGTGCTAGTAGTAGGGGAGGGTAAGGGGTGACGGTTGCCGAACGGGTCCTGGTGGTGGTGACGGCGGATGGAAGCGAGGAGGGTGTTCTTGCTCCCGAACATGGCCGCGGGGTTCACTTGGAAGAGATGGGCGAACTGAGCAAGGCGGGAAGAAGCAGAAACGGGCATCGCGTGGCAGTGTGGGGGGGAGGTAGTGGGGACGAAGATGAATTGAATGAAAATTATGGAAGAAAAATAAAACGGAAAGAAAACGCAGATGCCACACAGTAGCAGGCAGGAGTTCTTATTATATATCGTGGTGAGGGGACATGGAGATTGGGTGGTCGGGCCACGGAAGGTAGTGGTCGTGGCTGTAACGCGCGAGGCTTGTGTCGACACACTTCGGACCCTCCGCCTAAGCCACCGCGCCTAAGCTATGCTGAACCGGGGCCGAGGCTGTCACGTGTCATGAAAACAATTTTTCATCACCCATTCCATCAATGCAT
>WNFQ01002433.1_pt1 | contig 13459 bp, 9 predicted proteins | sample 5400171 | NCBI WGS metagenome assembly WNFQ01 (sample SAMN13153356, study PRJNA577476) | soil metagenome | isolation source: 20 cm soil under Madrone tree | place: USA:California | collected 2016-06-14
GCGTGCCGGTGGTTTCGGTTGTGGATACGAACTGCGACCCGGATGTGGTGGACTGGATCATTCCCGGGAACGACGACGCGCTGCGCGCCATTCGCCTGTTCACGACGAAGATTGCAGATTCCGTGCAGGAAGGCCACACGGCGTACCAGCAGTCGCAGGTGGCGGATCAGAAAGCGGCGGAAGATCAGGCACTGGTCGACGGCGTCGAGTATGTGGATACCAGCGCGTACGAACAGTACGAGAAGCAGGAAGGCGACTTCGTGGAGGGTGTTGTCGAAACTCCCGCGGAGCCTGCTGAGGCGGCGGAAGCCACCGTTCCACCGGACGACGAAAAACACTAAACATTATTGCGCGGGTGAAAAGTTTGTGAGGCCCGCGCCGAGCGATTCGGTGCGGGCCGTTTTGTAACTAAGAGCACTAAATAAGAAGTTGCCAATCAGCAAAGAGAAAAAAGGATGAGTACACAACAGCCAGCGGTGCAAATCCCGGCGCAACTCGTAAAGGAATTGCGCGAGCGGACCGGAGCGGGTTTCAACGATTGTCGCAACGCGTTGATCGAAGCGAACGGCGTGATCGAGAAGGCTATCGAGATTCTCCGGAAGAAGGGTCAAGCTGCGGCCGCGAAGAAAGCGCAGCGCGAAGCCACCGAGGGACTCGTCGGCAGCTACATTCATGCCGGCGGGAAAATCGGTGTGTTGGTGGAGCTGAACTGCGAGTCCGACTTCGTGGCGCGCACGGAAGCGTTCCAACAGCTTTCGCATGACATTGCCATGCACATCGCGGCGCTGGACCCGCGCTACGTGCGGCGCGAAGAAGTGACTCCGGACATGCTCGAAAAAGAGCGCGATATTTACAAGGCGCAAGCGCTGGCGACCGGCAAGCCCGAGGCGGTTGTCGAGAAAATCGTCAGCGGAAAGATGGAAAAGTTCTACGAGGAAAACTGCCTCTACGAGCAGCACTACATCAAGGACGAAAGTGTGACCATCGGCGAGATGATCACTCAGGCCATCGCAAAGCTTGGTGAAAACATTTCGATCCGGCGCTTTGTGCGGTTTAAAGTCGGTGAAGTGAGCGGCGGAGCGGCAGGGCCGGAGACGGCGCCTGTGCCCGCCAAAGCGTAATTTCAAGAACCACTTGAATCAACCTTCAGCGTCCCGGTTTTGCCAGGACGCTTTTTTTTTGTGGAGTGCGGGAGCTTGCTCCCGCTTTCGCTATTGCTCCATTTGACTTCGTCTCGCGGAAGAACTCGCCTTCAGCGTGTAGCAAAGCTGGTGGCTGGTTGCGGCAGCCGGAAAAGCGGGAGCAAGCTCCCGCACTCCAAAGTGTGCGGGGGCGAACATAGTTTGTTACAATTCCCCGGGATTTGAGATCGCGCGAACGGAGACTCATGGCAGCGACGACGAAAGCTGGAAAGAAAAGCATGAGAAAAGCCAAACCAGCGTACAAAAGGATTCTGCTAAAGCTTTCCGGAGAATCGTTTCAAGGGCCGCAGGGATTCGGCATTCACGGAGAAACGATTCAGGCCATCGCGCGGGAATTGAAGGATGTTCACGCCCTGGGCGTGCAAGTAGCGATTATGGTCGGCGGAGGAAATATCTTCCGCGGAGCTCGGCAAAAAGGTTTTGAGATCGACCGCGCCACCGGCGATTACATGGGCATGCTCGCTACGGTCATCAATGCGCTGGCACTGCAGGATGCGCTGGAAAAAGAAGGCGTATTTACGCGCGTGCTGAGCGCCATCGAAATGAAAGAAGTTTCCGAACCGTTTATCCGGCGGCGCGCGGTGCGGCACCTGGAAAAAGACCGAGTGGTAATTTTCGCCGCGGGAACGGGGAATCCGTATTTCTCGACGGACACGGCGGGGGCGTTGCGCGCGATGGAAATCAAGGCGGACGTGATCCTGAAAGCCACGCGCGTGGACGGAGTTTATGACGCCGATCCAGAGCAGATTCCGGACGCGAAGTTTTTTGCCGCGATTTCCTATCGCGAAGTGCTGAGCCAGAATCTGAAGGTGATGGACTCCACGGCGATTTCGCTGTGCATGGACAACGGCATGCCGATCGTAGTGTTCAACATGAACCGGCCGGGAAATATCAAGCGCGTGGTGCTAGGCGAGCGGGTAGGTTCCAAAGTCACGCCCGCTTGAAGCAGTTGCTAATTGCAATTTTTCAGTTATTAGTGACAATCAGAAACCAGGCCAGAATCAAGATGGCTCCTTTCATTTTTTTGACGTTGTAACTTCTTCGGGAACAAAAACCAGGAACAAAGGACTAGGAACCAAGGACTTCGAACATGACGACGAAAGAAGCGATTGCCGCGGGCAAGGTGCGGATGGAAAAGGCGGTCGATGATTTCCGCAAGGAGCTTGCGACAATTCGTACCGGGCGTGCGAACGCATCCATCCTGGATGCGATCCGCGTGGATTATCACGGGACGCCGATGCCGGTAAATCAACTGGGCACCGTGACGGTGCCGGAAGCCACGCTGCTGGTGATTTCGCCGTGGGACCCCAGCGTGGTAGGTCTGATCGACAAAGCGATTCGCGCTTCGGACCTGGGGCTGAATCCCACCAACGACGGCAAGGTGGTGCGCGTGCCGATGCCGTCGCCGACGGAAGAGCGCCGCAAAGAAATCGTGAAGCACCTGCACAAGGCGCTGGAAAATCACCGCACCGCCGTGCGCAACATCCGGCGCGACGTCAAGGAAACCATCGACAAGCTCGAGAAGGAAAAGAAGATCAGCCAGGACGAACAGAAGCGCGCGCTGGACGAAATGGAAAAGATTTCGCACGCGGAGACGAAGAAGATCGAGGATTTGTCGGCTGCCAAAGAGAGAGAAATTCTCGAACTCCGGTAGTCGTCAGTTGTCAGTTTAAGTACGAAGTAAAGAAAAATCGGAAAGCCCAAGTCGTGGGCCGACCGCCCTGCCTATATTTGGTTGTCAGTTCCTAGTTTCAGTTTTCAAAGAAGCCGTCTGCTCCTTTCACCAGGAAATGCGGGCGACCTGCTGACTGCAGCCGCTTGTGAAATATATTCGATGGGTGTACCCCCCACCATTTTGTATGAATATCAAAATGCAGGGACTTACGAAATTTGCAATTTGTAACCGGTTGATTTCAGTGGGCTTGTATTTCTGTGGCTAAGTTAACACAGCAGAGGGCGCTCACTGGAAAAACGAATTCATTCAGGAAGCGCTGGTCGGGATGCTTTGGCAGCATCTGGCTCAATGGTTGCGCAGTTATCTACAGCAATAAGTACAGTACAAATTAAGGAAATGTCAAGGAAAGTTGGATGGAGCGGAACTTTTTCCTAACGGATTGAAAATGGAAGGCTTGAGGTTGGTAGGGCTTGCGGAGGAGGGAAGGAGGACGCCAATCAGGAGAGTAGCGTTCCCGGAATGGCGGATACGACAGTGGTGCGATTAGGATTTCGGGGTTGACGGGGGAGGAGCGGGCGCAGGGGCGGGTTTGACGGGGGCTGCGGGAGAGACTTCGCGGTCGAGGGTGAAGTCCTGGGCTTGGTCGCTGAGGACGGCGCGGAGGAAAGCGTTGTAGTCGGCGGCACGGCCGGCGGGCACCTGCCGAAGCAGAAAGTTGATGTGCCGGGAAGCGGTGACGGTCAGACCCTTTGCGGAGTATTGGGAGGTGAAGGTGGCGTAATCCCGCCGGACGGAAGTGCCGGTTGGTGCGGTGACGGTCGTGCCCGGGGGGAGGTGGAGCGTCATGTGGGTTTCGACTTCGAGCGGAGTGCCGAGTTCGACGGGGGATGCAGCGGCGCCTGGGGCAGGCTTTGCCGGCGGATCGGGCAAGCCTAACTGGGGCAACAAAGCAGGGATGCGCACGGGCTTCTTTGACCAATCAACGAGTTTGGGCTGGGTAATTTCGTAATCGACCTTGAATGGCTCTTTCGTCGCATAAGGATCGGATGCCGTGACGCTGGTGACCTGGCCACGGAAGCCGTCAGAAATCGAGAGAAGCTGGGCGAGTTCCTTCCATTTGTCCTTGGGCGATTGGTGGAAGGCGATGCGAAGGAGCAGCTCGTTGCCGCCGCGCATAGTGTATTTGACTTTAGCCGTGAGCGTACCGTCGGCTGAAAGAGAGGCATCAACACCGACGCTCTGGGAAGCGGAAAAGGGAAGCTCTGTCGGGAGTGGAGACCAGACCTCGCTAGAATAGTCGCCTCCATCATACAGAGTAAGGCTAAGCGCAGTTTTTCCGCGAAACTTAGGTGCAATGAGACCAAATGGAGCAACTTCCAAGCTCGGATCAAGGGCAAAGCGCTTCTTCTTTTCTGATACGATTACGAGCAAATGATTGAACGCCGACGGGCGAGCGAACTGTTTTTGGGTCTCCGGGGAGCCCACAAAAACAATCTCCGTCGTCAAACCCGCAATACCCGCAAAATGATCTAGCAAGAGGCATTTTTCTTCGGGTGTCGCATAGCCGGAGTCCAAAATATTTTTAACGTGGCGCATTCGAAAGCCAGTGGAGCCAAGTGGCAGGTCAATGGTCCTAAGCTGTTGTGACACGAATTCATAGCTCTTGCGCAGCTTTTGGTCCGGAGTCCTTTCTGGCAGGGCAAAGGAACGCAATCGGTTCTCTGCCGCCTTTAGGTCCTCTTCTGCCCACCTCTGGAACTGTGGTTTAAGAAACTGCTGTGCTAGGCGGTCCACCAGAACTTGCCAACCCCAAAAACTTGAGACGATGATATCAGGCGTGGGTGCGCTGTTGTCGTCGGGAGGCGCGGGAAGATTTGGCGTCGAAGGAATTTCCCAGCGATACAAGACGCGGGCGGATTCTCCTTCACCTGACTTGTCTGTTGAAGAAGCAAGTGTTGTTGGATTGATGTGAAGCTGGACTGGACGAGAAGCCGGGAGGTCGAGCTCAAAGATTTCTTGCGAGACGACGCCGGTGCGGTCGAAGGAGTGGTCGAGCCAGAAGTCGGGGGCGAGAGGATGGTGCGTGGTGGTGGTGATGATGCGGTATTCGAGGAGGTCGCCGGGCTCGAGGCCAAGGATGCGGACGGATTTGATGCGGACATCCTGGTAGGCGGGGGCGTTGACGACGGCGGGGTTGGGATTGTCGGTGACGGCGCTAGGGAGGATGTCGGCGGTGCCGCCGCTGGGATGGGTGATGTGGATGAGCGGGATCTCGATGGACTCGAAGGAGCGGTTGTAGTCGAAATTGAAGCGGGCGAATTGGCGGACGCCGAGTTCGTTGTTGATGCGCACGAGGGTGTGAACTTCCTTGCGGCTGTCGCCGTTGGATTCGAAGCGGTAGCGCGTTTCGAGCAGTTCGATTTGATGGGGGTTTTGTTGAGGCTCGGCGGGAGCCGGAGTCTTCGCATCGGGTTTCTCGACCGGTTTCTGTGGAATTTGCTGGGCTTGAGTGAAGGAAATAAAGACAGGGGAGAGGAGACAAATTAGCGCGAATGCGCGAAAGAGCGGATGGAATCTGAAAGGAAGTCGCAAAATGGCCTCGGAGGCAGTGTAGGGCGGGCACCGGGCACCGGTAAAGACGAAAGCGGAGCGGAGTTGCGCGGTGGCGACGGGAGTCAGAAATCGGAAGGGTGCCCGCCGGAAGAGCGCCAGCCCTTCGGCTCCGCTCAGCGTAGACAAGCCCCGACAGGAGTCGGAGTGAACTGCCCGCACTCCGAAGAAACCGAATGGCGGCGGGGGCGTCTGAGAGCGTGATAGAGTTTGACTGCGCGAGCGGGCGCGAGGAGAGGACGGATGCGAGTTGCTTTGGTAAGAGTGGCAGTGGCGGCGGTCACGGCAATGGGATTTTGTTTGGGAGGGGCGTTCGCGGTGCGCGCGGACAACCGGCCGGCACCTAAGGGGCCGGACGAGGATGGAACGAAGCCGGCGCTGGTGAAGATTGCTGGCGAAGGGATGATGGATTCGCATGCGTTTCAGTACCTCACGGAACTGAGCGATGACATTGGCTCGCGGGTGACGGGATCGCCCGCGGAGAGAAAAGCCGAAGAGTGGGGCGTGGCGAAGATGAAAGCCATGGGCCTTGAAAACGTGCATAGGGAAAAATATCAGCTTTGGCGCGGATGGACACGCGGTACAGCGCAAGGGGAATTGCTGGAGCCGATTCGAAGGCCGCTGCACGTGGATGCGATGGGTTGGACGGGATCGACGTCGGCGGGAGGCGCGGAAGGTGAGGTCGTGGCCGTGAATCTCTTCAATATCGAGGAAGAGGTCAAACACACTTCGCGGCTTTCCGGGAAGATCGTGCTGGTGGTGATGCAGGGCGTTCCGAAGAAAAATGCGGACTCTCTGTTTGCCAGCTTCGGAGATTTTCTAAAGGCGGCCTCTAAGGCTGGAGCGTTGGCGGTGATCGGGGGTCAGGGTGGATCAAAAGCCGTGGGAATGAATTTGACGCACACGGGAATACTCGGTTTCGAGGCCGAGTACGCTATCCCGGTGTTGTCGCTGACCGCTGAGGATCAAGGGCAGCTCGAGCGGTACGTCGAGAACGGGAAAAAAGTGCGGGTACGCTTTAATGTGCAAAATACGTTTTCAAACGGCCCAGTGGAATCGGCGAATGTCGTGGGGGAGATTCGCGGGCGCGAAAATCCGGAGCAGGTCCTCGTCGTCGGAGCGCATCTGGATTCCTGGGACCTTTCCGAGGGAACCACGGATAACGGGACAGGCTCGGCGAGTGTCCTGGGGTCGGCGGAAGCGATTGTGCGCTCCGGGATGAAACCGCGGCGGACGATTCGTTTTGTGTTGTTTACGGGGGAGGAACAGGGGCTGGACGGTTCGTTTGCATACATGAAGCAACATCATGCAGAGATGGCCAATCATCTGGGAAACCTAGTGCTGGACTCGGGGCAAGGGCCGGTGAAAGAGTTCATGTTGGGAGGCCGCGACGACCTGGTGGCAAGCTTCCGGCCTTTCGTCGAGTCGCTCGCGTCGATTCGAGAGATTGCGGTGAACGACAAGGTGGAGAGCGGGACCGATACGCTGCCGTTTTCGATGGCCGGACTGCCGGGGATCTGCATGGATCAGGATTCGCCGGAATACAAGTACACGCACCATTCGTCTGCCGATGCCTTGGAAGCGGTGAAGCCCGAAGTGCTGGCGCAAAACGCTACGCTGATGGCGCTTACGGCTTATTGGATCGCCGACCGGCCGGAGCGATTTGCTTCGCCATGGCCCGCGGAAAAGACGGCGAAGATGCTAAAGGCGCAGCACCAGGACGAGATGCTGAAAGCGTTTGGGTTGTGGCCCAAGGAATTTGCGGAGGCGGAGAAGAAGGAACAAGCGCCGAATTAACGGACTGAGTGGAAAAGAAGAACAAGAACATGGCGGGCGGCACGGCAACGACGTGTCGCCCGAGTTTTTTGAAGAGCGAAGAAATGCAGAACTGTGATATGAAACGAGTCCCGGGAGGTTGCAAAGATGAAATCGAAGACGCTCACCGTGTTGCTCCTCGTATTGTTTTTCAGCGCTGCTAGCCGAACGCAAGAGAAAGCGCAAGATCGCAGAAAGTTCCTCGATCCCAAGACGCAAGTGAGCGACGACCCGAGACGCATCGTGGTCAAGCCGGGGCCACGCGGACCGGAAGGCACGCTCGTTCTCCGCGGGGGAAGAATCTTTGATGGGACGGGAGCGCCTGCGCGCGAAGGCACGCTGGTAATTGAGAGAAACAAAATTGTGAAGATACTGGCGGCCAACTCGAGCGATTGGTCAAGAGATGCGAAGGTGATCGATGTCTCGGGAAAGACGATCCTCCCGGGTTTGATCGATCTGCACACGCATCTGACGTACCCGCTGAACGAAGAAAATTTTGGAGTGGCGATGAACGATGCTGACGCGACGCTGCGCGGCGTCGAGAAGCTGCGGTATTTCATTGAAAGCGGAATCACGAGCGTGCGGGACGTGGGGTCAAAGGGGGATGTGCCATTCCGGCTGAAGGCGTGGGTCGCCGAGAATCGCATCCCGGGGCCACGCGTCTTTCCGGCGGGCGCGTTCATAACCGGAGAGGGAGGGCACTCGACCGAGAACACTCCGGATGAATTGATCGCAGTCATGGGAGCGACGCGGCTGGCCTCTGGCCCAGACGATTGGAGACAAGCGGTTCGCGAACAGTTTCATAAGGGCGCCGATGTCATCAAGCTGGGCAGCCATTTTTCTCCGGAGGAAGTGAAAGCGGCGGTTACCGAGGCGCACGAGTTGGGATTGAAGGTGACCGTGGATTCTGAAACGTTTTATATCCAGCGGGCGGTGGAAGCCGGTGCTGACACCATCGAGCATCCCTTGCCGCGAAGCGAGGAGACCATTCAGTTGATGGCCAAGAAAGGTGTGGCGGCAGACCCAACGCTCATTCCTTACCAAATCATTTTCGAGGAATGGGGCGGATATTTTGGATCGACGTCGAGACGGTTCACCTTTTCAAGGGATGCGAATCTGGAGATGTTGAAGCGCTTGCGCAAGGCCGGAATCAAGTGCGGGATCGGAACGGATTTGATCCTGCATTGGTACCGCTATATGCCGGGCCCATACATCCGGGAGCTAAAGAATTTCGTGGAGGCCGGGTGGAGCATCCCGGAGGCGCTGCTCGCGGCAACAAAAACCAACGCGGAGATTCTGGACATGGATGATCGGCTGGGGACGTTGCAGGCGGGGAAGTTGGCTGACGTGCTGGTGGTGAATGGCAGACCGGACGAAAACCTGGACGATTTGGGGAAGGTGGATTTAGTGATCCGGGACGGCTTTCCGGTAGTCGAGGGAGGGCGCGTGGCCATACCGAGGCATACCGCTGAAAAGCCTTGGAAGTCCGCTGCTGCCCCTGCGGAGATGAAGTAGGGAGCGAACTGACGATCTGATAAGATGTTTATTATCAATGACATAATCGAAGTTGACGTGGAATTTTGGAATTGACCGCGGGACTCCCAGTTTCCAGATAGGGCATCGGGAGTAGGTGCGGAGTGGCCACCGGAGGCAAGAATGGTGCCAAGTGATTGATTTCCACAGATATAATTGTGCGAATGTTGCGAAAGATTTGACAGGATGCGTTTTATTCCCTATACTTCGGTGTTTGTCAGGGAAGCACTTACCCTGAGTGGGGCGGCTCCAACTTGTTTGGAGTCGTTGAGTTGGAAGGGAATTATCTTCGGTTCCGGAACAAAGTAAGACGGAATGGGACAGAAGAGCGGCCGGAATGGGGCGCCAGCCCCGCAAAGCCGAGTAAGCCTCTCCGAACTGAAGCCAAGAGAGTCGTTCTACTTCTTGGAGTGCGTACGGAGTTTCTTGCTGGTGGTATCTCCGGATTCGCAGTAGACCTTTCAGCACCGGACTGCGCTCTCGCGATTTTGTGTGCGCGCCTTGCGAGAGCCGCGAAAATTCATGCGCGCGATAGAGGGACGACTGTGCCGACGTTTTCGCAGCTGGTAAGGATGGGACGTGAAGCGGTCCGGATGAAGACGAAGTCGCCTGCGCTGGCGGGATGTCCGGAGAAGCGCGGCGTGTGCATTCGCGTGTACACGCAGACGCCGAAGAAACCGAACTCGGCACTGCGCAAAGTGGCGCGTGTTCGCCTGACGAATGCCATTGAAGTGACGACTTATATTCCCGGCGTCGGCCACAACCTGCAGGAGCACTCGATCGTGCTGGTGCGCGGGGGCCGTGTGAAGGATTTGCCCGGAGTGCGCTATCACATCGTGCGCGGAACGCTGGATGCCGCGGGCGTGGAGAATCGCAAGCAGGGACGATCGAAGTATGGAGCGAAGCGGCCCAAGGCCGCGGCGGCGAAGTAAGACAAAAGAGAGTTTGAAGGAGCGATAAAGAGCAATGCCACGCAAAGGACTTGTTTTCCGGCGAGTGCAAGCGACCGATCCGGTCTATGCCAGCGACATTGTGGAGAAGTTCATCTGCTCGATGATGTGGGAAGGCAAGAAGTCGACGGCGCAGCGTGTGTTTTACGGCGCGATGGATCAAGTAGCGAAGAAGACCAACGACGACGCGTTGAAGATTTTCAAGAAAGCCATCGAGAACGTGAAGCCGCTGCTGGAAGTGAAGACGCGTCGCGTTGGCGGCGCGAACTACCAGGTTCCGGTGGAAGTGAATCCGTTCCGCAGGCAATCGCTCGCAATTCGCTGGCTGCTGCAGTATTCGCGGGAACGCGCGGGTAAGACCATGGTGGACAAGCTCGCGGACGAGTTGATTGACGCGGCGAACGCGCGCGGCGGAGCGATGAAGAAGAAGGAAGACGTGCATCGCATGGCGGAAGCGAACAAGGCGTTCGCGCATTATCGCTGGTAAAAAGGGCGCTAGTAAGGAATAGGTGGTTGGCGTGAGTGAAGCAGTCGCAACGCGAGCAGGAGAAAAGAAAGCTGTTCCAGGAGCTATGGGCAGAGCATTCAAACTCGAGGACACCCGCAACATCGGGATTATGGCGCACATCGACGCCGGAAAGACCACGTCGACGGAACGCATCCTCTTCTATACGGGTGTGACCTACAAGATCGGTTCGGTGGATGAAGGCACGGCCACCATGGACTGGATGGAGCAGGAACGCGAGCGCGGAATTACGATTACGAGCGCGGCGACTACGGCGGCCTGGGACCGCTTCGGCAAGAAATATCGCGTCAATATTATTGATACCCCGGGCCACGTGGACTTTACCGTGGAAGTGGAGCGCTCGTTGCGCGTTCTGGACGGCGCCGTGTGCGTGTTTGACTCCGTCGCCGGCGTGCAGCCGCAATCGGAAACGGTTTGGCGCCAGGCGGACAAGTATCGCGTCCCGCGCATCTGTTTCGTGAACAAGATGGACCGCATGGGCGCGGATTTCGACCACGTCATCGGCACGATTCGAAAGCGTCTTGGAGCCCACCCCGTTCCTCTGCAATTCCCCCTCGGTCGCGAAGATAATTTCATCGGGATCATCGATTTCCTTGAAGAAAAGGTAATTGTTTGGCTGGAAGAAACGCTGGGCGCGAAATACGAAATCTTCGAAGTAGCAAAGCTTTGGGACAAAGCGTTTGTGGATTCGCGGCCGGATGTGGCGGCGGCGCTGAAAGCCTCCGCGATCGACAAGAAATTTTACGACGAGCACCGCAACAAAGTTGTGGAATATATCGCTGAGCACGACGACGAGCTGGTCGAAAAGTATCTAAATGGCACGGCGCTTACTCTGGACGAGATGCGCAAGTCGATCCGCAAATCGACGCTGGCGCTGAAGATCGTGCCGGTGCTGGCGGGTTCGGCATTCAAGAACAAAGGCATTCAGCCGTTGCTGGACGCGGTGGTCGATTATCTGCCGTCGCCACTGGATGTTCCGCCGGTGGAGGGCACGGATCCCGCCACGGACGAAACAATTCTTCGGCGTGCGTCCGACGAGCAGCCGTTTGCAGCGCTGGCCTTCAAGATTATGTCCGACCCTTTCGTCGGACACGTCACCTATATCCGCGTGTATTCCGGCGTGCTGAAATCCGGAAGTTACGTGATGAACTCCGGAAAGGGCTCGCGCGAACGCATCAGCCGCCTACTGCAGATGCACGCCAACAAGCGCGAAGAAATCGACACCATTTATGCCGGCGATATTTGCGCTTGTGTGGGCTTGAAGAGTGTGAATACGGGCGACACTCTTTGCGACGAAGAAAAGCAGATCATCCTCGAAAATATTGATTTCCCCGCACCGGTGATTTCCGTAGCCATCGAACCGAAAACCAAAGCAGACCAGGACAAGCTGGGTGTGGCCATGCAGCGCCTGGCGCAGGAGGATCCCACTTTCCGCGTTTCAACCGAACCGGATACCGGGCAGACGCTGATTTCCGGCATGGGTGAATTGCATCTCGAAATTATCGTGGACCGCATGCTGCGCGAGTATAACGTGCAGGCCAACGTCGGGCGGCCGCAGGTGGCGTACCGCGAAACGATTCGCAAGAACGCCGTTGCCGAAGGCAAGTACATCAAGCAGACCGGCGGCAAGGGCCAGTACGGCCATTGCAAGATCGAATTGCATCCGATTCCCAGTTCCAGCCACGAGAGCATGAAAGAGATGTCCACGGACGATCTCGACCTGCTGGCCAAGGAAGTGGTGGGCGGCGGCTCCGCCGGCAAATGGAAATTCGACAAGGAACACCGGTTTCTTTTCATCGACAAGATTGCGGGCGGAGCGATTCCGCGCGAGTTTATCGCCCCCATCGAAGCGGGGATTCGCGAAGCGCTGGATAACGGCATTTTGGCGGGATTCCCGATGGTGGACGTTGCCGCGGTTTTGATCGACGGCAGCTACCACGATGTGGATAGCAATGAAATGGCTTTCAAGATCGCCGGTTCGATGGCCTTCAAGGAAGCCTGCGCGCGCGCCAAGGCTGTCCTGCTTGAGCCCATCATGAAGGTGGAAGTGGTTGTGCCGGAAGAATATATGGCCGCGGTATTCGGTGATTTGAACGCGCGGCGTTCCGCGATTCAAGGCACGGAGAATCGTGCCGGGAGCAACGTGATTCGCGTGGAAGTGCCGCTGGCGCAGATGTTCGGTTACGCCACCGATTTGCGCAGCCGCACACAAGGCCGCGCGACGTTTACCATGCACTTTTCGCATTACGCGGAGTTGCCCGCGGCGTTGGCGGAAGAAGTCATCAAGAAGCACCGGGGCGAGAAGTAAAATAGAGAGTTTTGTCCGGGGTTAAGTGAACTTTGATTGAGGAGCAGAGGGCGAAATGGCGAAGGAGAAATTCGAGCGCAACAAGCCGCATGTGAACATCGGGACCATTGGTCACATTGACCATGGCAAGACGACGTTGACGGCGGCGATCACCAAGGTGTTGAGCAAGCACAACCCGAAGGTCGCCTTCCGGGCATTCGATTCGATTGATAACGCCCCGGAAGAGCGCGAGCGCGGAATTACGATTGCGGTTTCGCACGTGGAGTACGAAACGGCGAACCGGCACTACGCGCACATGGATTGCCCGGGGCATGCGGATTACATCAAGAACATGATCACTGGAGCGGCGCAGATGGACGGCGCGATCCTGGTGGTGGCGGCCACGGATGGGCCGATGCCGCAGACGCGCGAGCACATTCTGCTGGCTCGGCAGGTGGGCGTTCCGGCGATTGTGGTGTTCTTGAACAAGTGCGACATGGTGGAAGACGCGGAATTGCTGGAACTGGTCGAACTGGAAGTTCGTGAGTTGCTCAAGAGCTACCAGTTCCCAGGCGATTCGATTGCGGTTGTGAAGGGCTCCGCGCTGCAGGCGCTGAACGGCGACGCCAAGTGGGAAAAATCGATTGACGAGTTGATGGCAGCCGTGGACAAGAACGTGCCGCTGCCGGTGCGTGACGTGGACAAGGCGTTTGCGATGCCGATTGAAGACATTTTCTCGATCTCCGGACGCGGGACGGTCGTTACCGGCCGAATCGAGCGCGGCAAGGTAAAGGTTGGCGAAGAAGTGGAAATCGTGGGCTTCCGGGCGACGCAGAAGAAAGTTGTGACGGGCGTGGAAAT
>WNFQ01002436.1_pt1 | contig 13451 bp, 13 predicted proteins | sample 5400171 | NCBI WGS metagenome assembly WNFQ01 (sample SAMN13153356, study PRJNA577476) | soil metagenome | isolation source: 20 cm soil under Madrone tree | place: USA:California | collected 2016-06-14
GATAGGCAGGAGGAGGAGCTCCGTAAACCATCTGCGGGTCGTAGGAGGGAACGTAAACTACATCGGGGTTAGCTTGCTCAATTACAATCGCCTGTTGACCGCCCTCGACCGTCTGCGTCTCCACTTTCTGTTGCGCGTTCGTCTTTAGATTTCCTGTGCCCTGAGCCTTTGCACGCATTCGTTGGACTGCTCCCATTACGTCCGATTGCTGCGTGAGGAATGCATTTCCCAAGTCCGTCGTCCATTGGATATTGCCAGCCAACCGCTGAACGATGTCCGGAAACGCTGCCATCGCCTGGACGCTCGGGTCCCAAGGTTGCTTGGCCACTGCGTCCGCCAGGGCCTTGTCCTTCAGGTACTTGTTATTCGCGAACCACTGTTCAAGCTGGATCACTTCCAACGGGTAGGTGGAAGCGGCCAGCGTCTGGGCGAGAAGCGGATCGGGATAAAGAGCAATCGGCGCCACCAGGGAATCCAGTTGGTCGGCTGGAATCGGCGGCGCCGCCTCATTGCCAACCGCGGGTGCTAGAGCCTGGTCTTGTTGTGCGTACGCCAGTGAATATGCCAGCACGAGTAGTGCAGCGGCACAGGCGATGGCGATCACCCGACGGGATGATTGGTCAGGGAACTTGAGAGAATCTTTTGTCTTCATAGTTTTTAGTTTTCGTTGGGTCCCGTTTCTCCACTCATGATCGCCCTTACTTTGTTGCATGGTGGTTGCGACGCGTGGGACGTTAGACGTACATGCCGGGCTAGGACAACAACAATGTCTCCAGATATTCCAGGGTGAATAGCTGTTCCGCGCGAATCGTCGGGCTCGTTAAGAGCTATCTGTGCTAAATCTGTCTCGCCTTAGCGAGCTTCCCAATTCCTGAACAAGCCGGCCGTGCGATTCAGGTAATGTCGGCCTTTAATCTGATGAGTCATCTTCTACGTCGTCGTCAGTTACTTTCCAGGTTTTGTCGGGGTTGTACCGGTCCATGCTCTGGAATATCTTCAGGGTATCCGGCCCGAGATCCTTCTCGTAAACGACTCCGTCGGGGCCAACGATGAACGTCTCCACTCCGGTCACCCGATACTCAGCGGGCGCCGCGGCCAGGGCGAATCCGCCGATCATGGCGCCGCCAACCATGAAATCCATCTCTCCCATGGGCGCCGCAGGTCCTTGCCCCTTTAACACCTTGAAATAGTATCCATGGTAAGGTTGACCTCGCTCTGCCTTGTAGCCTTCCTCGAGCGCTTTGGCGACTTCCTCTCCGACCGGACCTCCCCAAGTGCCGTCCTGATTCTTCCACGCCAGACCATCGTGTTTCCCAGGAGTGCTGAGGATATGCTGTGCGTATTGGTTCACCTTTGAATCATCGCGCTTTTCCTGAGCGTACTCGTGCTGTGCCTCGACGAAACCGCGACAAATCGCAATGGCATTCAGTTCGTTCGCGCCGACGCGCCGATTTAATATTTCTTCACGACCTACCTTGGTATCAAACAACCACTTGCCTTTGTGCTTCACGATCGGGATGGGAAGCGGAAAGGCATCGTTGCCCACCAGGAGAATGGCCCGGTTTGGATCTTTCTTATCTATTTCAATTGAGTTCTTTTCCTTTGCCTTGGCTGCGAATGCCAGCGCGCGATTTTTGTCCATTACGGGATCTTCAGAACTGATAAGATCCTCGCCGTCCGGGCCCAGAATTTCCTTCGCAGCGGCGAGATCGGAATTCGCCGCTACTTGAATTAGGGCATCGGCCGCCTGCTTCGCTGAGTCGAATTCCTTTTGATTGGATGACGGCGTCGCGGACGCATCAGGCTTTGGTCCCGCAGCTGTCGCGAATGCTGCTGCCGCGAGGGTGACGACCACAATTGTGAGAGCGATTTGAAGAGTCTTGATCCGCTTCATCATGTTTAATTTTGAGATCATAATCTTGTTCCTCCTACCTCCTGCCGCCGCCACCACCACCCCTACCGCCGCCGCCGCGACCACCACCGCCGCCACCACGACCGCCGCCACCTCCACCGCGACTCATTCCTCCGCCGCCCATGCTATGACCGCCTCTGCTGCTGCTGGCTCGCGCGTAGTTTCCGCTACCGCCGCCGCCAAATCCTCCTCCGCCGCGAGAAGCGGAACTAGGTCGGGATGATGCGCTGCGGTTACCGACTTGGTTCTTGGCGCTACCGCCACCGGGCCGAGCCGTCGCGCCACCTCCACCCGGCCGGGCGCCAGCCCCACCCCCACTTGGGCGAGCTCCAGCTCCGCCTCCACCTGGACGAGCTCCCGCGCCCGCGCCACCGGCACCGCCGGGCTTTCCTGCACCGCCGGCTCCACCGGGTCTTCCGACTCCGCCAGCGCCACCTGCACCGCCGGCTCCGCCGGGTCTTCCGACTCCACCAGCACCACCTGCACCGCCGGGTCTTCCGACTCCGCCAGCGCCACCTACACCGCCGGCTCCACCGGGTCTTCCGACACCACCAGCGCCACGCGCACCTTGGCCCCCGAACTTGTTCGCTGTTTGCCTGTTCCCATAGGGAGCGTTTCCGCGGTGTTGCGCGTTGTGCTGCCACTTGTTGCCCTGGCCAGCTTGACCACGGTTGACGTTCCTGTTGGCGTTTCTGTTGAAGTTATTATTGTTGTTGATGTTGACGTCGCCATGGCCCCAATCGCAATTGCCCCAGTTGCCGCCGGCCCAAGCACCAAGCGCAAATCCTGCGGCACCCCACGCCAGCCCCATCCCGGGGTAGTACCCCGGATAGGTGTAAGGGTAATAGGGGTACGCAGGAGGAGGAGGTCCGTAAACGACCTCCGGGTCGTATGAGGGGACATAAACTACGTCAGGGCTAGCTGGCTCAACTACGATGACTTGCTTGCCGCCCTCGACTGTTTTGGTCTCCACTTTCTGCTGCGCGCTGGTTTTTAAAGTTCCTTTACTTTCCGCCTTCCCCCGCATCCGCTGGACCGCATCCATCACGTCGGACTGTTGCGCGAGAAAAGCATTGCCCAAATCGGTGGTCCACTGGATGTTGCCTGCCAACCGCTGGACGACGTCTGGAGTCGCGGTCAGCGCCTGAACACTTGGGTCCCACGGTTGCTTGGCCACAGCGTCCGCCAGTGCCTTGTCTTTCAAATTTTTGTTTCGATCCATCCACTGTTGAAGCTGAATGATTTCCAATGGGTAAGTGGAAGCGGCCAGGACCTGGGCGAGGAGCGGATCGGGATAAAGAGCAATCGGCGCAATGAGTGAATCCAATTGCTCATTTGGAATTTTCGGACTCTCTTGTTCAGTCGTAGTGGTTGTCATCACCTGCGATTGCGCTTGCTGTGCGAATGCACTAGAGACCGATGAGAGCAATCCGAGACCCATGACGGCGATCACGCAATGAAATGGTTTGTGGCTTTGTGATTTCATAAATTTTTGCTTTTCAACCGTTGCCCGCTAGGATACACGAACTTTGCCGATTGGTATATAAGACTTTCGTCCAATGGCAGCCCTGAAAGAAAAGTGACAATTTTGCGGCCACATTAAAAATAAGGAGACAAACCATGAACAACATTAAGAAAATTGTAATTCTACTGCTTGCGCTTGGCGTGATGACGGGATTCACGCGGGCGGCTACCAAGCACGAGCACGCAAAGCCAGACGCAACTTTGCGGCTGAAGGGAGGATCCTTTGCAGCCGGGATCGGCTTTAGCTGGGGTTCAGGGACGCTCACGTACCAGGGGAAGGATTATCCCGTGTCAGTGAACGGCTTGTCCTTAGGCAAAGTTGGGATTAGCGGGATGTCCGCTTCGGGCGAGGTTTACAAGCTGAAGAAGCTCGAAGATTTCAACGGTCACTATAACGCGGGTGGCGCGGGCTTGACAATTGCCGGCGGGCGGAATGCCGTGGCCATGACAAACCAGAACGGCGTCAAGGTGCTTGTCGCCTCCACCACAAGAGGCGTCGATGTCACCCTCGCCGGCGGCGGGGTTGACATGAAACTCAAGAAATAACGGGATTGCCTGAGAAATAAATGTGCGCGCGCCGCCGATCACATGGCGCGTAGCGCGATGGCTTCATGGCCGCGCTTTCCTCAACCGGTGCTGTAGTCGAAATCGCAGACGCAGCGCAATGGGTGCGGAAATCGCTATCACCGTGTATGCGCAGGCCTGTTTGGGACGGGTTCTGGGAAATGGATTCTCGCCGTCGGACTCGCCTCGCAAACGCCTTCCGGGAATCGGCGCCGAGCGACGGTATTGTGCGCCGGGCCTTACATAGCTTGAATATCCGGCCGTGGGCGATCCAAGCGTCTATCGAAATGCGGGATCCGCAAGTGCGCGCGGCAGCCTGGGGCCTGGTTCGCAACGGAAGCAAGATTTCCCGAAGAATATGATGCGCCGGCTGGTTTTCGGCCTCCTGGCCACGCTTGTCTCCATTTCTTCGGTCTACGCCCAGTCTGCAACTCCAGCGGGCATCGCTGTTCCACTCAAGGCCATCTACACGCCCAAGCCTGTCTACCGACCCGAATGGGCGAAACAGGGGCTCACGGGGAAAGGAGTTGTCCTCGTCACAATCGATAAAAAGACTGGCAAGGTTACTGGAGCACGGATGCTGACGAGCACCGGGAACAAGCTACTTGATGGCGCTGCCCTCGAAGCATATTCGCAGTGGCGTTTCCAGCCGGGCACAGTCTCGCAGGTCAAGATTCCGATTGAGTTCGCGAACCGGCCCAAACCTCCGACAGCTAAACGAACACTGTCGCAACCAGCAATTCTCTACCCCTTACTGATTCTCCTTGTTTTTGCTGTGGCGGTGATAGCGATGCGCACAAGAAGGAGAGACATAAGATAATACCTGCCGGCATACCCGGGAATAGCCTTCCTTGGTTAAGTCTTTTTAGCTGGCTGCGTCATGCGTTTACCCATTCTTTGCGGCGTATGTCTGTCGCTTGCGACGATGACGCTATCCGCTAAAGGCGCGGAATTCTCGCGCAACCGTGATCTGCCTCCTCTGAAATTGGCAGCAACCAATCTCGACACCATTTTGCTCAAGACGCATTCACTTATTGCCACGGTCAATGGCCCTTCGAACGAGCAACATTTTGCTCGGGAGAGTGTGAAGCTTGGCGTTGGCGGTCATGAGATCGAGATACCGCACTTCTCCATGGCGAGCAGCGTTGCGTTCCCGAAGGAACTTTTCAGGTTTTCCTACACGTACTACCAGTCCGATAAGCCGATCTCATCCGTGACGGTCGATTTGGGCGATTACTCGCGGCGGGTGTCGGTCCGCGGCGAAGCCGCCGATCAGGTCACTGCAGTATCCAACCTGCTTGAGAATGATCTTCGTCGCTATTCAACCACAATTGGTGGCGTGATGTTCCGTCGTGTAGCTGGAGTGTGCCTCTCGGTGGTACTTCTGATATCTCTTATTTTTAGCATCGCATATTGGTTGAAGACTCGACGCTACAGTGCATTGGGGATGCTGATTTGTTCGGCTCTTGACCTAGTGCTGGTGCTTCTCTTGCCGTGGAACAGATATCTTCCGGGCTTTGCTCTTTACCAAAGCTATTCGCCTTTCCTCCTCGTCAAATATGCGCCATACATTGCTTTTCTTAGCCTTGTCGCGACTCTTGCCGGAATCCCCCTATTCTATTTTCTCCCGCGCTGGCGGCGGACACCCTTCTAAAATCGGAACTTTTCGGCGAGTTGCATGCCCAAAACGGCCCACCTGCCAAGCGCCCGCAATTCATGTTGAGTGGCACCTATTCCACCAACCAGCTCCGCGCCTGCTCCAGTTCGTTAGGCGGAAAGAACTTCACTGGCGCGCGACGGGCTCCCGCTCCGGCAAAAGCGAGCGCAAGAGTCTCCCAGCGTGGTTCAGCCATGATGGCGATCTTGGAAATCTTACCGCGGTGCGAGATCAGAAAGTCGAGATCATTCCAATCCGCGCCACGCTCCCAACCCTCAAAGCTTTCAAGAATGACGAGCAAGCGAGGTTTCGATCCCATGTCGATCTTGCGGGCGAGGGCGCTTTGCTCTGCGCCAAATTCGGATCGTTTCAAAATCCCGCTGATGCGTAGGACACAGATGTCATCAGGCTGATAGTGGACTTGAACTGGCATCTCGCTCTTTATTTACTTGGTTGTTGTTCTGAAACGCCAGGATCGATCAGCAGGCCACGTTCGATGGCTGTTTCATACTATTTCAGACATCAGCTCATCGCTGTTCGTACCAAACCTCTCAGCTTTCGATTTCTAATTCTCGAAGACGGTTGAATCTATGATCGGCTTACGAATCGCCGGCTGGTCGGTGACAATGACTGTTGTGCCTGGTGTGATCGTATCGGCGAGCTTGATCGCGAAGTCCGGATTGAAACGTAGCCGCGATGCAAGATCATCCGCATCGACTTGAGGGCTGTTGTCGTCGCTCGTCACGCGCATCCACTTCCGGGCCTCGCGTCCCGGCGCGAGTCGGCTCGGCTTTCCGGTGCTGCCCTCGAGTAAAGTAAAGACATGGTTGCCAAGGCGACCTCGTCCTGCAACCTCTATTGCGCCGCGTCCGATCGGGTTGCCATTACGGTAGACGTAGAGAGCGCGGTCCGCCGCGCTAACGACAATTGTGATCGGCCCGCTCTCGCTGCGTTCTGGACGCCAATCGTAGTCGTTAGCAGTCAGCGGGCGGAGCATTTCCGGGCTGAAATCTTTCGGAGCCAACATTAAACCGGGGTTCGCGGCAAGGTGCGGCTCGGGCGTTTTGCCGTCACCTACGACGACGGTGCCGCCTTTCGCGGTCGCGCTGAAAAGCAATTGCGAGAAATCGAACGGAAGTCGGATGCAACCGTGGCTGGCAGGATAGCCGGGCAACTGACCTGAGTGCATAGCGATGCCGGTCCACGTGAGCCGTTGCATGTTAGGCATTGGGGCGTTGTTGTATTTCTTGGAGTAATGCGCCGGCTTCTTCTCGAGAATCGTGAATACACCTGCGGGCGTAGACCGGCCCTTCGAGCCGGTGCTCACGGTAGAGCGGCCGATCAGGATCCCGTTGCGATAAACGTGCATCGTCTGTAGCGGCAGGCTGACGAGAACGACTACCGGACCCTCCGGAGACAGTTGAGGATTCCACCAGTACTCGCCCGGCTTGAGCGGTCCGGTTGGTTTGCCGGCGGGCGTGCCCTTGGTGTGCAATGACGGCTTCTCCATCGCTTGCGAGGCAGTAAGGAGGCCCGTGGAAATAGCAAGAATGATTAGGAACTTCACGAGGTAATAGGATGGGGAAGCGTCATGACAGCAAAAACCCCGGCCTCATTCAAGACATACTCGTGCCGCTGAAACTGGAGAAAAAAATCGGCCGCCAGCAGCCTAGGGAACTCGCAGGATCGTGATCAAGATAGTTCCCATCAAGTTTTCGTCAGAAATCAAGAGTGCCTCGCGCTCCGAGAATCGTCGCGGTTTCCACACGGGTCGACGCCGATTGCACAACTTGCACATCGAAGGTCAAACGCGCCGCTGGCGTAACTGCGAGGTTATAAAAAAATTCAACGCCCTGACTGGAATCTCTTATTCCCAGGATGTTGGAAATTCGGAGTGTCTGAATCCTATTGTAATAATAACCGATGCCAAAGCTGTCGTTGTCCCGTGTAGGAATCAGGCCGCGTCCGCCGACGCCGCCACTAACGGCCCATTCCACGGGATTGGTTTCCTGGTCAGCAACTCCGAACCGCGCAAAAAGCCCAATACCTCGATGTTTAGGCTGCCCATCAAGACGGGCAGGTGGCTTGCCGCCAGGATCGTCGACAAACAGATATTGCCAGCCACTCCCGTAAACAGCCCAAGTGCTGTCCAGTTTTGGAATAGAGAGACCTTCGCCGGGCTGAAATATGAGCCGGCTGTTAAGATGGGCGAAATCCTGGTTGAAGGAATAAAGGCCACCTACATTTATGCCGCCGGGAAGATCTCCGAGTTGGTAGGTAAAGTCCGCCTCGGTCGTCCAGGAAGTTCCCTTGTCGAAATCCTCGAAACCGGTTTTGGTCGAGGAGTCGTTCGTGTTAACGGCCGTGCTGCTGATCGTGATTCCTCCCTTCGGTCCTGGTGGAATGGGCATAACGATCACGCCGGCCCCCAATGTGCTATAGGGAAGTCGTAAGGCCAGCGCCGGATTGAAAATGAAGTTTCCGTTCATGAACTGAGTGACACCGCGACCAGAGGCGAACTCGTTAGGATCTCCGTCCAGGGTGTCGAGCTTGCCGAAGAATACAGCGAAGTGAGGCGAAAGGAACTGAGTATAGTTCAGGTCGGTGATGGTGATCCCCACATCAGCATCGAGTTTGCTCGTTAGCGGAAAAAAGCCGCGTGTATTGACCGGCAGGATAGGCCCAGCGATGCCGTTGACCGAGTCGCCGTAGCGCGATTCGGCGCGGAATTTAATCAGCGCGCCAGGCAAGATGCCCATGCGCATCAAATCAAGATTAATCGTGTAATCCCAGGTTGCGTCGTATTCAGTCGTTTGATCGCGTCCACCGCTGGCGATGCCTTGGACGAACTGATTCCACTCAATGCCGATTTGGATTCCCTTGTTAGCCAAGTCCGTGCGCATGCATCCCCAGTCGCCGGTTAGGAATGAACGCGTCCAAAAATCAGCCGAATAATCCGGGATGGGCAGGAGCCCGGCGGGCGCCGGAGACGAAGCAGGCGGCGCAGTTCCGTTTGCGTCGACAACGGTCTTATCCTGCGCATTGCCCGGATGTTGGCTGGTGCACAACACCACGATCAAAAGCAGCGATGGAATAACCTTTGATGATTCTGATTTGGTCTTATTCACGTCCCTTTTCCTCGGGCACGATGTCTTGATTCCGTTTTTCTTTTCCAGCAAATAAGTCATGTTGCACCGCTTGCGGCATCTGGCGTCAGCACTGCGCTCTTGGGAATCTGCCCGCTATATCCCGGGTAAGCGTCGCCGATCTCAGTGATAACTCCGGTCCCTGTGGAGTGGTGGTTGCGTCCTGTGAGCAGGGCCGCGCGGGTCGGTGAGCAAAGAGCGGTGGTATGAAAGCGCGTATAGCGCAGACCCATTTTCGCCAGGCGGTCGAGGCTGGGCGTGGGGACCTGTCCTCCAAACGTGCCCCATTGTCCGAACCCCGAGTCATCAATAAGGATGATCAAAACGTTCGGCGCGCCAACAGGAGCTTTGCTGAGGGCCATCGTCCCCGGCTTTGAATCCTTGTAAGTGCGTCCAATTTTGGCGTCACTAAAAGCCTGCTCTGGCTTAGGCAAAACTTCTGGCGCGGTCTGCCTTTGCCCAGATGCCGTTGAAGCAACAAACGCGCAAAGAATCGCTATACCTAACGAGTAGTTAACACGCTTTGCCATCATGTTTGGTTTCTTTCTATTTGAGATCAACAGTGACCTTCCCAATCCTGCCGTTGAATTTGAAAGGCGGCGTATAATCAAAATCAACCGGCGAGCCGCTGTCCTCGCCGATGTCCTGGCCCTCGTAGAGTGAATACTTGAATCCCGCCGTCTTATCGACGCGGACTTCTACGATCTTCTTCCCGTTGGCAAGTAACGTAATGGTGCCGCCCTTGCCCATTCCCCCACCGTCATACTTGAAGTCGAAGGTCAGGGTAACTTTGCCGGTCGGTACGTTTTCAGTTGAGACAGCGCGGTAGCGTTCAAGCCCGATGTAGTTGTGAAGACCGACAAGTTTGCCTTTCAGCAGATAGAAGCCCCAGCCGGCGGTAATTCCGCCTTGCGTGAAGATCATGCCATCCCCTCCATCCGAAGGAATTTCCACTTCGGCTGTGATAGTGAATGATTTGTTCTTCAGATCGGGCGCTGAGCCCTCGGGGAGTGCGACAAGCGGCGTATTATATATGAATGTTTTGCGGTCTGACGCCAATGATGGTCTTCCAGTGATCTGTTCGGATAGTCGCTCAACCGAGCGCCAGTCGAGTGGCAGAACGTCGTGACGGGCTGCTTCGGCCCACCAGAGATCGACCAGCTCTTTCAGCTTGTCGGGATTTTTCGTCGCAAGATCGTCTGCTTGCGAGAAGTCCTGATCAATCTTGTATAATTCCCATTTGGCCTTGTCAGGGTCGTAACCTGTTCGAGTAGCTGCCCATGGCAGATAGGCCAACGACGAGGCCATCCACCCGTTCTGATACATGCCACGATTGGAGACTAACTCGAAGAGCTGCGACTTTCGCCGATCGGGAGCCTTGGGATCGTTAAATGTGTAAACCATGCTTGTCCCCTCGATGGGCTTTTGTGCTACGCCGTTAAGCGAATCGGGCGCTTGAATGCCAGCCGCTTCGAGGATCGTCGGCATAATATCGGTGATGTGATGGAACTGAGTGCGCACACCGCCCGGGTGCTTGATCCTGGCCGGCCATGAGATGACCGCGGGATTGCGAGTGCCACCGAAGTGAGAAGCGATCTGCTTTGTCCACTGGAAAGGCGTGTCCATGGCGTGCGCCCATCCGGCGGGAAAGTGATTGTAGTACTTGGGCCCGCCCAGCTCGTCGATGACCTTCAACTCGCCTTCGATCGGCTCGAACACGGCATTGAACCCGGCGATTTCGTTCGTCGTGCCGTCGAGACCGCCTTCAGCCGATGCACCGTTATCGCCGAGGATATATATAATGAGCGTGTTATCGGCATCAGGGAGCGCGGCGACAGCGTCGAGCACGCGACCCATCTCGTAGTCGATTTGCGCGCCGAAACCGGCGAAGACTTCCATCATTCGCGAATAGAGCCGCTTCTGGTTGGGGTTCAGCGAATCCCAAGCCGCAAGACTCTCAGGCCGTGCGGTCAGCTTCGTTTCTGGCGGAACAACGCCTAGCTTCTTCTGTCGTTCCAAAGTCTGCTCGCGATACTTGTCCCAGCCGATGTCGAATTGACCTTTGAACTTGTCGATCCATTCCCTGGGCGCGTGGTGTGGTGCATGCGTAGCGGCCGGCGCGACATAGAGAAAGAAAGGTCTCGCAGGGTCGATCGCTTTCTCGCGCTGCATCCAGGCGATCGCGTGGTCCGCAAGATCGCGCGATAAGTGATAATTCGGATCGCTCGAACGAGGAACTCGGTTTTTGTTTTCGAAGAGGACGGGCTCGAACTGGCTGGTGTCGCCGGAGTTGAAGCCGTAGAAATAATCGAATCCGAGCCCACTCGGCCAGTGATCGAATGGCCCCACCTCGCTGGTTTCCCACGCCGGCGTATTGTGGTTCTTCCCGATCCACGCGGTCGCGTAGCCGTTCTGTCTCAATATTTCCGAAACGGTCCCAGCACTCTTGGGAATGATACCGGTGTAACCGTCGTAACCGGTGGCAAGCTCCGTGATTACACCCGTTCCAGCCACATGATGATCACGGCCTGTCAGCAGTGCTGCGCGCGTCGGTGAGCACAAGGCCGTCGTGTGAAAACGAGTGTAGCGCAAACCATGCGCGGCCAGTTTTTCGATGTTGGGCGACGGTACGCCTCCGCCAAATGTACTAAACTGACCGAAGCCCACGTCGTCGAGCAGGATCAGCAATATGTTTGGCGCGCCTTTCGGTGGCCGCACAACTTGCGGAAAGGTTGCGGGATCGGAATCCTGATAGGTGCGGCCAACGTTTCCCGGGAAATGAAAGTCGGGTCGCGGCAACGACTGCGCTGCGGCCGGCGGAGGAATGGTGGCCGGAACCGGGCGATCTTGCGCAGTAGACTGCGCCAACAACATCGGCGCGACGAGTACCACCACCGCGAAAGGCAGCGTGAATTTTGCGAGTTTGGTTTTCATGTTTGCTTCCTTTCGTCGGTAAAGATTTGGCTCATTTCGGAAAAATCGCCTTCCAATCGTCCTTCATGCTGACGACGGTCCAGCCTTTGGCGTTGGCTTCATCGAGCGCCTTGTCGAGTTTGCCCACGTCTGACTTGCGATCGTAAGCCCATTCGCGCTCGGCGTCGGTGTGATGAACGAGACCCATGAAACGCGGCCCGTTTCCCGCAGCCGTCCATTCCAACATCTGCTGGTCGCCGTCAGAATTGCCAAAGGCGAAGATGGGCCGGCGGCCGATGAACGTGTTGATCCCTTCCGCTTTGCCCGGCCCGTCATCGATGAATAAGAGCTTCGCTTCGCGCAGGAGCTCGGGTTTTCCATCAGCGGCGAACTGATATCTGGTGACGGCCGAGGAACCCACCACTTGCTCGGGTGGAATGCCGTAGCTCTTGTTGGTGAAGACTCGCATGAACTCCACGCCGCCGCCCGAAACGATAAAGGTTTTGAAGCCGCTTTCTCGCAGATAGGCGAGCAGCTCCAGCATGGGTTGATAAACGAGATCGGTGTAGGGCCGGTTGAACCGCGGATGGCGGGCGGTCGCGAACCATTGGGCGACGATTCTGGCAAATTCCTCGGTGCTCATCCCGCTATGGCTCACCGCCATGATCTGCATGAGGCCTTTTTGACCCGAAGCGAGCAGTGCCTTCTTGTCGCCCGAAAGCGCAGCCGCGAAGGGTTGCTGCTTTTTCCATTCTGGATGCTGCGGGGCAAGCGCCTTTACCCGGTCAATGGCGAAGGCGAATTGGAAATAAATCGGCTGCTCGGCCCAGAGCGTGCCGTCGTTGTCAAAGGTCGCGATCCGTTCGTTAGGCTGGATGAAATCAGGCGAGCCTTCCTTTGTTACTCTTTCAACGAACGCGACGATCGCTTTCTTCGGCGCGGTGTCATTCCACGAAGGAAGCGGGTCCTGCGCATTCAGTGATCCAACTGCGAGGATTATCGTTGAAACGATGAACTTCACATTGGACGATCGGCTGCAAAACCGGGGGTAGCGTTCTCACCACCAGATGCCGCGCGAACCCCACGCCCCATACCAACCGCGCGCATAGTAGCTGTTCATTTCGGCGGCCATGTAATAGTCCTGCGCGATCTGTTGTCGGATGGCGAGCTGCTTGTAGCGCTGGTATTCGGGCTCGTGGCCGACGTAGGCGACGCCAGCTTTCTCGTCCTTATAGACATAGAAAGCTCTGCCTGTCACTGTCGCGTGCTCGACTTTGTAAGGCGGCAGGCCGGCATACATTTCCTGTTGCTTTGGCGTTTGCGGCGTGCGTGCGCGGAACCCGGCAGCACTAAGCAACGATGTGGTGTTTGCCGATTCCATCTCGGCACAGCCGGCCACAAAAAGCGGTGCAGCGGCTACCGCAAAGATGAGAACGATGTTTGATTTGATTGTTTTTGTTTTCATAGGTTGGTTTGGGGTTTGTTCGAGTCCGACGCCCTCCCGTTCGCAATGCTTGGCCGCATGCACTCGGGAACATGCCGCTACAAAATTAACCCAACGAACCGAAATCGGAAATAGGACTTAAGTCCTACGCCGAGTTTAGGAGACCGACACTTTCAAGACCGAACAATCGTCGGGCGGCGGCACGCCGCGGAGGTGCTGGAGTGTGCGATCACGAATCTCAGCGACAGTTCGGCCCTGGCCATTGCGCGCCTCGACAAGAAACTCCACCAA
>WNFQ01004560.1_pt1 | contig 13436 bp, 12 predicted proteins | sample 5400171 | NCBI WGS metagenome assembly WNFQ01 (sample SAMN13153356, study PRJNA577476) | soil metagenome | isolation source: 20 cm soil under Madrone tree | place: USA:California | collected 2016-06-14
CGACGAGGGATTGCCGGTCCAACTTTTCATCGTAGGTCATGGCCCTTATTCGGAGGCGTTCGAAAAATCCTTGCCCGAAGCGTTTTTCACCGGCTATCTCAAAGGCACCGAGTTAGCGACTGCGTACGCATCCGCGGACATTTTTGTTTTTCCGAGCACAACCGATACATTCGGCAACGTCATCCTCGAAGCGCAGGCATGCGGCCTGCCAGTTGTTGTTTCCGATTCCGGCGGGCCCAAAGAATTAGTGGAAGACAAGGCCAACGGTCTGATCACCAAATCACACGACGTGGAAGACTTCGCGCACGCGATTCAAGCGCTGGTGATGGATCCCGCACTGCGGGAGCGCATGGGAAAATCCGCTCGGAATAGCGTCACCGACCGGAGCTGGCCAAGCGCATTCCGCAGATTCTGGGCCGTGACCAACGTCTAAAAACATGCTGTAGCCACGGCCCTGTGGGCCGTCCCGCCATCGCGAAATCAGCCCAGCGATGACCGGCCACAGGCCGGTGGCTACAAGCTTTGCAAACTCGCTCAGCGCTTCTTTTTACCGACCGCGGCCACCACCATGGCCCATTGAGCCCATGCCATGAGATCCGCTCATGTGGCCCATCGAACCCATGCCATGAGATCCGCTAAAGCCGGATCTAAAGCTCGAGCCATGACCGAAACCGTGTGCACGGCTCATTCTCGCGGTGTGACCTCTGCCAATGTTTGTGGCACTCTTGCCATGCGTTGTTTTTGTGTTTTGCGCATGCATCGTGGCCTTGCCTGAACGGCGCGCGTTGCTCACGAGCCTGCCAAGATTCAGCCCGCTGTCGTGCGCAATTTTACCCCAGCCTTCGCCACCCCGGAACTTGCCTACGATAGTATCGAAGCTCTGCCCGGACGCGTTAGCGAGCAGGTGTGCTTTTTCAAGTCCGCCCCATCCAAGTCCGGTCGATGCCTTTTCTGCCTGCAGCGTGGCGACGGGAACACCGGTTTGCGCCGAGATTCTATCCACATTCGCTGCGCGCGAAGCCACAGTGCCAAACACCAGAACAGATACCGCTATGATTACACTTAACCCTTTCATAATATGATTAAACTCCTTTTACGAATAGACGTTTCGGTTCTGGCATGGGCGATGGTTCCCTGATCTAAAAAAAATCTGCTGAAGCCGGCATCGGTGATGTCGGTTGGCCGGAATCATCGATCCCGGCTACAGATTCCAGGGAAGCGCGTCCAGATCGACATTGCCGCCGGTAAGAATGATTCCTACGCGCTTTCCACTAACGTCGATTGCCCTATCGAGAATTGCTGCATACGGAACAGCTGCTGATGGTTCGATGACGATCTTCATGATCTCCCAAATGGTGCGCATCGCTGATACGATCGCTTCTTCACTTACAGTCACAATGTCGTCCACGTAGCGCTGGATGATCGCAAAGTTTGGCTCCCCAACGTTTGTCCGGAGTCCGTCGGCGATGGTGAATTTCTTCTCAGTCACAAGCCGACGCGCAGCACGAAATGATTGCGCCGCGTCGTCCGCATTCGCCGGTTCAACTGCGATTACATTGATTTTGGGTCGCATGGATTTTGCGGCGATCGCCGTGCCGGAGAGCAGACCGCCGCCGCCGACCGGGCACATGACCACATCAAGACCACGAACGTCTTCGAGCAATTCCATCGCGGCTGTCCCCTGCCCCGCTATCACATTTTCGTTTTCAAACGAGTGAATCAGCGTCGCGCCCGTTTTCTTGATCACCTCTGTGCACGCGATCTCACGTGCATCCTCTGTCGGTTCGCAGAAGACGACATATGCGCCATAACTCTCAACTGCGCGGATCTTCACCTTCGCAGAGTTCGAGGGCATCACGATGTGCGCAGGAATGCCTCGCAGTTTCGCCGCGCGCGCTACAGCGGCCCCGTGATTACCGGATGAATGCGTTGCCACGCCGTGTCGCGCGATTGAGTTGTCGAGAGCAAACACAGCGTTAGTAGCGCCGCGCGCCTTGAACGCCCCGATCTTCTGGAAATTTTCACACTTAAAAAACAGCGTCGCCCCGCTCGCCTCATCCAATCGCGAGCTCGTCAGCACGGGCGTACGATGGATGTACGAGCGAACTCGTTTATGCGCTGCCTGAATGTTGTCGAGATCGAGTCGCACGATTGATCGTATGCGCAACATGTAGCGAAACAAACCTTAGGCTTACACGACGGTTGGGCTGCGGAAATACTCCGGCCGCGGCCCGATGCCAATAAAACGGGCGGGAAGTTGTCGCAGAATTGGAAACCATTTCAGTAACCGGAACACGAATGGCATTGAGTTTTTGTGACCCGACGTTCGGCCAGTGACAATTCGCCGATGAATGAATACCTGCATTCCTTGGATCAGACGGGTCGGCCATTCGCGGCGCGTCTGCACTTTTCGCAAATCGTCCACGGAAACTGGACCGCTTCGCAATTTTTCCGCGAGTAGATTCGCCGTCGCGACGGCGTCCTGGACAGCGAGATTAATCCCGACGCCGCCGGCGGGTGACATCGCATGCGCAGAATCGCCGATACACAGCAATCCTTCGCGGCACCAATCGCGTAGACGATTGATTTGGACGGTGAGCAATTTGATCTTCGCCCAATCATCCAACTCGGTTACTCTGTCCCGCAGAAATCCGGCGAAGCTGACGATGTCATTTTGAAACTGCGACAGCCCGCACGCTTTGATCTCGTCAAAACCGCCTTTTGGGATGACGAAACCGCACTGCCAGTAATCGCTGCGGTCGAGTAATACCAGCAGCTTACCGTGTTGAAAAAAACCGAACGATTGTTCTGGATCACCTTGCTTCTTTGAAATGCGCATCCAGAGCACGTCGATTGGTACCCCAAACTCGCGACGTTCAAAACCAGCCCGCGCTTGAACGATCGAATGCCGTCCATCCGCGCCAATGACGAGATCTGCACGCGCTTCCATTTCGCCACGCGGAGTTTTTGCACGGACACCGACCACGCGATTGTTCTCCATCAGCAAATCGACGACCTCGGTTTGCATGTGCAATTTGAACGTTGGAAATTGCTTGGCATGGCTCGACAGGAAATTAAGAAAATCCCACTGCGGCATGAACGCGATAAATTTGCAAAGCGTGGGAAGCTTGGTGAAATCAGCGACTGGTACGGCCTGCCCATTCACTACAGCGCGTAGCTCCCGCACTTCTTGATGCGGCTGTTTCAGAAATTCATCGAGCAACCCGAGTTCGTGCATCAACTCTAGCGTAGAAGGATGAATCGTGTCACCGCGAAAATCGCAATTGAAATCAGCATGCTTTTCCAACACGGCCACAGGCACGCCGGCTCGCGCGAGTAGGTAACCCAACATCATGCCGGCCGGGCCACCGCCTACGATCACGCAGCGTGCTTGCAATTGTTCAGGCGAGTCCACTTACGGCATAAAGCAACCACGGATTACGCGGATAGCACGAATGACAACTTATTTGATCCACAGATTTACACAGAGGGACACAGATTATTCAGAGAAGGCCGAGGCCTGGCGTACTAATTCGGTTCAGTAATCTGCGTAATCTGTGGACAAAAATTGGTTGCGGCTTGGCCGCTATGGGCAATCCGTGGTGAACCTATGAGCAGCACTCAGCCGCTTTTTCTCAATGAAGAACAAGTCCGGAAGCATCTGCGGATGGCTGATTTGATACCGGCAATGGAGAAAGCATTGATCGAGTTTTCTGCCGGGAAAGTAACTCAACCGGTGCGCTCGGTCATTAAGGTCGAACCGCCCGGAGGATTTCTGGGTCTGATGCCGGCGTCTACTCCAGACGGACTCGGATTGAAAGCCGTCACGTTCTATCCGTCGAATGCGGAGCGTGGAATCCCGACACATATGGCCACAATTTTTTTGGTCGATCCCGAGACCGGCGTGCCGCTCGCGATAATGGATGGAAGGCTGATCACAGAAATGAGAACGGCAGCAGTCTCAGCGGCGGCGACAAAACTTCTCGCTCCGCCTAATGCGAAAATTCTCGCGATCCTCGGCAGCGGCGTGCAGGCGCACAGTCACGTGGAAGCGCTGCGACTGGTCAGGCAATTCGAAGAAATCCGTGTGTGGAGCCCTATAAGCGAGCATGCTGAACGATTCGCGAAGGAAATTGGCGCTATCGCAATGTCGGCGGAACAAGCAGTGCGCGGCGCAGATGTTGTCGTCACCGCAACAAACTCGAAGACGCCAGTGCTAAAAGGTTCCTGGCTAAGACCTGGATGTCACGTGAACGCTGTTGGTGCGTGTCGCCCCGAGTGGCGTGAGCTGGATGATGAAGCGATGAGCAATGTCGTGTTTGTGGATTCCCGAGAAGGAGCAAAGAAAGAATCAGGCGACGTGATTCTTTCCGGCGCGAAACTTTATGCCGAGCTCGGTGAAGCGCTGGCCGGTATAGTTCCAACGCGCGCAAATGAAACCACCATTTTCAAATCGCTGGGGATGGCTGTGGAAGATATCGCTGCGGCAATGCTCGTGTATCGGGCAGTCGCGAAATTGTAGGGTGACCGCTCCGCTTGCCCTTCCCAGCAGAGTGTAAAGAGGAGTTTTTCTTACCGTTTGGAGTTCCGCGTTTACGCGGCTCTGAGGGCGGACCGCCTAAAGGCGGAACTCCAAACCAGGTCTTCATTCCGGCCAGAGGCCGCCTTCGCCGAGGCTCCGCCTGCCCGAGGCGCTTGCCCTACAACCACAGATGACGGAACAGTTGGCAGCGATGGCTGCTGACCTCAAAGAGCTAAATTCAAAAATCGAGCGCGCTGTTGCCGACGGACAATTAATGGAATCGACAGCGAAAAATATTCGCGGGCTGTTGACCAGCGCAACGACGGATCTCTATTTCAAGGCTGTCAACCAACTCGCCGATGGCGGTGAATGGTCAGAGTTGAACGATCGCTTCTACCAGACGCTTGCATTTGGGACTGGCGGACTGCGCGGCCGCACGATCGGGAAAATCGTTACGACTGCGGAGCGCGGGAACGCGCGCGAAGACAAGCGACCGCAATTTCCATGCGTTGGCACTAACGCGATGAATTTTTTTAACATCAACCGTGGAACGCGAGGACTCGTTGCTTATCTGCACGATTGGAACCGCCGGAAGGAGATCTCGGGGAAGCTAAAGCTTGTGATCGCGCATGATCCGCGTTTTTTTTCACAGGAATTCGCCGAACTCGCTGCGAGAATCGCAGGCGAAAACGGTTGCGACGCGTGTGTGTTCGAGGGCCCGCGGTCCGTGCCGGAACTTTCGTTCGCTGTTCGCTATCTCAAGGCAAGTGCTGGCGTCGTGATCACAGCGAGTCACAACCCGCCGTATGACAATGGCTACAAGGTTTATTTTAGCGACGGGGCGCAAGTGATCGAGCCGCACGCCAGCGGGATCATTGCCAAAGTGAATGCGATCACGACCGAATCGTTCTCACCGCTTCCAAAAGATCGACAGGGAAAAGTGACCACGATCGGCAAGGACGTCGATCAAGCTTACATGCGGCGGCTTGAGACATTGATTCTCGATCCGCTGATGATTCGCGAAGCGAAATCGCTGCGGATCATTTACACGCCGCTCCACGGGACCGGCAGCGTAATCATCAAACCAATGCTTATGCGGCTCGGTTTCAATTTCCAAGTAGTGCCGGAGCAGGATGGCTTCGATGGCCGATTCCCGACAGTGAAATCGCCTAACCCAGAATATGCAGAGGCGTTAACCATGGCAATTAATCTTGGTCAAAAACAAGACGCAGATCTGGTCGTCGCGACCGATCCGGACTGCGATCGCATGGGAGCTGCGGTTCGTGGCAAGGATGGAAAAATGAAATTGCTGACGGGAAACCAAACCGGTTCGCTCCTCGCCTGGTATCGGATCAAGACACTGTTCGATAAAGGCATCCTAAATGAACAAAACGCGTCACGCGCCGTGGTCATCAAAACTTTTGTCACGACAGACCTGCAAAAGGCGATCGCCGATTATTACGGTTTGCGCTGCGTCGAAACGCTGACTGGCTTCAAATATATTGGAGCGAAGCTGGGCAAGTATGAGCACGCAATTCCAGAACAACTGCGACAGAATTATGTCGATCTCACGGAACAAGAAACGCGACGGCTTCGTCTCACACATTCTTCCTTTTACGTTTTCGGAGGTGAAGAGAGTTACGGTTACAGTGGCGCCGATTTCGTTCGCGATAAGGACGGCAACGGCGCAGTAATCATGTTTTGCGAAGTAGCGGCCTACGCGAAGTCGCGCGGACAGACAGTCGATCAATTGCTCGACGAAATCTTCGCGACCTTCGGCTATTTTGCGGAGAAAAACGGTTCGCTCGTTTTTGAAGGAGCAGAAGGCGCAAACAAGATTTCGCGGCTCGCCGAATCGTACCGGACCGACCCATTTTCCGAAGTGCTCGGATCGAAGGTGGTCAACATCCAAAATTTCGAAACTGAGACGATCTGGGACGTGGAAGGCGACCCGATTCCGAAAGAGAAGATGTCGATCTTCGAACTCGAAGACCGAACGCGCATCGCGGTGCGTCCATCGGGAACAGAGCCAAAGATCAAGTATTACCTTTTTGCGCAGCGCCGGCCTGAGAGTGGGAAATTCGATTCTGCAGAACTCAGCAGGATTAAGACGCAAGTGGGCGAAAAACTCGATCGGCTTTGGGATTGGCTGCAAAAGGATGCCGAATCACGGCTGAGGAAAGACAAGGAACGGCGATCTCCAGATCGCCGCGGCGGACCGGAGACCGCCGCTGCTTGATAGCGCTCGAGGTCAGGAAAATTCGGATGCAGGAATTGATTATGTCGCGCACGATATGTGCGATGCGGTTGCGCTCCCCGCGGCGGCAGTTCATTCTCGCGGCGTGAAGGATTGGCGAAAACCACTGCGCGTATGGCCCTGGCTGGCAGCGATCTGTAGCGGGCTTCTCTACAGTGGCTGTTTTGCGCCATTCAACCTGACCTGGCTTTGCTGGATCGCGCTGACGCCGCTGATCGCCGCAATCTGGTTCTCCGGCGAAGAGTCGCGACGTCCCTGGCTTCGGAATCTTGCGCTTGGCTACGTCGCAGGACTGGCGTTTTTCTGGACGGTTCTCTCCTGGCTCACAACTGTTACGGTTCTCGGCTGGTTTGTTCTTCAATTTTACATGGCGATCTACATCGCGCTTTGGGCGTGGATTTGCGGTTTGCTCAGACCACGAGAAGCAAAGAAGCAGTCCAGCGCGACTAAATGGGATCGGATGCTGGCCCAGGCTCGCAGCATGGCAGTCCCGCCGCGATCGCCATGGACAAGATCGACAAAGAACTTGCTGCTCGCGTTTCTGGTGGCCGCTGCGTGGACAACGCAGGAATGGTTACGCGGCTGGGTTTTCTCCGGCTGGGGCTGGAATGGCTTGGGCGTAGCGCTGCACGGTAATTGGCCGCTTATTCAAATCGCAGAGTTCACTGGCGTTGCCGGCTTATCGTTCATGGTCGCGTTTGCCAACGTGATCTTAGTTGCAACGGGGCGCCGTTTGATACTTGAGGCGCGGTCACGCATAACGCGACCGCACTTTGACCTGACACTGACGATGGCCGCCATTGTGGGCGTGCTGACCTTCGGCCTGCGCGCGAGCCAAGTTTCGCCGCCCGCAAAACCGCTCCGCGTTGCTGCGGTGCAATCGAATGTCCCTCAAAATCAAAAGTTCGATCCGCAGTTTACGCGGAAAATTTTCGACCAATTCCGGCGCCTGAGCGAAATTGCGCTGCGATCAAATCCTCCGCCTGACTTGTTGGTTTGGCCGGAAAGCTCGATGCCGGGGCCGGTCCTTACGGATGAGCAAAGCTACAAATTCGTGATGGACCTTGCCGCATCGGCGGACACCGATCTTCTGTTGGGCACGATTGACGAAGACAACCCCGAGATTTACAACGCGGCGTTGCTTATTTCCGACGGCGGCGAACGAGTTCAGGTCTATCGAAAACTTCACCTGGTGCCGTTTGGCGAATACGTTCCGGGTCGGCATCGGGTGCCGTTGCTCGCGCGGATCGTTGGCGACCAGGTGCCAGGCGATTTCGCTCCGGGAAAAGAGTACACAGTGTTCAGTCTGACTAACAGCGATGTGCAGGTGGCCCCCTTAATCTGTTTCGAAGATACGATTGGCGAGCTCGTGAGAAGATTTGTGCTTCCGACGGAGACGAATCCCGGCGCAAATTTGCTCGTCGATATTACAAATGACGGATGGTTCTTGCATTCCGCCGGATCGCATCAGCATTTGGCGAACGCAATTTTTCGATGCGTGGAAACGCGTCGCCCGATGGTTCGGGCAGCCAACACTGGAGTGACCTGTTTTGTAAGCGAGTTCGGCCGCCTCACTCAGGTGTTACGAGATGAAACGGGTAGCACATTCACCGAAGGCGTTCTTACTGGCGAGGTCCAGGTTCCAACCGAACGCGAGTTAACGTTTTACACGCGCTACGGCGAATTGTTCGCGAAGTCATGCGCGGTGATCACGCTACTCGCAATGATCATCGCGATTGCTTTTCGCCGAACAGGGAGAGGCGGTTCACCTGAACAGGCGCCTTCTGATGCGAACACACCCGCTGCGGGCGATTGAGGTCAACTCGCGAAAGCTTTCGGAGTCAATCGCACCTACCTTCGTCTCGCGCTAATTTGTCACTTGTGTTAAAGACGCCCTGCGTGCGTGTTGAACTCCCACTCGATCATCTCGAGGAACTTTGGCCGAAGAAACTTCGCGGAGCGCACATTGGGGCGCTACTTCATCCGGCATCGGTTTCGTCAACACTCGAACACGCGTCGCGAGTTCTAGAGAGAAACAACGGCGATCTTTTTCGTCTTGCGGCGTTTTTTGGGCCGCAACACGGATTTCTCGGGCAGACTCAGGACAACATGGTGGAATGGAAAAGCTATGAGGACCCGCGTCTTCGCATTCCGGTTTACAGTTTGTATGGCGAACATCGCGAGCCCACCGCGGAGATGCTGGAAGGCCTCGATGTTTTGGTCGTCGATCTCCAGGACATTGGCGCGCGCTACTACACGTTCATCTGGACGATGTATCTTTGCATGCGGGCTTGCGAACGAAGTGGAGTCGCAGTCTTCGTGTTCGATCGCCCGAATCCAATTAATGGCGTCACAACAGAGGGCCCGGTCCTCGACGCGAATTACAAATCGTTTGTTGGGATGCATCCGATCCCGGTGCGCCACGGAAAAACAATTGGCGAGCTCGCCTACCAATTCCGCGATGAAGCCTTTCCTAAATGTCAGCTATCCGTTCTGTCGACGAAGAATTGGAAGCGCGAGATGTGGTTCGACCAGACGGCTCTGCCTTGGGTCATGCCTTCACCGAACATGCCGACACTCGACACGGCTACAGTTTATCCGGGTATGTGTCTGCTCGAAGCCACAAACATCTCTGAAGGACGCGGGACAACGCGGCCGTTTGAAATCTTCGGCGCGCCATTCATCGATGGTGAGCAGCTTTGCAGCGAGCTTAATAATCTAAAATTGCCAGGTGTTTTCTTTCGCGAAAATTATTTTCAGCCGACCTTTCACAAATTTGCCGGTGAACTCTGCGGAGGTGCGCAATTACATGTGATCGACCGCGAAAGTTTCCAGCCTTTTCTTACGGGAGTGGAAATCATCAAACACATCCGCAAGATGTATCACGAGCACTTTCAATGGAAACAACCTCCTTACGAATACGAATCGAAACGACTTCCCATCGAAATTCTAATCGGCGGTCCAATCGAATCGGTTTTTGGCGACTGATCGCTACGGTCGCGGGATTCGGCACCTGGGTGGTGAGCTCTTCGCAACTTCGTGCGGACATTCCATGGCCTGAAGTGGTACGGCGGCTAGCCTATGAAAATGAAAAATTAGCGCGGCGTCCGCAGGGCCATAACGGCGAATACTTCGTAGTGTGCACTCTGTATTACACACCGAAAGAATCTGGTTTCACTTTTGAGCGCGGCTTTGACGCAACGCCTATCACAAAACCCGGATTACATGGCCGAACGTATCCTCGCGACTTTCTTCGCTCGGTAAAAAAGGAAGGCTTCGGCCGAATTGTTACTGGCGTTCTGGTGGATCGCTATTCCGCCGCGGCAAAACTGGGCCAAAGCGGATTGCGTCGCGGCGCGATCGTCGAGACAGAGTCTTCAACAGTGCAAAAGGTTTTCGGCAGCAGCCGCTGGAAGATCATGGATACTGGTGGCGGCCTGCGCCGCTGGCAAATCGATTGCTATTTCGGCGAAGACGAACCCCTTGGCCCCGGCAAGCTTCAGGGTCGACCCCGTGCGACCACGTTTGAATACGCTTATGCCAACGCACGAATCGTCAATTGACGTAAAGCCGTTTTCCGTCCGGCTCAATCTTCATGGCGATCTTGATTTTTTTCTTCCAACGAGGACTCGTCGCAAAAGTATTGAGCGCAGGCTAACTGAGAAAACCTCGATAAAAGATGTCATCGAATCGTGCGGCGTGCCGCATCCGGAGGTCGGTTTGATGCTTCTAAACGGGAAGGCGCTCGATTTTGATTACGGTGTAACGCGCGATACCGAAATCGACGTTTATCCGCCAGGAATTGGATACCCGCACTTCGAGAAAAAACCTCCTCAAATAGCCACAACTCGCCGGTTTGTAGCAGATGGCCATCTTGGCAAACTCGCACGCAATCTGCGCTTGCTTGGTTTTGACTTGGCTTATGATTGCCGTGCGGATGATCGACAATTACTCGGCATCATGGAAGCCGAAAACCGGGCGCTCCTAACTCGGGACCGCCGGTTGCTTATGCACGCGGTGGTTAAGACCGGCTACTGCCCACGCTCTCAAGACCCCGATGAACAGACGATCGAGATAATCCGTCGTTTTGATCTTTGTGACTTGATCGCTCCCTTCACGCGCTGCGTTCGCTGTAATGCACTGCTGCAACAAGTGGCTAAGACCGACATCGTGGAGAAGCTCGAACCGCTAACGAAAATCTATTACGAGCAATTCCGCCGTTGCACTGGCTGCGGACAAATCTACTGGTCTGGATCGCATTTCGCAAAACTTCAGAAACGTCTCGATCAAATCCGCGCCAGGTTAGTCGATTGATTCGGTCCTCCATCCCAAAAATGCAATCCGCCCTGCCCTATAGCCTGTTTGCGGCGTTTTTTGTCAGCATACAATTCGCAGTACCAGCGAACGCATACGGCCCGCTGGGGCACGAAATCGTAGGCGCAATTGCGGATGAGCGATTGGCTGGCACCCCGACGGCTGCAAAAATTTCCGTACTGCTTGGCGGGCTCAGCTTGCAGAAAGCATCCGTTATAGCCGATCAGATCAAAGGCTGGGACAGAAACGGCATGGACGACTCCAGGTCATTCCATTACTTGGCGCGCCGAAACATTGACGCCCAATTGCGCGCTTTCTGGCAGGCAAATCAGCCAACGCACGATATGAATTCAGCCGCGCCGTCACATCATTGGTTTCACTACACCGACGTCCCTGTCGTGTCGGCGCAAAACTACCGAGGCGGCAAGGTTGGGCGTAGCAAATGGGACATCGTGAACATGATTCCCTACTGTGTTGAGGTTTTGCAGGGGCTAGTGCCGGAACAAAACGATCGGAAAATTACCAAAGCCGTCGCGCTAATCTTGTTGGCACATTACGTCGCCGATATTCATCAGCCGCTGCATGTAGGTGCGGCATACTTCGACGCGCAAGGCCGCCTTGCAGATCCTGACAAGGATCGATCTGTTCTTCCAGATGAAGGTGGAAATACGTTCACACTGGAATTAGCCGATGAGCCGGCGCGCCGTCGCGGGATTCACAGGAAGAAGTTCCACGGCTTTTGGGACTATGACACGGTGAACGCGCTGTTTCCGCAACTGCCACATGATCTGCACAAAGCTGAACTCGAGGCGCAGATCGAGCCGCTCAAGAAAGGCCTGGTCCACGACATGGCTAGGCAAGAGCCGCACAACTGGCGAGTGCCGCCAAATCTTTCGCTCAGTAATTACGCTGAGATATGGGCGGATGAAATCTTGCCGATCGCACGTGAAGCGCATGTGCGGTTGGAATTTCGCAACGTAAAGCCGCTGGTCGAGGAGGACCGAATCGTTGCTTCGGGTGAGGCAATCGAAAAACAGGCTGCTGATCATACGCTTTATCGCACGTGGGCGACGGCCGTTGTGCGCGACGAGCTGCACAAAGCAGGCTGGCGCCTTGCCGACTTGCTGGAGAAAATCTTGTAGCTGAGAATGCGAGCAGTCGTCCAGCGTGTGAGCCGCGCGCGTGTAATCACCGAGGGCAGCGTCACAGGAGAAATCGCGTCAGGTCTTGTGATCTTGCTTGGCGTCGGCCGCGCCGATACTTCCGCTGTCGCTGTCAGCATGGCCGAGAAAATCGCAAACCTGAGGATCTTCGGAGACGACGAGGGAAAAATGAATCGCTCTCTGCTAGACGTAAAAGGCAGCGCACTGGTCGTCTCCCAGTTTACACTTTACGGTGATGCGCGCGGCCAACGCAGGCCGAGCTTTGTTGCTGCGGCCCCGCCGGAAGCGGCGAAGAAGCTCTATGAAGAGTTCAGTGAAACGCTGCATGGATTGGGAGTTACCGTCGCAACAGGCGTTTTCCAAGCGATGATGTCCGTGGAATTGATCAATGAAGGCCCAGTTACGATCCTGCTTGATTCCGACAAAGCGTTTTAGACCACCGCGTCACGAACAGAAACATCGCAGAAACAAAAATCGCGCCGGGATTTTCCGCGGCGCGATTTCAATTGTCATTCTGAGCGTAGCGAAGAATCTCTCGATTTGTCGAACGCGCTCGCAAATTATGAGATCCCGTCGCTTTCGCTTGGGATGACCACGAAAAATCAGGCTTCGGTTTTCTTCGCGTTCGCTGTTTTCTTGCATTGCGCTTTTAACTGAGCGAACTGCTCTGCAGAAAGAATAGCTTTCGCGCGGCTTAGGAATGTCTGTCTGCTTTCTTTCGTGCAACCTGCTTTCATGCATTCGGTCTGCCATGCTTCGACCTTGGCCCTTTGATCGGTTGTGAGATTCAGTGTGGCGAAGTTAACGCAGGCCGAGCCTGCATTCGCTGCGCCTTTTGCGCAACATGCCTTGTCTCCTGCAAATGAGCTCGACGCCATCAGCATCGCACCTGCAATTAAAGCGGTAGTGGTAATCTTAATCATGATGAATGCTCAGACAGGCGCGACGTAACAGCTGTTCAATTTGCATTCGTCGAGGGGCCGTTCGTATCGGTCCAAGCTCAGAATGGGTGGGAAGTCGTCTATCCTCGGTACAAATCTTTTTCACTCAACTACCTTTGCGATCCTAACTGCGCCTGCGCCCGCTGTAGATTGTCGGCTGCACCTTTCAACTCCGGCTTGAGCCGCAGCGCCACTTCAAATTCGGGAATGCTTTCCCGCGCTTGGCCGGAGGCGAGCAG
>WNFQ01002438.1_pt1 | contig 13433 bp, 10 predicted proteins | sample 5400171 | NCBI WGS metagenome assembly WNFQ01 (sample SAMN13153356, study PRJNA577476) | soil metagenome | isolation source: 20 cm soil under Madrone tree | place: USA:California | collected 2016-06-14
TAGTCGGCGTTCTGCCACTCGGATTGCTTCGGCCCGGCAATCCTCACCCCATTATTCCCACCGCGTTCGAGGGGCAATCCCGCTGCAACAACACCCGCGGCGGTCACGCCCGGCAAAGCTTCAATGCGCTGGTCGATGGCTTGGTAGAACCGCGTAATTTCCGGAGTAGAGTTGTATTTCGATCCGGTCATCCAGAATTGCATGGTAAGAACGTGGTGGGAATCAAAACCGGGGTCTGTATTCATCAATTTCGCGAAGCTGGCGATCATCAGCCCCGCTCCGGCCAGCAGCACCAGCGATAGAGCTAATTCCCCGATCACCAATCCTTGCCGCAGCCTCGCGCGACTGGCTCCGGCACTGGCTCTTCCCTCGCCTTCCTTAAGCGTTTCGCTGAGATTGGTCTTGGTTGCATAGAGCGCGGGTGCAATTCCAAACACCGCGCCGGTAAGAATGGAGATTAGAAATGTGAACGCGAATATCCACCCATCGAGTCGGATATCGCTCAAGCGGGGCAAGCTGCTGGGTGCCATCGCCAGGAGTGAACCCAATCCCGATCCGGCCACAGCCAAGCCGAGCGCTCCCCCCGCCAAAGCAATGACCATGCTTTCCGTAAGCAACTGGCGGATGAGGCGAACCCTCGAAGCTCCCATCGCCACGCGCACCGCAATTTCTCGTCCCCGTGAGCTGCCGCGCGCGAGAAACAAATTGGCCACGTTGGCGCAAGCAATCAACAGTACAAAGCCGATCGCGCCCAGCAGAACCAGCAGGAACGGGCGCATCCCCGCGCCGATCATGGCTTGGTACGGTCTGAAACTGATGACCAGTTGCTGGCCCACAACGTTGCGGTACTTTACTCGGAAGTCTCGCGTGACGATACCCATCTGTGACTGGAGCTGCTCGCGCGTCACACCCGGTTTCAGCCTGGCGATCACACCAATGTTTTCGCCGCTGCCTGCGGTCTTCGCCACCAGCGCCAGCGGAACCCATACGTCGGCGCGAACTCCAGGATTCAGTTCGGAATTGGAGCGCGGATCAAAGCCCACGGGCATCACTCCGACCACTGTGTAAGCATCTCCACTGAGGAGAACTTTTTGGCCGATTACTCCCGGATTCCCGCCGAGGCGGCGCCTCCACAGCGAGTGACTCAAGATGGCTACGCGCTGCCCATCTCCCCGATCTTCCTCGGGAAGAAAGTCGCGGCCAAGCGCAGGATGAACACCCAGCACTTGGAAATATTCGGCCGAGGCCGGCACCCCACGGACATGCTCAGCTTCATTTCCCGTGGCGAGATTGAAGCCAACGTCGGTGTAACCGGCCATGTGCTCGAAGAGTTTGCCGTACTCCCGCAGACTCTCCAGCTGCTTCGCCGATACGGACATCTCATCGGATAGCGTTTGATAGGATTCGGCAAGTTGGACAATGCGGTCGGGCTCAGGGAAGGGAAGCGGGCGGAGCAGCACTCCGTAAACAACCGTGAATATTGCGGTATTCGCGCCGATCCCCAGCGCCAGCGTCAAAACAGCGACAACGGTGAACCCCGGACTCTTCGCCAGCACACGGATCGCATAGCGAAGGTCCTGCCAGATGGTACTCATCCCGTACCTCCCGGCGTTATGCTCCGACGCGCGCTTCTTGCGTCTCCTCGACGATTCGGCCGTCAAACAGATGAATGGTGCGCTCGGCGAAATTTGCGTAACGCTGATCGTGTGTGACCATGCAAACAGTCGCGCCGTTGCGGTGCAAATCGCGCAGTAGTTCCATCACCGCTTCGCCGTTCTTGGAGTCCAAGTTTCCAGTTGGCTCGTCAGCCATCAAGATCAGCGGATCACCAACCAGCGCGCGAGCCACTGCGACGCGCTGCTGCTGACCGCCGGAGAGTTGCGAGGGATAGTGCCGCAACCGGTGCGCCATGCCCACGCGCTCCAGCGCGTGCTGCACCTTCTGCTTCCTCTCCGCAGCGCTCGTCCCGCGATAGGTCAGCGGCAACTCGACGTTCTCGTACACCGTCAAGTCGCCAATCAGGTTGAACGCCTGGAAAATAAATCCAATCTCGCGGTTGCGGATTCTGGTGCGCTCGCTGATCGAGAGATTCGCCACCGGCTGCCCGTTTAGCGTATATTCGCCGCCCGTCGGTGAATCAAGCAACCCGAGAATGGAAAGCAACGTCGACTTACCGCAGCCCGAAGGCCCGGCGATCGAGATGTATGTCCCCTTCTTGATCTCCAGGTGAATCTCAGACAAAGCGTGCGTCTCGACCTCATCGGTATAAAACACTTTCTTCACGCCTTCCATCTTGATGAGTGTTGCCGTCGCGTCTGTCATTTGTTCTCCTTCTTCTATTCGATCTTGAAAATCGTTCCAGCTTCATCTGCCCCATTGTGACCACAAAACAAAACTTTCCCGCGCTATTCGTAGCGCAGCGCTACAATCGGGTCGATTCGCGTCGCCCGTCGCGAAGGGATATAGCACGCTGCCAGAGCCACCACGCCGATGATTCCCAGCGACGCTGCGTACGCTGGAACGTCGCCCGCGTGTACTCCGTACAGTAGAGACTCGCTCAGCCGCGCCAGCCCGTAAGCCGCAGGCAATCCTACCAGCGCGCCTGCCATCATCATCCACCCAACTTCCTTGAACACCAGGCCTCTAACATGCCCTGCCGCCGCCCCCAGCGCCACGCGAATTCCAATTTCACGCGTCCTCTGCACCACCAGGTACGCCAGCACTCCATAAATCCCGAGCGCCGCCAGCAGAGCCGCCAACCCGGCAAATGCAGCCGAAAGTCCTGCGATCACGCGCTCGGCAAACAAATCTTCATCCACCACGCGCTGCGCCGTCTTCAGGTCGTACATCGGCAGGTTGGGATCCGATCCCCGAACCGTCTCTCGCAACGAATTCGCGATCAGCAAGGAATCTTGTTGGCTGCGCACGTAAAAACTCATCCCGTGTAGTTTTCCGAATTGTGAATAAGGCCGGTAGAAATACGGCCGATCCGTATCTTTGACGTGCGACTCTTTCGCATCTTTCACTACACCCACGATCTCGATGTCGAACTTGATATCGTTCCCGGAGCCCATGGCAAGGTGTACCCCAATGGGGTTTCTCTTCGCAAAAAACTCCTTCGCCATAGTCTCATTGATGATTGCCGCTTTCGTGCTCGTTGCTGTGTCTCCGGCGTTGAATTCGCGCCCCGAAAGCAACGGCACCCGCATGGTCGAAAAATAATTCGGGCTCACCGCGTCATAATTCACGTGCCGTTCATCCGTGTCCAGGTTTTGACGGCCTTCCACGGTAATGTTCGTGCCCATGTCTGTCCCGGTCAGCACCGCAATCTGTGACGACCCCACGCCCAGCACTCCTGGCAGTGCTCCCAGCCGTTCCCGCAACTGGTCGATCAACGCCACCGTTTTCGTCTCGTCGTAGCCGCTCAACTGGGGTGCAATCGAAAACGTAATCAGGTTCTCCGTACTCAATCCCAGGTTCTGCTTCCGCAGATTCCACAAGGTCCGCGAAAACAACGCCCCCCCAGTCAGCAACAGAAGCGTGAACGCCACCTGTCCCGCCACCAGGGACTTCCGGAATCGCACGTGCCCCGGCCCCGCGGATGTCGTTGAACCCTGGTCCTTCATCATTTGCGAGACGCCTGTCCGCGTTGCACGCCACGCCGGGATCAATCCGAAAAGCAGAGCCGAGACCACCGTGGCCCCCGCGGCAAACCCCAATACACTCCCATCCACCCGGCTGGTAATCCCTTGGACTCCACCTTCAGAAACGACAGCGTGCGTTAAAATGTTCATTGTCCAGGTGCCTAAAATCAGTCCGAGGGCGCCTCCCCCCAGCGCGCACAAGAAGCTTTCCACCAGCAGTTGCTGCATCATTCGTCCCGCCGAAGCTCCCAACGCAGAGCGAATCGCAAACTCGCGCTGCCGTGCCGCCGCCTTGGCCAGCAGCAAATTCGCCACGTTGGTGCACGCAATTAACAGAACTAGCGCCACCATCGCGAACAGGGCTATCAATGCCGGCCCGGAATCGCGCTGCAGAACTGTCCTCCCTTGCGCCCCGGGATGCAGCACAATCTTTTTGCTCAGAAATTGCTTTTCGTCTTTTCCACCCGCCTTAAACTTAAGCGTCGCAGCTTGTTGCTCGAGCAGCCCGGGGTAGTCCACGTTGATCCCCGCCTGCGCCTGCTCCACGGAAACTCCAGGCTTCCGCCGCGCGAACACCGCGAGAAACGAGTCGTTCCACTCGTCCAGTCCATTGCGGATTGGCGTCATCTGGCCTTTCATCGTCATTGGAACAAAAATGTCAGGAGTTTGCCCTACCTGAATGCCCGTGAAACCCGCTTGCGCAACGCCTACAATCGTCATTTCCGTGTTGTTGACCAGCACCGTCTGATTCAAGACACCCGCATCGCTGCCGAAATGCCGCGTCCAATACCCATGGCTCAGGACCATGACGGGATGAGCGCCTTGCACGTCATCATCGGCTGGCGACAGCACACGGCCCAACGCTGCCCGCACGCCGAGCACCTCAAAATAGTTACCGGTTACGAGTTCGCCGGAGCCGCGGTCCGTCTGCCCATGACTCGCGATGCTCGCCGCAAACTCGAATCTCGCCAGCGTCCCACTGAAAACTGCGGTATTCTTCGCGAGCCCTTTGTACAGCGGATAGGAAAAAATCTCTGAATCGTCGCCATCACTCCAGACATGCCCTCGCTTCGGCCCCGGCGACTTCAGCACCACTAGTTCTTGCGGATTCTGGACGGGTAAGCGTCGTAACAGGATTTGATTGAGTAGGGAAAATATTGCCGTGTTCGCGCCGATTCCAAGTGCAAGCGTAAGAATGGCGATGCAGGTGAAGCCGGGGTTCTTCGCCAGCATCCGCAGGCCGTAGCGCACGTCCTGCAAGAGCGTGTGCATCTTTCCATCCTCCGAGAGCGCCCACCCCGATCTCTTGCCGGGCGCGGAAACCGTCAAATCCCGAATCGCGAAGCGCCCTCAAAGGGCAGCAGTGCCATTACTTCAATCGCACCCGGTCGAAGTTATCCCAGGCGGACATATCCGACAGGATCACCTTGTCTCCGACCTTCAATCCCTGCACCACTTCAATCGTGTTGACCGAACTTCGCCCTAACTTAACATTGACGCGCACTGCCTCCGATCCGTCATCAATGATCTTGAAAATTCCGATCGTGCTGTCCGCCTGGCCGTGTACCGGCCGGCCCACATAGAGCACGTCCTTCAGATTCTCCAGTTCGATGGTGCCGTCAACGCTGAGGTCGGGGCGGGCACCCAGCGGGAGCGGATCGTCGATGCCAACGTCCACCGTAACGGTACCGTTGACGACGGAGGGGTCGATGCGAATCACGTGCCCTTTAACGACGCCGTTGCGGGTGTCGATGGTCGCGTGTTGTCCGTAGGCGACATCCTTGGCTTGTGTTTCCGCGATCTTGATTTCCGCCTTGAGGCGCCTGGGGTCTGCGACGCGCGCGAGATTCGTCCCCACGGCCACGTTTGCCCCCTCTTCGACAGGCAAGAGCTGCAAAACGCCATTGATGCCAGCGCGAACATGGAGAGCATCCGCTTGGCTCTTTTTCAGTTGATAGAGTGCCTTCTGCTCATCGATTTTTGCCTGCTGCGCGGCAAGTCGTGCTTTCGCGGAATCCGCGGCCACTGCGGTTCTTTCGCTCTCAAGCTTTAGGCGAATGGCCAGCTGATCTTCCTTCACTTTAGAGAGATTCCTCGTGTGGTCAGAGCCGATGCCCTCTTTGTACAGCTTTTCGTCCACGTCATGTTGCAGGCGGGCTTGCTCGTAATCGCTGCGCACCGCGGCTTCGTTGGCTTTTTGGTTCATCAGATCGCTGTCAACCTGCACTTTAAGGTTTGCATAGTCGGCTTCCGCGCCTTTCAGCTGGAATTCAGAGTCGACGACGTCACGCTGCAGAATGGGGTCGCTAAGTTCCAGGATGACGGTGCCGGGGTTGAGCAATTGGGGACCAGGTCGGACAACGATCCTCTCGACGCGTGCGGCGGTCTGCGCGGGAATCCAGCGAATGTCCAGCGGAACGAGAGTGCCGAGCCCACGGACTTCGCGTACCATGGGGCCGCGCTTCACTTCATCGGGCCAGATCGTGGCCTTGTCGACACTCGGCGCGGCGGGCTGCAGTTTGGAAAGTCCAAAGGTTACTCCCCCTAGGAGGAGGAGCGCGACGGTGCCGTAAACAATCCGTCGGATTTTCTTCTCACGTGCGTTAGATGGTCGTTGGATGTCCATATATATTGTCACTTATTAGAACGCAACTCTCCGGCCCCAGGTTCCCCTAATTAACTACATTTATTTCAATGGCTTAGCCAGGCATGGCCGCCTCGTAACCGTCTCAAATCGCCCGAAAATGGGATTAACCGTCCCACCTTCGAACAAGGCAAGCACCCGCGGCTTCCTTGTGTTGGACAGAGCTAAATCCGCGCTGAGTTTTGCTCGCGGCGTGCCGCCGGGAGATCCAACTTCCTATCAATGCGTAGGTATCTTCAGCCAAACCGAATTCCCCCGCGAGGATTCCAGCACCCCATCAATAAACCGCACTCCCGCTACTCCATCCTCCACCCCCGGCACCAGGAGTGATGCGGCTGCCGCCTCCCGTCCCGCAAGCCTCGCTCTGATCTGCTCCGCCAAATCCGTATAAAGCTGCGCGAACGCCTCCAGGTATCCCTCCGGATGCCCCGACGGGATGCGGCTCGCATCCTTGGCAGAAGCCGTAGCCCCAGCCCCGGCGCGGCTGATCGTAACTGGTGGTTTGCCATAGGGCATGAATCGCAGATAATTCGGATTTTCCTGCCCCCACTCGAGCCCCGCCTTCTCCCCATAGACCCGCAAGCGCAAATTGTTCTCGTTCCCAGTGGCTACCTGGCTCGCCCACAACATCCCGCGCGCTCCGCCTTCAAATCGCAACAGCACCTGCACGTTGTCGTCGAGCCGCCGTCCCGGCACGAAAATGGAAACGTCTGCTGCCACTTGTTCGCACTTGAGCCCCGTCACAAAGCACGCGATGTTGTAAGCGTGCGTTCCAATGTCCCCAAGCGAACCCGCCGGTCCACTCCGCGCTGGATCGGTGCGCCAAACCGCTTGCTTCTGGCCGGTCGCCTCCACTGCCGTGGTCAGCCAGTCTTGCGCGTACTCCACTTGCACCACGCGTATCTGCCCCAGCTCTCCCGCTGCGATCATCTCTCTCGCTTGGCGCACCACGGGATAGCCCGTGTAGTTATGCGTCAAGCCAAAGATCAGCCCGCTCTTCCGCACGATCTCCGCAAGCGCCAGCGCATCTTCCACCGTCGTGGTCAGCGGCTTGTCGCAAATAACGTGAATCCCTGCCTCCAAGAACGCTTTAGCCGGCCCAAAATGCATGTGATTCGGTGTCACGATCGACACCGCGTCAATGCGGTCCGACCGCTTCGCTTCCGCTGCTGCCATTTCCGCAAAACTGCCGTATGCCCTGTCCGGCGGGAGGTGTAGGTCTAGAGCAGCGGCGCGGCTGCGTTCCGGGTCGGAAGTCAAAGCCGCCGCAACCAGTTCAAAATGATCGTCCATCCGCGCGGCAAGCCGATGCACCGAGCCGATGAACGCTCCCGGCCCGCCTCCAACCATCCCCAGCCGCAGTCGCCTCTTTTTCCCGTCAACATCTTTTGAATTAGCTGTCATTTCCCTCGTTCCATTTCAGTCTAATCCCAGCATCCGCCGATTGGCCCGTTGATCCGTTCCCGAACTCGCGAAATCATCAAAATTGCTGCTCGCCGCCTCGATGATATGCCGTTGAATGAACGGCGCCCCTTCCGCTGCTCCCTGTTCGCTGCTCTTGATGCAGCACTCCCACTCCAATACCGCCCATCCGAGAAAATCATACTGCGTCAGCTTGGAGAATATCGCGCCGAAATCCACTTGCCCATCTCCCGGCGAGCGAAACCTCCCCGCTCGATTCGCCCAGGCCTGATAGCCCCCGTAAACGCCCTGCCGCCCGCTGGAACGGAACTCAGCATCCTTCACATGAAACATCTTGATACGGCTGTGATACAGATCGATGAATTCCAGATAATCGAGCTGCTGCAGCACGAAATGGCTGGGATCAAAAAGTATATTGCATCGCGGATGATTGCCAACGCCTTCCAAGAGCATTTCAAACGTCGCTCCATCGTGCAAATCTTCGCCGGGATGAATCTCAAAGCACAAATCCACTCCCGCCTTATCGAATGCATCCAGAATCGGCCGCCACCGCTCCGCCAGCTCATCAAACGCCGTCTCAATCAGCCCCGGTGGCCGCTGCGGCCACGGATAAAAGTACGGCCATGCCAGCGCCCCCGAAAACGTCACATGTGCCGCAAGCCCCAGATTCGCCGAAGCCCTCGCCGCCAGCAACAATTGCTCCACCGCCCAGGCCTGCCTAGCTTTGGGGTAGCCCCTCATCTTCTCCGGCGCAAATCCATCGAACGCCACATCGTATGCGGGATGCACCGCCACCAACTGCCCCTGCAGATGCGTCGAAAGTTCGGTAATCTCCAGCCCGCACGCCGCTACTGTGCCGCGAACTTTGTCACAGTAGCCCTTGCTCTCTCCCGCCCGCTTCAAATCAAACAGCCGCGCATCCCAGCTGGGTATTTGCACTCCTTTGTAGCCAAGCTTCGCCGCCCACGCGCAAATGCTCCCCAACCTATTGAACGGTGCCGCATCCCCCGCAAACTGCGCCAAAAATATCCCCGGCCCTTTAATCGTCCTCATCGCTCCCTCAACTCCACCCTGCCGCTACGGCGCATTCCTCGCACGTCCGCGACGGCATCCCCGCGAGACGCTACTCTACTCATTTTCCATCCCAAAGGAAATCTCAGGGCGCGTGGCCCGTACGATAAATGGTGAGACGAATTTGGGTGCCCCATACGCGGGTCTGCGTATGGGGCTCTTGACTTTGCCTTTTCTTCTTCTCGCTTCCGCAGACGCCGTTCAACCCGCCCCAGCAACCGCTCACCTGCCAATCGCGCAGAAACTTCCCCTTGACTTTTCCTTATTTTCATGTATACTTAACTCTCTATCAAACTACGTATGACCTGCGAGAGCTTGCTCCCGCGTTTCATTTTCAAGCCAGCCATTTGGGCCTTGCCAGTCCAAAACAACCAAAAATGCCTCCTTTAGAATCAATCGGTTACGAATTGGAGATTTGTAAGCCCTTTGTTTTTATATTCATGCCAATTGGCGGGGGCGGGGCGGTGCATCCTCTTGGACTCGCGAATCGTTGTATCATTTCACCCCGTGAGCATCCTCCTGAACGAAGTCGAATGCCGCGTCCTGGGCTCCCTCATCGAAAAGGAAATCACTACTGCTGAATACTACCCACTCTCCCTGAACGCCCTGGTCAACGCCTGCAATCAGAAGTCGAATCGCGATCCGGTCATGAATCTCGACGAAGCCGCTGTCCGGCAAGCCCTGCATTCTCTCGACGGCCAATCCCTGGTCCGCTCCGTCAGCGCTTCGGACAGCCGTGTCACCAAGTACGAACACCGCCTCCAGGAAGCTTTCAACTTTTATCGCCACGAAATTGCCATTCTTTGCGTCTTATTGCTGCGCGGTCCCCAAACTCCGGGCGAGCTTCGCACCCGCGCCGAACGAATGCATACCTTCGACGACCTGAGCGCCGTGCAATCCAGCTTGCAGCGTTTGATGAAGCGCGAGCCCCCGCTCGCCAAAGTTCTTCCGCGCCAGCCCGGCACCAAGGAGTCTCGCTACGCGCATCTTTTGTCCGGCGACGTAGAAGTATTCGAGTCAAAGCTAGAAATACCGGCAATCATGAATGCGAGCTCCGCCGACGGAGAACGCATCGCGCTTCTGGAGAAAGAGGTCGTTGCCCTTCGCAATAACGCCGCCGATTTTCAAAAGGAGATCACGGATCTGCGGCAACAATTTGCCCAGCTCAAGAAGCAGTTCGAGTAGTCAAACCAGAGAACTGAAATTGACCGTCATCCGACGCGACGTATCGCGAAAACTGTGCTGGCTGCTAACGAGAACTTGCTCGCGGAATTTGCCGAAAGGAATTTACAAGAATATCTGGCGCGCCCGGAGAGACTCGAACTCCCGACCCTCTGGTTCGAAGCCAGATGCTCTATCCAGCTGAGCTACGGGCGCTACTGCGCATTATATCTGTTAAAGGGCGGAAGAAACAGAGGTGCCCGCGGCGGCAAAAACCGTGGCCATCTCCGCTTGCGCGAAGGAAATGAAGCATCGCACGACGTTGGGATCGAATTGCGTCCCACTGGATTCGATGAGCCGGCGTATCGCTTCCTCGTGAGGGAGACCGACGCGATAGGGACGCGAGGAAACCATGGCGTCAAAAGCATCAATCACGGTGACGATGCGAGAAACAATGGGAATCTCCGACTCCTTTAAGCCCGCCGGATAGCCCTTGCCGTCAAAATTTTCGTGGTGGTGGAGAATATCGAGCGCCGCGCGTTCAAATCCCGGGAGCATACGCAAGACCGCCCAGCCGTACTCCGGATGCTTCTTCATCAGCGCATACTCGTCCGCGTCGAGCCGCCCGGGTTTTCTCAAGATGGCGTCCGGAATTCCCATTTTGCCGATATCGTGGAGAAGCGCCGCAACTTCCAGGTTTTGGAGTTCTGATTCTTCCAGGCCAAGTTCTTGTCCGACGCGCATGCCCCATTCCGCGAGGCGCGTGCTGTGGACGCCGGTGTTGAGATCTTTCAGGTCCAGAAGCTGGTTGAAGGCGCAGATCACCGAGCTGCGTAGCGCGGTGACCTGCTCTTCCATTTGCTTGACGCGTAAAGAGTCCGACGTCAACGGTGAACTGGAGGCTGCGCCGGGCAGCGCTGTGCGCTCGTACGGCATGGCAGTTAGAAGCAGAGCAAGAAGCACGAACCGGAGCCTGAGCCGGAACTGCTGTTGTTTACCCACGCGGAAACTGCCTGGTATGCGTCGAGGCGTCCGTGATTAAGATCCGGCGTGAGAACCACTGCGTGCTGGAGCGCACTGGCCGCCTGCGACTGGTTAAGCGGGTGCTTGGCGCTGAGCATGAGAGCCACTGTCCCGGCCACCAGTGGAGCGCTGAACGAAGTGCCGGATTCACTCCCGTAGGTTCCGCCAGGATAAGTGCTGATCACATATTCGCCAGGAGCGGCGATCCAAACGTCCGCCGAGCCATAATTGGAGAAGGAAGAGCGCTTATCCCAATCTGTCGTGGAAGCAATGCCCACGACGGAGCCCGAGATGGCGGCCGGATACACGCGGGCGCTGGTGTTTTCGTTGCCTGCCGCTGCTACGAGCACAACACCAGCCTTATTGGCGGAAGAAATCGCCTGCGACAACGCTGGCGAAGAATAAGAAAGGTCGAAGCTCATATTGACGACGTTCGCGTTGTGCTGTACGGCGTAGTAAAGAGCTGCCACGATGTTGGAAAGGTTCCCCGTTCCATTGGAAGAGAAAGCCTTAAGCGGCAGGATCTTGGCCTTTGGCGCAACCAGGTGCACGAGTCCGGAAGTCATCGTACCGTGGCCGAATGCCACATAAGGTGAGCCGTCCAGAATCGCGGCCGAGGATTGATCGAGGATAGCCGCGCTGGATTGTTGCACCTTCACTGGCTGAGCGTTTGGTGAAGTGGTGGTGCTTATGCCGGTGGAGGAAAGATCGAGCCATTCGGAGGCGCCGGACTGATTGCGGGTGAAATCGTAGCCGGTCAGAAGGACGGGCTTGAGAACCGGGTGGGAGGGATCCACGCCAGTATCAATCACTGCCACAATTCCCGTACCGCTTAGACCAAACCCATTCTGCGCGTCGGTGAGGCGGATGATGTTAGCAGCAGGCTGGGCCGCATAGCCGTGCGTAACGAGGGTGCCGTAATAATTCACCAGCGTGGTGTCGGAAAGCCCCGAAGAAATGCTGTTGAGCGGCGTCTGCGGCACGGGCAGCAGTTTGTCGGGCTCAATGCTCTGAATTCCTAAAAGCGAATCGACGAGATTTACCGTGAAGTTCAGCAGATTGACGACAATGTTGGTGGAAGACGTCACAAGAAAAGTCTGATTGATATTGCCGTCCAAAGAGCCCTGAACCTGGCATCCCAGGAGTGAACAGAGGTTTAGAACGGATCCCAGCCCGCCCGTCGTCCGGACGATGTAGCGATTCTGGGCTGCGGCGGGCTGAACGCCAGCAGTGCTGATGACGATCAGGACGACGAAGGTGAGCAAGCTACGTTTCATAGAGTACATCCCTCCCGGGGACTCCTGCTTTAAGTTGTCTCGTCCAGGGCACAAAAGAAGGTCCACAAAGTTTTGCGGAATCTTCCTTTTGGGCCAATGGTACGAGTGTGATAACCGTCACAATCACTCGAACTATTTGCATTTGGTACTCTCGTACCATCGGGCAAATAGCCGAGAAATTCGATATGGCGCGAGCTCGTCATACTACCCTCCCCGGTAAATTTCCCAGTGCGTTCCGGAGCGAAATCACGATGGATTTCTCGCCCTGGCCGGGGAAGGAAAGCTCGAGGTCACCCGTGTTTTCGAGCTCGCCACGAAACTCGCCAAACTGATTGGTAACCGTGTGCATAACGTTTCCGCGATGATTCGAAAGCGTTATCTGCACGTCGCGGCCGACGATTCCAGGCGAACTGACATCCAGGAATTGACCAGTAACCATGAGGCGATTGCCTTCCGGCTTCGCTTCAATCTGGATATCAATTTGGTAAGGGTCAGCGCGATAGAGCATTTGTCTAGTTCCCAGACCGCTCGAACGCGCGCCGGCCAGCATCGGTTGCAAGAAACTGTCGAACAGCACTTCGACCAAGCTGCCCTTTTCCTTCTTCTGCTTGGCGCCGCCAGCCGAAGCGAATGCTGCTTTGGCGATTCGCACGTCCGCCGCGGGAGGCTGATAGCGCTCCTCGACTGCCGCCGCGTTGTGAACCTTTTGCCATGTAGCAAGGGCCTGCGCGCATCGCCTGCAACCTGTACCCAAGTGTTTCTTCATGGCTTCCTGCTGCTTTGCAGAACTCACTTGGTTCACGAAATCGATCCATTCCTCAGTCATAAAGTGCTTCATTTTCATTCCCCCATCAGCCTTTCCCCTGAGCTTCCGCTCCCCAGCGGATAAGAGCTAGTGCAGCTCTTGTGGGATAAGGGGACCGGAGGGAAGGAAAGATATAGGAGGGAGCGTTTAGCTAACTGCTTTATTTTCAGATAGTTTACCAACCAATACGAAGGGTGCCCAGAAGTAGGGGTGGGGGTTCAGTTCGCGGAGCTGCTTCATAGCGGATTGCAGGGCTGAGGGCATGTCACCTGTTTGAATGTAGTCTTTGTAGAAAGATTGCATGAGCGCGGACGTGCTTTCGTCGTGGACGTCCCAAAGGGAGAGGAGCAAAGACGAGGCGCCAGCACAGAAGAGGCCACGCTGCA
>WNFQ01002684.1_pt1 | contig 13433 bp, 17 predicted proteins | sample 5400171 | NCBI WGS metagenome assembly WNFQ01 (sample SAMN13153356, study PRJNA577476) | soil metagenome | isolation source: 20 cm soil under Madrone tree | place: USA:California | collected 2016-06-14
CAACTACTTTGACTTTCCAAATCTATATGAGAATACCTTTCCAGTTCTCCTACCGACCCACTGCCACCAGTTACCACCACCACTGCCACCACAACGACGACAAAGACGACGGTCAAGGCACTTCAAGGTGTGCGCATAAACCCCGAAGACCGCGAGTGGTACGCACGGACGTGGTATCTTAAGCATACCGACACCCGCGAACGTACGGCTGATCGAGAGATTTGGTCTCGTGTGAGCCAAGTACTCTTCGCGTCTGTATATGGCTAAGTGGTCTATTCCAGATAGTTTGAAGATCCTGGCTATCCGCACCCTCAAGACTAAATACGAGACCAAGGATGACTCGACTTGTCGTGTTCAAGCCTCAGAGCCAGATACATCTGTCGAAGCCGCAAATCCTGTCCCCGCTCTGGTGGCTGCTGCCCCAGTCGTAATTGCCGCCCCTCCTCTCACTGCCACTTCCGGCCCTGGTGCCCAGCATCGAGGATGTCTCAATTCGCGTCGTCGATATCCTTGCCGTTGTCGTCTCAGGAGCTGAAGAAGCAACTCAGTGAAGTTCCATCTGCTGGACGACATCTTCAGCGGCGTCTGCTCACACTGGTTTGTCGAGCATGTCGCGGTTATCTTCATCCCTCCTAGCTCTCAAGTAGCACTCCCTAGGGTATTTCTGGTCCCCGTTCCATATCATTGTCCTCCACAAACTCTACAATTCCTAGTCCAGTCGTCCCTTCCAAACGACGCAGAGTCGCAGCACACCAACTCCCCCCATAACCGCCAATGGACGACTCACCATCAGCCTCTAGTGCGACTCCCGGCCACATCCCGAAGCGCGGTGCCCGGGCCTGCACCGCCTGTCGCAAAGGCAAGAACAGATGTGAAGGAGAGGTCAGTTGATTATCCGCCCGTGCCGTCCCCCACACACTCTCATCATATGTAGTCTGATATTTCCATATGTACAGCACACTCTTTACTGGTATTTAAGTAGCTAGTTTACACAGAGTCACTTCAGTCTGTTACATTATGACTGAACGCACTGTCTATTAGCGATTATCTTATCTTACAGCTGCATATTTCTACAGTACCTTGGCAAGAATCTGTTCACTCCTGTTCATTCTCATTGCCAGTATCATTTTCACCATTCTAAGCACGTCATTAGCAAGCATAAATGCGTATGGGATTGATATCAAGAATCGCACCTCTGAAGTCAGTAGTGTTCGACACTGACAATTATGGTCGCATCCACACCCACAAATACCAGCGCAATTGCACTTGTAGGGGATCTCACAACCGTCGTATGTGCAGAATATGGTGGTTTCAGACTGGGCAGTCATGACAGTAGTTATGAGAAAGTGGGCAACGCCTGCGGCCCTCATACGCAGGGTTTTCTCGTTTTAGACCGAAGACCGATGTGGCCGAGTATTCGACCTTCAATGGACGGATACCACAACTGTTCATAAAACACAACAAAAGTACAAGGAGGTAGCACAGGTCGTGAAATATTGCAAACTAGGTGAGCGGAATTTTAATTAAGAGACAGACCTCTGTTATCGCCAACTCACGACAATCAGTCCGGGCCATTGTCTTGGGTTCTTCATGGGAACATCCTTCGGATGTTTTGTCTGTGACTTCACCATTCTTAGCACTATTCTCGCCAGCATATTCCTCATCCTTAATGTTACTTCCATCGCCAGTTTCTTCCTCACTCTTAACGTCGCTTCCATGACTGGTGTCTTCGTCAATCCCCCCAACTTCACTTGATCGCTCTGAGCAACATCGTTAACAATAAAAAAGGGTTAATATAAAAGAACGCACCGTGAAACCAGCTCGTCGAAACTTACAGGGACAATGTTGGTTGCAACCACATCCCCGTATACAGTGAAAGGGACGCCTGCAGCTTCCCCTTTGACAGCGTGGCGGTATGGTATCAGTAACCAAGTGGAGTAGGTTGGTTTCTGACTCAGGAATAGTCTGTTCCGGCATCAGAAAAAGTGCACAACTATGATTTGGGATTGTTGACTCCACCGAGACGATGGATATGGGACACACGCGTGAATTACTAAGCTTTTACCTTTTCGGGATGGTTACACAAAACTGCTGACTCTCAAACTCTTACGTTACCTCGTTGACAGGAAAACATGTTGGGACAAAGGTAAACAAATCAAATCAAATTAAAAAGGAACAGAAGCAAGATAAGCAAGATAAGAGTAGTCTTGATCCCAGACGAATCAGAAGCAAGATAAACAAAGATAAGAGTAGTCTCGTTCCCAGACGTTTATACAATTGGGTCGGAGTCATGTCGGAGTGAGAAAAACCGAAACGCGATTTGTGTTGTAAGTAAGTCAAGTCAGAATCGTGTATGAGTTTTTCGAACTCAGCACATCTGAGTTTCAACGTCTGGTCACGAGACTAGCACAAAAATACCATATAAGCTTCAGCCGGCCCGCTGATGTAACGATAACTGCCCAGTCAGAAACCACCATGGCCTGCAACAACTGTACCCAAGACGATTGCAATTGTGCTGGTATTAGGGGATGCGGATGCAACCAGAATTGTGACTGTCGAACACTAGTAGAGGTGTGATACTTGATATTGATCTCATACACGTTTATGCTTGCTAACGACGTGCTTAGAACGGTGAAAATGATACCGGCAATGAGAATGAACAGGAGTGAACAGATTCTTCCCAAGGTACTAGACCGGGAGTACCAGTGAGTCGGACGTCTTTGTCGTTTGTCAATTGAATGTGTTTACGCTTTGGTCAGATCGCGATGTCCCAAGACCTGTAATATGCCCATGTCTCGCTGGTTCATTCACTACTATTTTTTCTGCTTTTCCTATGTTCGATCAGCAATCGGTCATGGTAGTTTCTTAAAGAATAGTATTTGTACTTGAGGAAACGGAGAAATGAAATGAAATCGATGTCATCATGCAACGCTTGAATGATCGGTCTGACTCCCAATTTCGCTCAATGTAGACAGAACTGGTGGTGGGGCAAAACAAGCAAAACATGTTTTGAATCGAGAAAATATTGATGAAGCCCCGATTGTTCCACATGTCTGACTACAAGGCGGAGGGTTTACCAGCTGGAGCCTTTGTCGAACAGGAAAATTTGACCCCGCGAAATAGGAGGGTACGACCATGGGAGTTGACGAAATTTCCATCGACTGTGTGCACAAAATTTTGTGGCGTACATTCGCCAGTGGCAGGAGAGGTAGCGGGTATTTCTGGCATACTGCTGCGTGGCCTGGGGAGGGTGATGAGAGAGAACAAAGAAGAGAAAGGTACTCCTGGACTACTCGGAGCCCGCGACAAGAGTCGACAAGAGTCGAACGATGTGGTATAATTATTATGGTTAGGGTTTGCGTCTATTGTCACTTAAGTTTTTTTTTTCGGAAAGCGTTATATTCCTATATTCCTAGTAACAGATACAGGATTAAACTAAGAATATTTGTTAAGTAGCAGGAGCCGTACTTAACACGCTGAAGTCGGTCCGGGGACCAAATGAGGAAAAACGGACTCAGATCACATGGCCTCTAGGGCAAGCGGTGTGTTCTCCTACCCACTAAAACCTCACGAATATGAATCCAGTCGTTGGGGATGTCCACGGACTGTCGGAGGGTTGGTTCCCAGGTTTCTCTCACTAGTTGGAAAGTCCGTTTATCGCGTTGGATTTTGGTGGTGAGTATCTTGTCTTCTGTGAGTCGTGCGGTGATTGCTTCAAGCCATCGAGTTTGGGTTTCGTTGTCTGTGTGTATATGGTCTGGGTTTATTGTCACTTAAGTTGGCGTGAGTTGTCACGCCAACTCGGGAGTGCCGGGCACTCCGACTCGGACGCTGTACTGTATGACAAGATGCTGTGTTTCTAAATCCACTTCCAGCGATCCGCCCACTAAGCTTTCAGCAAAACTCCAACCCGCGCAGACTCGGACGGGCGAGATATCGGATCATGCGGTCATAAGGGATGGCTTATGCATCGCAGTCCATGTGTCCAGCGTCTTCCAAAAATATGCGACTGTTGACTTGTCCACGTGTCGACGATGGGGGTCGATCTGGATGATCACCAGCATGGTAAACCAGTAAGCTGGCAAAAGTAAATATGGCTCACCTTGAGTTCCGTGACGTTCCAGTCTTTGACTTTTGGGTTTGGTGGGTCACTTGCCCATGACACGTAAATGCCCTTGACTTTCCATGATAGCCCCCGGGTTCAGTCTAATCCGGTACACTATGAACCAAGTAGGCACACTCACCGTGATGGAACAAGACACGTGGCTCACTCCATTTGTAAGGTCGGAATTGCCACACTTGGCCTGTCGTTAAGACGCAGACGACACGATCCCAGGCGTCCGCGCCAAACTTGTTGAGCGCTTCAACCGAATCGACAACATAATATCGTTGCGCGCTTGCGCGTGCTTGACCACCCGGCTCAATTGTTGTACGTTCGCGATCAATAGGTATGAGATCCTCAGCTCGAGTCGTACCCTCCGCAGCAGCATGGGCACGTGCCTCTGCTGAAGGCTCGAATCTATGAGTGTCAAGTCAATTGTCAATAATAATAAGACCGTGGAGAGAACGTGCATGGCCTCTTGAAGAAAGCGTCGAACGTTGTACATGGTGATGAGAGACGTGGGCGATGAAGATATCATGATAATGGGATACATGTTCTCTGCACAGAACGTCACAGGAACGATCTTGACGGGCGGAAAAGCAGTCACGCACTTTGTTTACGAGCCTGGGCTTTGGACTCTAGAGCCAAGGGGATGATCAACCGTCATAGGTCATGTCTATGATGATGGTAAGTACCTGATAGTGGTGTCGCAATGGGTGCCGCTGCCCCGCTCCTTTTGGCCTCTTTCAGGCTTTTGAGCTTGGCAACATACGCATTGCGAACGGAAGAAAAGTTCTATGGAAACGTCAGTACGAGTAGTACCATGGAACAGCGCATGGAACGTCACATTATTTTTGATACCACGCAAAACGGTGTTGTGGTCGCGGAGTTCAACCTCGCTTTGGCGAATTTTCTTCACAACCTCTACATCAGTAGCGTCGGGTACATAACGTCTCTTGGGAGGCGACGCAGTTGACCCGGCATCTCCACGGGACCGGGTGGATGTAGAGGGCAGCGTTTGCGCGTGGGATGCAGAAGAGGATGGGATGGGATGATGACGGTAATTAGATGGAGGAGAACCCGGAGGTGTTGTCGATTCTGAGTTCGTTAGAGGTGGAATGGTATGAATGTACTCTCAAAGATAAGAAGAAACGTACCTGAGAGTGGAATGACGCTGTCCAAAACAGTAACAGCACGCTTCAGCCAGTCAACAATGCCCTTCCGCTCTGTGAGACCAACGAAACCCCCGGCTGGGAATCCATGCTCTCGCGCCTGCTTCATGTATTCGCCGCCGGGCGTATCACGCAACGACCAAGCGAGGTAAACAGCCTCGAGCATGAAAAATCCATCCGGCTCAGAGGCGGGGTCTGTCACGCTGCTCCCCACTTTGCGGAGCCGAGTTGGCGTGTTTTTTGGGAAAGTGGCCGCAGTTGAGAGACGCAGGTGGGTAGCAGAGCGGAGAGAGCTTGCAGGTGCACCTGATGCATTGACTGGTTCGACATCACATTTTGCGCTGACTGTTGCACGAAAAGTTTCCAGTGGGTCCATCGCACACAGTTGTTGAGAGCAACGAAGGATTGTATTCCGTAAATCTCCTTTCTGTCTAATACATCACCAAAAAAACGTTCAATATAACCCCGGGTACCGCAGCTGGCAAGCCCCTGTGTTCCGGCCAGGCCAGAAACGCCTAGCACTTTACCCACACTGTACATATGCTATACTAGAGTCTAGAGTCTACAAAGTAGATCCGCGCAATAGAGCGAGACATCGTGAGACAGCCGAGCGACGACCAAAGGTACCAAAGACTCATCAAGCTGCACGAGCTTTAAACGCGCCCGATGCTTCTCAGTCTCCCTGCACTTCCGACTCGCCCTCTCGATGTCTGTCACCCAGGTATAACGCTTGCGAGCAGAGCCTGCCCGCAGTGTAATTGTGTCTCCGCCCGCGTCGGTAAGCGACTGACAGCTGGAAGGACAGCTCATCTGCAACGCTCTAATAAAAGAATTGCAGGATGGACGGCCATCCTATACCTCAATCCCTCAGGCTCTTCTACCTGAATCTCCGACAGTGGAATCGACTAAACCGAATTGAGGATGAGCAAACTGATTTATACTTTTTGATGCACGCACCATTCGATACAGTGTCTTCCCATGCTCGTCCGTCAATAGCAGAAGGTCACTGCAAAGGAACGCCCGCAACTTGCGCCCGCTTTTGGCTTTGTTAAGAAGACCCTCTTTTAGCAATTTCCGGGTACTGTCAGATCCAGCCGTCTTGAGAAATCAAAGGTAAGCGCGTGTAAACCCAACGCTAGAGTTGGCGACACGCACCCTTGGCCGATCCAGACCTTCCTGTCCCCGAATCGCCTCATTAATGGCGTCCAGGGTCCTTTCGGCCGTGTGTAGTGCACGTTCTGTCAGCTCTCTATCTTGACCGGGTTCGGTGTATTGCAAAATCTGCTTGATGAGCAACGGGTATCGTGTTATGCGTTGCACTGAAAAACAAATAATGTTAATATGAATAACCCAAATGGGTCTTCCCAGTCTTACTAGGCACGAGCAGGTAGCTGGAAATGTCGAGGTTGCGTACAGCGGGTTCTTCCCGCAGTCGCTACGGTCCATCAGTTTCGCTTCGACCCCCCATTGGATAATCCAGAGCACAGCAGAAGCACGAGCCACAACAACCATCTTCGGTCCTTTTGACCGCTTCTCCACTGCTTTCCCATGCTCATATGGTCTCATAATTCCTAGACAACTGGCATGGACCCGGTCTAAACCTTCTGCATTAGTATATAGTTCATGTATTTACCTTTGACACACAACAAGAAAGTTTAGGCTCTATAAAATGCACATCTCAAATGCACTCCAAAAATCTCAAATATTTGTCCCTCTACTCTACATTATCTACATGAAGCAGATGGAACACAGACAATGAGACCCCCTTAAAGCCTACTGAAAAGGAAATGGCTAGTGATATAGGAACAATTCAAGGTAATACACTCAAAATTGAAAGCTCCTTTCGTATGTCCACTTCACTCTCAATCTTTTTAAGTTGGGTCGCCTCAAGATGCTCACCACGTGATGCCTTTTCCTTGAGCTCGTCAATGGCTTTCAGCTGAAGATAAAAGTATCAAAAGGCTGCCTTAGAATGACGAACAAGCGTTGGCAAACCTTTTTGTTCAAATTTCGGACCTTCTTTTGCACAGGGTCAAGCGACTCGACTCCAGGTGTGGGTGGAATGGAACCCTCTTTCGTCGCGAATTCACTGCTGTTGACTTTAGAAACGGGCGCTGCAGCAGCTGGAGACTCAAGTCGAGGCCCTCCATCCCGCCTCCCACCATTCTCTTTGGGACCTTTGCGCTTGCGTGGCTTCGCACTATCGGTGTTAGGCGGGGGCGCAGGGGCACCTGGAATCTGTCGGCGTCCTTGAATGCTCGATGGAGGTACAAGAGAACGACCTTGACGAGTGGGAGTCGCTGTGCCGCTACCACGAGGAGTACCGATCGGTGATCCGCTATCCTCGTCACGGCTATAAGCAAAAGATGCACTTTGCCCCCGTGCCCCGGGTGGGCGATATGCTCCCGAGGGTCGAGCAAGAGAAGGCTTTGCACTAGCTGCTGCAGCTTGGGCAGATGGGGCTGGCGCCGGCGGAATCACAGAGGGGAAGGGGGGCACTGCATCTGGGAGAGTGGGGCACCAGCTCGCCTGATAGAGTTCTTCGCACTCTTGGACGTGTACCAGCTGGCCGAGCAAATACCATATTTTAATGCCATTATCAACCCGCAAACGTGGGGAGAGTGTAGCAGTGAGGATAAATTTGCCGTCCGCAGACCATTCGCAGCGCGACGCATTCGACGCATCAATTGTTGATATCTTGGTCAGCGAACGTCTGTCGTAGACATCGATCATGCCGGCAAGATTACCGAAGCCCCCCAGGAGGAGCAATCTCGACTGGGGGTTGAAAGATATGTAGTTGGAGAAAGAAGTACCGAAGTCATGCAACGTCCGGACACGTTGATCGAAAAGCATAACTCTGGCAGGCATGACTAAAAAAAATTCATCAGGAGAATTCAAATGCTGGTTGTACAACCTTACAGCCATACACGACGCCGAACTCCTTTGAATTTGGACTCCAGGCAAAATCGTGAATTGGTCCTTCCTTATCGAGATCAATTCGAACGTCAAAATTCCCCGCGGCGCTGAGTAGGTAAAGGCCTGATTGTCCGTAATAGCTTCTGTTGGTGCTATCAACATCCGTTTGGGTAAGGACAAGGACCTGCGTGCCAAGATTGTTCCATTTAATCTGGGACTTCTCAGCTTTAAAGAACGTCTTCCGGCAGGTGGGCGGAGCGCTCAGGTTGAGCAAGGCATGGATGCGAATGCTCGCAGGCTGACCCTTCCTTTCAGGGACAAAGATAGCGACAGATGGATTAAGGCCGGAACTGAGCATGATAGCGGTTGCTCCTTCTACTTTGAGTTTGTCAACTATACCCCTTTCCCACTCAGCTGGATTAAAAACTTGAATCTCGGAGCCACCAAGGCGGATGGCATGGGATTCGGAAATAGTGTACTGAACATCCCAAGCGTCCTGAGAACTTTGAGAAAAGGATATGAGCTCTTTCCCGGTGGAGACAGAGAAGATGCGCATGTTCTTGTGTTGCCTGCCATCTCCGAGCTTGACATGACGCTCCCAGGTAGAGAGATATGTCCCGCGTGGAGAAAAACTGAGCTCAACAACATCAGGAATTGCGAGCTCGTGAAGCAGAATCGCAGTTTCCGCTTGATGGACGCGCACGCTAGAAGTTCTCGCATAAGAGACACATATCCATAGGCGCTGTAATTCAACGTACCCTGACGGCACTGCAAGTGCAAAAAGCCTCCCGTCTGGACTATACTTGTACGTGCGGGTCGTGGCATCGGGAGCCTGGAAAGCCTCGACGAGATCGTAGGTAGGTGGTCCGCCAACCAGGCCAACAGATCTTTGGGAACGGACTACAAGGTAAGAATCAGTAAATAGAAGAAACGTAGAGAACGCCGAGAAGACCATGAAATTGGACCCCGGCGATGACATAGAGCCTGGATTTTATTCCATGATCTTCTTGGAATAACACGTAGTCATTCTATGCATGATGTGCACGGCGCATGACCTCTGAAACAAAGAAATGATGGTGGGGCGGAGCGAGACCATTACGCACATGCATACTGTTGCGAAACCTGCTGGGACATACTTGACCGCCTGAAAGTACGACTAAAAGACAACGGGGAGGGGTGAAAAGCAAATTAATGCTTCACAATGAAGAAACCGTGTGGAAGGGCGTGGAGGGCGTGACGGGTGAAGAAAATAGATCATCACTATCATTACATAATTCATACGATTATTTACTCATTTTGAAAACTTTTACTGTAACTTAGTGTGCGAGGTTAATCGATTTTTCTACAATACTCTAATAAACCATTTACGAAAGAGGGACCACAACGTAGAGGCACGATTGCGTACGACGACTTCGACTAGCTGCCCCCATGCCACATCCGCAGTTTTGCAATCTCTCCCAAGCAAACCTCCCTAACGCTCAGATACATGCCGTACCCACAGCGCCTCGATTGGAACTTCATTCACAGTATTGCCTCCTAGATGAGTGAGGAGCGGATTTCGCTATGCACAGCCACAGTGATAACATCGAGAGATTAGAGGAAAGGCAGAGTAGAGTATTTGCACACGCACTTGTTTTGAACTGTCTGCGAGAGGGTTTTTGCCGACACTTCCACCAACATTGTCGTCATTCCTGACTTGCCCACTACCAGCCTCGTCTCCGGCCGGACGCATTTGCATCTCCAGAAATGACCTTCCACATATAAAAGATCCGGGATAAAGAAACTACCGCCTGTGCTGGTTCTTTGCGGTTTTTGCTACGGCTCTTGCTACGTGCATATAGCACGTCAAACATATACCACATGTTTGAGCGCAATCGATCGCTCATGGTCATTGAGAGGCGCAGGCTTGTTTCGCTCTTGTGTCCGTTACGCTTGCGGGAGGTGCCAGCATGGCTGTTGGTTTCTATCTTTGAAGGGTATTCAACCCGGATGTCACGAGCGACGACTCAGATAGGGTGCAGGCACTTTGGGAAAAGGGTGGGGGAAGTGGCTCGGATGGTGTTAGTTCGTATCATCGTGATGCATGCCTTTGGAAGTAGCAGCCTTTCCGGTCACACAGATGACGACGGCCCTTGAGATGTCATAGAGCATTGCTGCTCATATCGTCCTCATGGAGATCATCACCTTCGGCCACAGGATCCACTGGTTCAGCATTGGACAAGTCCTGTGGCTCAGCTGCCACTGTTATAGCCGCCACCCTTGAATTTATCGACACTGGCCGCCTGTTCATTGATAATTTCCAAGCCTCGTCAACCCCACCACTCAGTACAGCGACGTGTGCGCGGACCTTGTCGTGGTCACGCGTACGGCGAGCATAGCTAACATGAGCTTGCACGACGCACCGTGAGAGCACTCGCGCAATGGGTGTCTCGAGCAGACGCGAGCAGCGTGCAGTGGGCAGCCGCATGGAGCAGGCTCTTGGCATGTAAATTAAGTTTGGATAGCGTAACACTGAGCCGGGTAGGTAGGTTGCTGTCTGCGCCAGATGCAAGAGCGCATTCAGCGACATGTTACGGAAATATGCTGCGAAGCGCCAGCGGGCAACGGCGGTATCCTATTGGCGTTCGAAGCAGGCCGCATCCTCAGGCATGGGGATATTACGGTGGAAGAACGCGAATGAGCTGCTCCGTTGCGCTCGGGCGCAGGAACCTGAGACATGATATGAAGTTTCATTGATGTGAGCATCTGTGTGCGACGTCGAGGATCAGGTGTTTGTATGGGGGTTGTCCTGGGTGAGCCCCATTTGAGCGGTCGGGACGGGGAGAGGTGGCATCGGAGGGATTTCGAAGAACAGGGCTGGGATCAGAAGGGATTAAGCGTTGCTGGGCGAGGTAACTGGTTCTGGAGTGGGAGTAGGCTGATTAGAAAGTGATGGATTGGGAGGTAGATGAATGACTGGAGGAGAGTAGACGGCTTGAGATGCAACTGAATGAGAGACATGGGGTCTTCGCCAGAGTGGGAGCCGGAGGCATTGCCGGTGACTGACAGGAGGGTAGCGCTGGTCTTGGATATGGAGTGTTGGGTCGGTGGAGTTAAAGTGCTGTCCACGTCTGGGCTAGGTGGAGGAGGAGGGGATACTGTCATGTACGTCTACAGAGCCTTTACTTGATTCTTGTTGAATATACAGTACAGTACAGTAATCCCATCCCTTGTTTTCCATGCGCGTCTCAGACGTCACTACAGTACGCCGCCCATGCCGCCCGTCAACTTGAATCTCCCATCGTTCGGAGGCGAAAGTGATGGGTCCCGTTTGATGTTTGGGCTCGGGATAGTATTACTGTAGCGATGAATTACTGTCAACTAACACAGTATTGTACGTTCAATAAACCGGCAAGCGAACGTGAACTTGAAGTTCGCCGCACAAGGACTAGGCTCAATCTGGGCTGGTGGTTTCACACGTCGGCGTCGGGCAGGCGGCAACAACCGGTCTGTGCGACCTGCCATTCTCGGCTTGTGTAGGGTTTCGGCACGGCCGCACGGGCTCAACTGCCTCAAGGTTTTGTCACATTGAGCGCTGGCGTCCCTTGCACAACAACCACGACCACGACCACCCCTGGCATTTTACGTGCCCTTCTCCCCTTCTTTTCCTTCTCATCATGTCTGCCCGTCATAATACGTCGCGCAGCCATGAGGGTTACCCTCATTTATCCTCTCCCGCCGACATGAACGATCCTTTCAATCCTCGGCATTATTACGACAACGATGTTGAGCCATCCGAGTTGTATCACAGAGACAACTACGGCTCGGAGAGTAGTGCCGCTGGATTGAATGATTACGACCATCCTGATCCATATGGTTTATCTTTTTCCCCTCATGTCTCCCCCACACTTGAATCTCACAACTCGTAATTACAGGCCAACCAGACACCGACTCGGATCATGATGTCTATGGACAGCGCATGGGCCATTCAGCAGAGTCTCTCAATCTCAATGGTGGACGCTCTTCGGCACCAAATCTGGGAGACTTTGGGACATCTCAGTATAACACTGGCAGTGAGCCCTACCCTGCATGGGGAGCCGAACGAAATATTCCACTTTCCAAAGAGGAGATAGAAGACATATTCCTTGACCTCCAGCAAAAGTTTGGCTTTCAAAGAGATTCTATGCGGAATATGGTGCGTTTCGAATATTGCGTGCCACGCCATCCGGTGTTTGTAATTCATAGCCACCGTAGTTCGACTTCACGATGCACCTGCTTGACAGCCGTGCCTCACGCATGTCTCCCAACCAGGCACTCCTCACGCTTCATGCGGACTACATCGGGGGGCAGCACGCAAACTACCGCAAGTGGTACTTTGCTGCCCAACTTGATCTTGACGATGCTGTTGGTCATACTCAAAACCCAGGTCTTCAGCGCCTCCGCTCTAAGCGTGGCGGCGCCCGCAGCCATTCCGAGAAATCCTTGACTAGCGCCCTTGAACGTTGGCGCCAAGCAATGAATAACATGTCCCAGTACGACCGCATGCGTCAGATAGCCCTTTATCTCCTTTGCTGGGGAGAAGCTGCCCAAGTCCGATTCGTTCCCGAGTGCCTCTGCTTTATCTTCAAATGCGCGGATGACTACTACCGCTCCCCCGAGTGTCAGAATCGCGTCGATCCCGTCCCAGAAGGTCTCTACCTCCGCGCAGTTATTAAACCCCTTTACCGCTTCATTCGTGACCAGGGCTATGAGTCTGTTGATGGCAAGTTTGTGCGACGAGAACGTGATCACGATCGCATCATTGGTTACGATGATGTAAACCAGTTGTTCTGGTATCCAGAGGGCATTGCTCGCATTGTGCTCACAGATAAGGTACATCAACTTTCATGGTTTGGACCGATTGGTGTTGATATTTTTCTCAGACTCGTCTGGTCGACATCCCACCAGCACAGCGTTTCATGCGTTTCGACCGCATCGACTGGAACCGGGCATTTTTCAAGACGTATTACGAAAAGCGTTCCTTTGGGCATCTACTCGTCAACTTCAACCGCATTTGGGTCATCCATATCTCGTTGTTTTGGTTCTACACAGCATACAATGCCCCGACCGTATACCAGCCAAAGCGAGGCCACTCGTCCGCTTTGACATGGTCTGCAACGGCGCTTGGGGGTGCGGTTGCAACCGTCATCATGATTCTCGCAACGCTCGCAGAGTTTTCGTACATTCCTACCACCTGGAACAATACATCCCACCTCACCCGTCGG
>WNFQ01002842.1_pt1 | contig 13431 bp, 19 predicted proteins | sample 5400171 | NCBI WGS metagenome assembly WNFQ01 (sample SAMN13153356, study PRJNA577476) | soil metagenome | isolation source: 20 cm soil under Madrone tree | place: USA:California | collected 2016-06-14
CCTAGTAAGATCCTCTGCCGAAAGCTACTTTCCGCCCGGGGCTAGGACATCGGGAGCATCCTGCCAGTTTGGCTTTGGAATTTCTGACCTTCGCTATCTTCCTGAATCGGATCCCACTTCTGACCGCGTGGTGAACGTCGCTAAACTTCTGTATCGATGCTATCTTAGCAGCAAGGATGCATTCCCGTCACCTGTCAAGAAGGATGAATGGGCTGCGATTGTGTGGTGTGAAGCATCTGTGAGGTCAGGGTCATATCCTGGCCCATTATTCCACGCTGGATGGGTGGGCCTTATTCCTGTCGAGATGTTGTATAGCCTCACTTATACAATTTCCAGTTCACAGTTAATAGCATGAGCCTCCTCTCTGACATGAAGACGAAACTTAGGCGTGCCGTGGAGACTCTATATGGATTTGACCCTAATCAAACTGTTGGGAGCATAAGCTACAACGTAGCGCACGCAAAAGAGCTGCTGACCAAAATGGCTTTCATTTATCGTGTTCTTCCACACTTTGTTGCCGTTGGAATTGTTGCTGATCCCTGTACGCTCACAGGAACCCAATTCTAGTGGGAATCCTCTGCGCCAATATCAGCATCCCGTCATCCAGAAGGCTATAAATATCTTGTGGTTCAAGAACAAGGACGACAATGGCATGACTTTTCAAGAACATTTCTCCCCGCTGCCGATCCCAGCCATGGCCCTTGTGCTCACGGTGGTGAGGACCAATATATGCCCGACCTTTCTAGACGCTGATAGGGTGTCCACTTTTTCGTCCTTATCAGACACAATGCTGCATCGACGAGTGGACTGATGGCATACGGAAGGAGTCTAGTTGGGATGAAGAACGCTTCAAGACCGCCTATCGCTCGCACCTCGAGTCGCTCAGTAAGTTCCAGGAGAACGCGGAGTGTGGCGACCCATTGGAAGAAATACGGCGCGATCTCCTCAGGAATGCCAGGTAGGACTCGCTATCATGTTTATGTCGCATTGTAGGCCATTTTTCTAACAATCAACAAGCGACCATGCGGAGACTGGCAGGCCAGATACTCCTGATGCCTTGGATGCTGCACAGGATGAGGACCTCCCTACATACCCCGGCATTGAGGTACCAACAATTAGTGTGGCCGATGAGAGTTGATGTCTCAAAATGAACTAGTTGCTAGATGCGAAGTCACGCGTATGTGCTGAAACTTGTGATGTACTCATCAAGCCATTTGTAGCGTTACATGATGTATTTCAGGCTTATGCCATCGAGTGTATCATGCTGTTCCCACAACTAGTTGCTGCGGCAGGTCCGGACGATTATTTTCAAACCACAACACGTCTAGGCACAGCACAAGTCTCTGTAGGAAAACCCGACCCGAGCGCGTGGATTTGGTGAGCATTTATTCCGACAGTCACGTGTCAGTTTAATTTGGTGCAGTGCAGAGGCAGAGACACTGCCAGTTGGCACAGGTACGGTTGTCATCGCCCCACCTATTCTGCGACATGTCTGTCCACCTTCTCTCTTTTTCCTTTCACCACTGCCTCCGCCTCCGCCCATGTAACAGAACTGCCCGTTATAATTCCCGTAACTCTCATATAGACAAGAAAGCTGCCATCACCTAATATTACGAACTTTACACCTCATCCACAAGCAAGCAAACGGCCCCCCTTCCTGCGCGCCTCGCGTTAAATTACCTGGGAAGCCAGGAGAACCCTCAGCCTGTGAACTAGAGATACAACTGGCTGGTCAGCTGATAAGTCGGGCTTTGAGCATAAGGCACGTACAGCTGTATACCCTACTTCGTGGAAACACAGCGCTGAAAAAAAATTCGATCACACGCACTGCTCATTTCCGTTTAGCATCCGGAAAGTATATTTATTTGCTTCTTGCAATTTTACCTCAACCATCTACCCCCACCTCCGACGACCTCTTAAAAACGATGTCCGACGCGAGGACAAATACAATTGAGGCCCTTGGAAGACAGTCAAACAGAAAATTCGGTTCACTATTCAACAGTGAACTGTGGTGGCGGGACCACTATTGCGAGCTTGAGAGTCGCGGATACAGACTTCGTCCCAGATATCGCCCCGATTGGGAGCCCTCTTGGAAACAGTCTAGTGTGGAGTTTTTCAGATTGGAGGATGGTCAGCCCACACTGGTGAGTTTCCGTTAGTCTGGTGCTTTCCATGCTCAAACTCGCTTTAGTTGCCCACTGCAATGGATGCAACGTACGAGGATGGAAAGCAAGTTATGCTCAAGAGCGTTCCTGCGAGAAGAGGACAGCAGGAACTGGAGATCGCTCGGCGGTTCTCTTCACCGGACCTCAGGCGCGAGCCCCGGAACCATTGCGTTCCATTACTGGAAACTCTTGAATTACCCGAAACCCTCGATCAGAAATTGATGGTCATGCCATTTCTACGCCCCTTTGATAAACCCAATTTCCGTACGTATGGTGAGTTTGTAGCTTTCTTCACGCAAATATGCGAAGTGAGCCCTCCCCGTTCCTTGATCAGACGCATGAGGAGATCTGACATCCCTTGACCCAGGGTCTCCAATTCATGCATGAGCAAAAGATTGCACATCGGTACGTTTCAGTGCCTTTGTTCGGGGGTCTTTATCAAGAATATCTTTCTCAGGGACTGTACGGCAAACAACATCATGCTCGATCCCTCTGGGATGTACCCCGATGGGTTCCACCCTATTAAGATCAATCGAACTAAGGATTTCAAGGGAAAGGCGATACGATACGACCGGACACAGCGACCCCCACGCTATTACCTGATTGACTTCGGCCTGTCCCGCCAATATAGCTCCCGAGAAGTGTTAGACAATCCACTGCGTGGCGGTGATAAATCCGCACCTGAGCATCAGACTGGGAAACTCTGCAATCCTTTTCATACTGATATCTACTATCTTGGGAACCTCGTTCGTGAACGCTTCATGATGGTATTATTCCTCAACGTTGGTTTGGTTGCATACTGACTTTTGCGGCCTTTCTTTCAGAGGTATTACGGCTTCGAATTTATAGAGGAGCTGGTAGGCGCAATGACGGCCAAGGACCCAGCAAAGCGTCCCACTATTGAAGTGGTCGTTGAGAGATTTTCTCACATTCGCAATTCGTTCAGTGAATTCAAACTGCGCTCTCTCATTACGTCCAGAAAAGACCCTACTATAATTACCACTTACCGTTATACTCGCCAGGCGATCCGCACACTCCAGTACATCATTTTACAGAAGCCGGCTATTCCAGATCCTATGACGTCCAGTTCATTAGATAGAGTTCACTAGACATGTACACGAGGGATATACCTACCGTTGTTTTCGCCTGTTTCTACTTTCTACTACTTTTTCTACGGGTTACGGGCATGGTGGAAAATATACCATGATGGGATTTTGGCTTGTCGAGTACAAGTAGAGTCAAGGGGGCGGTGGAATGCGGTGTCTGCATAGGAACCGCCGGTGCACAGCCGCGCGGCGGCCACGTTTGCAGTGGTTGAAGGCGACGGCGCATCTGTGGCAATTGATATTTATTATAACAAATGCGAATCCGGACATGATACATGTCGTGCAGAGCGTGCACGATAACGATGAGAGCAGAAGAGGATGGCAACTTCGCCAAGAACGATGTCACACAGGACACACAGGAGACAGAAGAGGAACACGGCTCTAAACATTCGGGGCAAGACATGGCGACTTAAGTACATGCAAGGGCCTTTGTACCTACAGATAGAGTATAGTATGAAACGAGGTATTCTATGACAGTGAGTGAACAATAGGGAGAGCGGAAATTAAGCACGGCGATGTAGATTAAGGACGCGTTTAGTAATGCGTATAATGACGATGAAAGGTAAATTTTGGGGACGAGTAATACAGGGCTGTAAAGTACCCCGAGGGTTAAGAAGTCGTCAAAGAGACATGGAACGCGAGGCAAGTAGTCAAGAATAAGGTGGACGCGTGCCCCTGAGGCTGAAAGAAAATGAGGGCGTGCTGGGGAACTGAGATGTCGAACACGAAACAGGGACGTTAGACACAAAGGAAAGGGGTATCGTAGGCTGTGAGCACGAGGCTCACGGGACGGGGTTCCAAAAAGTCTTTTGAGGTGCACAAGGTGCATCCTCGAGGGGTGGCGGTGCACCAGCGCGTGCAAATTCCAGCAACATGATGAATCGATGAATGGTCATCCTACCCCGAAATGACATGACACAAAATAATACACAGCACCATCAGAACATACTCTCTACGCGTAAACAGACTCGGGCTGGGCCCCGTTACCATCCCTCGCTATTCCCCGACAATAACTGAGCAACCTTGAAATGATTCTGGGCGAATGCCACCCGGAGCGGAGTCTGATTCCCTATACCCCGTAGACGTACGTCCGCCGCGTACCGAAGCAGCACCTTCACGATATCGATGAGGCCCCTGGACGACGCGACGTACAAGGGCGTAAAGCCACCCTTCGTCTGCGCGTTCACGTTGGCTCCGTTCTCGAGTAGGAGCCGCGTGACATTGACGTGTCCATTGAACGACGCGAGGTGTAACGGTGTCCACGCTAGCGCATCTGCTACGTTGACCTGTGCTCCGTTCTGGAGGAGCACACAGACGACTTGTAGTTGTCCATTGGCCGCCGCTCTGCGCAATGGTGTAAACTGGCATTGATCTAGGGCGTTTACATTGGCTTTGTGCTTGAGTAAGAGTCGCAAAGCTTCGATGTGGTCATCGTCTAATACTTTTTCCAGTGGACGCCAATTGAGTTGGTCTCTTGCGTCCACATTAGCTCCGTGCGCAAGGATCAATTCTGCAATGCTAAGGTCATTCTTCCGCAAGGCCGCATGTAATGACGTTCCGTGATAACCGCCTCTTGCATTGATATCTTGTGAGAGATTAGCGATGAGGTTCTTCACCAAGCTGGGGAGACTGCATAACACCGCGTAATATGAGGGGTTTCCCGTTGGCTGCCATGGGTGTTCCCTGATATTACTAGTCGTCTGTGTCCCTTCCTGGTCTAAATCGTGCAAGCGGACCCATGCTCGGAAGTGCGGCTTGTTTGGGTCAAATAGGCGTTCCATGTCCTGTTGAATTTGGGGTTGTGAGGCCACTTCTCCGAACCGGGCATGGAAATCCCAGTGCTGAGCTGCATAGAGGGCCAGGGGAGGGTCGCCCATGCGCTGATCGTCCACTTTATCGTTGAGCTGGAGTAGAACGGTGAGGCAAGCTTGGGCCAGATTCGTGTGAGCAGGCTCTAGAGGAACGTGGTATTGGGAGAGATTTCTGTCTTTTGAGGCGGAAAGGCGAGGGAATGTCAAGAACTGCCCCACGGAGAAGTGCGAGAATCGCACAACTTGGCTGTCTCTATCCTTGACAACGATGATCAAACCGGAACATGCGGCGAACGCAGCATCCTCTGAATTATTCCGGTGTCGGCCCTTCTCTGGCTTGGGAAGGGCTGCTTGGCCAAACTGAAGAGCCAAGATCCCCACGAGCTCCTCAACATGAAGCGGTCGGCCAGCCGCAATCAGACACTGGAAGATAAAATGAGCGCGTTTCCGTTTCTCCTCAGGAATCTTCTCCAATGCCCGCAAATATGTATTATCCAGCGCTGGGGGCAATTCGGCCAGAGCATTCACAATGCCATCCGGGTCAGAGCGACGCAGCGTATCAAGCTGACAAGCCGCCCATCCGAACCTGTGTCGTAGGGTGAATGACGATAACAAAGTAGTTCAATTGGGGGGCGCCTTACATCCCACCAGTTCTCCTCGAGAGTGATTCGATAACAAGATACCTGTCCGCCGCTCCCCAATCCCCCATTTCTCGGTCAGATTGCACAAACGAGTTAATATAGTCGATGATGGCTTTCTTGTGTCCACTTTCCTCATGAAGGGTCACTAGAAGGGGCATAGTTGTCAAGGGCTCGAGAACGCTTCGAATGTCCTGCTCGAGGCCGGAAGTAACACATATATGCAAATTCGAGTTTCGTGCCTTGATAAGGCTCCCCACCAAGCGCAAGACTTTTTCACGCGGGGAGGGAGTTCCAGAGGTATTTGGACACTCGTCTAGTGCGTCCACAACAAGGTAAACTGTGACTTCTTGCAGGAGGTTGAGCGTATGTATCAGAAATCCGGCGAGTGTATCTTCACTAGGCACGTCCGAGCCTTCATTGTGGTCGGTATGGAATTGAGAGAGAATGCCCCAACAATCGTTAGACTTGTTGCAGAGTTGGACAAGGATGGACGACAGAAGGGCACGAAGGTGGCGCTTTGCGTCGTCCTTGGGGTCAAAATAGAAGAACGCCACCAGGGCTGATGGGTTTCCGGTGCGCCTGAGGTCCTCGATAATTGTGGAGCTTGGCGGTAACGGTGATACTGTATCAGTTAATGAGGACAATAGCACTTGAATAGCTCCATACCAAAGAACAGTTTTCCCTGATCCCGCTGCGAAACCAGAAAGCAATCAACAACCACGAAAAAAAGCAAGATATTAGAGTAGCGTACGGATGCCGCGAATCCAAAGCAGAGAGCGTCTTGTCTTCCATTCTTTGTAAGCATCGCCCTGGATAAACCACGTTCCGATTCCATTAGATAGCGCTGCACGTGCATTATCGTGATTTATCGAGAAATTGGGAGCAGCAATCCAGTTTCGAACAATCTCGCGTGATTGAAGATCTGTAAAGAGATTGAGGCGTTCAGACTATGATAGTAGCATTTGAGAGAACGGACCGGCTATCATTTTTGTTTCTGTTTCACAACAAGAGTCAGCGCGCCATACCTAACAATAAATGCATTTCCCACCCTTTCGAATCACCTCTACCTTATTCTCGAGGACATAGGCGACCCCCAAATTTCTTGCCCCGACCATTCGTGCCTCTTCCTGTGTGAAGTTGTCCAATTTTTTTAAGGCACCCTCGATTTCAGTCTTTCCCGCCAGCCTCTTCAGGAACTTTTCTGTATTATATTGAGCTAAGACGGATACACCGTACGCATTAACTCACTGATCGACCCTCGCATCATCTCCTTTGTCCCGAGCGCGAGGATGAATATAATCTCAGCCATTATCTTCCCAAGTATTTCTGTCAGTTCGGCTGTGGGTGGGATACCAGTATAGATCTTGAGACGTAGTAGGAAATATCGAACGCTATCGAAGAGGCTGACGAGCACGTCGTAGCTTGCAGAAACACCCGCCGCGGCCTGAGAATCGAGTGTTACATGCCCAAGCGGCAATGGATTTAGGAAGAGACTTACACTGAGGAGGATACTAATGCCAGTAAATACTGCTTTCGCGGGCGGAAATGGCTGTGACACGGATGTTAGAGCGCAGCGATGTGGAACTCATAAATTCTCAAAGCCTACCGTGCTGAGTGCACTCCCAAGCGATGCAGAAACAGAAACCAATACCTCTACCGTCGGTTTCAGCCATTCCATCAACCTCTCGTTTCCTTTACGGAATTCACTGAATTTTCGAGATTGATCTTGAAATACATCCAAGACGGTGTCAATCGAACCCCAGTTTTCGAAATTCGCGGCAAGGGGATGCGCGGTCAGCTCGTGTCCTGTAAGCTGCCTATATTGTGCGAAAGCTTCGTCAAGTATTAAGTGCAGGTTGGAGGCAGAGATGTCCTTCATTGGGGGGCTACTTGTAGACATGGGGACATTGGAGAGCTAGATCGTGAAGAGTGTGTGAAGGTGGAGGCTAAGAGAATGTGCCAGAGGAACACGGAATCGCCTCGGCCATCGTGAGGAGATATTTCCCCGAATAATCTCCAGCGCTTTGCAATGTGCCAGTTTTAAAACACAGAAAGACGCGCATCGTCACGGCGTAACGCTGACCAGGAACAGAAGCGCAAGGAGGCTGTAACAAGCTGTGAGGACATAAGCGAGGACACAATCAATGAGTATCCAACGAGTATGTTGATGAGCCTGGCATGGCGGCCTATTCACGTACCACAGAGGGTTGGTCGCTGGACCTGAAGGTAAAATTAAAAGGGTGATCATTCGCGTGTGGCCCCGGGAACGCGTGTCCACGTGATACAAGAACACCTGGCACGTGCGCTTATTTGCGCATTATTGCACCCGAAGGCCTTGTGCTTCCCAACGGCCGGACTTAAAGAGTGGTGTCTCTGGTCCTACGGCGATCCTACCTCGTGCTGCATCTCCCCCAGCCCTGCTGGTTGTCCAGGCACACCCCGCTGGTTTCCGGACCAACATGCTCGAGTTATTCGAGCCATCCCGTTAGGACTATTAACGACTTCAAAGTTATCCTCCTCGCACCTCAGGGGTAAATTTAAACGCGGGAGTATTTTGCTTACCCCTATCATTATCCGAGACGCCATGTTCTTAGGCATTAGGGATGAGGAAGGTTTGGCGTCGGAATATGCATGCGCCGCCCACAAGGTAACTCCGGGAAGCGCATTGGAGTGCCAAAACTAGGGATGGGGGATTGCTGGCGGTACCTTGAATGCTCGTGGACAACTGCATATAACTGTGTACTCGGGTGAGTCTGCCATTTCGCCATCGCCATCACATCATCGCATTTGGCTGCATCGGAGGCTGGGGGAGTGGACTGCTCTAACCCACTGTGGAAAGCTTCAAGCTAGTACTCGTGACATACAAGGATCGCTCTTAGGCGCAACAATCTTGAACTATGACATCGATTTCGTATTCCTCTTTCGTTCCTTAGTGCTCGCTGTGGGATATCGCACCCATTTGGGCAAACGAATGTTGTCCGTGTGCGCCCCCCGAGGGGGCATGAGACCGGAAAATGCTCCGGAACCACAAAGAAGGTAAGCCCACGTGAGCGAAGAGTCCACGAAGAAGTCACCGTCCCACCAAGGCCTGTCCATGAGCATAGAGACGGGAGACCCGAACACCCATGAGCAAGCAAGGGTTGGAGAAGGCTCGCCGAGGCATGCCTAATCACCGCGTTGCTCTCCACCCAGTATGGGCCGGGCTCCATGTTGCTTCAACACCAGCTTGATGGGATGAAATGAAGCAGCCAGTTCTGCCATATGACAGGATTGTGGGGAGGTATGAGTAGGTATCAGATGCTTGATTTCTTTCGTTGTTCATGGCCGTCCGATTTGATCCTGGCGTGCTGCACAACAAATATCAATTGAGCCGTACCTGGTTCACGCCTCTTCAGCGGTGGATTTTACCATTACTCAATGATAGTCTATCATGCCGCACGGTGTTGAAATTGCCCCCAGTAGTTGAAATCGATTTTTCTTAAATCCGAAACACCACATTATTGTTCCTGAATCTCCGGAATGTGTTCAAATAGGTCTCTAATATGTACATGTAAATTGTCAAAGGTGTGCTGTCTCAAGAATATATGGAAAAATAGCTGCCGAAAGTGAAAGTCGTCGATTTCTGTTGAAAACTGAGTCTGTAGGTCCAAATATTCACCAAAACACTCTGAAAAATTTCAGTGAAGATCCGAATACATATGCTATTGTGATCCGATGCTAAATTTATTGCTGCAAGGTGTTGTGCTCATGCGGTGGACAAGATAGCTATAAAGATCAAGTCCTGCTGACAAAGACGGCCAGGCTGGGCCAGCACATTCTTTTGTTCACTGTATGAGCACGACGCCTCGCAGCAATAAATTTAGCATTGGAACACAATAGCATATGTATTTTAATCTTCACTGAAAATTTTCAGAGTGTTTGACGAAGTTTTGGACCTGCAGACTCAGTTTTCAATAGAAGTCGATAACTTTCATTCTCGGTAACTGTTTTTCCATATATTCCTGAAACAGCACACCTTCGACAATTTACATGTACATACTAGAGACCTATTTAAACGCATCCCGGAGATTCCGGAACAAAAATGTGATGTTTTAGATTTGAGAAAAATCGATTTCAACTACTGGGGGCAATTTTCAACGCTGCGCGACATAGCCACCCTGATACTTATGTCACATGCCATATATTCGTCTCGGCGCTTGCTGCGATTGGCCTGCGAATGCCTTCTTCCAGGAACCGATGTAGAGCGGGCGCAGCCCCAGAGATATTGGGTCTATACCTTACTGAGCCATGGTGCTCACACCCGTGAACAACGGGCTTGAGCAATCAGTTAATTAGATTCTACGCAGTTTCAAACCGCTGAAAGTTCCCACTGACACAGCCCACCTTACCGGATATTTCATGTGAATTCAGATGATCAAACTTGGGAAGCTGGTAAAAAAGGTGTGTCTGTTATGCCAGTTTCTCTGATGCATCTAATCAAACCGGTGTAGGCTATGATCCTTTCCAAGTACCAAGTACACAGCGAGACGCAGTATGACTGAAATCTATGGATCTGAGGTTTTTGAAATAATCCCAGGCAAGTTAACCGAAACGAGTGGACAGCTTATCGTAGTACAATAAATGGATAGCTATCTTACGGCTTCACACGATCTTACACTCAGCTTCTTGATTTCCTCCCTTTCCCGTCCACTCTATAATAGTTCGATTCCACCCTAGTGTACTCTTCTGATTAGAACCAGCTATCTCAGGCCTATTGTATTCAATTCTCCGCCTTCTCCTGAATTGACCTGTTATGCTCGAGCCTCCATTGGCAATCATGTTATCATTGCTCGGCTCATGATTGCACATAATGCACCTACTACCTGTATGTTTATATGAAAGCTGCATGGGGAGAGGAAATGGCGACATGAATAAAGACGTGAAAAAGGAGAATGGAAGGATAAAGTGCGTGAATGAATGCGTCAGAAACGATGATGCAAGAAAATGACGGTGATTGCGATGCGTGTATGGTGCTGCTAAGAGAGTACATGAATAGTCGTGGATGCTGGTCCGGAGGGATTGAACAGTATGACAAAAAGAGTATGAAACACCGAAGACGAGGTTCTGAAGCCTATGAATACATACGAAAGAATATGATACTTGGGCACGTGAATGTATAATACTGAATACTAAAAGAAATCAGAGGTGACTTCTCGTGCGTGATGTTCTTGCTCCTTGGCGAAGTCCGGCGACGAGTCCGAACTGAACTACACCGTTCTCTGCCGATTAAAAGGCAAAATGTGAAAAGTAAGGACACAGCTACGAAGAAGCAACATACTTTAACAATAGACCACTGTGCGACCAAGTTATTTATCCTTTCGCGCAAGAGCTGATTGCATTGGTCACAGCCAAGGTAATCTCCTAATGGACGCAGTGCTATTTCTATCGCTTGCGTTGACAGATCTATTGGGCGCTGAGTCAATACTGGTAGAGTCCATGTGATGAGGACCATTCAGTGACCCACCCGGTCTCACGTCCCACGCAAGATAAGCAGAGGCAAGCGCCCATGCCCTGGTAAGTTTCTTCTGCTCGGTGAAATCGCAATAAGCATTAGGTACATGCGACTGCGGTGGTGGCAACAACAGACGCTTGAGCGCCTCTACGCGGCCGAGGTGCAAGAAAAAGAGCCGCTTGAGATAGAGCGGGCCCATTTTGACGGCCAGTTCATCAGTGAGTGAAGCGAGTGAGTATGACAATAGGAAGCTAGAAATTGGAATTGCGAGGTAATTTAGGTCATACGCTCCAGCAAAAGCATAAAATTCAATAGGTGCTTGAGGAGCTGTGCAAAGGAAAAGTGTGGCGAAGGGAGAGGCTGGTGCCATGTATGTCCGCACAGACAGACCATACGTCTCGAAAGACTCCACGGCTGCGATGACTGCTTCTGGAGGCGGAGCATAGTGCGCTGCTGACATGTTGTAGATGGTATGCAGCAGGATGTTGAGGACGACAGAGTCAAGAGGCAAGGGAAGAATGTTTCCTTCTGGATGGTCCTGTTCCTTCAGAGGGGCAAGTGAGTTAAACCCGTTGGTAGATGCAGCGAGTAATCTGTGCGTGTGAACGTAGAAGAAGACCGAGTCAGAGGATATGATAATGAGGTCCGTCGGTGAAACGTCGAATTCTGAGCCAGGAAAGAAGGTGGTCGAGACGGAGATCATTGCTTCCTCCCTTTCTCCTGCCGGCGTCCCGTGGACGGAGATCTGGGAGGGCGAAGTAACATATATATATGACTTGCGAAGCCACAAACAAAGGATCACTCACAGGAGGTGTAGGTATTTGAGCTGTCGACACCGCCCTCGTCAGGGGAGGTCGCACGACGCTGGACACAGGTTCATCAGCGGAAGGAGCACCATCTTGAGCAAGCCCGTCGGCGACAAACTGCAATATGGAGTCCCATTCGTTTGCGTCCATCTGTAGGGGGACAGGATTTTATGTTACAAGTGAACAAAAGGGTGTGGGATCGAGGGTGGAAGAGGGTGGAGAAATGGGAGGAGAGGAAGAGAGAAATTCAGAGCAAGTGGATAAGCTAATGCAATGCAAGGAAGGTGGAGAGAAGGAGAAAAGGAGAGCGGTAGATTGACTCTCATCATCGGCCCGGTCTCACCTATCCCACATCTTCACTGTTCCTGATTGACATCCTCTCACGCTACTTTGACGAACCTTCGGCCTTACTGTATGATTGAGCCCGAGGCACACTAGCCAAAACATCGGGCGTAAGTTAAGCGGAATCACAACGGGGCCTCCCAACAGCGTTATCACCGCCATGAGTATGCCATGTCTCTACGGACCGTCGGCCTATGATGCCATATTAAGTTCTATATAATCACCAATCACCAGGCCGCTGCTTACTGACCATATAAGCCTGTCGCTTCGCAGTAGAGACCTTATTGAGCTTCTCCAGGACTTTGTCTTCGGGAAGATTCATTTCCACCAGCCGCGTTGCTACGGACGTTAGCATGGTGACAAAAAAACATCATTAGATACACATATACTCACCAATACGCTCCTCAATTTTCAAAACCCTGTTCTCATCGTTTTCTGAAACGAAGCTGAACGCCATGCCACCACGTCCTGCGCGCGCGGTTCGCCCTACTCGGTGTGTGTACACTTCCGGTTCATCAGGTAAGTCCCAGTTCACGATCAAAGCGACCTCTGCGATGTCCAATCCCCGCGCGCCGACGTCCGTAGATACTAGCACCGGTATTACCGAGGAACGGAAGAGTGAGAGAGAATTCAGCCGATCGCGCTGCGTGAGCCGCGAGTGCAGGGCGGTGCTACGTATGGCAAGTGTTTGTAACAGGGCAGTGAGGTAGGCCACTGTGCGGGCTTTGGCGCAGAATATAATTGTTGGCGGTGGTTGAAGGAACTCGGCACCAGTTCCTACGTTTTTTGAGACTTTCTTGCGGGTGGTTGCTTGGGGGCGTTTCACAGGCTCAGGCGCTTGCCATCGTAGATGAACTATTGACTCCGGAGGATTGCAAAGGAGATAAAACAGATAGCTTTCTCTGACATGAGAAGGGACAAGTACGTAATATTGTTTCAGGGTTTCGACCGTCTCGACTCTTGAGAACTTTCTTGAGCTTCAGAGAAACGTAAACAGTGGAGGTTACCTACGTCGATGTTATTTTGTGAATAAACGGCTTCTGTTTTCCGGGTTTCGGTGCTGCATCGG
>WNFQ01002443.1_pt1 | contig 13428 bp, 13 predicted proteins | sample 5400171 | NCBI WGS metagenome assembly WNFQ01 (sample SAMN13153356, study PRJNA577476) | soil metagenome | isolation source: 20 cm soil under Madrone tree | place: USA:California | collected 2016-06-14
TCCACGCGAATCATCGGCGGGACTCCGGCCGACAGATGCAGATCCGAGGCGTTGTTCTTCACCGCAAAGGCGAGAAGCTGCGCGATATCAACCGCCATTTACGGCTCCTAATTCGGCTGCCAGTCCGACTGTGGAAATTGGCCACCGGCAGTATATAAGAGGGTGTCGTCACCCAATATGTTAATTGGTCCGCAGAATTCGACGCTTCATGTGAACTACGTCCGGTCTCGGATACGTCGGGCGGCCGAGGCCGCGGGACGCGACCCGGCCACGGTCACCCTGGTAGCCGTCACCAAGGCGCAGACTGCCGAAAGCGTACGGCTGGCCGCCACCGCCGGCGTCACGGATTTCGGCGAAAGCTACCTTCAAGAGGCGTCGGCCAAGATGGATCGGCTCGCCGACCTCCCGCTGCGCTGGCACTTCATCGGGAGCATTCAGTCCAACAAGACCCGCGCGATCGCCGAGCGCTTCGATTGGGTGCACAGCATCGACCGATTGAGCATCGCCCGGCGCCTGTCGGAGCAGCGGCCCTTCCACGCACCGCCGCTCAACCTCTGCATCCAGGTGGAGCTGGTGCCCGAACCGACGAAGAGCGGCATCGAGCCGGATGAGATCGGGCCGCTCGCCGCCGCCGCCGCGGAGCTGCCCCGGGTCCGCTTGCGCGGATTGATGTGCGTACCACCCCCGCAACCGGACGCCATGGCCGCGCGCGCGGTATTTGCCCGCCTTCGTACCCTCCTCGAAGAGCTGAACGCAAGCGGCCACAAGCTCGATACACTGTCCATGGGGATGAGCGGAGATTTCGAGTCCGCCGTCGCCGAAGGGGCGACGCTGGTCCGCATAGGTACCGCGTTGTTCGGGAGTCGCTAGGATGCGTGCTGACCGCAACGATTCATGAACGACTGAGACACTTGAAGGAGGCTGTATCGGGAAGGCATTTCCCGGAGCGTGAAAAACAGGACGTTTTTCCCGCAGCCTCCAGGGATGGATTCACGGCGGTCCGGGAAATGCCTTCCCGATACAGCCTCCGTGCACGAGAAAGCTGACTGCTTGCTGGGCGATACCCCTATGGACAACACACATTGAGAGGCGGGAATGAACAACATACGAAGGCTGGCGTTCATCGGCGGCGGCAACATGGCTGCCGCACTGATCGGGGGATTGATCAAGCGCGGCCTGCCGAGTGAGCGGGTGGTGGTTGCCGATCCGAACCCGGAGCAACTGCAGCGCCTGGCCGGGGACTACGGCATCAGGACCGCCGCCGACAATGCGAGCGCGGTCAAGGGTGCCGACGTGGTGGTGCTCGCCGTCAAGCCTCAGCAAATGCGCACCGTGGCCTTGAATCTGGCGCCGCATCTGACCGAGGCGCATCCCGTGCTGATTTCCGTCGCGGCCGGCATCCCCCATGCGGCGCTCGCGCGCTGGTTTGGACCGAAGATCCCCGTGATACGCACCATGCCGAATCGGCCTGCCCTCAATGGTTTCGGCGCCACCGGCTTGTTCGCGCCGGCAAGCGTCGGCGCCGCCAGCCGGGCCTTGGCGGAAATGATCATGGCCGCCGTCAGCGCCACGGTATGGGTGGAGCACGAATCGCAGATGGATACCGTCACCGCGCTTTCCGGCAGCGGCCCGGCGTATTTCTTCCTGTTCATGGAAGCCCTCGAGGCGGCCGCCCACGAACGCGGGCTGCCGAACGACGTAGCCCATCGATTGACGCTCGAGACGGCTTTCGGTGCCGCGCAGATGGCGCGCCAATCGGCGGAGTCGCTCGCCACGCTGCGCGAACAGGTTACGTCGAAAGGAGGCACGACGGCCGCCGCGCTCGAGGTTCTGGATGGCGCCGGCCTTCGTGCTATCGTCGCTCATGCGGTGGCGGCGGCCGACCGCCGCTCAGCCGAACTCGCCGCCGAGTACGGCAATTCTTAGAGAATTGACATTTTTTCGGTCGGGGTCGCCTCGACCCCGTTGAGAGTTGGCGCGCAGCGCCTGACAAGAAATGGACGCGATTCGATACATCGTTGATACCCTGCTGTGGCTGCTGACGCTGGCCTTCGTGTTGCGCCTCCTATTCCAATGGGCGAGGGCTGATTTTCGGGATCCCATGGCCGATGCCATCGTTCGCGTCACGAATTGGCTGATACTGCCTCTGCGCAAGGTGTTGCCGCCCATCGGCAAGATCGACACCGCAACGGTCGTCGCGGTGGTCGCCGCCGCGTCGGTCCGCACCCTGGCAGCCTTCGCACTGGCCGGCGAAGGCGCCGGAGACCCCGTTCAGTTCCTGCGCATGACCGTCGTCGACCTGGCCGGTCTGGTGCTGCGCATCTATCTGTTCGCACTGCTCCTCTACTGGCTCACGAGTTTCGTGTCGCCCGGCGGGTATGCCCCCGGCATCCGCCTGCTCTCGCAACTCTGCGAACCGATCTTGAAACCGGTGCGCAAGGTCATTCCGCCGATAGGTCAGATAGATTTCTCGGTGCTCTGGGTGTCGATCGCGATCGGCGCCCTGCTTGTGCTGCTTCGTTGAACATCGCCTCCTACATGCCTGAAATCACAGTGAACGAAGCGCCGTCCGCACAGCGCGGCTCCGGGTCGAACGGCGCGGATGCCTGAAAAACCAGCACCACGCGAGCACCACGCGAAACTATTTTTTCGCATTTGCGCTAAACATCGGCTTTTTTCGCTAAACATCGGCTTTTTTCTATGTTATTTTCGGCGCCGAGTTGAATTAGTCGATATTTATGGCGGCGTTGGGCACCTAAATGCCCGCGCTCGGGAAAACCACCAGCAGGAGATTTAATATGGCGAAAAAGAATGCAGCACCGACCAAGTCTGAAATTCTCGCTAGCATTTCCAAGGAAACAGAGCTCTCTAAGAAGCAGGTCGGAGCCGTGTTTGACTCGCTTTCCGCCTCCATCAAGAAGAGTCTGCGCGGTCACGGCTTGTTTACGTTGCCGGGACTTCTAAAGATGAAAGTCGTGAAGAAACCAGCCACGAAGGCGCGTGAGGGGGTCAATCCTTTCAACGGCGAAAAAATGATGTTCAAAGCGAAACCCGCGAGCAAGAAAGTGCGCATAGCCGCGCTCAAGAACCTCAAGGAATTCGTGAATTGATTTGACTTGGGCTTTCCGGAGCGGCTGGGGAGACTTAGCCGCTCCGAATCGCATCGGCGACGGCGTCCCGCAATTCCCGCAGGGCGCCGTGGAAGTAGTGACCCACCCCGGGCAGCACTACCAGCCGTGGTTTCGGGTCGAGGCCATTCACCCACTCGATGACCGCCGTCGGATCGACCACCTCGTCCGCATCTCCTTGAACCACCAGCCATGGGGCCGGCGGAACGGCCATCCCGAACGCATCGAACATCCCGACGGCAGGTGCGACGGTGATCAGGTGCCGCGGCAGCCGCTGTTGCGCCAGGCGCAACGCGACGTAGGCACCGAACGAAAACCCCGCAATCACCAAATCCCTGCCGGGCCAGCGCCGCGCACCCCATGAGGCCACGGCGTCCGCATCGGCGGTTTCCCCGATGCCTTGGTCGTACGCACCGGCGCTTCCACCGACACCGCGAAAATTGAAGCGCACCGTCGGTATTCCGGTGTCGCGCAGCGCTCGCGCCACCGTGGTCGCCACCTTGTTGTCCATGGTGCCGCCGAACAAGGGATGCGGATGACATACGATCGCGTAGCTGGACCCCGCCGGCGCGGCTTCCTCGACGATGGCTTCCAGCGCGCCTGCCTGCCCCTCGATGAAGAGCCGTTCGGGGGCGGAACTCATTCGATCGCGACGAGATCGATATCGAACACCAACGTCGCGCCCGGCGGAATCACCCCGCCGGCGCCGCTGTCGCCGTAGGCAAGGTCTGCGGGAATGATGAGTCGGCGGCTCTCGCCCACTTTCATGCCGGCCACGCCCTGATCCCAACCCTTGATGACCTGGCCCGTGCCCACCGGAAAGCGGAAAGGCTGCCCGAGCGTCCGCGAGCTGTCGAACTGCTTGCCTTTATTGTCTTTCGCGGCGGCCTCGTACAGCCAACCGGTGTATTGCACCACGGCAATTTTCCCGGCGGTTATCGCCTCGCCCGTGCCGGGTTTGATTTCCACGGATTGCATCGAGTTCACTCCGCCGGTCGGCGCGGCGACGGGTTTGCTGCCGCAGGCCGCGATCAAGCCGGCCAGGACGACGACACCGAGCTGCCGCAGAGATCTTGTGAATGCCATGGCCAGCATTTTAAAGTATTTTACGGTAGCAGTGGTTCAACACAGCGCCGGCCCGCCTTGATCTTCAGGGCAGCGGCCAGGCCCACCCAGCACAGCCGCAAGGCGCCGATGGCATCATCGATTTCGTCGATCACTTGTAGCATCCACTCCATGCGCCCGGGAGTCTAGGCGAGCATCTCCGCTTTCACCGTGAGTGGGATCACACCCTTGCCATGGTGCCCGGGGCTGCGTAGGCTTGAAGGTACATGCAGCGAATTCTCGTCCTGAATCCGAAGGGTGGTTCTGGTAAAACGACGATAGCCACGAATCTCGCCAGCTACTTTGCGAGCCAGGGTGATCGCCCGCTGTTGTCGGATAACGACCCTCAAGGTTCGAGCACCCGCTGGCTGAAGAGGCGCAAGCCCGAGCAGGCATTCATCCACGGCATCGCGGCTTTCGAACGCAACACCCGCATGACTCGAGCCTGGCAAATGCGCATTCCACCGGACGCGGCGCACGTCGTGATCGATACCCCGGCGGCGATACCGGCGCAGGAATTGCCGGAGATGACCAAGAACGCCGACGCCATCATCGTGCCGGTCCTGCCGTCCGATATCGACATTCACGCCTCCTCGAAATGCATCGCCGACCTTTTGCTCATCGCCAAGGTGCGGCGCGACGAGAATCGCATCGGCGTGGTCGCGAATCGCGTCAGGCGCAACACGATCATCTATCAGTCGTTGATGCGATTCCTGGAGACCCTGCGGATCCCCGTCATTGCCACTTTGCGCGACTCGCAGAACTACGTCCACGCGGCGGAGCAGAGCCTGGGGTTGCACGAAATGAAGCATCGGGCGGTGGAGCAGGATCTGGCGGATTGGGGGCCGATGTTGGCTTGGCTGAAGGCCAAGGAGGGCGCTTGGCGGGAGACCGCCTAGCTGGGAGCCTGCCGCCTGACCAATGATGCGCCTGCCGCGGCCGTGCGCGCGGCCTGCGGGTTTATTTCTTGTCTTCCCAGGAGCCGCGAATTTTTTCCGCCCAGTTCTTGTAGCTGTGCCAGTTGTAGAGAGTGTTGGTGATCGCCCCGTGGCGACCGCCGGACTTGTATAGGTCCCGCGGGCCGGCGCCGGGCTTGAGCGCGCCCAGCTCCGGGCGCGGAGCCCGGCGATCCATTCCGCTGTACCGAGTTTGATTCTTGAGTTCGCTCATCGCTTGTGCCTCTTTCGAAGGTTACGACAGTAAGTGCCGCGCATCGTCCAGGGCAGGAACTGTGTCACAGGCAACTCAGGCCTGTCGCAGGCCGGCGACGCGCATTGCGATGCGCATCTCAGAGACCGTCACGGTAAGTTAAATCGCCCGAAATTCCGTGTCTCGGCAGGCATCGAAAAGCGGCTTCAGCTCTTCGAGCGCCGCGGGCAACAACGTCGTGCGGGCATCGAAGGTCGGATCAGGGTCTTCCGCGATCCGTCCGGCAAATCGAAGCGCCAGCGGATGCGCTACGGACCGCTCATGCCACGAGTCGGTAGCAGGGCCTGTATTCAGTGCCCGTGAATTTCATGCGGCCCTGGGCGACGAATGAGCGCAGCAATCGATCGAGAGGCTCCATGATCGACCGCTCGCCGGCGAGCTCGAAAGGACCGCCGCGTTCGATCGCCTCGATGCCGTACTCCTTGATGTTTCCCGCCACGATGCCGGAAAACGCGCGCCGCAGGTTCGCGGCGCGATCGTGGACCGGCTGATCCCGCGACAGGCGCAGAGCCCGCATCGAGGCGTGCGTGACCTCGAACGGCTGCTGGAATTCCAGGGGAATCTTCAGCAGCCAGTTGAAGCCGTATGAATCGCTCGCCTGCCGCCGAAAGTCGCGGACTTTTGCCAGGCCCTGCACCATGGCGCGCGCCACGGCCGCCGGATCGTCGATGATCACCTGGTAGCGCGACTGCGCGGCGGATCCCAGAGTCGAGCCGATGAAGCGATGAATCTGTTCGAAATAGTCGGCGCTGTCGGGCGGACCCGTGAAAACGACGGGAAATGGCATATCCTGATTGGCCGGATCGAGCAAAATGCCGAGCAGATACAGGATTTCCTCGGCCGTTCCCGCGCCGCCCGGGAAAATGACGATGCCATGACCCAGGCGGACGAAGGCTTCCAGGCGCTTTTCAATATCCGGCATGATCACCAGTTGACTGACGATGGGGTTCGGCGGTTCGGCCGCGATGATCCCGGGTTCGGTTACCCCCAAGTACCGGCCGTCGACGATACGCTGCTTCGAATGGCCGATGGTGGCGCCCTTCATGGGGCCCTTCATGGCGCCCGGGCCGCAGCCCGTGCACACGTCCAGGCTGCGAAGTCCGAGCTCGTAGCCGACCTTCTTGGTGTAGTCGTATTCGATCCGCCGGATCGAATGGCCGCCCCAGCACACCACGAGATTCGGCCGCACCTGCAGCTCCAGAACGCGCGCATTGCGCAGGATATGAAACACCGCGTTGGTGATGCTCGAGGAGGACGCGAGGTCGAAGCGCCCGCTTTCCATGATCTCATTCGAAATGAACACCACGTCGCGCAACACTGCGAACAGATGATCCTTCAACCCCCTGATCATCACCCCGTCGACGAATGCAGCCGCCGGCGCGTTCTTGATCTCGAGCTTGATGCCCCAGGCCTGGCGCACGATCTGCAGATCGAAGTCGCGGTACTTTTCGAATATCAGCCGCGTGTCGTCGATGTCGCTGCCGGAATTGAGCACGGCGAGCGCGCACTTGCGAAACAAAGGGTAGAGGCCGCCCTGCCCCGAATCGAGCAATTTGGCGATTTCCAGCTGCGACAGATGCTCGAGGCTGCCCTTGGGGGCGACCCGCGCATCGACCATCTCGGACGATAGAATCGTGGTTTCCACGCGGCACCTGCTACGGGTAGATATCGATGGGAATGTTGTCTTGGGTGCGCATCCACACTTCGACCATGTCGGAATTCGACAGGGCGATGCATCCATCGGTCCAGTCGTTCGTCTCGTAGTACGACGCCGGATGTTTCGGCGTGTTGGGAAAGCCATGGATCATGATCGAGCCCCCGGGAGCCCACCGATTCTTGTGCGCACGCAGCTCATCTTGCTTGTTGGGGTAGGACACTTGAATGGCAAGGAAGAAGTCGCTGCGGGTATTGCGCCGGGACAGGAAGTAGTGGCCCTCCGGGGTCCGAAAGTCGTGCTCGCGTTCCTTCTGTCCCGACGGGCTCAAACCCAGCTTGACCTTGTACTCGCCCATCAGCTGGCCGCCGTTGTACAAGTACAGCTTGTGCTCGGCCTTGTGCACGACCACCAGGTTCGCGGTCGCGACCTCTTCGGCCGACGCACTTTGCACCGGCGCAGCCATGCAGCCGGCCGAAGACAGCGCCAGCCACAGAAAATTCCCGAAAAAGCGCATTGCTCGATCACTCATGGATACACTCATGGATAAAATTATACCGTGTAGTCGGTACGGCATAATCAGCTCTGGCTCACGTCCCGTATAATCAGGCCCATGTTCACTGCACGCATTCCGGTCATTTTGCTCATCGGATGGGTGGCCGGCTGCGCCGGCCAATCTGCCACCAAGCCCGTCGAAGTCCTCGACGAGCGGACCGCGGTCACCTTTGGCGCGCTCAAACAACCGATTGAACTCCTGCCAAATGCACAAGACTCGCTGCGCATTTTGCGCAAACGCGCCAACTTCGCCTACCTGGGGCCGGTCGAATGGAATCGCAGCGGAGCCTTGAGCTACGGCCTGTGGATCCACATTGCCCCCGGAAATGACCGGCAGCCGGGCGACATTCATGCACCGGCTGCCGCCGTCCTGATGCTCGATGATGGGCCGCTTGGCCTGTCGCCCATGGAGGCACCGAAACTCGGGCTCGAACCCTACCGGCCGGTCGCTTCCTGGGGCCAAACGGCGTACTTCGGCCTCGACGTCGAGATGCTCCGGCGCATGGCCATGAGCCGCAAGCTCGAACTCGATGTTCGCGCGGCGGACGGCTCCACGCTGAGCTTCAGCCCCACCGTGGACACGCGCGCCGTGCTGAAGCAGTACATGAAGGACCGTGGCATCAGCGGCGATTGATGGGCACCACCCGCGGCAACGTGATCGCGGTCCCGGGCCGCACGTCGTTGAAGTCCACATCAGGGTTGTATTGGGCCACCAGCCACACCGGCAAGTCGGCATGTTGCTGGGCGATCACCCACAGCGAGTCGCCGCGCCTCACCGCGTAGGTCTCGGTACCGGCGATGCGATGCCCGGCAAAGAATTCTTCCTGCAGGTGCTGATGATACTCGCGGCGGGTCGCCTCGAATTGCGCGGCCGTAACCCGCGAGAAATCCAGTTTGACCTTGTGGCCGAGCGTCACCATCGCGTTCTTGTGCAATTTGTTCAGGGCGCGGAGCGTCTGCGAACTCACGCCCGACCAGTCGGCGTAGTGTCCCAAGGTTTCAGCCGCCTGCACGATCACCGCGTTGTCGGCGCCCACGCCGTAGTCCGTCGCGTCTGAGTTCCCGGTCGGCGCGGCGACCGGCAGCAGCGCCGTGCTCTCGGCCTGTCGTACCGAGACCGGCTCCTTCGGTGGCCGCGGCACTGCCACGGTGAGATCCGGCAGCACAGCGGGGGGCTCAGGCTGCACGACGCCGGTGGCGGCGGCAACCGCAGCCGCGGCGGCCGCGGTAGCGGCCGCGCCCAGCTTGAGGCGCTGACCCGGGTAGATGAATTCCGCAGCCTTCAGGCCATTAGCCTCTTTCAATACGCGCTCGCTCGTGCCGGTGCGTCTTGCAATCGCGGAGAGTACATCGCCCGGGCGCACCACATACTCGTGTTCGCCGGGCGTACCGGTTGCACCGGGTGTGCTGGGTGTACCGGGTGCGCCGGGTGCGCCGGGTGCGTTGGCTGTGATGGATGCGCCGGGCGCGCTCGGCGCGCCGGGAACACTCGGTGGCTGAGCCACCGGAGGCGCGGCCAACCCCGCCACCGCGGCCTCCGCCGGCGCGCCACCCGAGGCTTCCGCCCGCGATGCCGGCATCGGTATGCGTACCGACTCGCCACGGGCCACGGTGTGCGTGCTGCTCCATCCGTTCGCCGCCAGCAACCGGCTCAAGGAGACCCCGCTGGCGGCGGCTACGCCTGCCAAAGTCTCGCCGCGGCGGAGACGATGAGCACCGTCGTTGCGCTGCGCTACATAGCGCTGCGTCGGCGGCAGCCGCGCCCATCCGGCCGTGATCTCGGCCGGCGGGGGAGTGCCCGGCAATCGCAGCGCATAGCCCCGCGGCACGAATCTCGCACTGTTCCAGATGGGTGGGCGCAGCGCCGGATTCAAGACGCGCAATGCGCCCATATCGACCTTGAACGCCTTGGCGAGTGCGTCGATGGGGATGTAATCCGGCAACTCGGTCGGGGTGCTATCCGTGTCGGGAAGGCGAGTGAGCGGGCCGAAGAACTTCTCGGCGTTGCGATCGACCTCCAGCGCCGCCAAGAATGCGACATAGAAATTACGCGAGGCGAAGCCGAACGTCTTGCCCTGGTAGCGCTTGACGATGACGGCGATGTCGCTCGTACCCAATTCGTCCTGCGCCCGCCGCAAACCGCCCGGCCCATGGTTGTACGCCGTGACCGCGAGCGGCCAGGTGCCGAGCAACCGATAGTTGTACAGCATCAAGTTCGCGGCAGCCTCCGTGGCGCTGTAGGGATCCAGGCGTTCGTCGACCACACCGTCGACGCGCATGAACCGTTTGGCCGTGGAAGGCATGAATTGCCATAGGCCGGCGGCGCCGACCTTCGAGTAAGCCGCAAGATTGAATGAAGATTCGACGTGCGGGAGCGCCGCTATCTCCGCCGGCACTCCATGCTGAGTCAAGGTGCGCGCGATCTGCTTTTCCCACACCGCGGCCCGGATCAGCCCTTCATGAAACCGATCCGCCTGTCCCAATTGGAAACGTATGCGCTCGATGGCATCGCGAAAATCCGCCGGCGTCGCCTTCTCGCCCAAGGCGTGCAGGATGCGCCGCTCGTGCGGCGTGAGATCGTCCGTCGAGCCCGCCGCAAACCGCCTCAGCAAGCTCGCGTAGCGCGCCTTCGCCTCTGCAACGCGCCGTTCCCGCTGCGCAGGCGAGGCGGCAGGATCGAAGCGCAGCACCTCGTAGACCAGGCCGAGATTCCAATCATCGTGCAACAAGCCCTGGTCGGTGGTGACTTCGGTGTACACGCGGATCCAGAATCGCACATCCCGCTCGAGCGCCGGAGGACGGACGAAGGGATCCGGCACCTCGGCGCCCGCGGCAAAGCTGTGGAGGAGCGGCGCGAGCAGCAGCCCCAGCGCCGCTATCTTGATTAGCCTGACGATCGGCGAGCTACCCGCACTTCGAGTCGCCGCAATTCAAGCACGTGTTGCAGCCGTCCATCATGACGACGGCAGCGGTGCTGCACTTCGCGCACAGTTGCGCGCCTTCCGGAAAATGCGACTTTGAAAAAGCGTCGGTCTGCTTGGTTCGCGCCTCGAACTCCGCGCGCTTCTCCTGCACGAGCTTGCGCTGGTGCACGTCGAGTTCGGGCTTCTTGAGCATGCCGATCGACTGCAGGTGGCGTTCGATCACGTAGCCGAGCTCAGCGATGGTCGAGGGCATGAATTTGCCGCCGGGTTGCCAGTAGCCGCCCTTCGGATCGAATACCGCCTTCAGTTCGTCGACCAGAAACGTCGTATCGCCGCCCTTGCGAAATACGGCGGAGATGACCCGGGTCAGCGCGACGATCCACTGGAAATGATCGAGATTCTTCGAGTTGATGAAAACCTCGAAAGGCCGGCGCTGCTCGTGCGGCGTGCCCTCGTTGAGCACGATGTCGTTGATGGTGACGTACATGGCGTGATCGGACACCGGGGTCTTGATCTTGTAGGTCGAGCCGATCAGAACCTCGGGCCGCTCGAGCTTCTCGTGCATCCAAATGACATTGTCTTGCGCCTTCGGCGGTTCCTTGGGCGCGGCCGGCGCGTCCTTCGATTCCGGTTTCTGCACGCGGTACTTGGTGATCTTCTTGTCGATTTTGATGTGAGCCATGATCAAAATTTCCCGTAGTAGCCTTCTTTCAGCGCATCGAAGAGGTTGGCGGCGGTATGCATCTCACCGTCGTACTCAACCTCCTGATCGCCCTTCGCTTCGATTTCCGTCCCGTCCTCCAGCGTGAACACGTAGGTCGTGTTCTTGAGGTCGTCTTCCTTGACCAATACACCCTGGAACGCCTCCGGATTGAAGCGAAATGTCGTGCAGCCCTTGAGACCCTGCTCGAAGGCGTACATGTAGATATCCTTGAAATCCTCGTACTTGTAGTCGGTCGGAACATTCGCCGTCTTGGAGATCGACGAATCCACCCAGAGCTGCGCCGCAGCCTGGATGTCGACGTGTTCCTTGGGGCCGATGTCGTCCGCGGAAATGAAATAGTCCGGCAGCTTTTCCGCCGGATTCTGCGAGTCCGGTATGGCGCGGGAATTCACCAGTTCGCGGTATGCCAGCAACTCGAACGAGAACACGTCGATCTTCTCTTTGGACTTCTTGCCTTCGCGGATCACATTGCGGAAATAGTGATGCGCGAACGAGGGTTCGATGCCGTTCGATGCGTTGTTGGCGAGCGACAGCGAGATCGTGCCCGTCGGCGCGATCGAGGTGTGATGCGTGAAGCGCGCACCGACTTCGGCGAGCTCATCCACCAATTCGGGCGACGCCTCGGCAATCCGCTGCATGTACCGGCTGTAGCGTGCGTGCAGCACCCGGCCGGAAATACGCGCGCCGACGCGCCAGCCATCCTTGACCATCTCGGGACGCTTGCGCAGCATCTCGCGCGTGACCGTGAACTCTTCGTTCATGATCGGCGCCGGACCTTTCTCGCGCGCCAGATCCAGCGCAGCTTCCCAGCCGGCCACGGCCATTTCCCGCGACACGTTCTGGGTGAACGCCACCGACTTCTTCGAGCCGTACTTCATGCACAGCATGGTGATGGTCGAGCCCAACCCCAGGAAACCCATGCCGTGGCGGCGCTTGCGGAGGATCTCCTCGCGTTGCTGCGGCAACGGCAGGCCGTTGATCTCGACCACGTTGTCGAGCATGCGCGTGAAAACCTTCACGACTTTTCGATAGGTTTCCCAATCGAATCGCGCGTTGTCGGTAAAAGGATCGACGACGAACTTGGTCAGATTGACCGAGCCCAGGAGGCACGAGCCGTAGGGCGGCAATGGCTGCTCACCACATTGTCCTGTCACGAGGCCGTTAAATATGACGGTGTTGCGATCCTCTTGCGTGGTATCGAAGACGGCTTCTCGTCCTACGTAGGTGATCTCGGCGATGCGGCTGGTGAAACGCTGCGACATGTTCAGCGCCTTGCCTTGCACCCACTGCGTGTATTTACGGCTTTTCTCCTCGGTCAGGAAACCGATATACGCCATGAAGTACTCGCGCGATTCGCCATTGATGATCAGCTCATAGTCCGCCTGGCACGAGTACTCTTTCTTGCCGCCCTTGCCGTCGGGCAGGAAACGGTTGCATGCTTCGCGGCGCTTCAACACGCGCGCGAAGATCCCGAAATTGGCCAGCAGCATCTGCACATCTTTGAGCAGGGATTGCCGGCTGGACGCGAGCCGTACCGAGCAGCTCGTGCCGTCATTGCCCGCGACATTCACCGTGCCATCGGCCTGGAACAGGCCGCGCAGATAGCCCTTGACGCACTCCTCGTTGCCGCGCCAGACGATTTCCGGAACCCTGAGCTTGGTCTCGGCAGTGAATCCGTATTGCGCCAGCACCCGAGCGAGAATCACCGATCGGATCATCACCAGATTGCGGTCTGGCACCGCAACCGAGCCCACCTGGTAGTTCCTCGGGCACTCGGCAAATCCTGCGATCAACGAATTGACGTACGTCACGACGCCATCGGCGAGGGACCGGTCGGTTCCCCACAGATTGACGACCGCCGCCTCCTTGCCCTTGCCGCGATTCGTGAAATGGCCGTCGCCCGTGAGCAAGCCCAGCAACTGCCCGAGCTCTGCGCTGCCGCAGCCGCCGAATTGTCCCTTGCCGGACTGAATCAGCAATTCATCGCCAGGCTTGAGATCCTTGAGCTTGATCTTGCCGCGAGACGTATAGAAGTCATGCCACTCGGTCGCCTTGATCTCATAGCCATCCTGCGTCACGACGCGGTAAACGTCCGCGGACGATGAAGTCATGAAAGCCGGAACGGCCGGC
>WNFQ01002444.1_pt1 | contig 13426 bp, 6 predicted proteins | sample 5400171 | NCBI WGS metagenome assembly WNFQ01 (sample SAMN13153356, study PRJNA577476) | soil metagenome | isolation source: 20 cm soil under Madrone tree | place: USA:California | collected 2016-06-14
GGTGCCAGAGGCAGACGACCCGCGCGGAATTCGATTGTCTCTTCTCTGGGACGCGCGGGGAGGCTGAAGGCGCAGGTGGCGCGCCGGAGTCGGAACCGGACGAAAGCATGAATTCGCGCGTATCGTGGAGTGTTGACGGTATCGATCCATTCGTGCGCGAGAGGGCCGAAGCCGCCGCGCGCCGCGCGGGCATGTCGCTGAACGACTGGCTCAATTCCACCTTCGGCGATCCCACGCCTGCCGACTTTCGTGCTACGGCGGATCAACGGCCGCCGGGCCAGGAGACGCGGGACGTCGCCGACATTCACCAGCGGCTGGATGCCATCACCCGGCAGATCGAACAGATCACCCACCCTGCGCCGCTCCATGATGCGCCCCGCGGCGATGCCGTGCGCAGCGAGCCGGGTGTCGCGCGGCAATTGAACGACGCGATCTCGCGCCTCGATGCCCGGCTGTCGCAGATTTCGAATCCGGCGCCGCGACACAGCCCGCCTCAGGACAGGCAGCGCCAGGCCGACATGGTCGAGCGCGCGGCCACCCACGTCTATCGCCCTTCGCCGCCGCTCAGTCCGGCCTTGCTCGAGTCCGCGATCGCAGAAATCGCTGCGCGCCAGCACGAACCTGATCACGCCACGCCGCGACCGATGACGCCCCGCAGCACGCCGCCCCTAGCACCGGCAATGCCCCCCGCAGCGCCGCCGGGCCCGGATTTCTCCACGCTCGAGCGCCATCTCGTCAAGATCACCAGCCAGATCGAGTCGCTGCAGCGTCCCGACGGGATCGAGCAATCGATCGCCGCATTCCGTGCCGAACTGGCGGAAATCCGTCACGCCATCACTGAAGCGATGCCGCGCCGGGCGATCGAATCGATCGAGAATGAAATCCGCTCGCTGTCGCGCCGCATCGACGATACCCGCCAGAGCGGCATCGACGGCCAGGCGCTGGCCGGGGTCGAGCGCGCGCTCGGCGAAATTCGCGAAGTGTTGCGCTCGCTGACACCGGCAGAGCAACTCGCCGGCTATGACGAGGCAATCCGCAATCTCGGCGCCAAGCTCGATCTTATTTTGCGCGCCGATGACGATCCCTCTACGGTTCGACAGCTCGAAAGCGCCATCGCAGCCCTTCGCTCCATTGTCTCCAATGTCGCCTCCAATGACGCGCTGGCGCGGCTCACCGACGACGTCCGCGCGCTGTCGTCAAAGGTCGATCAACTTTCCCGTTCCGCAGACCACGCCGATTCGTTCGCGATCCTCGAACAGCGCATCGCCGCGCTGACCTCGACGCTGGAAAGCCGCGCGCAGCCGGGAGCCAGCGAAAGTTTAGAGCATATAGAGAGGGCGCTGCGGGCACTGTCCGATCGCCTTGATCGCATGCCGGCCGGCAACGACAATGCATCCGCATTCGCCCATCTCGAACAGCGCGTTTCCTATTTGCTGGAACATTTGGAAGCGTCGGCCGAGCACCGTACCGGCCACCTTGAACGGGTCGAGGACGGCCTGCACGATATTTTGCGCCATCTGGAAACCCAGCAGGCGAAGCTTGCCGCTTTGGCGGAGAGCGGACGCCGCGCAGCCGAGAAGCTGGAAAGCCAGGAGCGGCCGGGTGCAAGGGAGAGCTCGGAACATATTGTGCTTGCGCTGCGGGCGCTGTCTGACCGTCTCGATCGCATGCCGACCGACAACGCACCCGCATTCGCCCATCTCGAGCAGCGCGTGTCTTACTTGCTCGAACGTCTGGAGGCGTCCGCCGAGCACCGCACCGGCAACCTCGAACGTGTCGAGGGCGGGCTGCACGACGTTTTGCGCCATCTCGAGACCCAGCAGGCAAAGCTTGCCGCCTTGTCCGAAAACGGCCGCCGCGCGGCTGAGATGTTGGAAAGTCGCGAACGGGCGGGCGCAGGCGACAGCACCGAGCATCTCGAGAGCGCGCTGCGGGCGCTGTCCGACCGCATCGATCGCATCCCGGTCGGAAACGACAGCGCATCGGCTCTCGCCCATCTCGAACAGCGGGTTTCCTATTTGCTCGAACGCCTGGAGGCGTCCGCCGAGCACGGCACCGGCAATCTCGGGCGGGTCGAAGAGGGGCTGCAGGACATTCGGCGCCATCTCGAAGCCCAGCATGCGGCCTTTGCCACCCTGTCCGAATCCAGCCGTAGCACGGCACCGACCGACAGCGGTCTGGCCGATATGGTCAAGCGCGATTTGTCCGACATCCGCTTCAGCCAGCTGGAGACCGATCGCCACACCCAGGATTCCCTCGAAGCCGTCCACAACACGCTCGGCCACGTGGTCGATCGACTGGCGATGATCGAGGGCGATCTGCGCTCGGTTCGCAGCCAGCCGGTTGCGCCGCCGCCGGTACCGCCGCCGGTAACGCCACCGGCACCGCAAGCGCCACCGCCGCAAGCCGCCGCGGCGCGCGTTGCAATGCCGCCGCAACCAAAACCTGAGCTGCCGAATCCGGCGGCGGCACAGGCGCATTTCGCCGCAGCTCCGCGGGAATTCCGTGCGGTGCAGCCGCCCGCAACCGTGACGGCGAGAGCCATCGAAGAAATTCTGGAGCCGCAAAAAGCGCCGGCGCGCGCCGCGATCGAGCCGGAACTGCCGCACGATCATCCGCTCGAACCGGGCACAAGGCCGACCGGACGGGTGGCCTCGCCATCAGAGCGCATTGCGGCGTCCGAAAACGCGATCAGCGAAATTTTGCCCGGCGCGCCCGGGCCGGCAGGGCCGGTTAGCACATCGAGCTTCATCGCCGCCGCACGCCGCGCCGCCCAGGCCGCCGCCGCCGCGTCGGCCGCCGACGTCGCTGGCCGCCACCCGGCCAAGAATTCCTCCGGTGGCACAGCCAAGGCGGGGCAGACCATCACCTCCAGGATCCGTTCGCTGCTGGTCGGCGCCAGCGTGGTGGTCATCGTGCTCGGCTCGTTCAAGATGGCGATGACGCTGCTGGAAGGTGGCATGCCGCAATTGCCGGCCATGGAGAGTTCGAGCGAGCAGATGCCTTCGGCCCCATCGCCCGCGGATGACGGCGCCAGGCCGGCCATCCCGGCGCCCGCGGTGCCTTCGTTGACCTCACCGACACCGATTGGCCGGCAATCGCTCAATAGTGCCGCACCGAGCGCCCCCGATGGCACCGCGTCGGTCGCCATTGCGCAAACCCCGGCTCCGCCCCCCGCCCCGCCCGCACCCGGCGGCGATGTCACCGGCACTATTCCGACCGTGCAGGCCACCCCGATCGCAAGCAAACCCACGCCGGTGCAGACCCAGAGCGAAAGATTGCCGGACGCGATCGGTGGACCGGTGCTGCGGGCCGCGGCGCTGAAGGGCGATCCAGCGGCTGCCTATGAGGTCGGCCTTCGCTTCGCCGAAGGCAAAGGTGTTGCGCCAAGTTTCGAGGAGGCCGCGAAATGGTACGACCGCGCGGCGCGGGCCGGCGTGGTGCCGGCTCTGTTCAGGCTCGGCACCTTCTATGAAAAAGGCCTGAGCGTGAAAAAGGACGTCGACGTCGCGCGGCGCTACTACATGCAGGCTGCCGAACGCGGCAGCGCGAAGGCGATGCATAATCTGGCCGTGCTCGACGCCGATGGCGGCGGCAACGGCGCCAACTACAAGAGCGCCTCGCAATGGTTTCGCAAGGCGGCCGATCGTGGCGTCGCCGACAGTCAGTACAACCTCGGCGTCCTCTATGCCCGCGGCATCGGCGTCGAACAGAATCTCGCCGAATCCTTCAAATGGTTCAGCCTGGCGGCGGCGCAGGGCGACGCGGAGTCGGCGCGGAAACGCGACGATATCGCCAAGCGCCTCGACGCCCAGTCGCTTGCGGCGGCACAGCTTGCAGTCCAAACCTTTGCGCCAGAACCCCAGCCCGATGACGCGGTCAATGTGGCGAGCCCGGCCGGCGGATGGGACGGGGCACCGGGACAGGCGGCTGCGGCAAGGCCCGCAACAAAGCCGGTTTCGATCAAGCGCGCCGCCGGTTAATCTGAATTATTCACCACGTCACATAGTGTGTGACGGCCGGCTTCAAAAAAACTGCTGGCCCGCGGATTCTTTAGTCCCTCCCACGGTCGATTTCGGTTATGCAGAGGCGCGGCAGATGATCGACGCCGCTTGTCGAAAAATCACGCCGTGAGCGGTTTCGGCCAGCCTCAGGGCAAAATCCGAAGCGAACGCGCGTGCAGCTTTACCTTCCGATCGCCGACATTCCGGTCAATGTTTTCCTCATCCTTGCGATGGGCGCGGCCGTCGGTTTCGTGTCCGGCATGTTCGGCATCGGCGGCGGATTTCTGATGACGCCGTTATTGATCTTCGTAGGCATCGCGCCCGCGGTCGCGGTCGCTTCCGTCGCCAGCCACATCGCGGCCTCCTCATTTTCCGGCGCCATCTCCTACTGGCGCCGCCGCGCCATCGATCCGGCGCTGGCACTGGTGCTGCTCTGCGGCGGCACCCTCGGCACCGCGCTCGGTGTTTGGACCTTTACCCTGTTACGCTCGCTCGGCCAGCTCGACCTGATGATTGCGCTGTCTTACGTCGTGCTGCTCTCGACCGTGGGCGCGCTGATGTTCTGGGAAGGGCTGCGCGCCATTCTGCGCGTCCGCCGCGGCGTCGCGGTACCGATGCGCCGCTCCGGCAGCCACGGCTGGGTCCACGGGCTGCCGCTGAAGATGCGCTTCAAGCGCTCCAAGATCTATTTGTCGGTGATTCCGGTCGTTGTGGTCGGGCTGATCATCGGCTTTATCGGCGCGGTGATGGGTATCGGCGGCGGCTTCATCCTGATCCCGATCATGATCTATCTGTTGCGGGTACCGACCTCCACCGTGATCGGCACTTCCATGGTGCTGACGCTGGTTACCATGGTGTTCGCCACCATGCTGCACGCCGTCACCAACCATCTGGTCGATGCCGTGCTGGCGCTGATCCTGATGGTCGGCGGGGTGACCGGTGCGCAGTTCGGCGCGCGGGCCGGCCAGAAGATTCGCGGCGAACACCTGCGGCTGTTGCTCGGGCTCTTGATTCTCGCGGTCGGAATCCGCTTTGCGATCGAGCTGGTGATCCAGCCTGACGACCTCTTCACCATCCGCGAAACCGGAGGCACCGGATGATCGCGCGCACCTCATTGGCAACCGTCGGCGCTGCGCTAGTGCTGAGCACGGCTTGCGCCGTGTTGCCCGCGGGCGCGGAGCGCCTGATCGCGTCGGTCTCGAACCACCGCGTCACCGTGACGCCGAATTATTCCGGCGAAGAACTCGTGCTGTTCGGCTCGGTCGAAAAGGATGCATCCACGCCGGCCAATCGCACCAGTTACGATCTCGTGGTGACCGTCGCCGGTCCGCGCGCCGACATGGTGACGCGGCGCAAGGAGCGGAAATTCGGCATCTGGGTCAACACCGACTACCGGCAGTTTCTCAAAGTGCCGACTTACCTCGCGCTGTTTTCCAACCGGCCGTTCAACGCCATCGCCACGCCCGAGGTCGAGCGGCGGCAGCAGCTCGGTCTCAACAATGTGCTGCTCACGCAGCGCGTCGGGCCTGATTACGCCGACGTCGTGCCGAACGATGCGTTCCGCAGCGCCTTTGTGCGGCTGCGTTCCGAACATGGCCTCTATCGCGAGGAAACCTCTGCGGTGACATTTTTGACGCCGACGCTGTTTCGCACCGACATTCCGCTTCCGGCCGACGTGCCGATCGGGACCTATGACGTCGAGATCAAGCTGTTTTCCGACGGCCAGTTCTTGACGCGGACCCAAACCGCGTTCGAAATCGTCAAGGTCGGCTTCGAGCAGTTCGTCGCCACCAGCGCCCGCCAGAACGGTTTTGTCTATGGGTTGGTCACGGCGTTCATGGCGGTGATGACCGGCTGGATGGCGTCGATCGTGTTTCGCAAGGATTAGGTATCTCATGTTGAGGAGGCGCAGTTGCGTCGTCGCGAACCTTACACCCTGGCGTACATGCTCAGTAGCAGCGCGACGCGGCGATCGAGTGCAGCCTGGTGTCGCCGAGCACATGCGCCATGAAGCCGAGCGTCTGGAATATTTTCGAGAACGCCGCGTCGCGGATGCTCAGGCCGCCCGCATAGGCGCCGAACGCCGGCATCACGGCGCGCTCGCCATCGCAGGCAAAACACCGGCGCTCCATCGAACGTCCGCGTCTCGTCACGCGCGCCTTCGGATGCAGATGACCGGCGATTTCACCCACCGCACCGGTCGGCTCGTGGCGGAACGCAATCGGCCCGATCGCAACCTCATGAGCGACCACCCCGCCGAGATCGGACGGCAGCGCGGGATCGTGATTGCCCGAAATCCAGATCCAGTCGCGCCGCGCCTGCAGTGCGGCGATCGTGTCGCGGTCCGGCGCGGACAGCCGGAAATGGGCGTCGCGGTCATGAAAGCTGTCGCCGAGCGCAATCACCATGCGCGGATCATGGCGCGCGATCACCGCCGCAAGCCGGCCAAGCGTCGCCACCGTATCGTAGGGCGGCAACAACACGCCGCGCGTCGCAAAGCTGGAGCCCTTTTCCAGATGCAGATCGGAGACCACGAGCAGGCTCTGCTCTTCCCAGAACAACGCGCCGGAGAGATCGGCGACCATGGTCACGCCCGCGACACCAAGGGTGGTGACGCGCGCGGCGGCAGGCCGGTTTTCCGGGGATTGGGCGTGCGCCGTCACAGTCTATCCCATCGCCTCTTTGACCAGTTCATCGGCGGCTTCCGCCAGCAACTCGTCGGATGCTTCGCCATAAACTGACTCGCGGCCGATTTCCAGCATCACGGGTACCGCGAGCGGCGAAACGTGATCGAGTTCCTTGCGGATGATTCGGCCCTTGATTCGCGAGAGCATATCACTGAGCCGGCGAATATCGAGCAGTCCGGTCGCGGCATCGGCGCGCGCCGCGCGCAAGAGCACGTGATCGGGCTGGTGCTTGCGCAGCACGTCGTAAATCAGGTCGGTCGAGAACAGCACCTGGCGCCGGGTTTTTTCCTCCCCGGTGAAGCGCCGCGCGATCAAACCGGAGATGATGGCGCAGGTGCGGAAGGTGCGCTTCATCAGCGCGGATTCGGCAAGCCAGGCTTCCAGGTCGTCGCCCAGCATGTCCGGATCGAACAGCGCGTTGAGATCAAGCCGGCCTTGCCGGATCATGAACGACATGTCGCCGAGGCCCCACACGGCAAGCGCGTATTCATTGGCGACAAAGCCGAGCGGACGTACCCGCGCACGCTCCATCCGCCGCGTCAGCAGCATCCCCAGCGTCTGATGCGCCAGCCGTCCTTCAAAGGGATAGCAAACGAGATAGTGCTTGTTGCCGCGGGGAAAGGTTTCCACCAGGAGTTCGCGCACGCCGGGGACATGCGAAGCATCGCTTTGCAGGGATAGCCAGTCGCGAACCTGATCCGGCAAGCCGCGCCAGGCGCGCCGGTCGTCGAGCAATCTGCGGACGCGCTCGGCGAGATAGGTCGAGAGCGGGAACTTGCCGCCCATATAGGACGGCACCTTTGCGTCGGCATCGTTGGCGCGCGAGACATAGACCTGATCCTCGGCCAGCGCTTCGTAGCGCACGATCTCGCCGCCAAAGACAAAAGTGTCGCCGATCACGAGTCCCTCGATAAAAGCTTCCTCGATCTCGCCCAGCATCCGGCCGCCGCGGCCCAACGCGCCGGTCGATCCAGAGCCGCCGCCGCGCGAGCGCACCAGACGCACTTTCAGCATGGTTTCTTCGACGATGGTGCCGACGTTAAGCCGATAGCTTTGCCGCACCCGGGGATTGGCGACGCGCCAGCGCCCCTGCTTGTCCTGCTTGATGCGGGCGAAACGTTCGTAGGTTTTCAGCGCATAACCGCCGGTGGCGACGAAATCGACGACGTCGTCGAAATCGGTCCGGGTGAGCTTCGAATAGGGCGCGGCGGTCAGAACTTCGCCATAGAGCTTCTCGGAGAGAAACGGCTCGCCGCAGGCGCAGCCGAGCACATGCTGCGCCAGCACGTCGAGCGCGCCGCTGCGCAGCGGCGGGGTGTCCTGGGCATTTTCCGCAACCGCGTCGATGGCGACGCGACACTCCAGCACCTCGAAGCGGTTGGCCGGCACCAGTACCGCGCGCGAGGCTTCATCGATGCGGTGATTGGCGCGGCCGATTCTTTGCATCAGCCGCGAGGCCCCTTTCGGCGCGCCGATATTGATCACGAGATCGACGTCGCCCCAGTCGACGCCGAGATCGAGCGAGGAGGTGCAGACCACCCCGCGCAGCTTTCCCCTGGCCATCGCGTCCTCGACCTTGCGGCGCTGTGCGACATCGAGCGAGCCGTGATGCAGCGCGATCGCCAGCCCATCATCGTTCATGCGCCACAGATCCTGGAACAGCATCTCGGCCTGGCTGCGGGTATTGACGAACACCAGCGTGGTCTTGTTGCGCTTGATCAGGTCGTAGATTTCGCCGAGCGCGTGGCGCGCGGTATGGCCGGCCCACGGCAATCTTTCGCTTGTATCGAGCATCTCGACGATCGGCGCCGCGGCGCCGCCGGCGACGACGATGTCGGCGGCTTCGCTTGCGCCGCCGCGCTGCGGCACCAGAAACCGCGCCAGCGATTTCGGCTCCGCCACCGTGGCCGACAGCCCGATCGAGCGCATCCCGGGCGCCAGCCGCCACAGCCGCGCCAACCCGAGCGACAACAGATCGCCGCGCTTCGAGGTCACCAGTGCGTGCAACTCGTCGAGCACGATGCGCTTCAGCGATGAGAACAGAAACGGCGCATCGTCGGATGAGAGCAACAGCGCCAGTTGTTCCGGCGTGGTGAGCAGAATGTCGGGCGGATAGCGGCGCTGCCGCTGCCGCCGCGACACCGGCGTGTCGCCGGTGCGGGTCTCGACCTTGATCGGCAGACCCATCTCGCTCACCGGCGTTTCCAGATTGCGCGCGATATCGACCGCGAGCGCCTTCAGCGGCGAGATGTAGAGGGTGTGGAGACCGAGGCTTCGCCGCACGCCGCGCCCGGTGGAGATGACATTGAGACGCGGGGACCTCGCGGGCTCCCCTCCCCCCGCGCGCCCGGCGCGTGGCGGGGAGGGGTCGGGGGTGGGGGGTGCCTCCGCAGTCTCGGTGCGAGCATGAGAGCGAGTGGAGAGACCCCCTACCTCCGACCCCTCCCCGCCGCTTCGCGGAGGGAGGGGACAAGAAAGCTCCACCAGTGTCGGCAGGAATCCGGCCAGCGTCTTGCCGGCGCCGGTCGGCGCAATCAAGAGTGCCGAGCGATCGTCCCGGGCCTTTGCCAGCAGCGCCAGCTGATGCTCGCGCGGCGACCAGCCGCGGCCCGCGAACCAGCGGCGAAAGCGGTCCGGCAGCAGCGTTTCGGTCGGCGATTCGAGAAGGGTTTGGGGCGGCACGCGCCAAGAGGTAAGCGGTTAAACCCGCTTCGTCGAGGGCGGCAGGGAATACCGGCCCCGAATTCGAGTCACCTCTCCCCGCAAAGGGCGGGGAGAGGGAGAAGACGCGTTATTCCGTGACCGGCCTGTCGGAAATGTCCCAGTCCTTGCCGTTGAACACGGAGATATAGAGCGTCTTCATCGGCGTGTAGTCGTCAGGGGTGTAGCTGTAGCTGATGCCGTCGAGGAAATATGGTGAGTGATACCCGTTGAGGTTCGTCGCCTGCTTCAGGACATTGGCGCGCGTGAGATCGTCGCCGCAGCGGCGCAGGACTTCAGCCATCGTCGCCACCTGGCCATAGCCTGCGAATGCGATGGTATTGTCGGGATCGACATTGGGCAGGTACTTCTTGCGCAACTCCTCGAATGCCATGACGTCGGGATCGTTCTCCCAGCGCGGCACGCCGACTTCCTTGGCGTAGCGGATGGCGACGATCCCGGCCGCGTTCTCAAGGCCGGCAGCACTGAGGATCGAGCGGCCGGTGGATCCCGCGGAAAGCAATTGTAGAGGCTTCCAGCCGAGTTCTGCCACTTTGCGGATCGACTGCGACGACGCCTTGCCGGTGGAGATGTTATAAAAAACGTCGGCGCCCGACTTCGAGAGATTGATTAGCTGCGAATCAATGGTCGGATCGGTCAGATCGTAAGTCTGCTCCATGATCACCTTGGCGGTGCCGCCGGCATCCGCCAGCACCTGCTTGAAGGGACCCAGGAAATCGCGGCCAAAATCGTCGTTCTGATAGAGGATCCCAACCTTCGCGTTCGGCTTCACGCTCACCACGTGCTTGGCGAGAATTCGTGCCTCGGTCGGATAGAGCGGCAAGCCCGCCATGGTCCACTTGTTGTTTTTCGGATCGTTCCATTTAGATGCGCCGGTGTTGAGCAGAAGCTGCGGCACGCCTTTGGAATTGAGATATTTGTGCACGGCCGTCTGCGGCGCGGTACCGAGCGAACCGAACAGGGCAAGCACTTCCTCCTGCTCCACCAGCCGCCGCGTCGCCTCAACGCATTTCGGCGCGCTATAGGCGTCGTCCATGGTGAAGAATTTCACCTTGCGTCCGTTGATGCCGCCCTTTTCGTTGAGCATCTGGAAATAGGCTTCGCCGACCCGGCCGAGCACGCCGTAAAGCGAGCCCGGGCCACTGTGCGGCACGGTCTGGCCGACCTTGATTTCGGTGTCGCTCGCGCCCGGATCGTATTTTTTCTCGGCGGCCTTGACGGATGTGGCGGACGCGAAGAGCGTCGCTATAGCGGTGGCGCAGAACTCACGCCTCGACCGATTGTTGCTCATTATCGTTTTCTCCCTGGAGCGCGCATTGATCTACATTACCGCGTGCGCGGCAATAGCGAATTCGCGGCTTTGCGGCGCATGCGGCCCCGCTTTTGAGGCATGCCTTGCGAGAAAATACTCAGGATTTCGTCGCAACCACGACAAGACCGGGAACCGGTACGTTGTCCTCGTTGCGGGCCGACAGATCCTCACATCGCGACAGCGCAAGTCCGGCATCGCCGATCGAGCCGCGCACATAGCCCTTACTGTGGGCATAACGCAGCCCCTCGCCGAGAATGATGCCGTCGCCATCATGCGTTTCCACGGTGAACGCCAGCAAGCCGCCGGTCGCCAGCACGCGCTTCACCTCGCGCAGGACGGTTGCGAGATCGCACAGATAGACCATGGCGTCGGCGGCGAGAACGAGATCGGTGCTGGCGTCAGGCTTGTCGCGCAAACCCTGCACCATGTCCGTGACCTCGAGCTGCGCATAGATTCCGGTGGCGCGCGCCCGTTCGATCATGCGTGGCGACAGATCGATGCCGATGAATTGGTCGACCTCGCGGGCAAAGGCGGCGGCAGCTAACCCCGTACCGCAGCCGAGATCGATGGCGCGCTTGAAGAAGGCAGGTTTACGGACCGCCTGCCGCGCCGCCAGCACCGCCTTGAATAAAAGCGCCGGGCCGCGATAGCCGAGATCGCCGACCAGTGCCTTCTCGAATTTGGACGCGTATTGATCAAACAGCGCGCGCACATAGCCTTCCGGCATCGCCGACAACTTTTCGGCTCCGAGCAGCATCAGCCGCAGGCTCGCGCCATGCCGGTCCTCGGGATCTGCGGTCAGCGCTTTGCGAAATGCCGCGATCGCCGCATCGCGCTCGCCCAGTTGTTCGCGAATTTCGCCCAGCGTAAACCAGGCGGAAATAAAGCCCGGCGCGAGTTCGGTAGCCTGCGAGAGCAGATCGGCGGCGGCGGCGAGATCGCCTTTCAGTTGCAGATCGCGTGCAAATTCGAACCGGCGGTCGGCAACCAGATCGCCGGAGGACAGGAACAAGCGCGCGGGCATTTTTTTGGCACCACCTTTGTCGTTGCCGGGGGCCTGTCCCCGACCTGGTCGGAGACGATCCGGCAATCCACCGATCGAAGAATTCTTCCGGAAGATGGATGCGCAGGTCAAGCCCGCGCATGACGGGTAAAAATCGCGGCAACAGGCCCTATATAACCGACATGCGCCCGCAAGACATCCTGATGCCGGTTGCCGCTGGGCTATGTTGCAAGCCCGGCGGCTTCCATATCGATCCGGTGCGGCCGGTCGAGCGCGCCGCGATCACCCACGGCCATTCCGACCACGCCCGGTCGGGCCATGGCGCGGTGCTGGCCACCCAAGAGACGCTCGACATGATGCGGCTGCGCTACGGCGACAATTTTGCCGGCAGCACGCAAGCCATCGCCTATGGCGAAAAGATTAAGCTCGGCGACGTCACCATCCAGTTTCATCCCGCAGGCCATGTGTTGGGCTCGGCGCAGATCGCGGTCTCCTGCAAGGATATCTGCATTGTCGCCTCCGGCGACTACAAGGACGCGCCCGACCCCACCTGCGCGCCGTTCGAACTGGTCCCTTGCGATGTGTTCATCACCGAGGCGACGTTTGGCCTGCCGGTGTTTCGTCACGGCAATGCCGCCGACGAGATCAGGAAGCTGCTGGCTTCGGTGGCGCTGTTTCCGGAGCGGGCGCATTTGGTCGGCGCCTATTCGCTTGGCAAGGCGCAGCGGGTGATCGCGCTGTTACGTGCCGCCGGTTACGACGCACCGATCTATCTGCACGGCGCGATGGAAAAGATCACGCGCTATTACGAGAGTCGCGGCGTGGCGCTGGGCGACCTGCGCCCGGTCAAAGGCATGAAGAAGGCCGACCTCGCCGGCACCATCACGCTCGCGCCGCCTTCGGCCACCTCCGATATCTGGACGCGGCGGTTTCCCGATCCGGTCACGGCGTTCGCCTCGGGCTGGATGCGAGTGCGGGCGCGGGCCCGGCAGGGCGGCGTCGAACTGCCGCTGGTGATCTCGGACCATGCCGATTGGGACGGACTGACCGCGACCATCGATCAAACCGGCGCCGGTGAGGTCTGGGTCACCCATGGCCAAGAAGACGCGCTGGTGCATTGGTGCACGGCCAAGGGGCTCGCCGCGCGGCCGCTCGACCTCGTCGGTTACGGCGAGGAGGATGAAGGCGATAGCGTGCTCCCCGGTGAGGGCACCGAGGCATGAACCGCTTCGCCGAATTGCTCGATCGCCTCGCCTATGAGCCCGGCCGCAACAACAAGCTGCGGCTTCTTGCGAACTATTTTCGCGAGGTCGAAGATCCCGACCGCGGCTACGCGCTCGCCGCGCTCACGGGCGCACTTTCGTTCAAACACGCAAAACCCGGGCTGATCCGCGATTTGATCGCCGCGCGCACCGATCCGGTGCTGTTCGCGCTGTCGTATGATTACGTCGGCGACCTTTCGGAAACGGTGGCGCTGATGTGGCCGAAGGGAGTGGTCGATCGCGAAGAGTCTTTGCTAGGCCACCCCCCTCCCCAGCCCTCCCCCACAAGGGGGGAGGGAGCCGGGCGGAGTCCTGGGCGGTCACCTCGCGACAAATCGAAAGCAGCGACAACATTCTCTCAGGACGGCGCGGCAACAACTCTCTCAGTTCCCTCCCCCCTTGTGGGGGAGGGTCAGGGAGGGGGGTACCGCGGGCAC
>WNFQ01007105.1_pt1 | contig 13423 bp, 12 predicted proteins | sample 5400171 | NCBI WGS metagenome assembly WNFQ01 (sample SAMN13153356, study PRJNA577476) | soil metagenome | isolation source: 20 cm soil under Madrone tree | place: USA:California | collected 2016-06-14
GCTTGCGAACGTTATCCTGCGCGATGAGCGTGGAGCCTGCATTGTTGAACGGGACGTTTCCGCCGGTGTGGTCCCCGTGATAGTGGGTGTTGATGACGAAGCGCACGGGCTTGTCCGTAATTTTCAATTCCTTCAGCGCGGCCTGGATTTTATCCGCCAGCGGGGCGAACTGATCGTCCACGATGACGATGCCGTCTTCGCCGACGGAGGCGCCGATGTTGCCGCCAGCTCCTTCCAGCATGTAGATGTTGCCTGACACTTTGGTGACCTTGATCTGGACCTTGGAAAAATCCTGGTCCTGCTGCGCCGTCGCAGCTTGCCCGAAAGTCAGCGCTGCGCCGATCAGCGAAAAAGCCATCCAAGTCTGCATCTTCTTCCTCATCACGCTCCTCCTCAGGAATGCGCGGGGGATTGTAACACTGTGACCAGTGACCCGTGACTGGTGGAGAGAGGGAGAGAGCAGAGGGACCCCTTACACCCCCCATCCGATGCATGAATGTCAAAACAAAGGGGATAGAAAATGGGCAATTCATAAGTGCATGAAAAGAAAGAACGAGGATCGGTGTGGTGTGGAAGGCGCTGAGTTCCAGAATGGGAATTGTTGGTACACACATACGGAAAATGAAAGAGTGCGGAATCGCCAGATAGCAAAGGGGTTGCAGAGTAGCACTTTGCATCACAAAGCGAAGTTTGCGTATCCCTCGACTGTGCTCGGGACAAGTGAGGGGCAACGAAAGGACTTAGAGGAATCGTGCGAGAGGAGAATGGCGCGTCGCGGGGGCCGATCGGGGTGGCTGGCGTCCAATTCATGCAACAGTGTAGCACGAACTCAGCTAACTGTCAATAAATATTACCTGTTGCATATCATTCGAATGATTTCGGGACTGGAAGTTAGAGATTCTAGGGGAGATAGGCATCGGCGTTCGGATGCGAGCATCCGCCCCTCACAAAACCGCACGGCTACGTCATTCAGGTTCTGCTTGGGCTTAGAATCGTTGCCACCTAAAGGCAGGCTATCGCGGTTTGCGAAAACGTTGCTGGTGCACTATCCCTCGTGAAGTGTGTCCACTCGACATCAAGTTGAAACTCGCGAGGAATCGGCGCAGTGGTCTCGATTAAGGGAATTACCCTTACTTTCGCCTTCCTGGCTATGGCAATCTCTCTCCGAACACCTTCTCCAAACTCCGTCTTGCCAGTCCATAGAACAAAGCAGAGCTTGCTCCCCTTTATCGCTGGTGGAATCTTTTCTTCCCAAATGGAGGTGCCTGGTTGTATGTCGTCCGGCGCTACATACGGGCTGAAGCCTACGCGGACGGCGATGGTCTTCATTATGTTCTTTAGATCAGCATCCTGGGGATCCTTGTAGCTGATGAAGGCGTACCCTCGAGTGGGGCTCGGCTCCTGGAGAATAATGTGGCCGACACCTTTTCGGACCTTAACGCACCTTTCCGCGATGTTTCCGGCTCTTCGGTAGGTGAGCATTACGTTGAAACAATTTGTCGGACCAAAAAACAGCGGCGTCGGTTGCACTCGCACTTTGCGATATTCCTCTTTGTTGGGGCCAATTTCAAATCCGGCGCATGCTTTCTCAATAACTGCGTCACAACTAGGCTGGTTCCATTCAGGCTGGAAGTCGAGTTTGATGCTGTCCACAAGAATTTTTTCCCGAGATCTATTTAGGACCGAGACCGGTATGTCCAAATGCTGTAAATAGTCGACGACGTTCCCCTCTGCAATGGGAGGTACACTTACAATGAGGTCTTCTGTTTCTTCGCTCATAGCTAGTCGTAGGCCGACACAATTTGGATGTCACCGAGCCCTTTTACGCCTACGTTGTCATCGCAGATATCACAACCTGCTTCGTGTACCGTTCGAGCGGTGAATACGACGCCTTCGGTTGCATCATAGAGTTGATCCACGGGCTGTATACCGCCCGTGAAGTTTAGAAATAGATTCAATGCGGAGGTGACTGCAAGCCCCGCAATTGTCGCGTTTAGAGAAATTACGGCAGGCGCAGGATCATCAACGCCCATAACATACCCTTCCCTCGCAAGTGCTTGTCTTTCGGTTGGCGGCAATGACTCGGCCCGAATTCTTTCAGAGCTCACGTGATGTGAACACCTCAAACAAACCATTCCCGGACCGACCACACTCACGCGGCCGGCTGCCGCTTTTATTTCTCCCGAACGTCCATCTAACCTTACGCCCATATCGATTATTGGGATCAGATACTGGTGGGCAAAACGGCTGAGAATCGCACGGCTCCGGTCATTATCGACACAGCTGAACACGATATCCCTATCTCGAAGTTGAGCTAATACGCCCTGCCGAATGGCGCTGTCTTCAACTGTCGATATCTTGTCCGCGCCGAGCTTTGATAGATGTGATCGAATGACTTTTACTTTTGGAGATCCAACATCTTTCGAATGGCTCCCGATGAGGCGGCTTAGGTTGCTTTCTTCCACCCGATCAGGGTCAATAAGAACTAAGTCTCGGACTCCGAGACGCCCTAACTGCTCGGCAACTATGGAACCAGTGCCCCCCACGCCGACAAGCCCCACCCTAAGACCAGCGATGAACTTTTGTCCTTCGGTGCCAAAGGTGAGTATCTGGCGGTCGAATTGCGTGGTGTCAGATTGGGGAATAGACTGCCGGGGAGAGAATCGGAACGTCAGGACCTGTGGGCCCACAACTGTGAGCGAATTCAGTGGGCCAAATTTTTGGTTTGTATATCGTCGCCCCGCGGGCAAACTATGGGTCAGTAGCAAACTGGCGGCGGAAGTTCCTGGTATGAGTTCTTCAAGGACCGGCAATAGGCGAGACTCTCCAAAGTCGTCAGACGCCGAGTACCACGGTTCATCCGCTGACGGATGTGAGTGAACCAGTACGGGGCTAAGTTTCTCCGACAAACATACATCAATGACACGGTTGTAAAAGCTCGGCGATACCCTCAGACGGTAGCTGGTGCGCTCTTCGTACAGTTCCGGCGCGACCGGAAGAATTCTTCTCGCAAGCAATCGCGTCTCTGTCTTTGTCTTAGAGGAGCCGCACAGCAATACCGCGGCGTTTTCGTTGCCATCCGCGGTCAGCAGTCCGCGGCGGAGAGTCGCCCAATCTGAATAGCTGATTCTTATGCCAAGCTGCGCGGTCATCTATTGCTTCTGTCTCAGTCTTGAGCGAACGAATTCCAAATAACTGTCGATGTTGTCAGTCACGCTATTCCAGCGATTATGATGCCACGAGAACCTCTGCCACTGACGATTTGCATAAACCTCTTCAGAGTTCGCATTTTGTGGGAGTCTGCCGTCAGACAGTAGGACGCCGCGGTCGGTCCAGAACATGTCCGGCCCGCTGTCTGGATATGAAAGGGGAACTCGTATAAGCACATCTGCCGATGGGCGGTTGAAGCCAGGGCCCAATGGAAAGCTCTTGAATACTAAATTCACACACGAGCTGTCCTCGGAGACTTCTATTTCATAGTCCGTCCGGAGCCTGGACAACTCACTTTCAAGTTTTGGTGAGAGAGCCATTCTTGCCAAAAGTTCCTGGGGGGATTGCCCTGAATTTGAGCTCGGGGTGTATTCTTACTACTTGATTGTCGCCGACGGGCACGGTTTCCTGACCACGAATCTCGAAGAGCTGGTAGTCCGCGGGGACACCGGCCAGTTGCTTAATGGCGGCTCCGGAGAGCTCATCTTCCGTCGTTTCGACAGGCTTGTTGTTGACGAAAAACGTGATCGTGTGCTTTTTACCCGCTTCGCTCATTGTGACACCTCAATCTCCGAGAAAATAGTCACATGCCGGAAAATCGACAGGTCTCTCGTTCGCTAATTGTAAATCGGCTTGGAAGTAACTATAGATTCGTCTTCCGGACAGCCGATGCCAGAAAGAAGAGAGGGATCAATAGTAACCCTCTTTGAACCTTCGCTTTTTTGTTCAATCCGATCCAGAAATTCCTTGATGTCGAGAGAAGAGATTTCTCTCGCAGCTGTAGCCACTGTTCCAACAAATCCTTCATCTTTCTGCCTGAGAATTTGTTGTAGCGTTCCAGCAAAGCAGATTAGACGCAGAACCCGGTCGTTACTCGATCCGATGTTACTAGTATTGTGCTCCCACTTTGATACTGTGACGGGATGCACGCCCATGAACTTCGCTAGTGCGACAGAGCTGAATCCCGCCATCTTGCGAATAAATCTGATCTCCTCCCCAGAAAGGAGAGTGGTCTTTTTGAGCAAGTCCAAAACAATAGCTCTATGTAGGGAAGCCATCTTCGGGATTTCTGGAATTACGGCCCCACATTCGCAATGGAAAACTAGTACGTTCTTAAGGTACACGGAGTCTAGGCCGCACTCTGTGTAGTGATAGTTCTCCTTTATTCCTCTCATTAGGGCTTTGCACGCGTGGCACCTTCTTTGTATCGTCGTCTCCATTTTCGTTACCTCGCACTGTCGCACTTTTCTTTTTTCCTCCGAGTCGGTGGGCCGTGATCAGCGTGATTCGCGGGAACTCCGACAAGTCGCCCCCACAATCAAGCGCAACCACAATTTTCCAGGACTTTCCGTCAACCCGCCCGACAATCTCGTAAACCCAGTTGTCATACTCTTCGTCGTATCGCGGTGCACTGTATTTTCCGCTTCGGATGAGACTCTCCGCGTCTATCGTTGACAACCCACGCTGGCCACATCTTTCGGTGAAGTGCGGCATCGTAGCCGTTGTTCCTTCTTCAATCGCTCGGACCATTAGGGTTCGTGCATTGAATTGCGATGGCGCTATTCTTGCTGTTCCTGTTGATTGCTGATGTTTTGCCGTCTCCACACCCTACGTCCTTTCCGTGCCCTCTCCCCTAGCATCATACTAATAATTAGCTCAAAAAATGTCAAGCGAAGTTTGGCACAAAGCTAACTATTAGTCACCGACCTAGAAGCGACGGAGGGGGCACGATTTATCGTGCCCCTACAAACGAGCTGACCTCCTGACGAGTGGCGGCTACTGGTTTTTGGACCACGGGGGAGCGACGCCGGTCATGCGGGCGTAGGCGATGAGCTGGCCCATGTGCTCGTTGGCATGAACGATGATGCGCAGATACATGCCGTCCACGGTGGCGTCGCGATCGACGATGTGGACCTTGCGCTCGAGGTTTTTGGGCGTGACCGCCAAGTGGGTGGACTTCACGGCGTCGAGGGAACGTTTCAGCCAGCTGATGACGTCGGCTTTCGAAGTGACCGATTTCTCCAGCCCTTCTTTCATGTCAGCCGGCATTTTGGGACCGGTCACGCTGAGCAGGTAGAAATTCGCGAGAGCGAGGTGCATGAAGACTTCGCTGGTGGTGCGCACTCCTGGTACGGGACGCCAGGCGAATTTCTCCTCGGGCATGGCCTCGGCCAGTGCGAGCAATTGACTGGATACATGGCGCCACTCGCCGTCATATCCCTGCCAGAGTCCTTCCGGCGCCGTTTGCGCGAGCAAGGGGCGTGCACTGAACAATAAAAGGAATGCGAACAGAGCTTTTCTCATGGTTGGTCTCGTTTCTGGCTCTCTCGTTTTGATCTTCGGAAAACCATTCTATACCCAGAGAGAGGATGGAATTGGAGGAAGAGTTGCGCGGCTCGGCGGGGAAGCGGCGAGCAGGTTGGATCAGTGCCAGCGAGGGAGGGGACGGCGGGCGAGGATGGCTTGGGCGGCCCATTTGCCAAGGTAGACGGAGAGGGCGACGCCGTGGCCGTTGTAGCCGGCGAGGAGCATCACCTGTTTGGCACGAGGATGCCCCTTCGGGGTAAACCAGCGGAAGATGGGGAGCATTTTTTCGGTGAAGAGAATCGGCCCGCCCCAGCGGTGGGTGATGCGCACGGAGGCCAGGGCCGGGTGCAAGTGGCGGACGCGGCTTTCGAGCCGGCGGAGACATGCGGCAGCTTCGCCTCGGCGAACATCGTAGCGTCGCAAATCGGGAGTGCGGTTTTTGATAGAGCTGGCGCCGAGGGGAAAGCGGGACGGCGCGCCAACGTAGGGAGGGACGAGGCCGGCGCCGAAGATGACGCCGTTCGATTCGAGCAAGCGCCCCCACAAATAGGGAAGGTCCACAGTGTAAAACGGGCAGCGCGAGGAGAGGCCGAGGGCTTTGAGCTGCGCGGCGGAGAGCGGAGCGGTGGCCAGCGCAAAGGTGAGTTTCGGCTGAGCAGCGGCGCGCAGGCCGGATAATTCCAGGGAAAAGGCGTTGGTGGCAAGAAGGACTTGCTCCGCGCGGATTACTTTGCGGTGGATGCGGCCGCGGCGATTGCAGCGGACGCGCAGGCACACGGGATTCGAAAAATCTAACGCGCGAACTTCGGCGTGCTCCACGATTTGGGCGCCGGCGTTTTCTGCAGCGCGCGCCAGACCGGCAAGAACTTTGCCTGGGTCCACCGTGCCGCCCGGCACGCGTCGGACGGCTTTCAGGTTGCCAGAATCGCTCCAGGAGATCGGCGAATACTTCTTCGCCGGGCCGGAGCGGCTCAGCTCCCAGACGCCGGGAAGCGTTAAGCGCGAGTCGATTCGTAAAGCGCGCAAGATTTTCTTGTAGCCAGCGAGGACGTCGCGGAGGCCGGGGAGCTTGCCGGCCGCGGTTTCCGCGAGCGCCATGCCGCCGGTGCGGCCGCTGGCGCCTTCACCGAGCGAAGCCGACTCCAGCACAAGGACGGAGCGGCCGGGCGCCAACCTGCGCAACCAGGCCGCAGCGGAAAGGCCGGAGAAGCCGCCGCCAACAATGGCGAAATCCACGTGATCCGGGAGAGTGCGCGGGGCGGGACGGAAATCCACGGTCCAGGGCGGCGCGCCCCAGGGATGAGCTTTGCGGCGCATGGTCTTTCTTTGATGCAAGGGGAATGCGGCTGGTGGCGAGGATTTCGGCGACTAATCGGAAAGCAGATCCCTCGCGCCGCGGCGGGCTCGGGATAACGGAACAAGAAAGAGGGCACGATGTATCGTGCCCCTACACTAAGAATCTCTGAGCGGCGGAAAGTGCTTGACGTACTCGATGAGGGGCATGCCGAAGAAATCGCTGATTTTCCCGGTACGCGTGAATCCGTTTTTTTCGTAGAAGCGCATGGCGCGCTGGAGCGGTTCGGTGGTATCGAGCGAGATGCGCGTACACCCTGCGGCGAGCAAATGTTTTTCCACGGCTTCCAGCAAGCGCTGGGCAATGCCGCGTCCGTGCCACTGCGGGGGCACGGCCATTCCGCGGAGGTGGCCTTCCGAGGAAGAGACGGCTGCGCCGCCGATCGTTCCGACGACGTTGCCTTGCGCGCTGACTGCAACCCATACGGTCATGGATGTAAGGCGATGAACTAGCGTGTCCGTCGTCATGACCGTATCGAGCCAAGCTTGCACCGAGTATTGCGAGCGGTACGGTTCGAATGCATCGCGGAGACACTGCAGGATGGCGGCGTCTTCGGCGCTGGCGATGCGAATGACGAATTCGTTCGGCGCGGCGCTCGCCGCTTTTGTGGCTTGAGAGTTCTCCATGCTTCCTCCGGCGAGGCGCGAGGTGAGTTTTCTTCTCCAGCAGAATCGGGCCGAAGCCGGAGTCACTACAAAATCCAATTTGGAGCACGCATCCGATTGCGGGAAGGACGATGCCAGCCAAATTGGAGCGGGCGTCAGGTGGACTGGGGGAGTTTACGTTTGGAGGAGGCCTTTTTGCGATAGAGGACATGGTCGGCGGCGGAGAGGAGCTCATCGATGGTCTTGCCGTCGTGGGGATAGACGGCTATTCCGGTACTCACAGTGACGGGTGGCTCGTCGCCATCGGTACTGAGCCGCTCGGCAATGCGATCGGCAACTAGAAGAGCGGCAGGGAATTCCGTTTCCGGAAGAACAAGCACGAATTCGTCCCCTCCGTAACGCGCAGCGGTGTCAATGGCGCGGCAATGAATGCGAAGAATGTTTCCCAGGCGGCAGATGGCTTCGCTGCCCACGAGATGGCCGTAGGTGTCATTGATCTTTTTCAGACCGTCCAAATCGAGGAGCACGAGGGCAAACGGGCGGGGGGTGCGTTCGTAGCGCTTGATTTCCGAGTCGAGGGCGTCGAGAAGACGCCGGTAGTTGGCGAGCCCCGTGAGCGGATCCGTGACGGCCAAATGATGCACGCGTTCATCAGCGCGCCTGTGTTCGGTAACTTCGGCGGCGAGGACCATGGTGGTAATGGCCATGACGCCGACGAACGCCTGCAACAAGAGCAGAGAGGTGTTTTGCGATTCGCGGGAAAAGGGGCCGAAGCCATGCGTGGTGCCCCAGGTGGCAATCGCGGCCAGGAAGGCAATGGCGGTGGCGGCTTTGCGGCGGCCGAAGCTGAACGCGGCCCAGATCAAAAAAGGAACGCAAAGGAATTCGAGGGGATAGTTTTTCAAGGCGGAGTGAAAACGGCCGCCGAAGACGACCCAGCAGGTGAAAAACAGTCCTGCAAATAAGAACGCTAGTTCGATGAGCTGCTTGCGAGTCCAATGCAGGCGCGGATTCTCCCACCAGAGGAGAACCAAGGGAGTGGCGACGACGGCGCCAACGGCGTCGCCGAGCCACCATGTCGTCCAGATTGAGCCGTACACGGGCCGGCAAGGAACGCGAATTTGAAAATGTCCTGCGCATGTTCAAAGGCATGGCGACCAGCGGCAAATCGATTGACGAGGTAGCAGCCGATGACGCCTTCGAGTGTGTTTCCGGCAGCAATGCCTAGAGAGGTGGTGAGAGTACCGGCGGTGGTGAAGTTGACGAGGAAAGCTCCGGCAAGGATGGCAGGCCAAGCGCGGTAGCCGAGGATAAGGAAGGCGGCAAGCGCGATGCCGGTGCAGGGCCAAACGGCGGTGGCGCTGGCGTTGACGAAGGCCAGCTTTAAGCCCAGCTTGCCAGCGACGAAGTATGCGGCGGCCAGGACCGCCAGTGCGCCTAGCTCTTTTAGAAATCGCGAGCGGACCACAGGCCTCTCCAATTCGGAAGGGGGGCGCTAGGCCTGCGTCAGGACGGAGGTCGTGCTCTGAGCTAACTTCGTCCCAATACGGGACAGCCAGAACCACCCTCACTAACCTACTATTTTACAAGAACTTTCAATAGCGCGGTGGGTGCGGTCATGGCGGTTTGTCTTATCGTTCAAGGACGCATGGCGGAGCCAATAACGATTTCGAGGGGCAGATTGATTTCGTGACCGTCCCAGAATTTCTTGACGGCGAGGAGGCTTCGGCGCGGGCCTGGGCACGCTGGTCGGGAGTGAGCTGGTCGAGGAGCGGGCGGAAAGGCGCGGCGACTTCGGTGAATTGTTCCCAGTATTCCTCGACGGAGCCGGACCAGCGGCCGGGGATGATGCGGTCTTCTTCGTGGACGTTGGAGAAGCCGGCGGACTCGAGAGCGCGGCGGAGGCGGTCGCGTCCGCCGAACATGAACATGCTGGGACCATCCGGGTCGGGAGGGGGCGGCGGAACGGGAACGTGTTTAAGGATGATTCCCGCGGTGGTGGTGAAGAAGGGTTGTTCCTTTTTTCCCCAGGCAACAAACGCGGCGCGGCCGCCGGGCTTGAGAACGCGGAGACATTCGCGGAGGGCCTTGCCGAGATCGGGAAAAAACATGATGCCGAAGCGGCAGGTGAGGACGTCGAAGGAAGCGTCGGCGAACGGAAGGGATTCGGCGTTGGCTTCGCGGAACTCGATGTTGGCGAGGCCTTTTTTACGCGCGAGTTCTTCGGCGAGCGACATCATGCCGGGGCCGAGGTCGGTGGCGGTGACATGGCCGGAAGGTGCAACTTCGGCGGCGATGGAGAGCGCGGGATCGCCGACGCCACACGCGAGATCGAGAACGCGCATGCCGGGAAGAAGATGCGCGGCTTCGAGGATGGCTTCGGTAGCGCCGCGGGTAAAAGCGGCGATTTGCGCGTGCCATTTGCGCCAGGCCGCAACGGTTCTCTCGCCCGTCCATTCTTCCCGGAGGCGGTTGCGAAACACTTGAATTTTAGCGGGGTCGGGAGAAGTGCCCGGGGTACTCATGAGAAGCCTCCGTCTTGAGAAATTGTAGCAGAGGGAAGAACGCGCGTCAGGGCTTCCAGAATTTCATGACCGCGGAATAGTCGAGATCTTCGCGGGCGGCGCCTTTTACGGCGCTATAAATTTCGCGGGCGGCGGCGGTGGCGGGAAGGGCGACGCCGAGTTGATTGGCGAGATCGAGCGCGAGCCCGAGATCCTTGTGCATGAGACGCAGGGGAAAACTGGGGACGTATTCGCCTTTGAGGAGATTGGGCGCTTTGATGTCGAGGACGCCGGAGCGGGCCATGCTGGATTGCAGGACTTCGACGAGTTTTTCGCCTTGGAGACCGGCGCGGGTAACGAGAGCGAGAGCTTCAGCGAGCGCGTCCACCTGCAGCGCGAGGATCAGATTCATGGCCAGCTTGATGGTTTGACCTGCGCCGTGCGGGCCAAGATGAAAAATTTTCTTGCCCATCACGGCGAGGATGGGCTCAGCTTCCTTAAGTGTCTCGGCGTCTCCGCCGATCATGAAAAGCAACTCACCCTTTTTTGCGCCCCAGTCGCCGCCGGTGACTGGTGCGTCCAGAAAACGCGCGCCGCGTTCGGCGCAGGCCGCGGCAATTTTGCGGGCGAGAGCGGGAGAGATGGTGCTGGAATCTATGTAAATGGCGCCACGCTTGAGGGCCTGCATGGCGCCGGCGGGCCCCCAGAGAACTTCTTCGAGGGCGGGAGGATCGCTGACCATGGTGAGGAAGAAATCGGAAGCGGCAGCAACTTCCTGGGGAGATTTGGCAAGCTTGGCGCCGGCAGCGACGAGTTCATCAGCGCGGGAAGCGGTGCGGTTCCAGACGGTGAGCGCGTGGCCGGCTTTCAAGAGATTCATGCCCATGGGACGGCCCATGAGGCCGAGTCCGATGCGCGCCGGTGTTTGCTCAAAACGAGGAGACGATTGTAGCCGAATCGCGGAGAGGAAGCAGCGCAGCGGAGCTTTGGTAGCTGGTCGCTTCCCAGTGGCCCGTAATACGGCCACTGAGCCGTCTGTTTCGTCCAAAGTCCACGAAGACAGCTGGATATTCTGGCCTGGCGCTCACCGTGCGCGCTATCGGTTGACGGAGGTACATCCGAAGCATACTGTATGCGTACTCTCCACTCGCCACCGATCAACCAAGCCTGCTGAAGGAAGCGCTTAGAGCATGGCATCCACTCCCGAATTAGCTACCATCCCGATTGGAACGCAAGCGATTCGGAAAGTACAAATCCGGATTCTTCCCTACCTTTTTGTCCTATACGTCATTTGCTACTTGGACCGCGTCAACGTCGGCATCGCAGCGCTCACCATGAACCGGGACCTGGCCATCACCAGTGAGCAGTTCGGTCTGCTGACAGGAATTTTCTTTATTGGGTACTTCCTCTTTGAAGTTCCGAGCAATCTGCTGTTACACAAGATCGGCGCACGAATCTGGATCGCCCGCATTCTGATCAGCTGGGGGGTCATCGCCACGCTGACCGGGTTCGTGCAGAACGTTCACCAACTGTACTGGGCACGATTTCTGCTCGGTCTGGCCGAGGCGGGCTACGTTCCGGGAGTCTATTTGTACCTGACGTACTGGTTTCCCAAGCGGGAACAAGCGCGCGCGATTGCGCTGTTTCTGCTTGGGCTGCCGGTATCCAGTATCGTGGGATCACCTCTGTCAGGCTACATCCTGGACCACGTCCACTGGCTGGGAATCGGGAGCTGGCGGTGGCTGCTGATTCTTGAAGGAATTCCGCCCATACTGTTTGGATTCATCACTTACTTTGTCCTTCCAAGCCGGCCGCAGGAAGCTGGTTTTCTGACCACAGAGGAGAAGCAATGGATTCAGACGGAGTTGAAACGCGAAGAACAGGAAAGGTTGAGACATCGCCAATATTCCGTGCTTGACACATTAACGAACGGCCGCGTTTGGCATCTGATTTTGCTTTATTCGGGACTGATGGTCGGCCGCTATACGATGAGTTTTTGGACCCCTCAAATCATCAAGTCCCTATCGAGTGGATACTCCAATACTACCGTCGGACTGCTGGTCATGATCCCGAGCCTGGTGGCCGCGGCCGCGATGGTTCTCATTTCACGCAGTTCTGATCGAAGACTGGAGCGGAAATTCCACGCGGCGTTGCCAGTACTCGCCGCAGTCTTGGCTCTCGCGCTCATGGGCACAACTCGTTCGCCTTTGTTTACGGTGGCGTTCTTGTCCTTCGTGGAGATTGGTCTCTGCGGCTTTCTGGCTCCATTTTGGGCCATGCCCAGCGAGTTTCTTTCAGGCTCCGCCATGGCGACCGGCTTCGCCTTGATCAATTCCGTTGGAAACCTCGGCGGCTTTGTTGGCCCTTCGGCGGTTGGGTTCATGAATCAAAGAACAGGCAGTATTTATAGCGGCTTGGCGTTCGTTAGTGTTTGCATGCTGGTGTCCTTCGCACTGCTCGTGTTTCTTCCGAGGGAAGCGCGCGCGACAGCGGATTAGCTGAGAGCGTTGGCGGAGCCCTTCCCTTGGCGGCTTGCGGGACCAGGCACTGACGAGGCGGAATTGCGGGGAGGAAGGAGCGAGTTTGGAGTTGTCAGGAGTAGCTGCCGGTCGCACGCCGCTCATACGAGAGAGTTTCGAGAATTTTTTCCGTGGCGAGAAGGTTGTCCGTGGGAAGGGTGAGCTTAGGTTTGAGGCGGCGGAAGATTTCGTCGGCCATGCGAAAGCGGACGCCGGGTTCGAGGTCCAGGCGGCGATTGAGAAAGGAATCGATGAGGGCGCATTCCTCCGGTGAGAGGCGATCGGCACCCAGCGGAGAGAGTGCGGGACCAGTGGGGGCCTGCGCGGTATGCCAGGCAGGCTTGATATCGCTGAAAGAGGATTCGCGGACCACGAGTGAGCCCGCGACCAAATCGCCAAGACGCTTGTTTTCCTTGGTGAGCACGGCGCTGGCAATACCCACGGCATAGAAGAACGGGAGCCAGTCCACGATGCGCATCAGATTGCGGGCGATCGATTCCGCGGGCGTGAGGGGGCGGCCGGAGTCCTTGATTACGCGAATGCCGGCTTTGCGCTTGCCGGGAGTCTGACCGTTCCAGATGATTTCAAAGAAGGCGAAATAACCGAAATAAAGAAGAAAGTAGAACAGGACAAGAATCGCGAAGCCCCAGACAGCGAATCTAGGATAGGCGGACGCAAGCAGGCCAATGGCCATGCTTCCCCCGAAGCCAACGATAAAACCGACCAGCATTTGAATCAGAGTATCGACGGCGAGTGCGAGAAAGCGGCTGCCGACGCCGGCGACAGCGAAATCGAGCGCGGTCTGCTCCGGAGTTTCGATGGTAAGCTTGTCGGCGAACGAGCCGAGAGGGCTCTGAGGGCCGGGCAGGTTCGAGGACATGATATCCATCCGGTGGCTGGAGAAGCGAAAACCGTACTGGGCGC